>Ga0265316_10000641_pt1 | contig 38988 bp, 33 predicted proteins | sample 4522metaG_FD_202092 | JGI IMG/M metagenome (GOLD analysis project Ga0265316, IMG submission 202092) | Rhizosphere microbial communities from Carex aquatilis grown in University of Washington, Seatle, WA, United States - 4-5-22 metaG | ecosystem: Host-associated > Plants > Roots > Rhizosphere >... | reverse complement strand
GTCCAGTGTCCTACTTCGCTCGCTTGACGCTGACCCGGAAGCTCGGGCCCTCGGGCGTGATGGACAGAATCTGGTGGCCCTGCTCGGTGAAGCTGGCGGGCACGTTATCGGTCGGGGCGCCGCCGTCGAGCAGCACATCCAACGTCTCGCCCACGGCGACCTTCTCCAGCGCTATCTTGGCCTCCACGAAATTCATCGGGCAGGCCACGCCGCGAAGGTCGGCGACCGGGGTTGTGGGCGTCTGTGCCAGGGCTGGCGCCGGTTTGGCGATCGGAGCCAGACGAAACTGGAGATTGGCGTCCAGGGAAGCGAACAGGTCGAGCACGCGCTGGTGAAAGGCGCGGGCTCTTTCCAGCAAGTCGTCCAGGTTGTCCCGGTCGCCGAGTCGCCAGTCGAGGGCGGCAGCGAGCAGTTGTTCGGTATCAGGGGCGACCCATCCTGGCGTGATCAGGTGCTGCGAAACCGCGTCGGACACCTCGCGATCCTTGCGCGCTTCGATGCCAAAGAGCGGCAGCAAGGCGCGAGCGGTGGCGGTGATGGCGCGGTGGGCGTTGGAACTGCGGCCAGGGCCAGTTGCCGATCGTTGAGCCTCGGCCAGGGCATCGGCGGCGTCTTCAAGATCGACACGAACCACATCAAGAACGCCGGCGCCGCACTCGCCCGGTCCGCGACCAGCCAGCGAAAAGGGCTCGCTGCCTCCCACGTCGACGTAGAAATCCTCGGGCACCTGGTCTGGCACGCGGGCGTAGCGCGCAACCAACGGGCGCAGCGCCTCGGCGCTGGTAAGACCCTTGACGTAGATCTCGGCCACAAGTTCCGGGACCAGCCTGGCGGGGATCGCGCCCAGTCGGTCGCCAAACTTGACGTGGTTTTCTTCAGGGCGTCCGTCGGCCAGGACTTCGTAAAGCGGCATCAGTCGGCCGTTGTGTCGCCGGGCGCGCCCTTCGAAGCCGAGAGCCGCGATGACGTGATTGCCGCAAGCATTCGGGCAGCCGCTCAGGCGAATGACTTCGGGACCAACGGCGGTGTCGACGGAACCAAGGCGTCGCTCCAGGGCTTGCGCGAGAGCCGGGGAGAGACACAGGCCCAACTTGCAAGTGGAGGCGCCGGCACAGGCGACGATCTTCGGCTTTCGGGGTCTGCCAGGGACATCGAGTTCGGCGATGGCCGCGCGAGCCGCCCCCACACGCTCGGTCGGGATGCCAAATACCAGCAAGTCCTGTTGCTGGGTCGCCGCCACGAGGCCGGCGCCCAGGTCGCGCGCGATGTGAGCGACCTTGGTGAGATCTGCCGCGGGAATTCGCCCATTCTGGAGCTGCACGTGCAGCGTGAAGCGCGTTGGATCTCGTTCCGCCAGAGATCCGCGAGGCGCCGACGCCTCGATTGCGCCGGAAGCTCGGGTGAACGACGCCAGAATCGGTCGCGGCGCGGGAACGGCCTCGGCCAAGCCCTCCCGCTCGACAGCCGAACGTTCCTTGCGGTACTCGTCGACAAACGCCTCGCGGCCCAGTCTGCGCAGCACGTAGCGCAGACGCGCCTGGTGTCGGTTGGCGCGATCGCCCAGGCGATCGAAGAGGCGCTGCACGGCCTCGGCCACCAGGAAGATCTGCGAAGGTTCGATGAATTCCTCAATCGACACCGCTGCCGCTGCCTGTGGTCCCAGCCCACCGCCCGCATAGGCGGCGAAGCCCTGTCGGCCATCGCGCTCGTGGGCGAATAAGCCTAGATCGTTCACCGACGCGAATGCGCAGTCGTCGCTGCAGCCCGAGAACGCGATCTTGTACTTGCGGGGCAGACTGAACGAGCGAGGGCTCTGTAGCAGGTACTCGGCGGTGGCGATGGCATGCGGGGCCACGTCGAATACGGCCTTGGGGCAAACCGAGGCACGCGGGCACGCAGTGACGTTGCGAACCGTGTTGCCGCCGCCGCCACGCGCACTGAGGCCGACTTCGAGTAATTTCTCCTGCACCGCCACGGTGGATTCCAGCGTCAGATCGTGAATCTGGATGTCCTGACGAGTGGTGACGTGCAAGACGCCGTTGCCGTACTGACCGCCCAATCGGGCGATGCGTTCAAGCTGGTGGGGCAAGGCCAGGCCGGCCCCCAGGCGCACGCGCACCATGAAGCGGCCTGCCTCGCGATGCTCGTACACGCCCATGGGCACGCGGAAAGCGCGAAAGGCAGCGGCGTTGATCTCACCACGCTGGAAACGCGCCACCTCGGCGCCATAGCCAGCCACGTCCTGGCGCACACGCGCGGGGAGGCGAAGCAGCGTTTCGGTTTCCACGTTCAGTTGCTTTCTGCCGCACGGTTTTCGAGGAACTGCACAGCCTGCGTGAGCAAAGCGTGCCGGCGAGCTGGCGTGCCCACGGCCGCGCGAAGGCGCTGTCGTTCCAGGCGAAGCGCTGTCGTGTCGCCATTCAGTGTCTCAGGCAGAATTTGGCGCAGGATCTCGGCGAGCAAGCTCGCCAACGCAGGCGAGGCGCCGCCTGTGGAGATGGCCAACCGCACCGGCCCTCGGTCCACCACGGCACCGAGGTGAAAGTCGGCGCCATCAGGTGAAGTGGAGCCTGCCACCCAAACCTTCGCCTCCCGGGCCGCGACGCTGAGCTGCTGATTCAGGTCGGGATCGTCGCTGAGCGGAAAGAGCAACATGTACTTCGCGGTCACGTCCTGCACTCGCGCGCACCGCCGCAGCAACTCACCGTTCGGTGAGGCATGCAACAAGCGGCGCACCGATTCGAGCACCCTGGGTGCGATCAAAGTGACGACTGCGCCCGCGTTGAGCAAGGCAGGCAACTTGCGTTCCGCGGCCCGGCCGCCGCCCACCACCAGCACGCGGCGATCGGCGAGGTCCACGAACAGGGGCAGACGCGCGCTCATGCCGCCGCCTCGACCGCTTGGCGCGCCGACGCCTGGGCCAGAGCCACAGCCGCTCCCACATAGATGATTCCTGGGCCATCGGTCCGCGGCACCAGCTCACCGGCGGCCGCCCGGGCCAGCGTGGCCACGGCCACGTGTTCATCCGCCAAGGTCGCGTTCTCGACCAGAACGATGGGCAGCTCCGGTGAGGCGCCAGCACCAATCAACCCCGCAGCCAGCCTCTCGACTTGGCGCGATCCCATGAGCACCACGGTGGTGCCTTGGTGGGCGAGCAACGGGCGGAAATCGAAATCGTCGTGACGGAGCGCATGTCCGTCGAAGACCACCAGGCGATTGGAAAAGCCCCGGTGGGTGGGCGAAAAGAGCGCTGCTGCCGCCCCGGCGAAGACCGAGCTGACGCCCGGAATGATCTCGAAGGACACGCCGGCTGCGCGCAGGGCCAGGATCTCCTCGCCGCCCCGGCTGAATAGCCCCGGATCCCCGCCTTTCAGGCGCACCACCCGCTTGCCCCGTTGGGCTCCCTCCACCAGGAGGGCGCAGATCTCTTCCTGGCTGGTGCTGTGCCTTCCGCAGCGTTTGCCCACGAAGTGAATCTCGGAATTTGCGGGAAAGAGAGCGCGAAACTCATCCGAGATCAGGGCGTCGTATACGATCACCTCTGCCTGGCCGAGCACGCGGGCCCCCTTCACGGTCAAGTAGTCGGGGTGCCCGGGGCCAGCGCCCACCAGACTGACGAAGCCGTTGGTCATGTTGGTGATTCCTCTGCGGTGATGAGTCCGGCGGCCACGGTTCCGTTGCTGGCTTCGTCCACCAGGACAAACGCGCCGGTGGTGCGCTCCTCGGCGTAGGTATCGAAAGCCAGGGGCCGGGCGGTCTTGATGCGCACCTTGCCGATCTCGTTCAAGGCGAGTTGCGCCGGTCCGGGCAGGTCCGCGAAGCTGTGGATGTCGACCAGTGATTCGATGGCGGTGACGATGCCGGGAACGGAGGCGGTCGCCTGTCGCACAAGCAGCCGCGTGCGCGGCACGAGAGGCCGTTCCGCCATCCAGCACAGGCGTGCCGTGATCTCTTGCGAGACTCTCGGCGGGCGTTCGGCCGAGGCAATCACCTCGCCCCGGCCCACGTCCACGTCGTCGCGCAGCCGAATGGCCACCGACATCGGCGCGTAGGCTTCGTCCACCGGCTCGCCGTAGCGATCGATCCCGGCAATGGTCGTGCGAATGTTTGAAGGCAACACGACCACCGCGTCTCCTGGGCGAAACACGCCTGAGGTCACCTCGCCTGCATAGGCGCGGTAGTCCTGCAGCGCCGGATCGCTCGGACGCAGCACGAGTTGCACAGGCAGCCTGCTGCGGTCGGGATCACTGGGACGTTCGACGACGATTTCTTCGAGGTAGCGCAGCAGGGGCGGACCGTCGTAGTACGGGGCGCGCGGGGAGGACTCGACGACGTTGTCACCCTCAAGGGCGCTGACCGGAATGGCGTGAACGTCGGCAAACCCGGATGCGGAGGTAAGCGACAGAAACTGGTCACGGATGCGCCGGTACACATCGTGTGACCAGTCGACCGCGTCCATCTTGTTCACCGCCAACACCACATGCGGGATGCGCAGCAGGCTGGCCAGATAGGCGTGCCGGCGCGTTTGCTCCAGCACGCCCTGGCGCGCATCCACCAGCAGGACGGCCAAATCGGCCGTCGAGGCCCCGGTGACCATGTTGCGCGTGTACTGCACGTGCCCGGGTGTGTCGGCAATGATGAACGTGCGGCGGGGCGTGGCGAAGTACTTGTAAGCCACGTCGATCGTGATTCCCTGTTCGCGCTCGGCGCGCAGGCCATCGGTGAGCAAGGCCAGGTTCAGGCCGTTGCCACCCTTGGCGCTCGATCGTTCCAGGGCGGCGACCTGATCGCGCAGCAAGGTCTTGCTGTCGTACAAGAGCCGGCCGATGAGCGTGCTTTTGCCGTCGTCCACGCTGCCGCAGGTGATGAATCTCAGCAGCTCCATCAAAAGTACCCCTCGCGTTTGCGATCTTCCATGGCAGCGTCGGAACGCTGGTCATCCAGCCGCGAGCCCCGCTCAGTCAGATCCGAGACGCGCAGCTCGTCGATGATGCCGTCCACGTCGCGAACGTCCGAGGGAAAAGCCGCGGTGCACGTCATGTCGCCCACGGTGCGGAAACGGATCTGCCTTTCTTGCACCTCATCGGCGGGATCGATGCGCACGAAGGGCGATATGGGGAACAGCAATCCGTCGCGCACGATGCACGCCCGCTGGTGCGCGAAGTACAGGTCGGGCAGAGCCACGCGCTCGGCGCGGATATACTGCCACACATCCAGCTCGGTCCAGTTGCTGAGCGGAAAGACCCGCACGTTCTCGCCGACGTGCATACGGCCGTTGAGCAGATTCCACAGCTCGGGCCGTTGCAGGCGAGGCTCCCAGCCGCCGAATTCGTCGCGCACCGAGAAGATACGCTCCTTGGCGCGCGCCTTCTCCTCGTCACGCCGCCCACCGCCGATGCAGGCATCCAGCTTCAGCTCGGCAATGGCGTCCACCAAGGTGACGGCCTGCTGCCGATTGCGGCTGGGAAACTTGCCTTTCTCTTCAGCCGCACGTCCCTGTCGGATGCTGTCTTCCACCAGACGAACGATCAGCTTGGCGCCCATCTGGGCCGCGAACCGGTCGCGAAAGGCTAGGGTCTCGGGGAAATTGTGGCCGGTATCGATGTGCAGATACGGGAATGGCGACAGCGCGGGACGAAAGGCTTTTGCCGCCAGGTGGGCCAGGGTGATGGAATCCTTGCCGCCGGAGAACATCAAGACCGGGCGTTCAAACTGCGCCGCGGTTTCGCGCAAGATGAAGATCGCCTCGGCTTCCAGTCGGTCGAGGTGAGATAGGAGCTTCACGAATCGCTCTCCTTGCGGCGGACCAGCCGGCCGTTCTGCACGTGCAGCCCGCATTCCTTCTTGGCATCGTCTTCCCACCACCAGCGGCCGCGCCGGGCCGGCTCGCCCGGCGCCACCGCGCGGGTGCAAGGCGCGCAGCCAATGCTGGGATAGCCCTTGTCGTGCAACGGGTTGTAGGGGACGTCGTGCAAACCGACGAAGCGGCGCAATTCCGTCTCGCTCACATCCAGCAACGGATGGTACTTGAGCAGTCTGTGCCGCTCATCCCACTCGATCGGTGCAAGCCGCGCACGTTCCTCGGACTGCTCACGCCTGATGCCGGTGATCCACAGCTTCGCCCCAGCCAGGGCCAGCGCCAGCGGCTCCACCTTGCGCACGCGGCAGCACGCGCGGCGATTCTCAATCGAATCACGGAACCCATTGGGTCCGCGCTCGGCAATCAGGCGGCGCAGCGCTGCTGGCTCAGGGAAGAAGACGTCGATTGGGACGCCGTAACGCTTGCGCGTCTGGGCGTGCAATGCGTGTGTTTCCTCGAACAGACGTCCCGTGTCCAGGGTTACCACGCGCACGGCAAGGCCGGCCTGGGCAATGGCATGCAAGATTGCCTGGTCTTCCAGGCCGAAGCTGGTACTGAAGACCGCGACTCCGGGGAACCGGCCACACACAGCCGCCAGAGCGGCCGGCCAGTCCTGGCTGTGGATGAGCGCCCGCAGTCGGGCGATGTCTGGCTCAGATGACATAGTCCTCTACGAACACGCGGGCGCTTTCCAGGTCGACCAGCACCGATTCCCCGGCTACCAATCCCAGACCCTCGTATTCACGCCGGGCGACGTGCACGGTGACTGCATCGCCGGTGGTCAGGGCCAGATCCAACTTCACGTGCGCGCCCAGGTTCACCATGCGCGAAATGCGTCCGGCGGCGGTCCGTCCGCTGCAGACACCATTGCCATTTCCAGCTCGCTCGATGCGAATGTCGTGTGGCCGGACAATGGCGCGCACGGCGGTCCCGTCAGGTGTGTTTGCAGGCACATCCAGCGACAGCGAGGCCACCTGGGCGTGGCCCGCGGACACCCGGCCGCGCAGCACATTGGCGGAGCCAATGAACGATGCCACGAAGGGAGTGGCGGGAAATTGATAGATCTCGTTGGGCGAACCGACTTGCTGGATGCGCCCGGCATCCATCACGACGATGCGGTCGGAAAGGTCCAGAGCCTCTTCCTGATCGTGCGTGACCAGGATGGTGGTCAGGTGGGTGGCCTCGTGAAGCAGACGCAGCCATTCGCGCAGCTCAAGGCGCACGCGCGTGTCGAGCGCGCCAAAGGGTTCGTCGAGGAGCAACAGCCTGGGTCGCGGCGCCAGCGCTCGCGCGAAGCCCACCCGCTGCCGTTGGCCGCCTGAAAGCTGGCCGGGATAACGGTCGCCGTAGCCTTCCAGTTGGACCAATTTCAGCAATTCGGCGACGCGCGCATCGATCTGATCCTTGGGCGCTCGTTGGGTTCGCAGCCCGAACGCGACGTTCTCGCGAACTGTCATGTGGCCGAACAGGGCGAAGCTCTGGAAAACGAAACCGAAGCCGCGTTTTCGCACGGGCACGGACGTGATGTCTTCGCCAGCCACCAGCACACGACCGGCATCGGCTGACTCGAGGCCGGCGATGATTCGCAAGATGGTGGTTTTGCCCGATCCCGACGGGCCGAGCAGGGTGGTGATGCCACCGGAAGGCGCCTCGAAGTCGGCCTGAAATACGGCCGGGGCAGCCTTGGCCGAAAAGCCCTTGGTCAGACCTTCGACCCGAACGTTCATCGGAAGCCCTCCGCGCTTCGTGCGCCCTGGAATCGCTCAGCGACCTTCTTGACCACCAGGGTGGCGAGGGCGACCAGGGTCAGCAGCGACGCCACGGCGAATGCACCCACGAAGTCGTATTCGTTGTAGAGGATTTCGACTTGCAACGGGACGGTGTTGGTCACCCCGCGGATATGCCCAGACACCACCGAAACAGCGCCGAATTCGCCCATGGCGCGTGCGTTGCACAAGATGATGCCGTAGATGAGAGCCCAGCGAATCTTGGGCAAGGTGACCCGAAAGAACAGCCGCCAGCCGCTCGCCCCCAGGATCAGCGCTGCTTCCTCCTCGGCATTGCCTGCCGCCTGCAGCGCTGGCAAGACCTCGCGCGCGACGAAGGGGAAGGTGACAAAGGCGGTGGCCAGCACGATGCCGGGCGTGGCGAAGACGATCTTGATGTCGTGGTCGGAAAGCCACTGCCCGCAGAGACCTTGGCTGCCGAACAGAAGAACGAAAATCAGGCCCGAGATAACCGGCGACACAGAGAAGGGCAGATCGATGAGCGTGATGAGAAGGTTGCGTCCGGAAAAGCGGTATTTCGCAATCAACCAGGCCGCCGCCACGCCAAATACCGTGTTGAGCGGAACAACCAGAAGCGCAGTCAAAAGAGTGAGTCGGATGGCCGCCATGGTTTCTGGTTGACGGATCGCCCTCAGATACGCGCCCAGCCCCTTTTCCAGGGCCTGCGCGAACACGGCGGCCAGGGGCAGCAACACCACCAGGGCCAGAAACGCCAGTGCCAGCGCGATCAAGGAGATGCGCACTAACAATGACCCACGCAGTGCGGGTCGAATGCCCGTCTTAGTCTTCACCCGCCGCGTGGGTAAGGTATCAGACTCTGCCAGCGGCAGACGAGGGGCCGGTTGCGCCTGCGCGAAGTCAGACATGGCCGGCCCATTCTCGGCAGGCGTTAGGCGGCCGCAGGTCGACCACCCTCTCCCTCTGGTAGAGGGCCGGGGTGAGGGGACTGCATTGCACGTCGAATCGCACCGCGGGCGCGGTCACCACCTTGGTGACTTCAGCGTCCGGCTCAGTGGAAGTCTCACCCTCACCCCCAAGCCCCTCTCCCGGAGGGAGAGGGGTGATTCGATTCAAAGACTTGTGTCCTCGAATCACGAATGGCCATCTGGACACGCGGTTGACCCGCTTAACGCCTAGGTCCATTTCCGGTTCCACGCCTGCAACAGGTTCACGGCCAGAAGCGTGACCAGCGATCCCGCCAGCATCACCACGGCCAGGGCAGTGGCCTGCTGGTACTGGAACTGCTCCAGCTTGGTGACAATCAGAAGCGGAACAATCTCCGTGTGGTTGGGCATGTTCCCTGAAATGAAGACGATGGAACCGTACTCACCCACGGCACGGGCAAAGGCGAGCGCGAAGCCGGTCAGAAGTGGCGGTACCAGCACGGGAAGGATCACGCGCGAAAACGTGCGCAGCCGCGAGGCACCCAGCACGGCTGCCGCTTCTTCCAGCTCCGGTCCCAGTTCCATCAACACCGGCTGCACCGAGCGCACCGCAAAGGGCAACCCGACAAAGACCATGGCCAGCACCACGCCCACCCAGGTGAAGGCCACCTGGACGCCATGTCTTTCGAGAAAGCCACCCACCATGCCGGTGGGGGCATAGATCGCGGTGAGGGCGATCCCGGCCACCGCCGTGGGCAGGGCCAGCGGCAGATCGATGATTGCGTCCACCACGTCGCGGCCCGGAAAACGGTAGCGCACCAGCACCCAGGCCAGCAGCAGTCCTGCCAGGGTGTTGATCCCGCCCGCCAGCAAGGCCCCGCCAAAGCTCAACTTGTACGCGGCCAGTGCACGCGACGAGGTGACCGTGGCCCAGAATGCACCCCAGCTTAACCCAGCGGTCTTGCAGACCAGAGCGGCCAGCGGCAACAAAACCACCAGACTGAGGTACAGCAGGGTGAATCCCAGCGTCGGCCGAAAGCCAGGCAGCGGCCCGGGCCGCCAGCCCGGGCGCACAGCGATGTGTGCCGCAGTCGCCACCTACTTCCCACTGGAGTAGATCTGGTCGAAAGTGCCGTTGTCCGCGAAGTGGGTTTTTTGGGCCTTCTGCCAGCCACCGAAATCTCCGTCGACGGTCAGCAGGCGCAGTTTGGGAAAATGCGCAGCGTGCTTGGCTGCCACCTTTGGATCGCGCGGCCGGTAGTGGTTCTTCGCAATAATCTGTTGGCCCTCCTCGGTGTAGAGAAATTCGAGATAGGCGCGGGCCACGGCAGTGGTGCCGTGCTTGCTGGCGTTCTTTTCCACCACGGCCACCGGCGGCTCGGCCAGGATGCTCTGCGCAGGTGCCACGATCTCGAACTTATCCTTGCCCAGCTCGTCCACCAGCAGGAAGGCCTCATTTTCCCAGGCGATAAGCACATCCCCGATTCCCCGTTGGGCAAAGGTGGTGGTCGAGCCGCGCGCGCCCGAGTCGAGCACAGGCACGTTCTTGTAGAGTCGCGCGACGAAGTCGCGAACCTTGCCCTCGTCCCCGCCGAACTTGGTCTGGACAAAGCCCCACGCCGCCAGGTAGTTCCAGCGCGCCCCGCCCGAGGTCTTTGGATTCGGGGTGATGACCTTGATTCCCGGCACGACAAGGTCATCCCAGTTCCTGATGCCCTTGGGGTTGCCCCTGCGCACCACGAACACGATGGTCGAGGTGTAGGGTGAAGCGTTCGCGGGCAGTTGTTTCTGCCAGTCTTTGGGCAGCTTGCCCGTGGCCTCAGCGATGGCATCAATATCGTAGGCCAGAGCCAGGGTGACGACGTCGGCTTCCAGCCCGTCGATGACCGCGCGGGCCTGCTTGCCCGAGCCACCATGCGACTGGTTCACCTTCACGTCGTCGCCAGTCTTGGCCTTCCAGTGCTTGGCGAAGGCGGCGTTGAAGTCCGCGTACAGCTCGCGCGTGGGATCGTAGGAGACATTAAGCAGCGTCACTTCTTTTGCGCTGGCCGCGCCGGAGAAGAGCAGTCCAGCCAAGACGAAAGTTGCGGTGCGAATCAACCTCATGATGGAAACAGTGTTGGGGGAGCGCTCTGTGTTGTCAAGACGGAAGTTTCGCAAAACAGACGCGGCAGCGCGCTGTAACTCGGGGGCATTCCGTGGTGCCGGCACCGCAAATCCGGCTGAAAGCCTGGGCGGGGCGGTCGACACGCCGGCCGCATGCAGCGTGAGTGGTCATGGCGGTCTAGCAAAACGGACACGCCGTGTGCTACGCTCATGGCATGTCGGTCATTCCCGGGAGCTCTGCGATCGAGACCCTGGCCATCCACGCCGGGCAGCCTGCCGACCCCACGCATGGGGCGGTCATGCAGCCCATCGTGCTGGCTTCGACTTTTGCGCAGCCTGAACCGGCCAAGCCGCTGCGCTTTGACTATTCCCGTAGCGGCAATCCCACGCGGGCTGCGTTGGAGGAATGCCTGGCCGCACTGGAAGGCGGCCGCGCGGGCTTTGCATTCGCCAGCGGGTGCGCCGCTGCCACCACGCTGCTGCACACCCTGCGCCCTGGGGATCACGTGGTCAGTGGCGACGATGTCTACGGCGGCACGTTCCGCATCTTCGACAAGGTGATGGGGCCGCTAGGAATTGCCGCCAGCTTCGTGGACTTGCGTCAGCCTGAGCGGCTGCAGGCTGCGCTGACCTCGCGCACGCGCCTGGTGTGGCTGGAAACGCCCACAAATCCCTTGCTGCGCTTGGTGGATCTGCGGGCCATTGCGGATGTGTGCAAGGGGCGCGGAATCACACTGGCCGTGGACAACACCTTCGCCTCGCCCGTGCTGCAGCGGCCGCTGGAACTGGGCGCCACCATTGTCGTGCACTCGACCACCAAGTACATCAACGGCCATTCTGACGTGGTGGGTGGCGCTCTCATTACCAGTGACCCTGCCTTGGCCGAACGGTTGAAGTTCTTGCAGAACGCCATCGGTGCCGTGCCGAGCCCGATGGATTGCTATCTGGTCTTGCGGGGTATCAAGACCCTGCCCCTGCGCATGCGCCAGCACGTGGCTGCAGCGACCGATCTGGCGCAGAGGCTGGAAGGCGCCAAGGGGGTGCGCCGCGTGCACTATCCCGGGTTGGCCAGCCATGCCCAGCACGAACTTTGTCTGCGGCAGATGTCGGGCGGCGGTGGGATCATCACGGTGGAGTTGGACGGTGGACTGCAACAGGCCAAGCGATTCTTGACCAGTCTGCGCATCTTCACCCTGGCCGAGAGCCTGGGAGGCGTGGAGTCCCTGGCCGAGCATCCCGGCCTGATGACCCATGCGTCTATTCCAGCAGACAGACGCGCCGAGCTGGGGATCACAGACGGGCTGGTGCGTCTCTCAGTCGGTCTGGAGAACGTGGAGGATCTGTGGGGCGACCTACAAGGCGCCCTGGCCGCCGCAAGGGGGATGTCGTGAGCGCCCGTCCTGGCGTGCTGGCGCTCATCGGCAACACGCCGCTGGTGGCGTTGCGCAGCTTCGACACCGGACCGTGCGAACTCTTCGTGAAGCTGGAAAACCAGAATCCCGGCGGTTCCATCAAAGATCGCATTGGTCTGTCCATGATCGAGGCGGCCGAGGAGAGCGGGGCTATCAAGCCTGGTGCCACCCTGGTGGAAGCCACGGCGGGCAACACGGGACTCGGCCTGGCCCTGGTGGCCGCGCTCAAGGGCTATCACCTGGTGTTGGTGATCCCCGACAAGATGAGCCTGGAGAAGGTGGTTCACCTGCGCGCCTTGGGCGTTGAAGTGCGCATGACCCGTTCCGACGTGGGCAAGGGCCATCCCGAGTACTACCAGGACATGGCCCAGAGAATCGCTGGCGAATTGGGGGGGTATTTCGTCAATCAGTTTGGCAATCCCGCCAACCCGCGCGCCCACGAAACCACGACGGGTCCCGAGATCTGGCGGCAAATGGACAATCGGATGGACGCCATGGTGTGCGGCGTGGGTTCGGGCGGCACCATCACGGGGCTGGGTCGCTTCTTCGCGCGCCACGGGCCCAACGTGGAGATGGTCCTGGCCGATCCTGCCGGCTCGGTGTTGGCGGAACATGTGCGCAGCGGGAAGATGTTGGAGGCGGGATCTTGGCTGGTGGAGGGCATCGGCGAAGACTTCCTGCCGCCCATCTGTGACTTGTCGCCGGTTCGCCATGCCTACACCGTGTCCGACGAGGACAGCCTGCTCACGGCGCGGGCCCTGCTGCGCCAGGAAGGAATTCTTGCCGGTTCGTCCTCGGGGACACTGGTGGCTGCGGCGTTACGCTACTGCCGCGAGCAGAAGACCGCCAAGCGCGTGGTCACATTGATTTGCGACAGCGGCAGCAAGTACCTGTCCAAGATGTTCAACGACTTCTGGATGCAGGACCACGGCTTTCTGCGCGACCGGCCCACCGGCGATCTGCGCGACGTGATCGCCCGCCGCCCGGATCAGGGCGAGGTGGTGGCTGTCTCGCCGGCAGACACGCTTCAGACCGCACACGCGCGCATGAAGATATCGGAGATCTCTCAGCTCCCCGTACTCGACGGCGCGCGCATTGTTGGCTTGCTGGACGAATCGGACCTGCTGCGCGCCGTGACCGCAGCTCCCTCTGCGTTCGGCCAACCGGTGCGCGCCTTCATGACCACCCAGTTGGTCACGGTCAGTCCCGATGCCCCGCTCGATTCTCTCTTCACGCTCTTCGATCGCGGTCTGGTGGCCATCGTCTGCGAGGGCGAGAAGTTCCTCGGCCTCATCACCCGCATCGACGTGATCAACCATTTCCGTCGGGTGCACGGGTGAATGCGGCCGAGCGCGATTTTCAGCGGGCGTAGATGACGATGTCGTGATCAGGGCCTCACGAAGGCCGCCACGGCTGGATCGCGAAGGATCTGTGCCAATTCCTGGGGACCAGGCCGCTCAGGACGATCGCGCTCGCGGTGCACCAGGCAGAGGAACCCCAACGGTTCCCCGCGTGTGGCTTGCAACTGGTGCCAGGTGCCGGAAGGGATGTGCACCACGTCCAACGGTCCGACGTCCACTATTTCCGATCCCGACAGTACCCGTCCCTTTCCGCGCAGGACCACCACGATGTGCAGATGCCTGTGCCGCTCCAAGGTGGAATGGCCATCCGGCGCGATCTCGAAGTAGCGCAACTGCACCGGAAGCCCGTCGCGTCCGTCGGACAGGATCTGACGGGTGATGCTGCAAGAGTCCGAGTCGCCTTCCTTGTAGGGGAGCAGGTCTACGCTTTCCCAGCGAAAGTTCCCCCGGTGTCTCTGCAAGTCAGCCATGCCCAACATCCTCCTTGGGTTGCCAGGGGTAGAGCGATACGCCGATCATGCGGATACTATACGAAATTGGCGTCTGGTAGGCAAGACAGGGTTGGCACGTGCGTTGATGGGCGGACGACTCAGCGCCTCGGCTGGGTCGGCTGGCCCGCGTTCGAGGACGCGCTCACGCCACCAGTGATGCCCCGCTGGGCCTTGGTCGGCGGCAGGTGCGCGCAATAGGCACGCCCCGGCCGTGCAACCTGGTATCGCCCGCGCGAACCAGCTGCGTCATGAGATCGTGTGCGCGGGCATGTAAGCTGTCCGCAGCGTCGAGCCACGCCACAAGAACGTTGGCGTCGAGGACGCACTCAGCCATCGTAGAGATGCGCGCAGTCTTCCACAGCGTCTCCACCCAGGGTGACGATACCCTCCAGGTCGTGCAAACGCTGCCAAACAGCGGTCTTCTGGCTTTCGTGCGCGGACCTTGACCGCTTTCTCAGGGCCCCACCTGGGTTGGCAGGCCGGCGTTCACCCACGCGCCCATGCCGCCAGCGACGCTTTTCACGATCTGATAGCCCTGGGCCTTGAGCAGCAGCAGGCCGTAGAGGGAGCGCTGCCCGCGAGCGCAGATGGTGATGACCGGCGCCTGGCGGTCAGTGGGCAGGCCATCCTTCGCGCCCTTGGACAACGCGGGCAACGGCAGGTTGCGGGCTTCGGCGATACGTTCCTGCGCGAATTCATCGGGGTTGCGCACGTCGAGCACCGGCACGCCGGCATCGAGCATCTTCTTCGCCTCATGCACGTCGATGACGTCAGGACCCTTTTCTGCGAACGCGAACGCCGCCCGGAGGTGCTGGGCGAACGGATCACTGGGAGCGGCAACAGGCGCCTTGGCGTCCTGCTTGGGGAAAAGCTGGGGCAAATGCTTCTGGAAGGACGAGACGTATTTGAAGGCATTGTCGGCGAAGATCACGACGACCAGGTTGCCCGGCTCGTCGGGGATGGTGCGGAACGCGCCCGCCAGGGCCAGCCCACCACTCGGGCCGGCGATGATGCTCTCCTCTCGATTGAGGCGAAGACAGAGCCCGTAGGCTTCCTGGTCACTGATCTCGACCACGCCGTCGTATTCCTCGGGCTTGAAGAAGTCCGTGAGTCGCAAAGCCCTGCGGCTGCGCACCCCCGGGATGTCGTGACCCTCGGTCGGGTGCACGCCAATGACCTTCACGCTCGGGTTTTGCGCCTTGAGGAATCGTCCCGTCCCGGTGATGGTGCCGCACGTGCCAAGCGACGCGACGAAGTGGGTGATCTTGCCGCGCGTCTGCTTCCAGACCTCGGGTCCTGTCGTACGAAAGTGCGCATCGGGATTGGCGGGATTCTTGTACTGATTGAGTTGTTTCCAACCAGGTCGCGTGGCCAGCTCGGTGGCCTTGGCCATGGCGCCTTCGGGCTGGCCGGGCATGGGGCACAGTGTGTCCTCGAGTTCATAGAGATCGGTGCCGAAGAAGCGCAGCACGGCGCGCTTCTCCGCCGGAATCTCTTTGGACATGGTGGCCGCGAACTTGTAGCCCTTGGCGTTCGACAGCATGGCCAGACCCATGCCGGTGTTGCCCGAGGTCGGCTCGACCAGGTGCTCGAGCTTCTCGCCCCGCTCCTCGGCGTCGCGCACGAGATTCGCAGCCACCCGGTCCTTGACGGCGCCGAACGGATTGTACCATTCGAGCTTGGCGAAAACCTGCGTGTGTTTGTACGGCGTGATGTGCAGCAGGCGGACAATCGGCGTCGGGTTCTCAACGCTGGAAAGCATGTCCAGGATTGAGTCGTAGGCGCGCAAAGCATGGTCGGACATCGAGAACTCCTGTCGGCCGGCGAAGGTTATTGCCAAGACCCCAAGGCCGCCACGAAAAGCAGGCTGCCAGCAGAGTAGTTGCGCGTGCCCAGCGGCGATTCCTCCGCTCGCTACTACAAGTGTCAAATATAGCGGAGGAAAACGCAGGCAGCGGCCGATGCCGTCTTGCCGCGCTTGTGGCGCAGATGTAGAGACCGGCCCGTTAGTTGGAAATGGTCCGATCTTCTTGGAGGGAGCCCCAATGCCGAACCCCGTTGATGCCAGCACTCTTTTGAACGACGCAGCCGCCAGGCAACTTGCCAACACAACCAAGACGCCCCCGCAGTGGGTGGGGACGACGCCGCGTTGGTTGGTGCAGCTTCTTCCCTGGACGCCGGTCGAAGCTGGGGTGTACCGGGTCAATCGCGTGATTGACAACAAGTTCGCGGTGCAATGCTCGCCGGAACTGGGCAGTCAGCTTCCCACGGCCTTTATCGACTACGAGCCCAAGCCGCGCGAGTACTTGCTCAACACGGTGTCCACCACCGTTCAAATCTCCACACGCATCTCGGATCTGTACCGCAGCCCGTTCGACCAGGTGAAGGAACAGCTGCGCATCGCGGTGGAGCGTCTGAAGGAAAAGCAGGAAGACGAGCTGATCAACAACGGCAGCTATGGTTTGATTAACAACGTCCACGATACGATGCGCGTGAAGCCGCGCGCCGGACGTCCGACACCGGACGACATAGATGAATTGCTGGCGCGCGTGTGGAAAGAGCCGGCGTTCTTCCTGGCCCACCCGAGGGCGATTGCGGCTTTTGGGCGTGAATGCACGCGCCGGGGGGTGCCTCCGGCCACCGTGACCCTGTTTGGTTCGCCCTTCATTACCTGGCGGGGCGTGCCGCTCGTCCCTTGCGACAAGCTCCACATGGCGGGCAACAAGACCGACATCCTCCTGCTCCGCACCGGCGAGCAGCGTCGCGGTGTGGTCGGTCTGTTTCAACCCGGATTGCCCGGCGAGGTTAGCCCAAGCTTGTCAGTGCGTCTGATGGGCATCGATCAACGGGGTGTGGCTTCATACCTTGTGTCGCTGTACTGCTCGGCTGCTGCACTGACCGAGGACGCGCTCGGCGCCCTCGAAAGTGTCGAGGTCGACCTCTACTATGACTACAAGTGATCCGACTGGAGGCGCGTCGGGAACGGCGCCGGCTGTGTCGGGCCTAGCATCGGCTCCGGTGGGCAGCGTGCCTGCGCCTGTCTCGCCCCTGGCATCAACCGCGGGCCTGGCCCCGGTGCAGGCGCCGTCGTTGGCGGGGTGGGATCTGTCCACCCTGGCGCAGGCCATGATGGACGTGGTCAGGGATCCGAACGCGCAAGTCTTTCCCGCGGCCAAGGCGGGGGTGACACCCACGCTTACTCCATCGTCGGTTTCCGAGCCGGCCATCGTGGCTAGCACGCCGGGCGTAGCCCCATCCGCTGCGCCCGCCAAAAGCGACGTACCCACGCAGGTGCCCGGTGTGCCGGCCACGCCAGCAGCCCCGCCCAGCGCGGGCGCCATCGACCCGCTTGCCTTGGCCGAACCCAGTGCCGACTTCTTTCGCATTCCCCTGCTGGGCGAAGCCGTTCCGGTGGCGACGTCCTATTTCCTGGTCCACACCGGCGCACCCAATCCCGATTCACCCTCCGACATCTCGCTAGTGGAAACCAAGGAGGTCACGCCCGTGTCCCCGGCCTTGAACAAGCCATTGCGGCAGGCGGGCTTTGACCCCTACGCGGTTCGCCGCGAATTCCCGATCTTGAATGAACGGGTTCATGGCCGTCGCCTGGTGTGGCTGGACAACGCCGCGACCACTCAGAAACCGCAGACTGTCATCGATCGGCTGTCGTATTTCTACGCCCACGAGAACTCGAACGTTCACCGGGCGGCCCACACCCTGGCGGCGCGCGCGACTGATGCCTATGAAGACGCACGCGCGACCGTGGCCCGCTTTCTGGGCGCGTCCAGCGCACGAGACATCGTGTTCGTGCGCGGGGCCACCGAGGCCATCAATCTGGTGGCGCAGGCCTGGGGCGGACAATTCGTGTCAGCCGGCGACGAGATCGTCATCACCCATCTCGAACACCACGCCAACATCGTGCCCTGGCAGCAGCTCTGCGCCAAGACCGGTGCGCGGCTGTTGGTCGCGCCGGTCAACGATCGGGGCGAGGTGATCCTCGATGCCTACGGCAAGCTGCTCTGTCCCCGCACCAAGATGGTGGCCTTGACCCAGGTGTCGAACGCCCTGGGCACCATCACGCCCGCGCAGCAGATGGTGGCCATGGCTCACGCCGTGGGCGCATGCACGCTGGTCGACGGCGCGCAGGCCGTGGCCCATTTCCCCGTGAATGTCCGGGCGCTCGACAGCGATTTCTACGTGTTCTCCGGACACAAGATCTACGCGCCAACCGGCATCGGGGCGCTGTACGGCAAGCCCGAGGTGCTGGACTCCATGCCGCCGTGGCAGGGCGGCGGCAACATGATCAAGGACGTAACCTTTGCGCGGACCACGTACCATCCCGCGCCGGCGCGTTTCGAGGCCGGGACCGCCAACATCGCAGACGCGGTCGGGCTGGGCGCCGCGCTCGATTGGCTGGACAATCTTGGCCATGAGCGTGTGGCGGCCTACGAGCACGAACTTCTGAACTACGCAACCGTCGAGCTATCCAAGGTTCCTGGCCTCACCATCATCGGAACCTCGCCCAGCAAGGCTGGCGTGATCTCCTTCGTGCTGGCCGGGCACAAGACCGAGGAGCTGGGATCGGCCCTCGATCGGGAGGGGATCGCGGTGCGCTCGGGCCACCACTGCGCCCAGCCCATTCTGCGTCGATTTGGCCTGGAGGCCACGGTGCGCGCCTCGCTGGCGCCCTACAATGTCTGCGAGGACATCGACACCTTGGTGGCGGCCTTGAAACGACTGAGCGCGCACGGCTGACCCGGTCACGCCTCTTCGTGACGCGGGCCGCGTCTTCTCGGAAAGATTAATCTTGCGCTCTGGATGTGTGTCTCCTATCCTAGACACATGGTCCAGACATTGACTCCGCAAGAGATGAGTGACTTGCTGGCCCACGGCGAGGTTGACGTGGTGGACATTCGCGACGCGCAGGAATGGGCGGACGGCCATATTCCCGGCGCCCGGGTGGTTCCCTTGGATGATCTGCGCGCTGACCCTGCGAAAACGATGCCCGGGTCGAATATTGTTTTCGTCTGTGGTCAGGGCCTGCGCAGCTTGACCGCGGCCAAGCTGGCTGACCGTCTGGGTATCGGCAAGGTCTACAGCCTGGACGGGGGGATCTCCAACTGGACCCGCGCGGGTTTGGAACTGGTGCACGGTTAGTCGAGACGCGGTGTCTACGATAGGAAACAGCCATGCCGTTAGCAAGCAGCAGAGGGCGCACGAAGCCAGAGCCAAGGTACCTGGCGCTCACGGAACTGGTGACTTCGCTGGTGGAAAGCTATCAGCGCGAGCAACGCATTACCCATGTCAGCACAGCACCCCTTCCCAGTCGGGATTCGGTGATCGCGATTCTGAAGCTGCTGCGTGAGATTCTGTTCCCTGGCTACTTCGGCCGGCAGGGACTCAAGCTGGAAACTCTTGCGTACCACGTGGGCGACAACGTCGCGACTCTGCACGAAAGGTTGTCGGAACAGGTCGACAATGCCTTCCGGCACCAGGCTGTTCGCGGAGGCCAGGACGTCGATGGCATCGGCGAACGCGCCGAGACGGCGACCAACGAGTTTCTCATGAGCCTGCCCCGCGTGCGCGCGTTGCTGGCCACAGATGTGCAAGCCACCTTTGACGGCGATCCCGCGGCCACCAGTCTGGACGAGATCATCTTTTCCTATCCGGGCTTGTGGGGCGTGATGATCTACCGGCTGGCGCACGAGCTGCACATTCGCGAGGTGCCGCTCATCCCGCGCATCATGGGCGAGTTCGCACACAGTCGAACCGGCATCGACATCCACCCCGGTGCTACGGTGGGCAAGGCGTTCTTCATCGATCACGGGACTGGCGTCGTGATTGGCGAGACCAGCATCATTGGCGACCACGTGAAGATCTACCAGGGTGTCACCCTGGGCGCGCTTTCCACGCGGGGCGGTCAGGCGTTGCGTGGGGTGAAACGGCATCCCACCATCCAGGATCACGTCACCATCTATTCAGGTGCATCGGTGCTGGGCGGCGACACGGTGATTGGCGAAGGGGCGGTGATCAACAGCAACGTCTTTGTCACTCAGTCGGTTCCGCCACACACGCGGGTGAGCACCAAGAATCCCGAGTTGCAATACCGGGACAAGAAGCCGGCTGAGTTCAGACAAGAGCAGGCGTGGGACTACAGCATCTGAGCCTGGATGGGCCGGTTTCTCGGACGGCAGGCACGCGAGACCTCCTAATGATGGCTAGCAGACAAGTGGTTGAATCGCTCCCACGCAAGCCGCCGGTCTTGGTTCCGCCGCCAACACCGAGCAGGCGTGCTGCCCGCGATGATGAGGCGTTCTTGCCAGCCGTTGGGGCCAACCTGCGGCGTCTGCGTACCCGTCGCGGACTATCCCTGGAACGGTTGGCTCGGCAATCCGGGGTCAGTCGGGCCATGTTGTCCCAGGTTGAACTGGGACACAGCGCCCCGACCATCAACGTGCTGTGGAAGATTTCGCGCGCCCTCGGGGTCACGTTTTCTGCGTTGGTCAGCCTGACCCCGGAGGCGGGGCCGTTGTTGCTGCGAGAATCCGCAGCCAAGCGGCTGACCAGCCGAGATGGAACATTCATTTCGCGAGCGTTATTCCCGTTCGACAAGCCCCGCCGGGTGGAGTTCTACGAGTTACGCCTCAAGCCTCACGCCTTGGAGGAAGCGGAACCCCATCCACCAGGTACGGCCGAGAACATTGTGGTGAACTCGGGCGCGGTCACTATCACGGTTGGAACTGCAGCGCATGAACTCAGTCAGGGAGATGCGCTGCTTTTTGTCGCCGATGTGGCGCACTCCTATCACAACCGCAGCGACAACGATGTCCTGATGTACTTGGTGATGACCTACCCGGAGACGTTTGGATGAAATTCCGCGAAGACACAAGGGCACGCCGCTCGTGGGTACGTCAGTGACCCTGTTGGAGGCCTTGGGTGAAATCGAAGCCCCCATCTTTCAAACGGCGGCCTTTGGCTACGCCAGCGCCGAGGAGATGGCTGATGTATTTGCGGGGCGTGCGCCAGGCCATGTCTACACGCGCCTGTCCAACCCAACCACCCTGGCGCTGGAACGCCGCCTGACCGCAGCCGAAGAGGGGATAGGGGCGCTGGCCACGGCGAGCGGCATGGCCGCGATCGCGGCCACGAGCTTGGGCTTGCTCAGGCCGGGGGATGAGATCATTGCTGCCAGGGGCATCTTCGGTGGAGCGGTTTCATTCTTTCGCAACGTCTTGGGCCGGCTGAACATTCGCGCGGTCTTCGTTGATGGCGCGGACACAGCCCAGGTCGAGGCGTCCGTAACAGCCAGGACGCGCGCCCTATTTGTCGAGACCATTGGTAATCCGGCCATGGACGTGCCCGACTTGCCCGCTTTGGGAAGGCTGGCGCGTGCCCGCAACATTCCCCTCATCGTCGACAGCACGCTGACGACCCCCGAATTGGTCAGACCAGGCGAGCATGGCGCGGCCCTGGTGATCCATTCCACCAGCAAGTTCATCAACGGGCACGGCACCGCCATCGGGGGCGCCGTGATCGACACAGGACGGTTCGATTGGTCTCGCGGCCCGTTCGAGGACATTGCGGCAATCGCGCGCAAGGCGGGAGCCCATGCCTTTCTGGCCCATCTGCGCTCGGTCATTGCCCGTGATCTGGGCGGTTGCCCTGCCCCGCAATCATCCTTCCTGATGTTGCAAGGACTAGACACCTTGTCGTTGCGTCTCAAGGTTCACTGCGAAAATGCGCTGGCTCTGGCGCGGGCGCTTGCGGATGACCCGCACGTGGCGGCAGTGGGGTACCCGGGCCTGGCCAGTTCGCCGCATTTTGAACGGGCACAGCGCTTGTTTGGCGGGCGAGCCGGCGCGGTTTTGACTTTGCGACTGGGCAGTCGTGCCAGGGTGTTCGCTTTCATCAACGCGCTCAAGAGCGCCCGCCGCGTGGCCAATCTGGGCGAGACCCACACCCTGGTGATTCACCCGGCCTCGACGATCTTCCGCGAATACCAACCCGAGGATCGCCTGTCGCTGGGAGCGTCTGACGATCTGGTTCGCGTGTCAGTGGGACTGGAAGCATTTCCCGCGATCCTGGCCGATTTTCAACAGGCCCTGGCGTCCGCCGAAAAGGAGTGAGAATGAAACTGATTGTAAACGGAACGGACGTCCAGGTCAGTGACGGCATCAATGTCAGTCAGCTTCTGGTCGAGCGCAAGGTCCGCCTGCCAGACATGGTTTCAGTGGAACTGAACGAAACCGTGTTGCGGCGGGCAGAATTCGACGCCACGCCGCTGCACGAAGGCGATCGTGTCGAGTTGCTCTATTTCATGGGAGGCGGCTGTGGAACTCACGCTGTCTGATGAACAGATCGAGCGGTACAGCCGCCACATCGTCCTGGAAAACGTGGGGGTCAATGGCCAGCAGAAACTGCTCGCGTCCAAAGTGCTGATCATCGGCGCGGGCGGCCTGGGCGCCCCCGCCTCGCTGTATCTCGCCGCTGCGGGCGTCGGAACCTTGGGCCTGGTGGACGCCGACCAGGTGGACATCAGCAATCTGCAACGTCAGGTGATCCACCACACGGACGACATTGGGCGCGACAAGGTGACGTCTGCCGCCAACAAGTTGCGCGCCATCAATCCCGATGTGACGGTGAAGGAATTCCACCTACGGGCCGAGGCCAGCAACATCCTGGACCTGATCAAGGACTACGACTTTGTAGTCGACGGCACCGACAACTTTGCGGCGAAGTTTCTCATCAACGACGCTTGCGTTCTGGGCAACAAACCCTTCTCCCATGCCGGCATTTTGCGCTTCGATGGCCAGCTGATGACTGTGCGACCGGGTATAAGCGCGTGCTATCGGTGTGTCTTCAATCAGCCTCCGCCGCCTCGGGCTGTGCCCTCTTGTTCGCAGGCGGGGGTGTTGGGCGCGGTGGCAGGCGTGGTGGGGTGTTTGCAGGCGACAGAAGCCTTGAAATACCTACTGGGCCTGGACGGCCTCTTGACCGACACCCTGTTGGTGTGGAACGCCTTGCGCATGGATTTTCGCAAGGTGAAGGTCAAGCGCAATCCGCGTTGCGCGGTCTGCGGTGAGCATCAGACCATCACCGCCCTGCACGACGAGGCGGCCGCGGTCTGCGATATCACAGGAAAACCGCGATGAGCGCGCTGGTGATTCCCGGTTCGATCTATCGCGAGCTGTTGGATCAGGCCCACAAACAGGCGCCCATCGAAGCGTGCGGCATCCTGGGTGGACGAGGTGACCGGGTCGAGGTGTTTCACCCGATGACCAACACGGACCACAGCGCCGATCATTTTCTGATGGAGCCCGCCGAGCAGTTCAGGGTGGTCAAGAGTTTGCGCGCGGCGGGTCAGCGTGTGCTGGCGATTCATCACAGCCATCCTGCGTCGCCCTCGCGGCCGTCGGCCGAGGACATTCGGCTCGCGCTGACACCCGATGTGCTGTACACGATTCTTTCCCTGCAGAGGGCGGAGGCCCCGGTCTTGAAGGCCTTTTCTCTTGATAGCGGGGTCGTGACAGAACACTCGCTGATTATCGAGGCGTAGGGGAGTCGGCCAGGACCATGCGCATTGCCGAAAGCTTAACTGATCTGGTGGGCGACACACCCTTGTTGCGGCTGGCTCGTCTGTTTCAGGATGCGCCCGCGCGGGTGCTGGGAAAGCTAGAATTCTTCAATCCTGCCAGCAGCGTGAAAGATCGGACGGGCCTGGCGATGGTGATGGCGGCCGAGCGCAGTGGGAAACTGAAGCCAGGCATGACCATTGTGGAGCCCACCAGCGGCAACACGGGAATTGCCCTGGCATGGATCGCGGCGGTGCGTGGGTACAAGCTGATTCTGACCATGCCGGAATCCATGTCCAAGGAGCGGCGCAAGTTGCTCGGATTCCTGGGTGCAACCGTTGTGCTGACACCAGCGGTTTCGGGAATGGGCGGGGCCGTGGCCAAGGCCAACGAGATCTTGGCAAGCCTGCCCGATGGGTTCATGCCCATGCAATTCAACAATCCGGCGAATCCGGCCGTGCATCGGGCAACCACCGGTCCCGAGATCTGGCGCGACACCGGTGGGCAAGTGGATGTGTTCGTGGCGGGCGTGGGCACCGGCGGCACCATCTCGGGCGTGGGAGAGTGCCTCAAGAAACACAAACCGGGCGTGCGCGTGGTGGCCATCGAACCACGCACCTCACCCGTGCTGTCCGGGGGAAAAGCGGGCCCGCACTTGATTCAGGGCCTTGGCGCGGAATTCGTGCCCGAAACCTTCAATAGGGCAGTCGTCGACGAGATCCTCGCTGTCTCCGACGACGAAGCCTTGGACTGGATGAAGGCCCTGGCCGCCAAGGAGGGTCTGCTCGCCGGGATCTCCTCGGGCGCCGCTGTCGCTGCTGTGGACAAGCTGATCAGGCGCCCGGAATACACGGGCAAAACCATCGTCGTGCTGCTGCCCGACACAGCAGAACGATACCTCGGCACCTACGATTTGTAGACGCAGAAGCAGTCAAGAAGACGAGGCTCAGCGAGAGTAGATGATGATGTCGTGACAGCGGATCTCTGAGCTGCCCGGGTTCTCATAGGAATGCGGCTGGTCCGCCACGAATGAGATCGAGTCTCCTGCGGCCAAGTCGTGGACAGCGCCGCCGATGTGCACCCGCAGCTGGCCATTGAGCGCGATGACCACCTCGCGCGTTCCCGCAGCGTGTGGATCCGACGAATGACTGGCGCGAGCGGCCAGGCGCAACTCGTACGCCTCGACCCAAGGGCACGAGCCGGCGGGAGTCAGCGGCCGACTTTCCATGCGCCCGTCGGCGGAGCGCAGAACCTGCGACTCGCCTCGACGGAGAATCGCCGCACTCTGGGTGTTGCCGCCCAGCAGTTCAGAGAACGGGATGCCCAGTCCGACTGCGATCTTCCACATCACACCCAGCGACGGGTTGCTCTTCTGAGTCTCGATCTGCGACAGCGCCGCCCGGCTCACCCCCGATGCCACCGCAAGCTGATCGAGCGACATGTTGCGGGCCTTGCGCCTTTCGCGCAGGTTGACCGCCACGCGGCGGCCCATCTCGGCCGCCCCAATGTCATCTCCGGGGGGTAACGGGGTCTGGCGAAGCGCCGAGGTGGTACGAGGCCGCCCGCCGTCGTCCCGTGTGGATCGCTTGTCTTTCTTAGCAACCATTTGGTTGGAATAATAGCAGAAGACTGCGCCCGGGGACAACTGCGCATGTGACGCCTGGCGCGCCCCGCGCCTTCGCTCCGCTTGTCGCGGGATTACGGGACCGAGCTGGCTCTGGTTCTACTTCAGACTCGGTATTAGATCGCGCGTGATGGTGTGGCTGTCCGAGTAGACGGCCTTGATGTTTGCCACGGTGTTGTTCGATGTCTCGTAGCCCGCCCAGATGTTGAACATTATCCACGGCGCCGCCGTGGGGAACATGGCGCTGGGGGTTGGAATCAGCCCGGTCTCGTGCAGTGCGATCGGCATGGTGCTGCCCATGATGCCTTTGCAACTGCTATAGAGCCCGGTGAACGGCTGGTTGCTCCCGTAGGTATCGCCGCCCGAAATGTCGACCATAGTCGGGCCTGGCCAATAGGCGGAAGTTGGAGAGCCACTGTAGGGCATGAGCCAGATGAGGTTGTTGTTGCCCTTGGTGGCAGTAAGGTAGTTGAACGTGTACTTCCACAATGCGACGAACTCGGCTCCTGTTCCCTTGCTCCACCAGAACCATCCGTTGGATTGTGTCTCGTGGAAGATCGCCAAAATCACCGGCATGTTGACCGCCGCCATGGCCTTGAATTGAACCGTCATGTAGTCGAGCCTGGCATTGAAGGCCGTGTTCTCAGGGGTTCCCGCCGTTATCACATTCGTGAAGAAGCCGCTGGGGGGAGTTGACTCGGAACAGTTCGTGCCGGTGTAGCAGTCGTTCATGCAGGTTGTGCCGGACACTGGCATGCCCTGGTGGTAGCGATACATGACCAGCCCGCCCGCGTTCCAGTGGGCAATGGCATGGGTCGTGGAAATGTTGACGCCCGTGCAGCCAGCACTGCTGTGGTACGCAAAGTCAGTACCAAGAATCGCCGGGGTCTTTATGCCCTGAGTGGCGTACCAACTCACGTCCGTGGGATTGTCGTTCCAGTTGGCTTCCTGTTGCCCTGACAAGACGTGGTTGCCGTATTGTTGGTACAGGTAGCAAAGCACGTTCTTGGTCTGCTGTGAGGCATTGGGCGTGACCGGCGAGACACTGCATGGGCTACCCCCGTTCGAGGTGGTGCCGCCGGCCGAGGTCGTGCCGCCGGCTGATGTGGTGCCGCCACTGCTCTTTGCACCGCCCGTCGAGGTAGTACCGCCGCTGGTCTTTGAGCCACCGTTCGAGGTGGTGCCGCCGCTGGTCTTTGCGCCGCCGGTCTCGGTGGTTCCGCCGGCCGAGGTAGTTCCGCCGGCCGAGGTGGTGCCGCCGGCCGAGGTGGTGCCGCCGCTGGTTTTTGCACCACCGGTCGAAGTTGCGCCGCCGGTCGACGTTGTACCGCCCGGTGCGCTGTTGCCGCCGATCACGGTGCTGCCCCCTGGGGCGATGCTTCCGGCAGCCGAAGTGGTGCCACCTGGTGTGCTCTCGCCGCCGGTCGAAATGCTGCCAGCCATCGCGGTGTTGCCCGCAGCACCGCCGCCCTGGCCAGCACCGCCGAGGGTCTGGCTTCCGCCGCTTTCGCTCATCGTCCCTGCTGCGCTGACAACACCGCCGGTTCCGCTTGTCTCACCGCCAGTCGCTTTCACCCCACCAGTTCCCTGCGGGGTTGTGTTCGGGATTCCGCTATCTGAACAGCCGAGAGAGGCAGCCAGAGAAGCTGTGAAGGCCAAACAGAAGATCCTCTTCATGCGATGTCTCCTTAGTCTGACGAGCGGTTCCGAAGTTCGCCTCAGGCTGAGCCCAGCCTGCCTATGCCAAGGGCGCAAGCCTCCCAGAACCTTCTATAGATTTTCTGGACGCCATCTAACCAATGGAAATCATTCGGTGTGCGTGTCCGAGCGACGCGCCATGTCCTCTTGGCGGGATCCAACCCAAGCGTTTCGCAATTTTTCCCAAGGCCCCTCATTTCGGCGGTGAAAAGGAATGAGCCGCGCGATGAGAGAAAGGCACTGCCATTGAACGTGAACCTCACGCCACGGCAAGAGGAGAGTCGCGATGAAGAGCCTCCCGGAAACTCAGTGTAGATGTCTGCTGGCCGCCGCTCTGGTCAGCGCTTTGAGCCTGTTCGGGTGCTCCGGGTCCAATGGGGCCTCGCACAGCGGCACTCCAGGCGGCGCGACCGGCGGGTCTGGAAACACAAGTGGCGGGGGGACGTCCGCAGTGCCGTCCAGTCAAGCTGGAACCAGCGGCGGTCCAGGCGGAACCTCCGGCAGCGCGGGTGCGGGGCCAGTGGCAGGCACCACAGTTCCCGGCGGGGCGGGCGCAGCGGGCAGCAGCGGCGTCGCGGGAAGCACCGACTTGGGCGGCAGCAGCGGGATCGCCGGAGGTGCTGGCGCTGGGGGCAACTCGGCGGGCGGAGGTTCTGCAACTGCGCCTGGCACCGGCGTGACCGGCGGCGCTGGGAATGCGGGTGGCACGATTCGCACCGGCGGTACGACCGCAGTCGGGGGCACCAAGGGACCCGGCGGTACTACGTCAAGCGGTGGCGCGACGGCAGCGGCTGGCACCAAGGCGACCGGTGGCACGACGGTAGCTGGTGGCGTGACTTCCACGGGCGGTGGCACTCGGCCATTCGCTGGTGCCACGGCAGCCCCAGGCGACGGCACCCCGGTGCTGATCAGCTCCTTCGATATTAGCAAGTTTGTCGGCACGCCGGGAATGCGGCTGGGCGACATCAACGGCGACGGTAAGATGGAGATCGTCATGGGTCAGCCCGAGCCTCAGCCGGGCGCAAGTACCCCACAGCAAGTGGTCTGCGTCACGGCGTACGACCTCAAGGGGAACCAACTGTGGCAGTACGGTACGCCCGGCACCTCCCACGGAGCGAGTTCTGACATTCCGATTCAGGTCTATGACATGGACGGGGACGGCAAGTCCGAGGTGTTCGCCGCCATGAACGACACCTCGATCACGGTGCTCGACGGGACCACCGGAAAATTGAATCGCACGATTCCCCTGCCAGCAACCGGTTCCAACGACTGCATCATCTTTGCCAATCTAAGAGGCAAGGGATGGCCACAGGACATCATCGTCAAGGACCGGTACACCCAGCTCTGGGCGATCACCGGCATCGACGACACGACGACCAAGGCCGGCACCCTACTGTGGACCCACAAGGGCACCACCGGACACTTTCCCTTGGTGTACGACTGGGATGGAGACGGTAAGGACGAAGTCATGGGTGGCTACGACTACCTGGAGAGTGACGGAACCATGCAATGGTCGACCGACACCACGTCGAGCCCGAAACTCACTATGCACGCGGATGCCATCGCCACGGCTGACGTCGATGGCAATCCGGCCAACGGATATGAGATTGTCGTCGGTGGCAATCACGCCGCCATGTTTGACTGGAAGACCGGCAAACAGTACTGGCAGGACAACAACACGGTTGAAAATCAGCAAATGGGAATCGGCGAGTACCGTTCGGACTATGCGGGGCTCGAAGTGGTCTTGCTCGACCGGATTGGTCCCCGAGACGCCACCGGCCACGACGCCAACGTGCTCCTGTCTTCAACCGACAAGCTTCTGTGGAAAGAAACGCGGACGGATTTCGGCTGGATCACGGTGACGGAAAACATGAACAACTGGGACGGGCAGGGCACCGACCTCATCTTGTCCTATCACCGAGGCGGCCAGACGCCGGCCACCCTGTACGACGGCAATCAGAAGGTGATCGCCCAATTCCCCCACACCGGCAACCTGGTGGACAACGCTCAGCACGCCGATCTGTGCGGCGACGGCAAGGAAGAGGTCATCGTGTACAACGAGTCGAAGATTTGGATTTTCTCCAATGGCACCTGCGATCTGGACGCGGCACCGGCCCACCCCAGCATCCCGCAGCAGTTCCACCTGCACAACTGGAGCGAATACACAGGGTGGATCACGCCTGACGTGAAGTTCTACACGCCCGGTTCGGCACAATAGGGTTGTACCGCGAAATACTGCAGAGTCATGTGGGCCGGCCGTCGCGGTGCCGGGTCAGCCTGCGTCTGTCGCAGCCGGGGTGGCGTCGCGGGCAAAGTCTGCTTGGGCGCGGCGGGCATCAAGCCAGGGCAGGAGCAGAAGCGGCAGGACCTCGACGATGGCACCCAGGCCGAACATCGCGGGCGCTGACATACGTTCGGCCAGGCGTCCGCCCAGCTTCTGCGCCCACGCGTCCTTCACGTTGAGCAGGGCCATGTAGACCTGGAATTGCGTGGCGGCCACACGTGGGTTGGTGAGATCCATGAAGAGTGCCAACGAGGTGGCATAGACCACGCCGACCAGGATCCCTTCCACCGTGGTGTACGCGAGCTGTAGGGGATAGACCCCCCACAGTCCTTGGCACGCAGAAAACGCGAGGTTGAGGCCGCCCACGCCGAGGCACGCACCCAGGAGCGCGCGACGACAGCCGAGGCGATCGCCCAGCACGCCGCCCAAGAGCGAACCCAGCGCGCCCGCGATTCCACCGAGGGTGGCCAGCGACGCCACCTGCTGTTCGGAAAAGCCGAGCTGATTGCGAAACAGGGGGTAGGTGAGCGGGAAGGTGAGGCTGTCGGCGAGGTCGACGACCAGTGCGAAGGCCGCCGCGAGCACCACGACACGGCTCGAAAATGCCCGCAGGGTCAGGCCGAGTAGGCGCGGTCGTTGCTCGGGCAAAGGCGACTCGCGCACGCCGAGAACCAGTGTGGCAGGGACGAGCAACAGCGCAATGGCCAAGCCAAAGGCAGCCGGCCAACCTGCCACGCTCGCGACCCACAGCAGGCCCTGGCCGCCCAGCACGACACCCGCGAACTTGCTCGCTGACATGATGCCGTTGGCGCGACTGCGCTCATTCTCGGCCAGAAGATCGATGGCTAGCGCGTCGGTGCCCACATCCTGGGCTGCGGCCAGGAGATTGTGCAGGAAGAGCAGGGAGGAGAACAACGGCCGGTCGGCAATCGGGTTGGCGAACGCCATGGCCAGCAGGCTGAGCGCCATGCCGGCCTCGGCCAGCAGGATGAAGGGTCGCCGTCGGCCCAGTCGGCCGAAGGAAAGACGGTCGACCAGCAAGCCAATGACGGGCTTGCCCGCCCAGGGCAGTGAAGCCACAAACATGAGATCGCCGAGCCCAGCAGGCGACAGACCCAGAGAGGCGAGGCGCAGGACGATGGCCACGGTGAAGAAGCCCCAAGGCACACCCTGGGCAAAGTAGAGCCCGCCGAAGATCAGGAGGCGCGAGCGCAGCGTGGTTCCCGAGGTCACGGAGCCATCACCATGGTCCGAGTCATGTCAGTGCCGCAAGAAGAGATTGTTCGCCAGCGCAATGGCGACGCTGACAATGGATTCCCCGGCAATCACCCCAGAGGCCACTGGAACCACGTAGCGGTCCGCGTGCGCAGGACGGCGCCGCGACCAGAGCCATGCCAGAGCCGCGCCCAGCAGCATGGAAAACGGATTGAAGAAGGGCAAAATGAAACCCAGGCCAAGGCCGGTGGGAGAGGGGATCCACTTACGATACTTCGGCAGGGCAAGCTCGACCAAGACGAGCAGGGAGCCGGCGGCAAGGCCCCACCAGATGCAGGTGCGAGCCATCGGGTGAAGGTTCTGCAGCCCCTTCTGGAAAACCTGGGCCACGGCCAGCCAGGCCTGGGCCGCCGGCGCGGGGAAAGCGGCAGGACTGGCAGCGGTTCCGGTCAGGGCCGTGGCATCAGGCACCAGCAGGCGAAAGCCGAGCACCGTGGCTGCGGTGCCGGCAAAGATGCCGAGAAACTGTGCCACGAATTGCCGACGCGGATGGGCGCCGAGCAGATAGCCTGACTTCAGATCGGTCAACAGGTCCGCACTGGAGGCGGCCGCATTGGCGGTGATACTCGCTGTCATTAGGTTGGCGGTTGCGTTCTGCGGAATGAGCACGCCGTAAACCAGCTGCGTGATCTTGCCGAGCGCACCGATGGGCGTGATGTCGGACTCGCCCGTGGCCCGGCAGGCCACCAGCGACAGGAAGAAGGTCAGCAGCACGGCCAGCAGGCCCAGGTGCCAAGGAATGCCAAAGTGCATGTGGCCAATGGCCAGCACGCCCACCGTGGCCACCGCCGTGCCAGCCGCGAACCAGGTTCCCGGCACTTCAGCGGCCGCATGGCTTTGCGGGCCGCCGCGCGTGCCCAGGCTGCGCAAGGCGCGGCCCAGCGTGCGTCCCTGCACGGCGAAACTGAGCAAACCCGCGGCGATCATCATGGGCGCGCCCACCCAGACCCCGATCTCGCGCCACGCATGGGCAGGATTGTGAACGGCGCCCGAGGCCAGCCCGGCCGGGCCGAGCCAATAGCAAAGCAGCAGCCCGCTGGCGACCATGGACAGACAGATGCGCGGCCCAGTCAGCGCGCCCGCTGCAATCATGACCAGCTTGTTGTCGAGCAGGATGTTCCAGTCGGCTGCGCTGAAAGCAGCGCCGGTCTTCGGGTTGGTGCCTCGCGTGGGCAACCAATTGAAGATGGGCGAGGTGTCCGGAACCAGACCCTTGCGAGCGCCGGGCGGGTCACCCGCGCGCACAGGCAGGTCCATGATGATCGGGGGCACGCCCGCCACCAGCGCCGCGTAGAACAGGGCCTTGGCCTTGGCGGTTGCCTCGCGTCCGTGGTTGAAGAGCGACTGCAGGGTGACCGCGGCGGCGATGCCCGAGGGAAAGCGCAGGCGTTCCTGGTTGATCATGTTGCGCTTCATGGGCACGGCAAGAGCCACCCCCAGCATGCCCAGGAAGAAGGTCCAGCCGGCCAGCACTGCCCAGGGCAGATGGTGGCCCGCCGGATCCTGCGCGGTCACGCTTAGCAAGAGCAGCGCCGGCGTGGCGGAAACCATGGTACTGCCCGTGGAATACCCTGCGGCCGAAGCCGTGGATTGCAGGCAATTGCTCTCGAGGATGGATAGCGGCGTACGGGTCAGGCCAACTTTCAGGCAGGCGTTCCACAGGGCGAACGACACGATGCAGGCCGTGATCGCCACGCCCAGGCCCCACCCGGTCTTGAGGCCTACGTAGAGATTGGTGAACGCCAGCAAGAACCCGAGCAAAGAGCCCATCACCACCGCGCGCACGGTGAGCTGCGGGACTTCGTCCCCGCGGAAGACTCGGCGGTACCACTCGTCTTCGTCAAGCAACGCCACCTCAGTAGGCGAGATGTCGAGCGGGCGTCCGCGCGCAATTTCTGCGGGCGTCTGCGCGGGCTTCTGAAACAGGGCCATGGGCACCCTTGTACCTTGATCGCTGAGATGTTCACAGGCCTAGCCCTGGTCCGCCGGCCCCGTCAATTGGCGCTGCCGGTCAGCGCGAGGATTCACGTCGAGGGAAGGTTCTTCGCTCATCGTTACATTTCCAGATGAACCAGAGATGAACGCCCCTGCTACTGAAACGGGTAGACAGCGGGCAAGTCGCAACTTGCTCAACAGATTTTGGGGGATTCAACATGACTCCATTTGCTCAGGCTTCGATTCGCCTCACGGCACTGGCAGGCCTTTCACTAACCCTGGCTTTGAGCGGGTGCTCGGGAAACAGCACGCCCGGGACGGGCAACTCCAGCGGCGGCAGCGCGGGAGGCGCTGCCGTGGCCGGAGGCGGTGCAACCAGCGCAGCGACTGGTGGCAGCCCGACGGGCGGCAGCACGGGAGGCATGGTGGCGCCGGGAGGGAGTGTTCAACCGGCCGCTGGCTCGACCACCGCAGGTGGTGCCGGTGTCACCAGCATGAGTGGCGGCTCCACAGAAACCGGCGGATCGGTGGCCGCAAGTGGCACGGTCCCAACGGGCGGCGTGCCCGGGGGCGCAACCACAGCAGGAGGTGCGTCTGGAGGAGCGACGGCAACGGGTGGTGTGTCCGGAGGAGCGACGGTAACGGGCGGTGCGTCCGGGGGAGCGAAGGCAACAGGTGGAGCGTCCGGGGGAGGGACTGCGGCAGGCGGCACGATGAGCAGCGGAGGAAAGACGGGCGGTGCTAGCGCTGGGAGCACGGCCACCGGTGGCTCCAAGCCCATGGGTGGCACCACCAGCGCTGGTGGAACCACAGCGTCTGGCGGCAGCATCACGGTCGGCGACGGCGGCCTCCTGGCCGCGGAAACAGCGAGCATCCATTGCTTCAACTGGGCCGACGCGGGCGATAACTTCCAAAAAGCGGCGCTTGTGCTGACCGGACTGTCTGCCAATGACTCCTATGACACCGTTCTGGCCTCGTCCAATGCAATCCTCTCAGGATTCAAGACTGCGCTGGGCGCGAACACATTCCGCATTCCGATCAACGAAACAACGGTTAACACCGCTACTACGTGGGCCGCCTACAAGGGCATTTTCGATGCGGCTATCAGCCAAAACATGAAGGTGATCGTTGCGTACTGGTTGCCGCCCGGAAGCAATCATGTGGCCGACACGACCACGTGGAACACCATGTGGAAAACGGTCGTTGATGCGTACGTGTCCAGCGATCTTGTCTATTTCGACGTCTTCAACGAGCCCTCAGGATACAGTGCGACTGCCTTCGTCACCCTCGTCCAGCAATGGATGACGGCAAACCCGAGCGTTCCCGCGAATCGGGTTATCGTGGCCGGAACCACCACTGACATCGACGTCAATCAACAAGGGGCCGCCCTCCCCAACTGCCTCCTCTCGCTTCACATCTATGATAGCGTCGGGAATACTGTGGCAGCTGCGGAGGCCGCCGTAAAGACGCACGCGGGCCCCTATTACAACCGGACCATCGTCACGGAATACGTCGGCCCGAGTCTCTTCCTGCAGGGCATTACGACCCAGATGAAAGCTTATGGAATGGGAAGCTGCTACTGGGCGGGCCTGGAAGGCACGGGCGGCATCGCCAAGCTGAGTGGCACGGCGCCGAACTATACGCTCACTGTAAACAACGCTACCACGCTCGCGACAATCCAGTCGGGTTGGACCCAGTAGCTCCGTAATCCCGCGACAAACGGAGCGCAGGGCTGGTTACGCCGTGATCCTGCGCCTTGGCGCGGGATCGCGGGTCGCAGTCGCGGGTCGCAGTTGTCTTTGCTTGGCAGCTCAAGCAAGGTAGATTGGTCCCACAGGATTTCATGTCCAAGCCCGCAATCGTACTTATGGGAGCGCTCGGCGTCGTTGCGTTGGCGGTTCTGCTTGGCATGTTCGCCCTACGGGACAAGCGACCGAGGTCGGCACCGCCCGAGGCGCAAGAACCAGTCGCGGCGGCGATCCCATCCCAGCCCACCGCACCCGCGACGAAGTCTCTCCCGCCGTTGCCTCCGCCCTTGGTCGCCGGACCCAGGCTGCGAAAACCCTCGGAGGCCGACGCCGGCAAGCGGCTCGACGAGACTTCGCTGATGGCGAAGTTGCATGACCTGGCGGCGTCGGACCCGCCTCTGTCACTGCAATTGGCGAGAGAGGCGGTCGCTCGCTTTCCCGATAGCCCCAACGCGCCTGAATTCGAATGGAACGTCGTCAAGGCCCTGGCCAACATGCAGGATTTCAAAGCGGCCGAGGAAGAAGCCCGGGGCATGGTCAAGAAGTATCCAGGCAATGACTTTGCCGCCGATGTCGATCGCCACCTGCTGCACCATCCCCCCAACCCGCCGCCCAACCCGCCCTAGGGCCGACGGTCGAGGAGGTCATGTCCAAGCCTGCAACCATTTCTCTCGGGGCTCTCGCAATCGTCGCGCTGCTGGCTGTACTCGGTGCCTTCGCCCTGCACAACAAGCGACCATCCTCGGTCGAGAGGCAAGAGCCAGTCGTCGCTACGCCCTCGGTTATGAATCTCGACGTTGCCCCTCGAACAATGCCCACGCTGCCCGCGATGCCGGCTCCGGACGCTTCCACCAAGGGCGTGGCGCATGGTCGACCACCTGCTGGCAAGGACGCCGGCGTCCTCCAGACCGACGCCGCGCTTCTGGCCAAGCTTCACGACGTGGCCGCGGCGGATCCCGCCTTGTCGCTGCGACTGGCGAAAGAAGCGCTGGCCCGCTTTCCAGACAGCCCCGATGCGCCGGAATTCGAATGGTACGTCGTCAGGTCTCTGTCCAATCTGGCGCGATTTGACGAGGCCCGAAACGAGGCCCACGTCATGCTCAAGAAGTATCCGGGGACTTCTTGGAGTAGCGACGTCCAGCGCCACGTACTGTCCAACCCGGAGTAGACTCACGGCCGAAAACCGAGCGGACGAGTCGATCCACGTCCAGGACAATCCGCAGTTGAGAACACGGAGGGGAGAGGGGAGGACGCAGAGCCGGATGGCGAACGACCGGTCTATTTCTGGTCTGGGGTGCTGGGCGGCGGTAGCGCGGGCGGTGGCGCAGGCGGCGGCGGCGGCGGCGGCGGAGCAGCCGCTGGTGGCGGGGCAGCCGCTGGTGGTACAGACGGGGGCGGAGATGCCGGCGGTGGTGGCGGCGGCGGCGGTGCGGGTAGCGCCGCCGGGGCTGGCGGTGCTCCTGGCGGTGGCGGTGCTGAGGCCGCGGGCGGCGCAGCCGACGGCGGCGGCGTTCCTGGCGGCGGCGGGACCGAAGCCGCTGGCGGTGTGGCGGCCGGCGGGGGAGGTGGCGGCGACGGTGGGGCCGCAGCCGCTGGTGGCGCCGCGGCCGGCGGGGCCGCAGCAGGCGGCGGCGGGGGCGGAGGGGGCGGAGGAGCCGCAGGCGGCGGCGGGGCTGCCGGGGGCGTCGCTCCAGCGACCGGAGGCGGCGTGGGCGGCAAGTCGACCGGGTTCACGCATCCCGAGAGATCGAAGATCATGAACTCGAGCGCCTTCTCCTGCGGCGAAAGCGCGGTACGCGTGGAACAGCAGTCAGGGAATGACGTTATTGTTGTTCCTGTTGTTCCGCCGCCGACCTTGACTGGATCTCCCGGGAAATCGGTGGTTGCGGCATCGGTCACATGCAGGGCGGTATAGACAAACTTCCCGCACTGGGCTGATTCAGCGGCGCCGATCGGCGTGTTGAAAGAGAAGTAGTGTGTATATTGCGCCGGCGCACCTGTGACACCTGCGTCCGGAGGTGAAACGCCTGCGTCTGAACGCAAAGGTTCGAAGATCCATCGCTGCGAGGGCGGCTTGAGTTGGTCGATGGCCGTGTACTTCACACTGCTTGATAGCGTCAGGTGCCCAGGGGTCGTGGATGCGCCGACATTGGACAGCCAGCTGGCGAACGCAATACCCTTTGGGAAGGATTGGTCAATGAGGGTGTCCCTTGCAGTCGTTCCGATCACGCCGGTACCTGCATTCCAAGTTGCAACGTCGCCGAATGTGGACTGAAAGCCTGTGAACGAACGGATCCACGCCCAGTGAAAGTGCTCGGCGAACACGCGCCCGCCGGCGTTGACATAGGACTTTAGGAGATTGACTGCAGTCGGGTTTGGAATGAAGGCCTGTCCTCCCGTTGAGGTTGGGTCGACCTGCGTGCCGCCACAGTTGAGCAGAATGACGTCGTATTTGTTCAAGTCGGCTGCGCTGTCCCAGAGAGTCGTCGTCGCGTCAGGGAAGGTTCCCGTTATCCCCGACACTTGGTTGCAGCCGTCTGTACTTTTCGACTGGTTGTACAGGCGAACCGAGCCCGTCGTGCTGGTGGGCAGTGTGAACTCCGATACATCGACGCCGATCCGGCGCAGCAGACAATGCAGGCGCTCGTCAGTGGTGTTGTTGGGATTCTGGGCATTGCCTGCCGCTATCGCGATCTTGGGAATGCTGGCGTACAGCCCATTGTTGTCCCCATCGTGGACATTTCTGGGCAGGCGCAACAGAGTTACCGGCTTGGTCTCGGTAATGGGATTGTCCCCACACTTGTTGGTGACCATCGATTTGGGGATCGTTATCTGGCGGCGCCACTTTCCGAGTTGCATGACCAGCGGAAAATCAACGCCCCAGGGCACATTGTTGAGCTGGAAGTGCCCATTGGCATCGGTCAATGCGGAAGCTATCGGCGCGCCTGATACCTGGCCGTCGCAGGTGGAGCAGGTCACCCCGGTGGGGATCGGGTCCAGCGCCGCATTCGGGATGGACACAATCACGTTGTATAGCTGGTTGTAGCCCGCGGGGTCGTACACCGTGCCGCTGATGCTGGTGGTGGCCGTCCCGCTGCAGCGCACGCGATTCAGGCACAGGCCGCCGCAAGGCTCGCACACATTGGGCGTCACTGCTCCGCAGGTTCCGTAGGTGCAAGTCCCGGCACAGGCCAGCGTGCCACCGCACCCGTCGCCCACGGTCCCGCAGTACTGCTGAGTTCCGCTCGCGTTGTTGCAGCTCAGCTTCTGGCAGTTCGGTCCACCCACGCACACGTTGTTGCCGCCGCACAGCCAGCCGCTGCCGGCCGTCGAGCAATCCGTACTGCAAGCAAGCGAATTGCCGCAACCGTCGCCCACGGTTCCACAATACTGGCCGCCTGAGGCTGGATTGCAGGTGAGCGACGTACACACGCCCGCCGGTCCCTTGCATAGGTTGTTCTGGCAGATCCACCCGCTCTTAGGGCAGGTGGCCGCGCAAGCCAGTGAGTTGCCGCAACCGTCGCCGATGGTTCCGCAGTAGTTATCGCCGCTGGTGGTGGCGCAGGTCAGCGCCGTGCAACCAGCGCCCGGCCCTGCCTTGCACAAGTTGTTCTGGCAGGTCCAGCCAGTCTTGCTGCAGGTGCTTCCGCAGTCCAGTGAGTGGCCGCACCCGTCGCCCACGGTTCCGCAATACTGGTCGCCATTTGCAGTGGTGCAGGCCAGCGGCGTGCACACCCCCACGTCGCCTTTGCACAGGTGGTTCTGACAAGTCCATCCGGACTTGCTGCACGTGCTCCCACAGTCGAGCGAGTTGCCGCAACCGTCGCCGATGGTTCCGCAGTACTGATCACCGTTCGCCGTGGTGCAGGTGGCTGCCACGCAGCCCGAGGTGGGCCCAGCCTTGCACAGGCCGTTTGTGCACACCCAGCCTGTCTTGGGACAGGTTGCGCTGCACGCGAGCGTCCCGCCGCAGCCATTTCCGATTGACCCGCAGTAGCTGTCCACGCTCGACGCCGCACAGGTCAGCGGCTGGCAGGTTGAGCCGCCCACGCACACGCTGTTGCTGCCGCACACCCAGCCAGGGCCAGCAGCCGAGCAGTCCGAGCTACACACAATCGAGTGGCCGCAGCCGTCGCCGATGGTCCCGCAGTATTGACCGCCTGAAGCCGGTTTGCAGGCGACCGGCGTGCAAACTGCGGGCCCTCCCTTGCAAAGGTGGTCCTCGCAGGCCCACCCGTTCTTGCTGCAGGTGCTCCCGCAGTCCAACGAATGGCCACAGCCGTCACCGATAGTTCCGCAGTACTGGTCGCCACTCGCGGTCGTGCAGGTCAGCGGCGTGCAGACCGGCGGCTCGCCTTTGCACAGGTTGCCCTCGCATGTCCAGCCCGTCTTGCTGCAAGTCGTTCCGCAGTCCAGCGAGTTGCCGCAGCCGTCGCCAATGGCTCCGCAGTACTGGTCGTTGTTCGCGGTGGTGCAGGCTAGCGGCGTGCAGTTGGCGCCCGGCCCGGCCTTGCACAGGTGATCTTTGCACTCCCATCCGCTCTTCGTGCAAGTGGCTGCGCAGTCCACCGAGTTGCCGCAACCGTCGCCGATGGTCCCGCAGTATTGGTCTCCCGAGGTCGTGGTGCAGGTTCTCGCCACGCAGCCGGAGCCCTGCCCTGCCTTGCACAAACCGTCAACACACACCCAGCCCGCCTTGGGACAGGTCGTGCCGCAATCTAGCGTCCCGCCACAGCCATCCCCAATAGCCCCACAATAATTGTCCCCGCTCGATGCCACACAGGTCAGTGGCTGGCAGTTTGGGTCGCCTTTGCACATGTTGTCGTTGCACACCCAGCCCGCCTTGGGACAGGTCGTGCCACAGTCGAGTGTGCCGCCGCACTGGTCGCCGATGGTGCCACAGTAGTGGTCCCCGTTGGGCGCATCACATGTTGTTGGCGTGCAAACTCCT
>Ga0265316_10000640_pt1 | contig 39010 bp, 30 predicted proteins | sample 4522metaG_FD_202092 | JGI IMG/M metagenome (GOLD analysis project Ga0265316, IMG submission 202092) | Rhizosphere microbial communities from Carex aquatilis grown in University of Washington, Seatle, WA, United States - 4-5-22 metaG | ecosystem: Host-associated > Plants > Roots > Rhizosphere >... | reverse complement strand
GCCAGCACGGCAAGATAGGGCAGCGTGCCCACCAGGCCGGCGCCGTCGATGGTCACCGCGCGCATGCCGTCGCACATAGCGGTGAGAGGCAGCGCCTTGATCAAGGGCCGCGTGACATCGGGAAAGTGCGTGGACGAGAAGAACACGCCCGAGAGCACGAACATGGGCAGCATGACCAGGTTCATCAGGCCGCTCACCGTCTGCGTGTTCTGCGCGCGGGATGACACCAGGATGGCGATGGCAGCGAAGCTGGCGCTGCCGGCCAGGCTGACCAGGGCCAGCGCCGCGTACGATCCGGCCACCTGCACGCCGAACGCCAGTCGCGCGAACAGCAGAATCACCACCATCTCGAACGGGATCACCATTAGGCGCGACAGACCGAAGGCAAACAACAAGTGCCGCCGTCGCATGGGCGCGGCCAGCAAGCGCTTGAGCAGCTTGCGCACGCGCATCTCCACAATCACCCAGCCGATGCCCCACATCGATCCCGACATGAGATTCATGGCCAGCAGGCCCGGAACAAGGAAGTCGATGTAGCGCGAGCCGGGCTCGTGTACCTCTTGATCGCGCACGACGAGCGCATCCTGGCGACCCGCTGCCTTCTGCAAGATAGCGTCGACCGTGCTGCGGGTCAGGCGAGCCTCGGGCCGCACGGGATCGAAACGATAGCTCAAGGGCTCGCCCGGCTGCGCGGGCGGCACCAGCACCACGGCGACCTGACCGGAGCGCAGGGCGGCCTTGGCCGCTGCTTCGTCGAGCGACTGAACTTGCACGCCAGCTTTCACGAGAGCGTCGCGCGACTGCGCAGAAATCCCGGGCAATACGCCTGCCACCACTGGCTCGGGCCCTTTCACGCGAAAAGCGATGCCCAGCGCGACCGAGAGCAGAACCGGAAATCCAAAGGTCCAGAACAGCGCCCCTGGCTCGCGCATCATCTCGCGCAAGCGCATCAGGGTGAGCTGCACCACAGGACGCGGACGTCGCGGCTCAGTCATCGTGCAACGCCCTTCCGGTGAGCGACACGAACACGTCTTCCAGCGTGGCCTTGCGTGTTCCCAGGCGCAGCAGGTGCTGCCCGCGCTCTTGCAGCAGCGTGCGCAGCGCCGGCACCGCGCGCTCAGGCTCGACCGCGGCCAAGGCCCACACACCCTCGCCCGACAGGTGCACCTCGGTCACCGTGGGCAAGCCGCGCAGGGTGGCCTCGTCGAGCGCGCCCGGGCCGGCGCCCGTTTCCAGCTCCAGCTCGACCACATGCTCCGCGCCCAATCCGGCAATCAGCTCGGCCGGCGTGCCCAGTCGGATGAGTCGCCCTCGATCCAAGATGGCCACCCGGTCGCACAGACGCTGGGCCTCTTCCATATAATGTGTAGTCAGCACCACCGTGCCGCCGCGGGCGCGGTAGGCAGCCACCAGCCCCCAGATCTGGCGGCGCGACTGTGGGTCCAGGCCCGTGGTGGGCTCGTCGAGAAACAGTATTTCCGGCTCGGCCACCAACGCGCAGGCAATGGCCAGTCGCTGCTTCTGCCCGCCTGACAGCTTGACCACCCAGGCACGCCGCTTCTCTTCCAACTGCACGTCGGCAAGCAACGCCTCCAGTGGACGCGGCCGCTGATAGAAGCTGCGGAACAGGGTCAGCACCTCATCGACGGTCAGCTTCTCGGGTAGGCGCGTCTCCTGCAGGGCCACGCCCAGCCGCTCGCGCAGCCGGCTTTCGTCGTGCGCCCAGTCCATGCCCAGCAGCTTCACCTCGCCGCTGGTCGGTGCAAGTAGCCCCTCCAGCATTTCTACCGTGGTGGTCTTGCCTGACCCGTTGGGCCCGAGCAGACCGAAACACTCGCCGCGGCGAATGGAAAGATCCAGGCCCTCCACGGCCAGCACCTCGCCCGTGCGCTTGCGCCCTGAACCGCGTCCCGCCTCGTAGACTTTGCGCAAGCCCCGGCACAAGACAGCCGGCTCAGCGTCGGGGGCAGCGTGGTTCACGAGGGTTGCTATAGCGTGACGGCCGGACCTGCGCCAGCGGGCGGTTGCTGATAAGAAAAGGGCCCCCATTGCTGGAGGCCCTCAACCACCCGCCGGTGAATCTAGTTCGGGGGATTCAGAAGCGCGGCTTTCACGGGAGATCCAATCGCATTCGGCGCCCCGCTGTAGTCCGTGATGATCTGCGGGAAGCCGCATCCCCACGCATCCACAATCCAGGCCCATGACGTCCAGCTCATACCGGCCGTCTCGAATGTACTGATGTACTTCGAGTAGATGGAAGCGTCGCAGGTGGTGGGAGCAACGTAGTTACTCGATATGTTCGCGTTGCCGAACTCTGTGGCGATGACAGGAAGCGTCTTGGCCGGGGTAAGGTAAGCCGATGCGGCAAGGGTATCCGAGTCCTTGAACGAGTAGGGGTGAGTGACATAGGCAATCGCGCCTCCGGTAACCGGGTTGGCCACGTAGTAGGAGATATCGTACGTCCAGTTGGTGCCACTGACGAGAATGAGATTGTTCGCCCCCTTCGCGCGGATGGCGGTAACCGTAGTTTGCATCCAGCTCTTTAGGGTGGCCGAGTCTGCGGTCGGCTCGTTGTAGAGTTCGTAGATGATTCTTCCATCCTGGAAGAATGGATCCGCCGCAATCGAGGTCCAGAAGGTGGTTTGCGCCGTCGTCGGCACGCCCGAAGGATCGGCTGCCGTCCCTCCCGACACGTAGTGAAGATCGAAGATGACATCCATCCCTTGCTGTAGGATCCAATTGATTACACGTTTGACCTCGCGTTGATACGCAGGTCCACTGCAGGTTGCGGCTCCAGTCGTGGCGCCATTCCAGAGCGTGTTCAACATTCCCAGGCGGATGGCATTGGGTTTCCATGTCTTTATCCGCTGGATGTCTTCCCGAGTGATTGCAAAGCCAGCACAGTCCCACTCCATCGAGGGACGATCGAGCCCGCGGATCTTGTAGGCCGTACCGTTGCGTTTGATCTGGTTGCCCGCAGTCGTCCAAGTGACGGTTGTGGCGGGCGTTGTTGGCGCGGGTTCGCTCAAGAAGTGGACGTCATCGATATAGCAATCAAATGGGTTGGCGGCTGCCGTGCCGCTGCGCGGGCTCAAGGGATTCACGTGAATCTGGAACGCCATCAGCTTGCTCTTGTCGACCCCGGTGCCAAATGTGGTCCCATTGGGATCCTGTAACACTTCAGAGAAATAGAGCTTGTAGTAGGTCCAAGCACTTGTGATGGCGGCGTTCTTGACCCCGTACTGATTGCAGGTGTTCGCCGAGTAGCTGCATGGGCTTGAGACGATCGATGGGTCTATGTCAGCGTCCTGCGTGGCATCGACCGTCTTGAAGAACGCGAACTGAAGATCGGTACTGCACTTGGCCCAGAACCCCACGCCCGTGTACTTGGATGCATCGTAGGCCAGCTTCTTCTTGGTGGTCGCCGTGCGGGCCATGAAATCGATGCCAAAGCCTGCGTAGCCACCAGTGCCCTTGGTGTCGCCGGGCGAAGTGACGTGCAGAGCACCCTTGCTGCTACAAGGTCCGTGCTGTGTCGAATCTACCGCGAACTTATTCGCGGCGTTCATTGGATTCACAATGCTCGGCGTTTGCGTCATGTTGTACTGGTCATTGACGTCGCCAGAGGCATACGCGTACCAAGGTTGCGCGCCGGCACCGCGTCCGTCTTGCACGTACTGATAAAGCGAATTCGTCTCGAAGTCCGAGATGACGTTGATCGCCGGAATGGAAACAGCGCCGTAGACCGGATCCGTGCAGCTCAGTGCCGTCGCTGGGGCTGTGTTTCCAGCCGCCCCGGAAGTCCCGCCGCTGCTCGAACTGCCGCCAGAACTTACGCTGCCACCAGTCGCTGCGCCACCCGAGGCCGCTCCACCTGTCGCGGAGCCGCCGCTCGTACGCGTACCACCTTGAATCACTCCACCGGTCGCGACGCCGCCGGTATTGGGCGAACCGCCCGGACTCGTTCCCCCGATCGGTGAGCCGCCGCTCGCACGCGTACCAGCTTGAATCACCCCACCGGTCGCGGCGCCGCCGGTATTGGGCGAACCAGCTTGGTTGGATCCGCCCGTGGAGGAGCCACCTGTGCTGGGTGAACCGGCCTGGCTCGATCCCGCCATGGGGGAACCGCCGACATTGGAGGAGCCGCCTTGGTTCGCTCCTCCCGTGGCAGGCGAACCACCCTGGGCGGAACTTCCACCAACGGCAGTCGTTCCACCGGGATTTGGATTGCTACCCGGCGCGATGGATCCGCCTTGCGCGGGGTTTCCGGCCGCCGCGCCGGCGGAGCTCGACGTTCCACCAGTAGATCCTGTGTTCTTGTTGCTGCTCGGCGCGCATCCGAAGGCCAAGAACACGAAAGAAAGTCCACAGGCTGCACTGGCGCATAACTTGGAACGATGAGGTGTGAGATTTCGCATGATTCGCTCCTGTGCTGTGATCCTTCCAGGCTGAAACGGGTATCGACTAGTCACGCTAACCCGCGAGCAGCACAGATGTGGAAGTTTTCCCCACACGAATCCCGCCCGTGCCCGGCGCGCCTCGGCATGACTGGATGCGTCGGAGAATCGGTTCGCCGCTCAGCGCGGGACCGATGGAGCGGGCTGCGTGTAGAGCGAGACAACCTCGGCCGCTGTGAGCGCGCGCTGGTAGATCACGATGTCATCGAGATCCCCGACAAAGTACCGCCCGCCCTGCGACCAGGTGCCCAAGTAGAGGGCGTCGTTGCCCGGCAGAATAAGGTTCGCAACCGCGTTCGCCTCCGACTGGACGCCGTTCTCGTAGAACAAGATCTGCTTCGCACTGTCGTCCACAACAGCGACAACGTGCGTCCATAGGCCCGCTTCGACACCACTGGCCTCGGCATATTCGTAGTGCCACGGCATCGCATCGACCGGGTTCGGATATGCGAAGTTGTACTTCCAGATCTGCGGCTCGAAGTGCGACCCAGGGAACCAGACGTCCATTTCCCAACCACCGGTCTTGGGAATTTCGGTGCTGATAAGGGTAACGTAGGTATCGGGGTTATTGGGGTCACTACCGCTGCCCGAGGCAGGAGGAGAAGATGCCCAGGCGCCGGGACGCGCCCAGAGCGCTACGCTCCAACTGGGAGTCGCCTCGGAGAACGTCCCCCCCCAAACTACTGAATTCCCCGACTCGAAATGGAGTGCATTGCCAAAGCGGCCGGGGGTTGGCGTAGCGCCGAGGATGGTGCCGTCATTCGTGTGGCCCGAATCATCCAGGAGCATGCCGTCCTTCAGGTTGTCGCAAGACCAATACGCGACCATGTCCTGTCTAAGACTGTTGGGCGCCAGGCCCACAACGTCGAGTCGTCCCTGTGAACAGCTGGTCAGCACCAGCGCCAGCGGAACAAATGTTCGATGCGATGCCATCGCTAGAGCCACGCAATCAAGGTTAGGCTAGGCAGCAGGTCCGGGTGCCCCGAGGTCGCTGCCTGAGCACTAGGAAACCCACCAAGAAACCGGACCACCGGATAGGGCTGGGCCAGCTGCGCGTGGACCTCGATGGCCAACTCAAAGTGGTGAACCAGCGACAAGCGAAGTCCAGCACCCGCGTCAGCGAGAAAGGCCCAGCGCCCCGCGGTCTTACCTTGGTAGTCACTCGAGGACGCCCGGCCTTCGGCCGAGGTGTGCTGAGCGCCTGCGCCCAAGGAGAAGAACGGCTGCAAGCGCTGACGCGGCCGCAGCCGAACCCCGGCCTCGATCAGCCCGTACTGCTCTGCCAGATCGGCCCATCCCGACGAGGCCTGGACGCGGGCTCGAGTCCCGAGGCCAGCCGCGGTAGCCCGCATGAGGACGTAGGAGCCCAGCGCCAGGTCGAGCCGAACCATGGGGAGCAGCGCCGGGCCTACGCCGTCGAAGCTGGCGACCCCGCTGCCGCCAACTTCGATTGCCCAGCGCGAATCTCGACGCGAATCGAGTGCTCGGTCGACGAAGCGAGTCACTGCCACGGGCGGCGGCTTGGCTACAACAACGAGCTCACCGCTGCCGGCCATGGCGATTTCCAGCAGGCTGGCCCGCAGAAGCTCGATCGCCCGGATGGCCAGAATCTCTGCCGCGCGATTGGATTCGGGCTGGTTGGGAATGCGCCTGACCACCGACTTGCCAGTCACCCGGTCGATGACCCACACCTCGACCGAGCCCGGCGACACATCGCCGAGAAGCGCGACCACCGCGTCGACGTTGTTCCCGCTCGCCGTCTGTTCCAACGATGCGCGCGGGTCAGCCCCGGGTGTGCTGGCTGTGATCTGCACGTCAAACCCCGCTGACACCAACTCGCCGTGCATGCGCACCAACGCCTCGGCCGTGACTGCCTTGGGATTCGCCGGTCGCACCAGGATGACCGTCGCGCCCCAGCCCGCCGGTGCTGCCAGGGTCGCGACCAGCGCCAGGCCCGCAGCCCATACTCGCCTCAAGACGATCGCGTTCACGGCCTTCGGCGAAGCGCCCTCGCTGCGCCGGCGTAGGTTCCGGCGGGAAAGCGCCGCAGGTAATCGTCGGCGACCGTCTGGGCCGCAGCAACTCCCATCAATTCTTGCGTCACGATCATTTTTCGCCCCAGCGCCTCAGAAGCATAGGCTCCGGAAGGAGCCTCTTCAAGATAGCGTTCGTACCATGACAGCGCCTTGCGCCCGCTGCCATCGCGCACCTCTTCCAGACGCCCAAGGAGAAAAGCCGCGTCGAGCGCGCGCGCCGAGCCCGGGAAGCGACTGCGTTGGGTCAACAGCGCCTGTTTGGCGATGCTGTCCCGTCGGCGGTAACGAGCCGCATCGGCCAAGGCCGAGAGATCCTCGCCCGAGGCTTCAGCCAGGCAACGCTCCAGCCCGCGCCGCTCCACATCTTTGAGGATCGAATCCAGGTCTCCAGCCACCAGGGCCGCCGTCCAGCTGCGAGGCCAGGCAACGGCACTGCGCGCATGAAGGCTCGGACGCGGGCCAGTCGCATCGCCCGCGCCGTCGCCACCACGCTCGCCGTCAAGACCTGGCTTGCCTAGCCCGAGCTCGGGCTCAGGCGAAACCGAGGCACTGCCAGCAGACGAAACCGCAGTGCCATCCATCTCTCGCAAGACCACTTCTCGCTTGGGGAGGTTGATGGCCAAGCGCTGGCCCGCGCCCACGGTGATGGCGCCCTCGGAAAGCGGCCCGGTGACCGAAACCATCCCCTGCTCCATGCGAAGATCGAGCTGCTCGCCCGTGGCATCCCAGGCGACGGTGAAGGTCGTTCCTTTCACCGTGATGAGAAAGGGTCCTGCATCGACCAGCCAGTGCGCGCCTGGACGGTGCGCGACTTTGACCGATGCTGTGCCCCGCTCGATGGCGAAGCGAGCGCCGCTGGCGTCGACCGAGCGCAAGCGGCCGCGCGCACCAGCGAGAAACTCCAGCTCGCTCCCCTCGGCGAATCGCAGTCTCACGCCCGCACTGCCCAACGAGCGCAGGTATCCTCCGTCGACGATCTCGCCTCCTTCAACCTGGTAGGCCAGGCTGGTCGCCTGTGGCACCGCCATTCGCGCGCCCGAGATAACCCACAGCAAGGCACAAGCAACCGCACCCACGCCCACGCCCACGAATGACAGTCTGAGCAGACGGACCCGCTGGCGTTGGCGCCCCGCAAGCCGCGCCCTCACGAGGTCGAGCCCGCTCTCGCTCTGCGCCGGAGTCATGGGCGCGGTCGCCGAACGAACAAACTCGGCCGCCCGCTCGACTGGGACTGGCACCATCCCGGTATTCCCTTCACGCTCCATAGGGCCCTTGCCTTTCCTCGAAAAAGCGGGCCAGATCCCCGTCGCTCGCGATCCAGCGAGTCACATCGAGAACCGCCCGGGCATGGGCGCGCTTGACCGTCGACAATGAGATCTCCATGGCCGTGGCGATCTCTGCGAAGGTCATCGACTCCAGGTGACGCAGCGAAAAGACCAGGCGCTCGCGCGTCCCAAGCTCGTCCAGGATTTTGTAAAAACGACGAAGGATATCCCGAGCTTCGGGATCGGCCTCGCCGGATGGAGTATCGGGCAGCTCTTGGGGTTCGAAGAGGGCGAGCCAGCGGCCGGCTCGCTTGCGACGGAGATCCCACTTGAGAATTCGAATAGCGAACGAGACGATAAAGCTGCGCAGGGACTCGGGCTTGCAGAGGGTCTTCACGCGGGCGAACAGCCGATAGAACACCTCCTGCGTGATGTCCTCGGCTTCGTCCTGGCTGCCCAGAGAGCGGCTGGCCATGTTGAAGACCAGAGGCGCGAATCGATTCCAGGTTGCAGCGTGGGCCCACGTCTCGCCCGCCATGAGCGCCCGAGCCAGGTCAGCATCGTCAGCATCCGGACCCTGACGCCCAGGCGGCACGATATAGAGCGGCACCCGTTTGCGACCGGCAGACATGTGCGGCCTCGCGTCCGTCCTTTCCATGTTCAACAGTAGCAGATCGAAGCGGCAGCGGGTCACCGCATATACCGCGCTACGCTGGCGCAGTGAGACTTCGGCATGATTCCAGCTTAGGTGGGAGAGACCACATCAGGGCTTGGAGCCCACGCCCAGCCGTGCAAATATGGCCTCCGCGTTGGAGGAACCCACGATGCGAAAGACTCTCGGCCTCTGCTTCCTTGCCCTCACCCTGACCGCCGCGACGGCGCACGCCCAAGGTCTCTTCCTTGAAAAAGGGGAGCCCGGCACAAGCGCCGCAGTTGGTGGCGCCGCCATAGGGACCGGGTGGAGTGCGTCTGTTGTCCCCAGTTACACCTACCGGGGCATGTTCGACGTGGGACTCGACCTTACCTGGTATGGCTACAACAACGGAGACGCGAGCAAGCTCTCAGCCATCGGCGCGATGCCGTTTGTGAATGTCTACTTCCTGCGCGCCGGGGAGGGCCCGGTGCCAGTGTCGGTATCGGGCACTCTCGGGGTCGAGAAGCGAATCTTCATGGGCAATGGTTCGGAGCCCAATCCCGATGGATGGGGCCTGCTGCTGGGCGGTTCCCTCTTCAGGCGCATGGACTTCACCAACACTTTCGCCGGCATTCCAGAGATTTTCCTCGCGTACGACCTGCAAGCCACCACCTGGCACAGCGCCGCGGATGGGGCCAATGCCGCCGTTCACAATCAGGGCGAGCACACCGACTACCAGCACAAGGCGCGCATGTTTTTCCGCCCCAACATGGCTTTCAGGAGTGACAAGATCGTGTACACAATTGTCCCCTACGTGGGCTACCAGGCCGGCTTTGCCGTCGGCGCCAACCTGGGCGCCATCTTCTAGCGACAGTTCTGGCGGGAGGCGCCCGGCAAGCTAAACTGTTCGCAAGAAAGAAGAAACCGTCTAGCTTTCACGTCTAACACACGAGTCCAGTGAGTACTTCCGCACGCCTCGAAGACAATATTGGCTTCGCCTGTACCGACCTGCAGTGCCGGCTGGGACGCGAGTCCGCTGTGGCTGTGCGCTGGCTGGGTTCAGATGGGGAGCGGACTGATCTCACCTTCGGACAGCTCGCCGTTGAAAGCACCCGCTTTGCCGCCGTACTGACCAAGCTGGGCGTGGCACCGGGCGCGCGCGTCTTTATCATGCTGCCCAAGCTGCCCGAAGTGTTCATCGCCTTTCTGGGTGGCCTGAAAGCCCGCGCCGTGATGGGCCCCTTGTTCGCCAACTTCGGCGACGAGGCGCTCTTGGACCGGCTGGGCGATGCACACGCTTGTGTCTTGCTGACCAAGCACAGCTTGCTCAAGAAGGTTCACCGCATCCGCGACCGGCTGCCCGACCTGCGCCACGTCCTGCTGGTGGATGCTGACGACCACCTGTCCCCCGACGTCCTCAGTTATCGCCGCCTCATGCGCGAGGCCTCGACCGATTTCGCGGTGGCGCCCACTCCGCCGGAAACGCCGTCGCTCCTGCACTACACCTCCGGCTCGACGGGAAAGCCCAAGGGCGTGCTGCACGTGCACGGGGCCTTGCCCAGCATTGTGAAGACGACCCGCGATGTCCTGGGCGTGGGACCGGGCGACATCTTCTGGTGCACGGCCGACGCGGGCTGGGTGACGGGGACGTCCTATGGAATCATCGGGCCCTGGGCCGTGGGCGCTACGCAGGTGCACTACGGCGGCAGCTTCGACGCCGGCGCGTGGATGACCATCCTCGAGCAGGAACGGGTCAACGTCTGGTACACGGCTCCGACTGCTCTGCGCATGCTCATGCGTGAAGAGGCGTCGTTGTACACAAGTCGGCGCCTCGAAGTCCTGCGCTGCGCGGCCAGCGTGGGCGAGCCGCTCAACCCCGAGATCACCTTCTGGGCTCGCCGGACCCTGGGCAAGGAGATTCACGACACCTGGTTCCAGACCGAGACCGGTGCCATCATGATCGCCAATCGCCCCGGGCTGGCGGTGCGTCCCGGTTCCATGGGCAAGGTCGTGGACGGCGTCGAGGCGGTCATCTTGGACAACGCAGGCCACTCCCTGCCCGCTGGACAGCAGGGTCGACTGTGCCTGCGTCGTGGCTGGTCCTCCATGTTCGCTCAGTACCTCAACCGCCCCGATGTCTACGCCAGCAGGTTCCACGGCGAATACTACGACTCAGGCGACATGGCGGTGCGGGACGCCGATGGCTACTTCTGGTTTGTGGGCCGCACCGACGACGTGATCAACACCTCGGGCCACTTGGTGGGCCCGTTCGAAATCGAAAGTGTCTTGATGGAGTTGCCCGAGGTGGCCGAAGCAGCCGCGGTGAGCGCGCCCGACCCCATCCGCTTCGAAAAGGTCGTGGTCTTCGTCTGCCTGCGCCCGGGACAGTCCCCTTCGCGCGAGCTGGAGAGCCGTATTCGCCTGCACGTGGCGAACCGCGTGTCGTCGGTGGCCAGCCCCCAGGACGTGGTGTTCGTGACCAGCCTGCCCAGAAACCGCAGCGGCAAGATCATGCGGCGGGTTCTGCGCGCGCGTTTCTTGGGCCAGGACGAGGGCGACATGTCCAGCATGGAAACCTGGCACCCGGGCGAATTCGGCGACCGGCGCGAGCGAGTCTAGACCTGATTCCCGAGCGCTGAACTCGTGGCGTGGCGGGTAGCACACGCCACGCTCGTGGCGGAGCGCTACGTCCGCCACGAGCGAGTTGGGGAATTCTAGTCGTTTGTCGGGCTGATGCCTTCGGCCTCGAATAGCCCATCGCCTGCCAGAAACGGCAGCAAGAGCCGCCGGGGGCGCTGCGCGGACGCGCCTCGGGCATAGCGACGGCTACGCGCGCCTCGGATGGCTTGTCAATTCCGAGGCTTGTGCTTTCATGGCTGCGCGCCGCCAATGAAGAACCTCTATCTCCGGTACTACGTTCCGCTGCACGTCGCTATGCTGACGGCGGTCGTGTTTGCCGTGTTCTCCAACAACTACCGGCACGACTATCCGCTCGATAGCGGTCATCTCCTGCTAGACAACTCCTACGTCCGCAGTCTGAAATTCATTCCGCAGTATTTTCTCGACGGCCGCACCCTCACCAGCCTGCCGGCCAATGCCGACTACCGGCCGGTGCTGCAGGTCACCCATGCGCTCAACTATGCCATCAGCGGGTACGACACCTGGTCGTGGCACCTCACACAGATCCTGCTGCACCTGGTGTGCGTGCTGGGGCTGTACTTCCTGTGCCGTCGCATTCTGCAGCAGTTCCATCCCGACTTGCCGTTTCTGGAACACGCCACCATCCCCCTCATCGCGGCGCTGCTGTTTGCCGTGCACCCGACCACGTCGGGCGTGATCAACTACCTTTCGGCCCGCTCGTCTCTGCTCACTGCCGCGTTTCTGTTTCCCTCGATGGTGCTGTACACGCGGCCCCGGCATCACGATTCATCGGCGAATTTCCCGGTCGCCGCGGCCATCCTCTATGCGCTCGCGCTGTTCACGAAGATCGAGGCCATCGGCGCTTTGGCCGTGTATTTTTCCTACGATGTCGTGCAGACGGCCCGACGACGGGCGGGCAGCACTGCGGATGTCGTGCACGGCGGCCTGTTGCGCGACATCGCGGCCACCTGCAACCGCGCGACGTTGAAACGGTTATGGGTCTTCGTCGCGATCACGGGTCTCTATCTTGTGTGCTACCGGCACGCCATGGCTGGCTACCACCAGGCGGCCCGGCACGCAGCCGACATGACGCCGGCGGTGTATCTCTTCACCCAGACCACAGCCTGGTGGCACTATGTGCTGAACTGGTTCGCGCCGGTGCGGCTGGTGGCCGACGACCTGACCTATCCGGTGTTCCGATTCTTGTGGGCGCCCGAAGTGCTGCTGGCCATATCCGGCTGGGTGCTGGCGGCCGGGCTCATCACCTGGTGGTACCCGCGCTACGCCTATCTCGCCTTTGCCGCGCTCTCGGCGCTCGCCCTCATCTCGCCGACCTCCTCGATCATGCCGCTGGCCGAGATGGTGAACGAGCACCGGCCCTACCTGCCGCTGGCCGTCCTGTCGCTCACCTGGATCATCCCCGCTTCGCTCTTCGCATTCCGCATCGGCCGCTCGAGCGCCGTGGTGCGCGCTTTCGCCGCCACCGGGCTGATCGTCCTGGCGGCCGCGTTTTTCCTGCTGACCTTCCAACGCAACCAGGTGTTTGCCAACGAAGAATCCTACTACCGCGACATTGTGCAGAAGGCCCCCTCATCGCGTGCCTACGTCAACTACGGGCTGACCTTCATGCGCCGGGGGCAATACGACGAGGCGCTCAAGTACTATCGGCTGGCGCTGGAGCAGGCGCCCAACTGGCACATCATACACATCAACCTGGGCATCGTTTATCAGCAACTGGGCAACTGGGATCAGGCCCGATATCACTTCGACCGGGCGGTACAAACCGAGCAGTATTCGGCCCAGGCGCTGGTGTATCGCGGTGAGTACTTCCTCAAGCGAAAAGACTATGGAGCTGCGCTGCAGGATTTCGCAAAGAGCATTCCGCTGAGCCGGGAGATGTTCGCCATCTACCAAGGGATGGCGACCGCATCGGCCGGACTTGGCGACTGGACCGCGAGCGTCGAGTATACCGTTCACTGCCACGCCCTCGACCCGCAGCAGACCGAAACTCAGATCGTTTCCATCTCCACCCCGTTCTGGGACCGGCCCGCGCGATATCAGGACGGCATCAACTACTTCGAGCAAATCGGCAGGCTGTACCCTGGTCGTTGGTGGGTGTGGCAAAACATCGGCGATCTGGCAACGAAACTGGGCCAGCAGGCGCTTGCCGAGCAATCATTTGCCGACGCGAAACGACTCAAGGACGGCGGCAGATGAGTGACCCGCCGAACTCCCGCGCATTTTCGCTTTGCTTGTGCGCCCCGACGCGCTATCACTAAGCAGGTCGAAACAGGACTAGCGGAGGCCTCTTTTCATGCATCGGAAAAAGATCGCACTCATCGGCGCGGGAAACATTGGCGGCGAGCTCGCGGCCCAGGCAGCCCGACTCGAGCTGGGCGACGTCTATCTGTTCGACATCCCGGACAAGCTGGGCATAGCCCAGGGCAAGGCCCTGGACCTGGAGCAGAACGGCTCCATCCTGGGCTACGACGTGCGCATCAAGGGAACGTCCAACTGGGACGATCTGGCGGGCAGCGACGTGGCCATCGTGACCGCGGGCATCCCCCGCAAACCCGGCATGTCGCGCAACGATCTGCTGGGGGTCAACCTGCGCATCATTCGCAGCGTGGCCGAGAACCTCAAGGTGCAAGCCCCGGATTGCTTCGTCATCGTGATTTCCAATCCACTCGACGCCATGGTGCACGAGATGAAGCGGGCCACCGAGTTTCCTCCTGAACGTGTGGTGGGCATGGCAGGCCAGCTCGATTCAGCACGTTTTCAGCTCTTCTTGGCACGTGAGGCCGGCGTTGCCGTCAAGGATGTGCGCGCCATGGTGCTGGGCGGTCACGGCGAAACCATGGTGCCCGTGCTCAGCTACTGCACCATCAACGGCATCCCGGTCCGCCAGCTCATCCCGCAGAACCGGCTGGATGCAATCATCCAGCGCACGCGCGACAGCGGTGCCGAGGTGGTCAAGCTCATGGGTTCGAGCGCCTACTACGCCCCGGCTTCAGCGGCCGTTCAACTGGCGCGTTCCTACCTCTACGACGAAAAGCGCCTGCTTCCCTGCGCAGCGTACTTGCGGGGCGAATATGGCGTACACGACGTCTACATGGGCGTACCCGCGGTCATCGGCGGCCAGGGGGTGGAGAAGATAGTGGTCATCGAACTCGACGCCACCGAGCGCCAGATGTTGGAGAATTCGGTGCAGGGGGTGCGTGACCTCATCGCCGCGGCCGAGAGCTTGTAGGGCCCGTCCCCGACTCCGTGCCCGCCACGGCCTCCGACTCCGAATTCCAGGCTCAGGGCTCGATGGTGGGCGCCTCGTCGCGCATGAAGGTCACCAAGAACTTCTGAATCGCCGTGCGCGCGCTGGGATTCTGGGTCGACACGAAGTGACCGTCATACCCGCTGGGCTGGTACTGGATTTGCGCTGCCGTGACCGGGGCCAGGCTGCCAAAGGCTTGGTTGTCGACCACGGGAGGATCGATCGTGGTCATGCCGTAGTTCGTCGTGTAGTCGTCGACCAAGGGAGTCGCGATGGGGAAGCCCGCGGACACGGCGTAGAGCCGCTGCGTTTCGATAGGCGCGTAGCTGTCATTGGTGCCGTACACGTGCAGGGCGTGGCGCCGGCTGACCCCCGCAAAGGGCTCGAGGAAGAGATGTCGGCCGAAATTGACTGAGTCCGAACGCTCGAAGTACATCTGCATGAGGTTCAGCACCTGGTCGTCGGTCCCGACAGCGTTTTCGCCGAGAATCAAGGGCAATGTCGCGACCATGTCGACCGGCTGGCTCTTCTGCAAGATGGTGTAGATGAGGCTTCCTCCCGTGCCGCTCATCACCCCCGCGCCATAGCCAGCCTGGAAGGCCAGTGCCAGGGAAGCGGCATTCCCGCCCTGCGAATGTCCGTACAGCGCCACATGCGCGGAATCGATCTTGATGGGATAGACGGACTGGGCGGCAAAACCGTCGAGCGCGCGCGGGATGGCCAACAGATCGGCTGCTGCCTGCAGGGCGTTGTCGCGGGCTGCGCGCGGATTGAGAAAATTGTAGACCAACGTCCCGACGTCCACGGTGGAGCCCCCATTGCGTGTCCCGTGCAGAATTCCGTCGTAGCCCAATGTCGCCGTGGCAACCGCAGGCCCGCCCGCAGCCAGCCCCTGGGCGTAGTCTTCAGCCAGGCCCAGCTCGACGGCAGAACGGTAGGAACCGCCCGTACCATGGCTGTAGATCACCAGCGGCCATCCCGCGGCCGGGGCGGTGCCGTGAGGCACGGCGAGCGAGATGCACACGTTCTCATTGCGCACGATGCTCGCCGTCCCGTCGGCTCCCAGGATGATGCCGCCGCCATCGTTAGGGTCCAGGTAGGGAGGCGTTCCTTGCTGGAAGACTGGCAGGCTGATGGTGCCCTGATACTCGTCGAAACTGGCGCCGGCCAGTTGATCGGGAAAACAGCCCCGCTTGTGGAGCGCGCCGGTCTGGCCGTCATCACAGGGAGAAACGGCACCCGGATCATTGCAACGAACCAGCGGGCTCAGCGTGGGTGTGGGCGCTGCTGCAATGGCCGCTTGGATCGCGATCATGGGATCCTCGATCCTCTCGGTCGTGAACACGGCCACCGCGGCCAACTCGAGCACGGTCAGCTTGGTGGGTGCTGTGTCGTCCGCAATGTAGTCCCGCAGGGGAGCGTAGGCGGTCCAGGCAGCCGTCAGATCGGGATCGGCCGGCGCCGCATCGTCCAACATGTGAGAAAAATCGTTGTCAGGACCAAACACCGTTCCCGACTCATCCGTTGCGATGCGCCTCACGATGGCCGCGTAGGTGGTGCCCGGCCGCAGCGGATGGCCGAAGGGCGGACGTATCGCCAAATAGCGGTCGCAAATATAGAGAGTCCGATCCCCGTAGATGCCGAAATGTAAGCCCGAAATGACTCCGTACTCCGGAGAGGTGGGCGTGATGTTGAGCAAAGCCAGCGACTGCTGGTTGAGGGGAGTCCCCGGCTGCACGGAAAAACTGCCCACAGCCGGCGCCCGCGAGAAGCGGAAAAAGATCGCCTCGTTGACGCCGAAGCCGGTCGAGTCCTGCTCGATGGCCGCCAAGTAGCGAGCCACCAGGTCGAAAGGCAGCAGCCGCACGCCCGGGGTGGGATGGCCGCTGAGGTCGATCTTGCCGTTCTTGCGACGAATGTCGTTGGGGAAGGGCAACTGGTAGAAGTCGGTGCCGGGTGAGTCGCTGGCGCGAGGCACGTGAAACAAGACCGTGGGCATGGCTGCCTCCGTCGGGTCACAGCCAGCCCCGGACCAGGGCTGCAAGAGCGCCGCCTTATTGCAGATGCCTGACAAACACAACAGCCCGGCCATGCAGTCCGTGTCCTGCGTGCAGCCAGCGGACAGATCGCCGGAACCTGACTGCGAGCACACACCGGTCAGCCCCTGTCCCGCGCACATGAGCCCGGCGCCGCATTGGCCATCGCCCGAGCAGTCGGCACCCAAGGCCCCGGTGCCCACCGGCGCGCACTGCCCCCCCTGCGTGCCTTGCGTGCAGTAGTAACCTGGCATGCATTCCGCCGAAAGAATACAGGCCGCATCCGGAATGGTGGAGTGGGCCGGTTGGCAGGTGTGAGTAACGGAGTCACAGGAGAGCCCGCTGCGACAGTCAGCAAGGCTGTGGCAGATGACACCAACACCTGCATCGCCGTGACTGATCTGCGCCGTGCTGGACGAACCGCTGCAACCGGAGAGCGCCCAAGCAAGAACAAACCCAAGCGAGAAGAAGCACCGTGGGCGTATGCGAAGTCTCATAGGCAAAGAGTAACCCCGTTTGCCTCCCGCCCGCCACAACGCGAACAGGGAACTCTAGATATCGGCCTGCGCGAGCGAGAACTTGTTGTTCTTCTCGTACAGGACCTGGAAGCTGTCGCGCGACTCCGGTGGCAGCAGATGCTTCACCTTCTCCTGTCGGCCCCGTTCGAAGAGCACGAACACGCGGTGGCCGCGGTGGCTCTTTACCCACTCCTCCATCTTCTCGTCGGCGTTGTCGGTGTCGAAGACCGTGCGTTCCTCCTGCGGACCTTCGTAGATTTCGTTCTTCGTATAGAAGGTCTCACCCCGCCAATACATGGAATAGGCGATGAGCCGCTCGTCGGGCGAACGACGGTGCTTGTAGTATTCGGCCACGGTTCCCTTCTGCGACCAGAAGGGCGCCACCTCGCGCATGAACACGTCGAGCAGGAACCAGGTAAAGAGCACGGCCGACGCGCACAGCCCCACCACGGCCGTGCGTAGTGATTTGCGCCAGGCCAGCGCCACCAGGGTCAGGCAGAACAGCACGGCAAAGACAATGAGGGGCGCGCGGAAGTCCAGTTCTTTGGGCCAGGGCCGCCCGGTCGGGCTGTGGACATAGTCGTAGGAGAACAGCCACAGGAAGCGCTCGCTGGCGTGCTGGGTGTTCACAAGATCGGTCATCACCAAGATCAAGAGGGGAATGCCTGAAAGCACGGAGAGAAGACCCCGTCGTGCATCTCGACGAGTGAGCAGGTCGTCGAGAAAGCACCCGATGACGATGCCCAGCCCGGGAATCGCCGGCATGACGTAGTGGTGAAACTTGGTCATGGACATGGACACCACGGCGTAGCCCGCCACGAACCAGATGGCGCCCAGCCAGTACACCGCTTGCCGGCGCACATCGTCCGCCTTGCGCATGACCATGGTCGCCATGGCCGCAGGGGCCAGCGCCACCCAGGGTAAGGTGCCGTAGCCCAGCTCGCGCAGGAAGTACTCGAACGTGCCCCGATCGCCGTGGCGGCCCAGCATCATGCGCCGCCAGTGGTTGTCGCCGAACAACTCGTTCCAGAAGGCCCACCCGTGTTTCGCAATCATGGCGTGGTGCCAGGGCGCCGCGACCACGGCGACCACCACGATCGACAGCAACACCGCGGGCAGAAGTTGCGCCCGTCGCAGCCGCTTCCAGTTCCAGGTGAAGAGCAGGTAGGCGACGAAAATGATCACGGGCAGGCCCAGGCCGGCAAAGCCCTTGGCCAGCACCGCCAGGCCGCACAGCATGGCCGCAATATAGAGGTAGAGGGGGGCGCGATAGCGCGCGCGTGCCGCAAAGAACAGAAACGCGGCCGAGCCGAGGTAATAGGGAATCATCAACACCGCGCCGTACATCAGGACTTCGCCTTCGCCCCACGGCACCTTCACCTTGAGCTGGACCGAATCGATGATCAGTTGCGGCACAACGATGAGCAGGAAGACGCCGACGGTGGTGTAGAACAGCGGGTGATGGGGCCAGCTTCGCCAACCGCGGCCGCGCCGAGGCAGCACCTTGTCGCGATCGTCGAGCAAGGCGAGCGTGCCCAGCGCCAAGGCCATGGTCATGGGTCCAACAAAGGCCATGTCAGTCATGGCCTGACGAGCGATCAGACTGAACATGGGACATGTGCCGGTCACCAGCGCCGCCAGGAACCCGGCGCGACGATTCACGAAGCGCGACACCACCAAGTACACGCCCCACAGGGCCAGCACGCCGAACAGGCAGAAGGGCACACGCACCGCCCATTCGGTGCGTGACAGCAGGGCCATCTCGCCTGGGTCGTTGCCAGGCAGGCCGATGCGCGCGATGTGCATGCCGATGCTCATGATCCAGAAGGTCAGCACCGGCTTGGACCAGAACACGTCGGCGTCGCGTGGGGATCCGGGCCACCACAAGCTGATGAAGTCGCCCCGCTTGGTCATCTGGCGCGCGACCTCGGAGTAGTGCGTTTCCCACGGATCCCAAAGGCCGTAGCTGCCGGCGAACGGGATGTAGAGCAGAAGGCCGACCATGATCACGAGCAAGGTCATCTGTCGCTCGCTCAGGCGGTCGAACCAACTCACATGGGCCGGGCCCGCGGAAGCTGGGGTGGAGACTTTCGGGGCGTTTTCTGGGGTGGTCACGTGGCGTCCTGCGCTGGAGGAAACCTACCTCTATCACAGGGTAGCCCCGCGGCCGAAACCAAAGGGTTCTAGGTGATTCGTCTGGTCCGCCACCCCAACCTAGCCGATCCGGCGGCCCCGCACTGGCCTGGCCCATCCCTGACCCTTCGGAGTTGCGACACCGCCGGATCTCCCCGACCCTCCCGCGGACCCGCCTAAACCCGCCTCCCCGCGGTCCACGCCGACCTACCATGCACCACCTACCCCGCCCACAGCCCGATCCTAGTCCGCGACAAGACACCATCGGCGGGTGGCGCTACTGCTTGAGGAGGAAACCGCGGCCTCACCCGCAGTCCGGGTTTTGCGCGTGCTTTCTCCTCCTTCCGGAGTCAAGGATCCATCCCGGATGCCCGCTTCTGTCAAAGTGGTCCTGCGCAAGAACCTGGGGCGTGCCTTGCGCCAGGGACACCCCTGGGTCTTCCGTGATGCCCTGGCAGAAGTTCCCACTATCCCGAACGGAACCATGGTTGCGGTGACCGGACGAGACGGCAGGCCCCTGGCTTATGGCTACTGGGATTGCACCGGACCCATCGCGGTGCGTGCTCTGGACCTGCAGCCGGTATCCGATGGGCGGATGCTGGTCTGCGATCGCTTGCGCCAGGCCCTGGCCAAGCGGCTGGCGCGACTCGACCGCGACCAGACCAACGCCTTTCGCTGGGTCCACGGCGAGGGCGACGGCCTGCCGGGAATCCACGTCGATCTGTACGACCAGGTGGCCGTGGTGCGTTTCGACGGCGCAGGCGCCCGGGCCTTCTACCGCAATCTCGCTGACATGTTGGCCGAGTGCTCGGCTCCGCTGCGCCTATTGCGCGTCGTTGATCGCGAGCAGCGCGACGGCGATCTGGGCGAAATCGAGGTGCGCGAGAATGGAATTCGCTTCATCGTAGACCTGGGCCGGGGGCAAAAGGGCGGCCTGTTTCTCGACCAGCGCGAGAACCGGCAGACGGTGGCGGGTCACGCCGCGGGCAAATCGCTGCTGAATCTGTACGGCTACACCGGGGGCTTTTCACTCTACGCTGCAGCCGCCGGTGCCACCCAGACCGACACTGTCGACATAGCGAAGCCGGCGCTGGCCACCGCACGCCGCAATTTTCAGCTCAACCGCCTGGCACTACAAGACGCCGGGTTCCACGCCGCCGATGCGCTGGCGTTCCTCGAGCAAGCGGCGCGCCGCACGCAGCGTTGGGATGTCGTCGTGTCGGACCCGCCCAGTTTCGCCCCGTCTCGGCGTGCCTTGCCCGCGGCTCGACGCGCCTACTATCAGCTGCATCGGATGGCCGCTGCCGTGGTCACGCCCGGCGGCCGGCTGTGCGCGGCTTCTTGTTCCAGCCATTTTCCGCGCGACGAATTCTTGACCAGCGTCGAGCGAGGCGCCGCTGCCGCGGGCCGCAGGTTCCGGCTGGAATCCGTGACCGGCGCGGGATTCGACCACCCCGCCCTGCCGGCTTTTCCCGAGGGCGACTACCTGAAGTTCGCCATCGGGCGCGTGGACTGATTCTCCGCGGCCGCTAGTTGAACGTGATGCTCTTCAGGCACAAATTGTCGACGGTGATGGCTGTCGTCGACGAGGGGATCTCCACGGCAACCCAGTTGATGTTGGGCACGTCCGCCGGAAGCAAGGCGGTGCCGCTGCCGTTCCAGCAGGCCGTATTGAAGCTGGTGAACGCAATCGCACTTCCGGTGTAGGCCGCGCAGTACTGCGTAGTCAGGGGATCTCCCTTTCTGTGCACAATTACGCGCAACACATTGGTAGACGTGCCCGAGACCGAGACATTGATGCTCGTGTACGGCGTGCCCATGGCAGAACCGTCGGTGGAGGCATACACGCCAATTTCAAGACCCCAGTTTCCACTGTAATCGGGTTGCGCCGGGGTTGTGGCAAGGGCTGCAATCGTACCCGAGACGCAAAGGGCGTTCGGGGAATTCCAGGGCGCCGTGATGGTGCAGGGACTGTCGCCCGAGACTCCGCCGAGGCATGCTGGGTCTGTCACGACATCGCCTACCGAACCCCAGTTTGGCCATCCGTAGCCAGTCATCACGCCGACGGCCAGTCCCTGCTTGAACGTGACGGTATCCCCGGTGGTGGGGCCGGTGGCCGTGTCCGGCGTGGCCGTGTCTGGCGTGGCCGCATCCGGCGTGGCCGCGTCCGGCGTTGGTTGCGCGCACACGCAGGTCGAGAACCTGCCTTCCTCTGTGCACACCTTGACGCCGGGCGGGCCGGACAGGCACGGGCACACGAGGCTGGTGCCGGAAACGCACTCGGGCGGCAAGACCACCGGACCATCCGCCTCGGATGTTCCGGCATCGGGCAGTGAAACGACTTGGCGACCACCCGATGTGGCAGGAGAAGATGCGCCACCCGTGGCGGTTGCTCCGCCGGTGTTGCCCGCGCTGGGGCCACCTCCTGCCACAGCAGCATCTGCGTTGCCGTTGCCACCGCCACCGCAGCCGCCGAGAGACGCCAGCAGAAGAGACAAGAGCACGGCGCGCAGTCGGGCAACCATATAGACGATGGTCGCTCCGTTCGGGCTTCGTCGCAAACCCAATTCATCCCTGTTGCAGTCACGCGCGTCGGCGCTAGTCTCTTGCGCTCAGGAGTTTTCATGGCCCTTGAACGCACGCTCGCCATCATCAAGCCCGACGCCGTGGCACAAAACGCCATCGGTGCCATCATCGCCACCATCGAACATGCTGGACTGCGGGTCATCGGCCTGCGCCGGCTGCGGCTGAGCCAGGCCCAGGCCGAAGGTTTCTATGGCGTGCATCGGGAGCGTCCCTTCTTCCCGAAGCTGGTTGCGTTCATGACCTCAGGGCCCTGCGTGGTCATGGCCCTGGAGGGCGACAACGCCATCCAACGCTGGCGCGAATTGATGGGCCCGACCGACTCGACCAAGGCGCCCGCCGGCACCATCCGCGCAAGCTTCGGAACCAGCATCGAACGCAACGCTGTACACGGCAGCGATGCCCCGGACACGTCTCGCTTCGAATTGGGATGGATGTTCGCAGGCTGCGACTTGGCCCTGTCCGCGTAGTCACAGGCCTCGCTACGCGACGCAAGACGTTGGCCTTGGCATTCGGGCCTGCGTTGCGCCGATCCGTAGCTATACTCCCGCCGTTGGACCTCCGATCGCTCACCATCGAAGAGCTGCGCGAACGTGTGGCGCGCCAGGGTGAACCCCCATTTCGCGCCGAACAAGTCTTCCGCTGGCTGCACGGCCACGGGCCAGGCGGCGTGGGCAGCGTGCGCAGCCCCGACGCCGTCAGCAATATCCCCCGATCCCTGCGCGACGCCTTGCTGGCCGAAGCGCCCCTGCACCCCATTCGCCTGGACGGTGTCGTGGCCGCGGCCGATGGCACGCGCAAGTTCCGTTTCCGCACCCACGACGGCTACGCCATCGAGTCGGTGCTGATTCCCGACGACAAGCCCGAGCGGGCCAAGCTGACCCTGTGCCTGTCGTGCCAGGCTGGCTGCGCCTGGGGCTGTGCCTTCTGCGCCACCGCCACGCTCGGCTTCGGCCGGCACTTGTCTGCCGGCGAGATGGTCGAGCAACTCTACTGGGGCATGGAATCTGCGGGGCAAAAGCCGAGCAACGTGGTCTTCATGGGCATGGGCGAGCCGCTGCACAACCTGGATGCGGTGGCGCGCGCGCTTCGCATCTTCGAGCATCCTTGGGGCGCTGGCCTGTCGCCCCGACGTCTCACGGTGTCCACCGCCGGCGTGGTGCCTGGCATCGATGCCTTGGCCAAGCTGAGGCCTGCGCCCAATCTGGCCATCTCGCTCAACGCCACGACGGACGAAGTGCGCGACCGGCTCATGCCCGTCAACCGACACTGGAACATCGCCGCGCTGCTGGCCGCCGCTCGACGCTTCCCGCTGGCCCACCACCGTTGCATCACTTTCGAATACGTCCTGCTTGCCGGCGTCAACGACAGCGACATGGATGCCGCTCGCTTGCCGCGCCTGTTGCGTGGTATTCCGAGCAAGGTGAACATCATCCCGTACAATCCCGTGCCCGGTCTGCCCTTTGAGAGCCCCAGCGCGGAACGGGCCCTGGCCTTCCAGAACGCAGTTCGCCTTGCGGATATTCCGGTCTACATCCGCACCTCACGCGGCTCGGACGCCGCAGCGGCTTGCGGGCAGCTGGCTGCGCGCGCTGACGAGCCTCTGGAAAAGTGTGAACTGGCCGCCAGCGCAAAGACAGGACGCGCCCTATGAGCGGGGCTGCCCTACACTGGCGCGAAAGCCCTGCCCCGGGCGGGACGCGACTTTCTGCTGCGGAGGTGCTGGCCCTGGTCAGTGATCCCATGCAGGCCGTGGAGGCGCTCCTGCTGGCTCAGATGAACAGCCCTATCGGGCGCATCCCCGACGTGGGAGACCACCTGCTCAGTGCAGGTGGCAAGCGGCTGCGCCCGCTCTTGGCGGTGCTCGCTTGCCGGGCGACCGACGCGCCCTTGAACCTGGCCATCGCGGTCGGTTGCGCCGCCGAGCTCATCCACACGGCCACCCTCTTTCACGACGACGTGGTGGACGGCGGGGCGGTCCGGCGCGGGCGGCCCGCTGCGCGCATGGTGTACGGCAACGGGATTGCCGTACTGGTGGGCGATTTCTGTCTGGCGCGCGGGCTCGAGGCGATCTCAGCCACCGGATCGTTGGTCGCGGTCCAGACCATGGCCGCGGCCGTGACGGAAATGGCTGAAGGCGAAGTGGCGCAATTGGAAGGCGCCGGTGATCCCGAGGCCACCGCCGATGGCTACTTCGATATCATCGACCGCAAGACCGGATCGCTGATGGTGTGGTGTGCACGTGTGGGTGGCGTGCTGTCTGGACCCCTCGATGCGACCATGGCCCGCTACGGCCGCCTGCTGGGGCGCGCATTCCAGATCACCGACGACGTGCTCGACTGCGTGGGCAGCGAACCCGCCAGCGGCAAATCTCCGGGGCGTGACCTGCAAGAGGGCAAGCTGACCCTGCCGGTGTTGCTGGCGTGTGAGGCCTGCCCGGCGGTACGCGACGACATCCGTTCTGCTATGGGCGACTCGGGCGTGTCGACGGAAGATGCCGCCCGCATCATGCAGGCGACGCGCGCTGCAGGCGGCGTCGACCGCGCCCGCGCCCAGGCCTTGGCCTTGGCCCACAATGCTGTTGCCGAGCTGCAAGCCGTGCCCCCCTCGCCCTACCGGGATGCGCTGGCCGCGCTGGCGCGCCTTTCGGTCGAGCGGGTGGCGTGACATGGCCCAGGCCGCAAGCGACGTGCGCGCCATGTTCGACCGCATCGCCGGTCGCTACGATGTCGCCAATCGGGTCATGTCCGTCGGTCTCGACGTTGTTTGGCGGCGCCGGGCCATGCGCCTCTTGCTCGACGGGCTGGCCCCGCGTTCCTGGGTGCTGGATCTGGGCGCGGGTACGCTCGACGGCGCGGTCGAAATCTTGCGACAGCGGCCCGACGCGCGGGTGGTGGCTGCGGACTTCGCGCGCACCATGCTGGCCGCGGGTCGGCGCAAGCCGGGCGCCGCTGCCGTGGCCCTGCACACCGCCGACGGCCACCGGCTGCCCTACCGGGACGGTGCCTTCGCCGCAGCCTTTTCTGGTTTTTGCGTGCGCAACCTGCGCGACCTGGCGTCGGGGTTGGCCGAGTTGCGCCGGGTGCTACGGCCCGGCGGCCGCTTGGTCATTCTGGAATTCTTTCGGCCTGCGCGGACGCGTCCTTTCTGGGACGGACTGTGGACCGGCCGACTGCTGCCGCTGCTGGGATGGGCGATAAGCGGCGATCGCGCGGCGTACCGCTACCTGCCGGATTCCATCCAGCGTTTCGACACGCGGGCCGATTTCGAAGCCAGACTGCGCGCCGCCGGATTCGCCGATGTGCGCGGTCAGGAGCTTTTCCCAGGCGGGATCGCCTCGCTGGTGGAGGCGCGATGAAACTCCTGGTCGCCGTCGGGGGCGCTTCCGGATCGCTGTATGCGCGCCGGCTGATGGAAACCCTGGCTGCCTCGCCCAATGTCGAGGTGGCCACGTGTTTTTCCCCCTGCGGCCTGCAGGTCTGGCGTCACGAGCTGGGCGGTGAACCCAACTTCCCGTTCCGCCGCTACCAGGTCGACGACTTTACCTCGCCCTTCGCCTCGGGCTCGGCGCTGTGGGACGCTGTGGTCGCCATCCCTTGCTCGGTGGGACGCTTGGCGCGCATCGCTCACGGCGTGGGCGACGATCTCATCAGCCGAGCCGCGGACGTGGCCTTGAAGGAACGGCGCAAGCTGGTGCTGGTGGTGCGCGAGACCCCGCTGTCGCCGATCCACCTGGAAAACATGCTGACAGTGACACGCGCAGGGGCTGTGGTATTGCCGGCGGCACCGTCGTTCTATTTTCGGCCGGCCACCGTTGAGAAACTTGCGGACACGGTGGTGGCGCGCGTGCTTGACCAACTGGGCGTTGTGCACTCGCTCGGGCCCCGATGGGCCGAAGAGGACGCGCGGCGATGAGCAGCGATGTCGCGACGGCGGCGAGCCCATCTTCGGATCTCTTCGCTCTCGGCCGCGCGGCCCAGGCGGCGTCGCGTGCCGCGACCGGTGGCCGCGGCTTCTTCTCTTGCAACACCTTCATCGCGACGTCGCTTCCCACGCTGACCGAGGCCGCGGGCCGCGGGCTGCGCGGCTTGCTCCGGCTTTCCCTGCCGGTGGACGAACCCGTGCAGGAGCAAGAGCGACGCTTGGCCCAGCTTGCGGATCAAGTTCGCGCAGGTCTGGTTCTCGACGGCGTCGTGCCCACACCCGAAGAAGATTGCCTGGGACTTGCCACCTTGCTGTTTGTCGCCCGTTGCCGCCTGGCCCTGGCCGGAGTACCGCATGTGCTCGTCGATCTGGATCGCCTCGGTCCCAAGTTGGGGCAACTGGCCCTGGGCTTCGGCGCCGACGAACTGTGCGGGCCCATCGTAGAAAAGCGGGCGCTGCGCCTGGGTGACCACGCCGGCAGCCGCGCGATCACGCGCGCCGAGGCAGCCCAGCTTCTGCGTGGAGCCGGGCTGCGCGCCTTCGAGCGCGTGGCAGGAGGTGGGCTGGAGGAGTTCCCGCTGTGACCCTCACCTCGATTTCCGAGAGAGTGAACGCCGGTATTCCGCTGTCGTTCGACGATGGCGTTGCCCTTTTTCGCGAACCCGATCTGCTGAAGCTGGGCGCGCTGGCCAACCAGATGCGCGAGCAGCGCAACGGCGATCGCACCACCTTCAATCGCAACCTGCACATCAACCCGAGCAACCTATGCGTGGCGGGCTGTCCACTGTGCTCGTTCTCGCGCCGCAGCCCTGACCAGCCCGGCGCGTACACCCTGAGCCTGTCTCAGGCCTGGGACAAGCTCCAGGCGAGACTGGACGCTGGCGATCGCGTGACTGAAGTCCACGTGGTGGGTGGGCTCAATGACAGTCTGCCCTTCGACTACTACGTCGAGCTTCTGGCCGGCCTGAAGCGGCTGCAGCCCGCTCTTCACATCAAGGCCTTCAGCGCAGTCGAGATCTTCCACTTTCACAAGCTCTACCAATTGGATGTGGGCGAGATTTTGCAACGTCTGGTAGCTGCCGGGCTCGGCTCGCTGCCCGGGGGCGGCGCCGAGATCTTCGCGCCCCGGGTACGCCAGCGCATCTGCCCCAACAAGTGCAACGCCGAACAGTGGCTGCAGGTGCACCACACGGCACACGAGATGGGTCTGCGCTCCAACTGCACCATGCTCTACGGAACCATCGAGACCATCGAAGAACGGGTCGATCACCTGCTGCTCTTGCGGGCGCTTCAGGAGGAAACCGGCGGTTTTCAGGCTTTCGTTCCCCTGGCCTTTCACCCGGACAACAATGCGCTTTCTCATCTTCCCGCGCCCACCGGGGTCGACGATCTGCGCGTGTGCGCGGTGTCGCGGCTCCTGCTGCACAACATTCCGCACATCAAGGCCTACTGGGTCTCGCTGGGAATCAAGACCGCGCAGACCGCGCAGTGGCTCGGCGCCGACGATCTCGACGGCACCGTGCAAGAAGAGAGAATCTATCACCTGGCTGGCTCCGATGCGCCGCAGGCCCTGACGCCGACTGAGATTGTCCATCTCATCCGCGCTGCCGGCCGCACGCCCGTGGAACGGGACACGCTGTACAACGTCGTGGCACAAGGCGAGGCGCTGCCCACGTGCGCGTCGCCCGCGGGAGGGCAGCGATGAGCCAGCGGCTGCGCCTGGCCGCGGTTTCCTTTCTGAACGCGCGGCCCATCACCTACGGGATCGAGCAGGGCCTGGTGGGCGCCGAGCGCTTCGACCTGCGCTTCGCCGAACCCTCGCGCTGTGCCGCCGCAGTGGCCGCAGGCGAGGCAGACCTGGGGCTCATGCCCATCGCCAGCTACGCCGCTTCGGCCGAAGAAATGCGCGTGGTGCCCGGCATTGGCATCGCCAGCCGCGGCCCGGTGCGCACGGTTGTGCTGGTGGGCCAGGTGCCATGGGAAGAGATGACCGCCATCGCGCTCGACGGAGCCTCGCGCACCTCGCAGATGTTGGCGCGCCTTCTCACCAAAGAGCGCGGGCTTGATCCCGACTTCGTCGAAGTGCCTCACAGCCAGATCGCAGATGCGGTCAGTGGCACGCGTGGCGCGCTCATCATCGGCGATCTGGGCCTGCACATCGACGGCCGCTTTCGCCATGTTTACGATCTGGGTGAGAGATGGCACAGCTCGGTGGGACTTCCTTTTGTCTACGCCGTCTGGGCTGGCCGGCCGGGCGTGGTCTCCACCGAGGATGTGGCGCTGTTGCAGGAAAGCCTGCGGCTGGGCCTGCAGCGCCGAGCGGAGATCGGACGGGCCTGGGCATTGGACAAGGACGTCGATCCTGCAGTGGGCGAGAACTACCTGCTGGAGAACATTCGCCACCGCCTCACTTCAGACGAAATCTCGGGCGCCACGGCCTTTCTCGCGCGCAGCCACCAAGCTGGCCTGCTGGCCAAGCCCATGCGCGTGCGCCTCTTCGATGCTCCGGCGCCGCCGCACCCGCAGCGGCGCTCAAGGCTGTCCCTGGATCGCTTGGTAGCGGACGCTGCTGCGGGCGAGCGCTTGAGCCTCGACGAGGGCATGCGCCTGTACTCGGAGGTGCCCTTGTTCGACCTGGGCCACGCCGCCGATCTTCGCCGCCAGGCGCTGCATCCCCAAGGCGTGGTGACCTACATCATTGACCGCAACATCAACTACACCAACGCCTGCACCACTTGTTGTTCGTTCTGCAATTTCCACCGCACCCCAGGCCACCCGCAAGCCTACACACTGTCGCGGGAAGAGCTGGCGCAGAAGCTTCGCGAGACAGTCGAACTGGGCGGTGTGCAGGTGTTGCTCCAGGGCGGCATCAATCCGGATCTGTCGCTCGCGTACTACCAAGATCTTTTTCGCTACATGAAAGCAAACTTTCCCCTGGCTATTCACGGCCTCTCGCCCGAGGAGATTAGCTACCTCTCCCAGCGTGAAGACTTGCCGGTGCGGACCGTGCTCGAACGCCTGGTGGCCGCGGGTCTGGATTCGGTGCCCGGGGGCGCGGCCGAAATTCTCGACGACGAAATCCGCCGGCGCATCTCGCCCAAGAAATGTTCGGCTGACACCTGGATCGATGTCATGCGCGAGGCGCATGGGCTTGGCCTGCGCACCACCGCGACCATGGTTTTCGGCTTTGGGGAATCGCCTCAGCAACTGCTGGGGCACCTGGACCGTCTGCGCCGCCTACAGGATCAAACCGCGGGCTTCACCGCCTTCATCTGCTGGAGCTTCCAGGCCGAGGGCACGCGCTTGCCGCTGACCGACGACACCGGCAGCCTCCGCTACCTGCGCGTCCTAGCCCTGGCGCGCCTCTACCTCGACAACTTCCCCAACTTGCAGGTCTCTTGGGTCACCATGGGACCGGCCGTGGGCCAGGTGGCCCTGCGCTTCGGCGGCAACGATTTTGGCTCGGCCATGATCGAAGAAAACGTGGTGGCCACCGCGGGCACGGTTTTCAAGATTTCCGCCAGCGACATCGAACGCTGCATACGCGGCGCGGGTTTCATTCCCCGTCGTCGCAACATGCGCTACGAGTTCATCGACTGATTGAGAGGTGCCGGGCAGACCGTCATCGCCATGGTGGGCGGCGGCTATCGCCTGCTAGCCAGCTATGGCTGCCGCAGTTTCAGTCTGGGAAACCAACGACGAAAATCGGTGGGATTGCGAGTAATCAGCCCCTGCTGCCTGCACGCGAAAGCGCCAATGAGCAAGTCGGCCAGCGGGCGCTTCGGGGTATCGCTTCCGCGGCGAGCCTGCACGTAGAAATTCCAGGCGCGATACGCGCATTCGGTGTCCGCAAAAGTCCAGCCCTCGGTGAAATCGATGCCCACTTGGTCGAGAAAGTGTTTCTGAATTTCCAGGTTGCCGGCGAAGGCCGGGGACAATTCAACCATGGTGATTGGACAAAGCACCAGGCCGTCCCGCAGTGACTTCTCCAGCACGTCCGCCGATGCACGTCCGAAACTGGGATCGTCTTCGAGTACGTCGATGAGGACGCAGGTGTCAACCACCCAGCTCATCGGGACTTTTCACCGGCGCGCAGATCCCTCATCCAGTCGGCGGTTCGCCGGGGCCTGCGAAAGGTCTTGGCGAATCCCAGCATGGCCTTGGGCCCGGCGACCTGCTTCCCCGATTCGACCAGCAGCCGGACCTCACGCGACGAGAGCTTCTGCCAGCGCAGCCGGTTTCCCGGCCTGAGCCCCATTTCTTTGCGCAACGAGGCGGGCAGAGAAGCCTGACCACGTTCGGTCAGGGTTGTGACGAGGCTCTTCATCTCTTGAATGTATCATGTAAAAACATCATGTCAATGCGGTCCGCGCGCCGTGGCAGGGGAATTAATGGCGCTACTGTTATACGCCGTGGTACCATCTGGCGTATAACATGGCCGTGGCCGGTTTCAGCAAGCTCCCGCTCGTGACCCAGACGGTGTACGCCCGCCTTCTCGACTTGCTACTCACGGCGGAAGCTGGCGTACCGGCATCTGGCGCATCGTTGGTCTCCAAGACCATCCGTGGGCGCCGCTACTGGTATGCCCAGCGGCGCGAGGATGGGAAGAAAGTCCAGCGCTACATCGGATCGGAAACGCCTGAAGTCGAGGCATTGCTGGCAAGGTGGCGTCAGGCGCGAAGCGAGGCGGCCAGTCGAGCCGAGCTGGTGGCCATGGCGCGCGCCGGGGGTGCCACCATCGTCGGGGCCGCCGAGTTCCAGGTGCTGGATCGGCTGTCGCCGGTCTTCCGCATCGGCGGCGTGCTGGTGGGCTCCCACGCCTTCGCCGTGCTGGGCAACATGCTGGGCGTGAAATGGCAGGAGGCCATTGTGCGCACCGAGGACGTGGACATCGCGCACGACCACCGGATTGCCGTCGCCCTGGCCGGCGAGGGGCAGCCCGCTGACATGCGCAAGGCGCTCGGCGATCCCTTGCCCCGGTTTTCCGCGCTCAACCCCACGTATCCCGCAACCGGCTTCCGCGTCCGGGGAACTGACGTCGAAGTCGAGGTGCTGACCCCGCTGGTCGGCAGGGAGCGCAGCCGTCCAATCCAGATACCGGCCCTCGGAGTTGCCGCGACTCCTCTGCGATTTCTCGACTACCTCATCGAGGAAACCCAGCCCGGGGCCGTACTCGGCGGCTCCGGCATCCGGGTGAACGTTCCCAGGCCGGGCCGGTTTGCGCTGCACAAGCTTATCGTGGCCGCGCGCCGCGGACCTTCTGGCATGCCCAAGGCCGCCAAGGATCGCGCCCAGGCCAGCGAGCTGCTCCGCGTGTTGCTTTCGGAGTTGCCCGGCGAGATCACCCTGGCTTGGAAAGCGCTTGCACGCCACGGCAAGGCTTGGGTTAGCGCCGCCAGGAGTTCGCTCAAGCGTATGGATGCGGACCTCGTCGCCGATCTGCGCCGCCTCGGTGTCGGGGGATAGGCCCAACTGTACGAAAAGGACACCCATCGCGGGGCCAAGGCCGCCGCCTGAAGCGCTCCGTCTACTGTGGACTCTTTGCGCCCTGACTCAGTTTTTTCCCCGCAGGGCTACTCGCAAGTCCGCTAGCCTGGGGCTGACTGTTCCCCCGGGCAAGGCGGCGGATGCGTTCCTTGGGGTCATTGTCGGCGATATTTGCCAACGCCTCGGAGACTTGCGGTAACGAACTCTGGTGGCGCAGCAAGAGGACAATCGCTTCGCTGCGCAATTGGTCCACCGGATCGCTCTTGGCGGCCTGCAACAGTGCCGCGACCAAGGAATCTTCCATCGAGCGAAATGTTGCGGCGAAGATTGCTGCGGACCGCACGCTTGCGTCGTGGTCGCCGATCATGGTGTCCACCAGCAGTCGAACAGCCGCAGGATCGTCAACCAGACGCAAGGCGCGGGCAGCGGCAGCCCGGACCTTGGGCGCGCTGTCGTGAAGTGCAGCCTCAACAGTTGGCAGCAACGCAGGGCCTGCGCTGTTGCCCATTGCAGACAACAGTTCGATTCGGCCGTTCGCCTCGGCCGTCTTGCCATATCGATCGATCATGAACTGGTCGATGGCGCTCGCTTCTGCTGGCTGGACCGTTCGACCGGCGCGAGCCAAAGCTCCCATCGCCATGGCAGCCGCCCGACCCACCGCCGGCTCAGGATTGTCGAGGAGGTCCCGAGAAATCCGCATCGCTTCCACGGACGGCTGTTGAACGCGCATGAGTGCGGACAAGGCGCGCACCCGCAGATCCGCTGGATACTTCGCTTCGTGGGCAACTCGGCCGAGCGTTTGCACCGCAGCCGAAGTCCCAGCGGAGCCAAGCGCGTCGATGACGAGACCCGCGCTGCCTGGCTGGCCCAGCAGGCCGACGGCTTCGTCGATCGCGCCTGGACGTTGGCGGAACAGCGCCGCCAACCGGCCTGGAAGAGCATGGTCTTCCGTCTTCGAGCGCACCATGCCCAGCAGGGCCTCGGTCGAATATCCCTCCAGAAGCTGCTGGTCGAGTCGTGCCCGCGCCTGAACCGGATCGGGTTGTTGGGTTTGGATGGGCAAAGTCTCGACAGTTGCACGGGCGCGATCGAGACTGCCGATCAGGTTAGAGGCGACTTGCACCCGCAGGTCGGACAGGCGAATGGAAGTTCGGATGTCGAGACCCCGGCCCTCGCCAAAGGGCATGGGAATGCGAATGCGCTCGCTGCCCTCCAGGGACGTCACCCCACCGGTTGAATCGACAACAAAACGGTACTCGGACTGCTCGATGGACACCGGGATGTTCGGCGTCCCCTGCGCGCCCGAGGCGCCACTGCTTTCAAGGTATTTGAGCTTGCGTTTGATCACAGTGCCCTGATCTCCAGTCTGGTAAGCCGCCATGAACAATCCCCCGCCGTCTCGCTCGATTGCAGTCCACTGGGCCGGCTTCCGATCGGGGCGGACCAGTTGCGTCTCGGTCGCGATCATTTGCAGCAAATTGCGGTCGCTGCCCTGGCTGTCCTTGGGAAAGTGGGCCTTCAGCGCAGCCCCGTCGTCGCGGTAGGTGAGCCAGAACGGCCGCGACAGGCGACGCCGAAGGCCCTCGACATCGCTCGGCGAAACATTGGCCACTCCCCCACCAGACACCGCGACATCTTCCAACTCGTACTCAAGGTCGTACTCCCCGTCGCGGGATGCGCTAACCGTGGCTACCCAGTCACCAGTCACCTGCGTCTGGACCGGCTCCTTCTGCTCTGGTTGCTGCAGGTATGCGCCAAATGCAAGCCTCCAACGGCGCTGTTGGCCTGGGACATGGCTACCGAGCGCCCGGCGATCTGTCTGCGCTAACGGAAGCCCGAGCCGGACCTCCCGCCTAACCAACAGGACGACCGCGGCGCAAATGACCACAGCAGCGATAAGGGTTGCCACCGTCCGCCAACCGCGCATGTGTAAGAACACCGCTAGGCGAGACATCGGCTGGCAATCCGCACCCCATAGAGTGCATTCAGTGATACAAGAGCACGCACCAGCCGAACCATAGCACAATCGGCTGCTCGGCCAGTACTGCGCGGAAATAGAACTGGCCCCGACTCCGTGACTGCGTACATCCTCCATGACATCGCCTCACGCACGGGCCTTCACGAATGGCGCCAGCCCCCAGTACACTGCAGCCGTTGGGGCACGATATCTCCGCAGCCACTGGCAAATCGCGTACCGTCAGCTAACGGCGCAACAACGTAGACAACTTGTCCCCCAGAGCGGATCAGCTCTGATCGCAGCGATCGCCTGCGGGACTTGAAGACTTCAGACTTGGACCGCCTACCGCCTGGCTCAGCAACTGGAGTAGGATTCGCTGCAATTGTCGCTCGGAGGGGAGCAGTTCCCGTCGCATCCGATCGTGCTCTCCTCGTAGCATTGGCCCCCGTAATTATGCGTGCCGCCACCGCAGTCATACCAGCAATCTGCCCCAAGGTTTGGCGGAGTGGCGACACTGCACGTGCCATCGCAGGTAATCGTTCCCCCACAGCTGCCGCATGGAGTGCCGTAGCCTGCCGGCGGCACGTTGCAAACACATGCGCCGCCCGAACAATGCAATCCATCGACACACTTGTTTCCGCAGGCGCCGCAGTTGTTGTCGTCGGTCTGGTAGTTGACGCAAAGGCCGGTCTGCTGCACGCAACCGCAATCACTACAGGGCGTCGACGGCTGCACAGGAGTTCCCGAATCGTCACAATGCACGCTGTCTCCGTTTAGGCAATAGTCGGAATCCGGAGTGCAGCTCGGCGGTTGGTTGCACAGACCGTCTTGGCAACCGTTTGGACAGGGCAAAGCCGTTTGGGGCTGTCCATTGCTGTCGCAGGGCACCCTGGTATCACCGCCAGTGCTGTCAGTACTGCAGAAGTATTCGTTTGGCGTGCATTGCCAGCAGTAGGTCGCAGGTAGTTGCGCGACGACAGGATATCTATCAAAGGAAATGAACAGTGGCTTCGTCGTCTCGTTCAGGGGATCCCACTTGAAAATGGTCCATCTGTCGTGCCAACAGAATGGACAGGCACCGAACTCGGCTACCAAGTCCACCTCACCCCCCAGTGAGCTACTGGTAACCTCTCCGCTGAGCGCGTAGCTGAAGGTGGTAGTGCAAGTTGGGAGGAAGGTCCACGAGCCCTGCGTCACAACGGGCAGCGTCGCCTGCAATAGCGTAATCTGTGCATCCACTCCACCAGAAGCGACACCAAGATTGATACTTGCAGAAACGTGTGCGCCGATGGTTGCGTGGGGCGAGACTTTTGCGTTAATTGTGGTGTTGGTGAAAACTAGATCGGGCAGACCCGTCAGAATGGCATCGCTCGTCGCGAGTTTGGCTACGGTGATCCCGGCGTCGACCACCGCACCGATCTCGATGGTGAAGATCCAGATTTCGATAGGGCTGAGAGGGGGAGGTAGATTATACTCGTCACTGTCACCTGGAAGTGACAGGTTAGTGCTGCCATCGCTTGGATTGATAGAAGATCCGGCTACCTCATTTCCGAGTAGATAGACCGCGACGGACCCGCTTGCGCTGCCCGCGGTTGGGTCAAATCCGGTCTTGCCGACCAGGCCGCTGTCGGTCTGGATGTGCGCCGCCATTCTAGAGAGTTCGATATCGTTGCCCCACAATACGGCGTGGACGCTGAAGTCCGATATGAATTGCATCGTCCTGTGGTCGGGCGGGTCGGGTGTTGGTGTTGGGCTGGTCGTCTTGGTATTGGAGTCGAAGGTGGGGAAGGTGTTGGGATTCGTGTCGTCGAGGTTGTAGTGCTCGTCGTAGACGAGGTAGGTATCGTAAGACCAGTATCCGTCCCAAGCGCCACCGTTGTTCATGTGGGCTCCTTTGTGGAAGTCTGGGTCATTGGGCGGTGGTGGACCTTGTGCTACGTCAAAGGGCGTTGGGTCGCCGGTGCGTTTTGCGAAATCGCCAACCGGAGCTTGGACCTGCTGACCTCCTGTCGGTGGAGCTGCATTGACGGCGTTGAAGTAGTCGGTGGCGATCTGGTTCGCGCTGGCCGGCGTGTCGCCCCAGAAGGTCGGCATGGGTGGAATGACGCCGCCGCCTGTCACGTCGCCTGCCGGGTTCTCGGCGAGCTGCGCGCGAATCCGGGTCGTCCCTGCGGTCGGGTCGCCGCTGACGATGGTTAGTTGCGCGAAGTCCGCACCCAACAGATCGCCGGCTTGTGCGCCGCCTGTACACGACGACAGAACGTATGACGTGCCACCTGTGGCGCCGACATAGGTGCAGGTCACGATCGAACCGTTGGTGTACCCGAGTGCCAGGGTCGCGGTACCAGTTCCGGCGCTGCCGAGATTGACGTGGAAGCTCTGTGGTACCTGCACGACTCCCACCGGGAAGTTCGCAATCCCGGGGGTCGTAGCCGCCGGCGAGTAGGCGGTTGTGGCCACCAGGTCGATAGACGCAGCAGGGGTTGGCGGCGGCGTGGCCGGCGAGCCCAGGCGCATGTTGTCGAACAGATATGCCCCGGAAGCCTTTGCCGGCGCGTGCAGTTTGAGATCGAATGTGAGGTCTTGGTACTTTGCACCCTTGAGCGCCCGCTGGACCTTGTCGGATACCGCAAACTTGACCGTCCGGTAGATGCCCAGCCGCGCTCCTTTGAAGTCAACGCTTCCTAGGTTGGCGTTTGCAAGACCTCGCGAAGGGCAACTCACGAAAAGCTGCAGCGAGCCCAGGTCTTTCACCTTGGCGAGCTGAGCGGGGAGCATTACATCAAGAGAAATCGTGGCGCCGGTCGCGGTGATACCAACGAGACCAGCGGCTGTAGATGCCAGTCGGGCGCTGGTCAGATCGGTCTCGCTGGCCGGATTGGTCAGGGCCAAAGCCTCGCTGCCTTGGGTTCGCACCAGGGACAAAGATTCTCTGCCGGCACTCGCCCGCCACGCATCAAGGGCCTCGAACCCGAGCACCACTTCGGGTGCCACGACTGGCGGGACAGATGTACACGCTTGCGTGGATTCACTCTTCTGCGCATCATCTTGCCGCGTCGCGCAGCCCCAGCCGCTGGCAAGCACCAGCGCAACTGCAAGGCGCACCATATCTCGAAGACTCCCGCTGCATCCCAACCCTAGTTGCTTCCTGATCGTCGTGAACCTCATCAGCTTCCTCCATTCCTCAAGGTGAAATCAGGCGCCTGTCCGCAGCCAGTCACTGCCATCAGAATTACCCCACGCCCAACACGCGATCTCCTGCACCGGTGGGGTAATTCTCATGGCAGTGCTCGCCGCAATGCCGGGGACACTGTATGAATCTGACGTCCGCGTGGTCCATAGTAAGTTCGTCGAGACGCTCGCACGACGCCGAACGACAAAGAGATCGAAATGGCTGCGCCTCCCTCGCATCCCCGAACCAGGTCATCGCGCGCTCGCCCGCGCAGGACGCATGCGATGCAAGAAGGTCTTCGCGTGGCGCAGTTCCGCGTGGGCGGCGACGAGTTCGTCGTGGTCAGCGAGCCGATGGTCGGCACCGCTGACCTTGCCGCCCTCACTCAGGCGGAGCGCGAAGTTGCGCGACTGGTGGCAGATGGGTGTTCCAACCGAGCCATCGCGGCGAAACGGGGCGCGCGCCCACAGACGGTCGCCAATCAACTGGCCGCTATCTATCGAAAGCTCGCGGTTTCGTCGCGGTCAGGGTTGATCGCCCGGCTTGTCGACTTGCAGGCCGAACGACGTGGTTACCAGCGCCGCCCGTGACGGCAGGCCCAGCTTGCGCAAGGCGCCCGACAGATGGGTCGCCACCGACGACGGCGACAGCCCGAGTGTGTAGGCGATTTCCTTGTTCGACTGGCCGAGCTGTGCGAAAGCGGCGACGCTCGCCTCTCGTTGCGACAGACCGCGCAGGTTCGGCAGGCTCGGCTGATTCCGGTGCGCGATGAGATAGCGGCGGCCGTCGGATTCAAAGCGATCGACCAGCGACCAACGTCCGGCGCACAGGGCACGCCAAAGTTCGAGCGCCTCTTGCGGGTCGTTTCTGCGCAGAGGCCCGCGCGCCCGATCCATCGCGCGCGCCGCGATTCGCAAGCGCTCGCGCGCGTCGGCTTGCTTGGCCACGCCCGTGGCGTGCAGCAGGCTGCCCGATGGGGAAAGCACCGCCTCGTCCTCGACCTTTTCCTGCTCGATACGGCGTCGCAGTCGCAGCGCCGAGGCCATGTGCGCCGTTGTCCGTTGCCAGCGGGCCACGTCCCGCGCCGACACGGTCTGTTCCAGCGCACGCGGGGAAAGGATACCGATTCCACCATCGGGATCGACCGCATGAACCATGAGGGCATCGGCGAAACCAAGCTGACGGTAGAAGTTGTCGTGCCACTCGCGCGTTTGTGGCGGCAACTTCGCCACCTGCTGACTGAAGCTATAAAAGGGTTTGCGGACGTCAATCGCACCGGCAAGGTAATCAGCCGACGCTCCGTCGTTCATTTGTCGAAGGATGTCTTCCCATGCCGGATTGCCACTCGCGAACGCCGTGAAGGTCAGACGGCCACCGTGCCAGCGGTAGGTGAATCCATAGACGCCGATGCTCTGGTCAATCGCCGGCCCGACCGCTTCCAGCAGCCGGTCAATCCACTCGCTCTCGCTGCCCTGCAAGGCATACGAACGCTCGACGATTGCGATGGGATCGAAAGAACGCTGTCCAGCCATGTCGCGCCGTCTGGGTGCTCGCCCCTGCGCGGGGCCAGCTTCGCCGACCGCTCTACCAGAGGCGCAAGATCCAGTCAAAGGCCGGGGGTTCTGGGCCGGACGCACCCGGGCCGAAGACAGGGTGGCTTTCCGACAGCTCCTCATTCGCGCGGAGCGTGTCGGCCATGACGAGCGACGGGGTGGCAAGTCCTAGGGTTGAAAATTCGTAGGTAGCCTACGAATTTTCAATGGCGCATAAAGGCGTATTCGAGTAGTCTGATGGCCGATGATCGAACGACCGCACCATGTCGCCTGGGTTCGCCGCCTGCTGTCCGAACAGCCGGTGGTGGCCTTGCTGGGCGCCCGCCAAGTCGGCAAGACGACCCTCGCACGCCAGGTCGCCCAAGCCTACGGGGACGGCGTCGCGTTTTTCGACCTCGAATCCAGCCGGGATCTGGCCAAGCTCGCGGATCCTATGCTGGCGCTGGAACCCCTGCGCGGCCTGGTGGTGCTCGACGAGGTTCAACGGCGCCCTGACATCTTTCCCACCCTGCGGGTGCTCGCGGATCGTCGCCGCGGCGCGCGCTTTCTGGTTCTTGGCAGCGCCTCGCCGGAACTGCTGCGGCAGACGTCGGAGACTCTGGCGGGACGGATCGCCTTCCACCACCTCGACGGGCTGTCCTTGCGGGAAGTCGGTAGCCGCCGCGCCTCGGATCTCTGGCTGCGGGGCGGATTCCCTCGCTCGTTTATGGCCAGAACCTTGGGCACGAGCTTGCGCTGGCGCCACGACCTCGTCTCCACCTACCTCGAACGGGACTTGCCCCAGCTCGGAATCCGAGTGCCGAGCACGACCCTGCTCCGCTTCTGGACCATGCTGGCCCATGTTGACGGACAGATCCTCAACTGGTCCGAGCTGGGACGATCCATGGCGGTCAGCGACGCGACCATCCGGCACTATGTCGATCTGCTGGCCAGCACGTTCATGGTGCGCGTGCTGCCTCCGTGGCACGAGAACCTGTCCAAGCGCCAGGTCAAGGCGCCCAAGATCTACATCCGCGACAGCGGAATTCTGCACGCGTTGCTCGACATCGAGACCATGCACGCGCTGGAGCAGCACCCCAAGATCGGGGCGTCTTGGGAGGGTTTCTGTGTCGAGTCCCTCATCGCGCAACTCGGGGCGCGGCCCGAGCAGTGCTATTTCTGGGCCACCCATGCAGGCGCCGAACTGGACCTGCTGGTGGTCGCCAAGGGACGCCGGAGGGGCTTCGAGATCAAGCGCACCGTTTCCCCGCGCGTGACACCATCCATGCAAGTGGCTTTGCACGACCTGAAGCTCGATTCTCTCGACGTGATTCACGCCGGGCAGGACACCTTCCCGCTCGCGCGCAA
>Ga0265316_10000636_pt1 | contig 39099 bp, 32 predicted proteins | sample 4522metaG_FD_202092 | JGI IMG/M metagenome (GOLD analysis project Ga0265316, IMG submission 202092) | Rhizosphere microbial communities from Carex aquatilis grown in University of Washington, Seatle, WA, United States - 4-5-22 metaG | ecosystem: Host-associated > Plants > Roots > Rhizosphere >... | reverse complement strand
AGGGGTGGATTTTCAGCACCACGCCCAGCATCAGGTCGCACACGCTGGCGAACAGGACTTCCCGCTCATACTGGACTTGCGCGTGCTCGGCGAACAGCGCGTTCAGCCTCTGCGCGGAGAAGCAGCGCTCCAAAAGGCCCATCAGCAAGCAGGGCAGCGGGGTTTTCTGGCGGAATTTCTCTAGCATGGCGAATACTACAATATTGAATTAAATACAGGTATTATTGCTGTTCTTTTAGTATTTTGAAAGGGTTGCTCTAACTGGCTTAAGCTGCTAGCCCATTTGGCAGCTTCCTGCCAATTTTCCTGTGCGATCCACATCGTCAACCCAGAGCGCATCGGGTCTAGGGCTTCGGCCAGCCGACCTAAACCGCACAAGCGGGAAGCAACCTCGCTCAATAGCCAAGCCTGCCTAGGCTTTGGAAGCGCTGGTGAAACCCTATCCCATAAAGAATCAAAAAAATAGGCGATGACATCCAACTCCGCTCCAAATGCTCCAAGCTTGCTTACTGTGTAGTATTCGTTCTCTCTCAATATTCGAGCATAGTAAACATTCTCAAAAGCCTCCTGCTGCAAGCCTGCCCAGCAGCCGTGGATTACTGCTTGGTAGAGCGGCTGCATATCTTCGAGGCTAGGTCGCCTGGACTGTGTAGTTGAACACAAATGCCGGAAAAGCCGTTCATGAGCCGCGCTCCAAGCCTCTGGGTATGTGCTGCGTAGTTTCACGGCAAAATATTTGTACACTAATGGGTGAGCATCCACAGTTAAGAGTTGCCCAGCTTTGTTCTGGTTGATCGTCAGCAGCTTGGCCTTGTCCAGACGGCTGAACGCGCGCTTGTGCTCCGCCATGTCCAATTCAATCAGCGCATCGGTCAAACCGGGCAGCACCGGCGGGCGCAACAGCGCTTGCCAACAAGCCGCGTCGGCGGGGCGGTCAAACAAGCCGGTCAGGCGCAGCAAGGCCAGCGCCGGGCGGCTGTCGGCGTCGCCGTCCAGCCACGCGACATAGGCGTCCAGGCAGCGGAAGGCATGGCCGTTTTGCTCGGCGCGGTCGGCCTCGTCCAGCTTGACCCTGTCGACCCGCCGGATGTCGCCGCCGTGCGCCTCGTGCAGATACGCGCCCAGCAGGTTCAAGGTCAGCGCGTGCCCACGCACGGCTTCCACCAGCTTTTCGCGTTCCTTAGCCGTGCCATCCACGCCCAGCGTTGCCAGCAAGGCCACGCCCGCGGCCGTGGACAGCCGCTTCAGTTCGATCTGCGGCGCGGTGCTTTGCCAGTAGTTTTTCAAATCGGCTATCGGCTGGCGGGTCGTGACCAGGCACAAGCCCTCATTGCGCAGCGCAAGCTGGCGCAGCAGCGCCGACAAGCCGTCGTCTTTCAAGCGGCCTGACATTGGCGAGGTGGGCGGGTATTGCAAAGGCTCCACGCCGTCCAACACCAGCAACACCCGCCGCGCCGCCAGCAAGGCTGCCAGCCGCTTGCCTTTCTCCGCCGCCGGGCGCGGGCCGTCGGCGAGTTCCCGGTCTTCCGCGTCGCCAAAAAACACCAGGGCCGCACGCAGGAACAGATCGGCGGAGGTGTTGGCCTGCCCGTCGCTGCCTTGGTTGTAGAACGACCACGCGAACGCCCCCGCGCAGCCGGAGCCGGGCTTGCGAACCAGTCCGGTGGCCCATTTGGCGGCCAGCGAGGTTTTGCCTTCGCCGCCTAGCGCATGGAAAGTCAGGATGTGCGGGCGGTTTGCCGTGGCTTGCCAAGCCTCGTCGAGGCGGCTGAGTTCGGCTTCGCGGCCTAGCAGGTGTTCCGGGGCTTTGTCGTCGATGCGGGTGAGGTCGGCGGGGATGGCAGCCGGCGCGGTTTGCAAACCCTGGTCGGTGTTGGGCGTGATGCCGGTGTCGTTTTTCAGGCGCGTGAGGATGCGTTCGACGACGTCAGGGGGTTCTAGTCGGCGCTCTTTGATGTCGATAAAGCCATCGCCCGCGACCAGGCCCAGCGGGCTTAAATCGCCGGGGTCGTCGAATTGGAAAAACATGATGCGCCGGGCGTCGGGCGTGCCTATCAATTGGCGGATATGGCGGAACTCCAAGCCGCACCAGCGTTTTTTGGCATATTCCGGACACAGGAACACCACGATGAGTTCCGAGGCGGTCCGGTATAGCGCAGGCAGGTGGACATCCAAATCCACGCGGGCAAATTCGGCGTCGTGGTAACGGTCGTAGAGAATTTGCGCTTCGCCGAACGCTTCGGCCAGCAACCCGGCGACGGTTTTGACGAATTCGCGCTGTTCGCCGGGGAAGGACAAGGCGACGGCGAAGCGGCGGGGATTGCGGGGTTCGGAGTCCATTTTGTTCACCGGGTCGGGGAGGAGGCGCGGCTGGAAACGCCATAACGGGGCATTATCAGGCAATGCGTGCGGGAGTTGAAGGCCACCGCGATGCCAACGGCGAAGCGGCCCAGGCTTTGCCGTTGGCCGGTACCTCGCGGCTGGGTCTCGCGCTATGCGGCCTTTACGGGGCCGCACGAAGAAAAAGCGGTCTCACGCAACGGCGCAACGACGCCACGCAAAGACGCCTGGTGTCGTTGCGGGCGTGGCGTCGTTGCGTGAGGCGCTTTTTGTTGTGCCGGATGACAGGCGACATCGCGCGGCAGCCGATTTCCTGGACGCCGCGCAAATGGTACTGTTTACGGTTTCATCGCCCATGGAACTATCGCCCTATGCCTAAAGTTTCCGACACCTACGAGCGCGCCTACGAGGCCTGCGGCGCGCTGGCCGTCCGCGGCATCAATCCCACGGTGAAGACCGTGGCCGAGTTCATCGGCACCAACTCCCCGGCCATCATTTCCCCGGCGATCAAGGACTGGAAGCAGTCCTTGGCGGCGGAGTCGATGCGGCGTCTGACGATACCGGAGGTGCCCGAGCGCCTGGTGGAGTCCACGGTCGCGGTGTGGCGGCTGGCCGTGGAGGAGGCCCAGCTAGGCCTGGCCAAGGAAAAGCAGGCGATGGCCGTGGAGAAAGCCGAACTGGAAGCGCGGATCGCCCAAGCGGAGACGGCCGGCGAAGCCGTGCGCCAGGACTACGCGGCGCACCGGGAGCGCGCCGGACAGGAGGCCGAGGCGTTGCGCGCGGCGCTGGAGCAGCGCGGGGACGAGTTGAAGCAGGGGCATGCTGCGCAGGAACAGGCCGCGAAGGATCTGGCCCAGGCCCGCGAGGACAATGCCGCCCTCGCCGCGACGCTGGCCGAATTCCAGCGCAACCTGGAGCGCCAGCAAACCGAGTGGGAGGAGAAATTCGACCGCGACCACGCCTGGCACTTGGGCCGCATCAACGAGGAGCGCGAGCGCGCCCAGCGTGAGGCGGCGGAAAAAATCGCCCGGCTGGAAGAGTCTTTGACGCTGTCGCGCCAGCATGTCGCCAGTCTGAATGGCTATTTGGACGCCTCGGCGGCGGCCACCGGGGAGTTGCGCGGGGAACTCAAAGCGGTGCGGGAAGAAAAGGCGCGTTTGCTCCAGGAGCTTGAGGCCGCGCGCGGCGCGTTGGCCGAAGCCGCGCAGTTGCGCTTCGAGACGGAAACGCGGCTGGCCGACGCGGAGCGGGTGCGGGAGCGCCTGCAAAGCGATTTGGCCGAATCCGCACGGCTGCGCGCCGAGACGGAGGCGCGGCTGGCCGAGGCAAACCAGGGGCAGGCGCTGCTACAAGACGCGGTGCTCAAGCTTGAGCGCGAGCGCGAAGCCTGGTCGCGGCAGCCGGAACCGCCGTCCGATCCGCTTGCCTAGCCGGGCCGTCCGCTCAGGCCGCCGGTTTGAATTTGAATATCGTGTTGGGCGAGTCGTCCAGTTTCTCCGCGACGTAGCCCAATGCCGACAGGCTTGGGCTGACCTTGGAGCCGGTTTCCACGATCAGGATGGGATGATGCTCAGATAATAACTGTTTCATCCCGTTGATGACGAACTGCTCGTGCCCTTCCGCGTCAATTTTGATGAGCGCGATGCGTTGGTTAAGGCCGAGAGAATCGATAGGCAAGGTCAGCACGGGTAATGCGCTGTCGGCGGAGGATGAAATCTGCGCCTCATAGTAGTTGTCCAAGCCTGTCGAGAATCGAGGAATAGACATATGGGCTATCCCTGGCTGGTCGGACGCCGCGGCATTGATAAGGGTCACGTTGGGATGGGTGAATAGCTGCGCGTTGGCGGCCAGCAAGTTGAACGTCGCCGACACCGGCTCAAACGCGATGACCCTGCCATTTGCGCCCGCTATTTCAGAGAACCGTTTTGTATAGTGCCCGACATTGGCCCCCACATCAATGATCCAGTCCCCAGGTTTTATCAATTGGGACAAAATGTGGTACTCTGGCTCGGCGCTCTCAAAAGTGCCTTTTTTGATTTGTCTGGCGAAATAGAGACGTTTTAGCTCAAGCTGCCACAGGGCTGGTAGTCGTGCAGCGAATCGTTTAAGCAGTGACATTGTAAAGAGGCCTTTTTCTCATCATTTAGGTTTTTGACATAGCTTCTTCAGTCGCGCCCAATGGGTTTCGCGCGGCGGAAAAAAGGCTAATCATTGCATCATTCGCAAGGCAGCGCAATAGTGGGGCGGGTACGAATTCCCGGCGGCCAAGCGGCCCGGCGGCGTTTGCCTGGGGCGCTGGAAGTCTTATCGCATTTGCCGGAACAGCCGCCAAACCATCGCGCCTAGCACGCCGACGCCGGCCAGCAAGACGCCCCAGAGGATCAGCGTGCGGCTTTGCGCCGAAGCGGCCGCCGCTTCCGCCGCGCTGCGCGTGCCTGCCGCCGCCGCAGGCTGGCTTTGCAAGGGGCCGGCCTGGGCTTGTTCGGTTTGCGACAGCTCTTGCGCCGAAAAACCGGGGGCGACTTCGGCCAGGCCGGCGGCGGCCGGTTTCGCGTTCTCGCGTCCGAAAGCCAAGGTGTAGGGCGCGCGCCCCGCGGCCAGGAAGACCAGGGTGGCGGGTTGCCAGATGACCTGTAGTTCGGGCCGGCTGGTGGCCGGGGTTTGCGGGCGGACGACCCATTCGGCGAAATGGCTGACCGGCACCGGCCATTCGCCTGAGCGGCGCAGGCTTCCCGCCTGGGTGATCTGGTAGAACACAGTGCGGCTCAAGGGCTTGAACAGCCAGGTGTTGGGCTGGCGCGGCGATTGGGCGGGCAACTCGCGGTAAGTGCCGATTTCCACCGGCAGCACGGCGTTGGGTTCGCTGAAGCGCGGTTCGATCCGTTCCACCGGGATCGCGACGCCGGCGCGATAGACTAAATCCTCCGGCTTGCGTCCCGGCGCAGGCTGCAAGGCCAGCCTTTCCAGCGCCGGGGCGTCGGCGGTTTGTTCGACAGACTCCGCCGTGATTTTGGCGAAGTCTAGCGGTTCGCCGCCGCGCCAACTGAGCCGGGCGTAGCGGAAGGCGCGCGGGGCGAATTCCAGGCGGTCGTTGGCCAGGGTTGCCGGCTCGCCCTGGCCACCTGGCGACGGCTGCATGTCGGCCAGCCAACTGAGCTCGGCGGCACCGATGGTCTCCCAATGCTTGAGGTCGTCGCTGACTTCCAGCCAGACTTGGGCGGAATAGCTTGCCAGCGCCGGGGGCGGCGCAAAGTTCAGCGCGCCGATCAAGGGCCTGGCCGTGTCCCCGGGCTTGCCCACATCCAGCACGAGTCCTGCGAGCGTTTGTTTTTCACCGGTCGGCGAAGGCTTGCCCGGCTTGGTTTTGACCGACAGCAGCGTGCCGTCGGCGCTGGTTTTGATGTCCAGGCTGATCCCGTCCACGGTTTGGCCTTGGGTTTTGCCGGCCATCACCGCGAAGCGCTTGACCGGCCAGGACTGTTGCCGTGTGCGGGTCTGCGGGCTGGGCACGTAAACGGCGAAAGGCCGCTTTGCGCCGTCGGCGTCGAACAGGCGCAGATCGGCCAGATCCGCCGAGCGGGCGTGCAGATAGACCGCCTGCGGCAGACGGAAACTGACCACGCCCTGCTGTCCGGTCACGGTGAGGGGCAGGGTGTGGGAGTAGTCCGCCGGGAGGTCGCTGGGTTCTTGGGCCTCTTCCCGCGGCCCTGCGGCGGCGGGCGGCAGCGCGAAGACCGCGGCCAAGAAGGCCAAAAGAAAAACTTGAGATGTCGTTTCTCTTTGCGGCCCCGCCGCGGGATTTGTTCGCATTTATTCAGCCTCGCCCGGAAACGGGGCTAGATAGCCGATGGCCAGCATCAGCCCTCCGACCCCGACAAAGGACACAATCCGCTCCAGCCCGCCGACATTCGACAGGTCGATGAAAAACAGCTTGGCGACCACCACGCCCAGCAAGGCCGCGCCGAGCATCCACACCTTGCGCGACAGCCGCCGCGCCGCCACACGCATCAGGATCAGCGCCGTCACGCTCCACACCAGCGACAGCAGCGTCTGCACGAATTGCGAGTCGAACAGCGGATCGAAGCGGTAGGGTAGATCTAAATAATAGGCCACGCTGCGCAGCAGCATCAGATTGAACCAGGCATAGGCCGACAGCCCGGCCAGCAATAGCACCCTGGGCGTCCACGCCACAGGCACGGGAGAGGTTCCGTCCGCCGCCGGTTCGCGCGCCAGCCGGAAAGCGGCCATTCCCAGCAATAAGGCAAACCCGGTGCTCAGATCCAAGGGGTTCAGCACCGGCACATAAGGCAGCGGGGCCATCAAACCGTTTTGGCTCAGATTCCACACCAGCACCAAGAAGGCCGACCAGGCCGCGCCCAGCGGGATCAACACCTGCCGATACCAGCCTGCCACCGGCGCGGTCGGCCAGCCGCCCAGGCGCGCCCGGCGGATGAACCAGGCGAGCACTAGCATCATCGCCCAAGCCGGCAAATAGCGCGACCAGCTTGCCGAACCGGCCCAGCCGGCTTCGGCCAACAGCGCTTGTTCCTCGGGCGTGCTGCCAGCCTCCAGCCAATCGGCGATCCAATGCCGCCCCAGCGGCCAGATCATCAGCCAAGGGGCCACGGTGCGCACCGTGTGCAGGATTTTCAGCCAGGACTCGCCAAGGTTCCAGGCGTTGGCCGGCCAGAACCGCAGCAGCCATTCGCCCATGCCCCACAACGCCAGCCAGGCCAAGCCGGTTTCCAGGGCGGGAATGTCGTCGTCGAAATATAAATCGGCGAGCATCGCCAGGCTGGACACGGCCAGGCCCAGCCAGGTCGGCAGGCCCGACCCGCGCAGCGCCGGCCAGTCCATGCGGCGGGCCAGTGTGCCAAAGCCATAGGCGGACCCGGCCAGGCCCAGCCCATAAAAATCCCAAAACAGCGGGTCGGCGCGGTATCCGTCCAGCGCCATGGCCAGCCGGTATTGATCCGCCGCCCAGCCGGCCAGCGCATGCAGCACAAAGCCGAACCACCAAAACCCCGCCCACAGCAACAGCCGCCGGGACAGCGCGGCGAAGGCCGGCTCGGTTTGGCACTGGAAAAACCGGCTGCTGAAAAACGCGCCGAGGGCGATCAGCAGCGCGCCGAGGAACGGCCCGTCGAACAAATTGTCCGGCGCGGTGCTGCCCGGCCAGTCCAGGCGGGTCAGTGCCACGGCTAGAAACACCAGGCCGGCCAGCGTCTGCGTCCACAGCGCGAAGCGGCGCGCGATGGGCCAGTCCAAGCGCCAGGCCACCACGCCCAGCAACACCGCCACCAACAGCCCGCTGGCCGCCAGCAGCGTCGCCAGCAGCGAACCCTCGGCGCGCAAGGCGATTTCCGTCCACGCCCCGGCCAGCATCCAGACCGCCGCCAAGCCTAAGAACACGGTGGCGAACGGGGCGAAATCAAGCCCCAGGCCCGGCTCGCCGGCGTGGAGGCGGAAATTCATCGCCATCAAGAACGCCGTCGCCGCCAGCAACAAAAAGCCCAGCCACAGATTGGCCTGCGCCGCCTGGGCCACGTCCAGGCCGGTGGCCGCGCCGACGAACGACACCCAGGCGCCGAACTGCACCAGCAGGCCGAACATCCAGGCCAGAGTTTGCTTTTGCCGCAGGCCCACCCAGACCATGCCCGCGCCTTCCAAGGCCCAGGCCGCCGAGGTCCAGCGCCCGTCCAGCGCGAACGGAATCGCCAGCGAGCCGAATACCACGCCCAAAGCCAGGAACGACTCGACCAGCAGTTTCAGGCTCGTGCCGCGTTTTTGCCACAGCAGCAGCGCCAGGCCGATGTAAAACAAACCCAGCGCCAAGGCCGAATAGGCCAGGCCAAACGGCACCGACTTGACCAGGCCGTATTGCAGGCCGAAGCCCGCCAAGGGCGTGCCGAACACCAAGGTGCCGTCCACATACGTTTTAAGCTGTGGCGCCTGCCGGGCCGCGTACAAGGCCGCGATCAACACATAAAACCCAAAAAACAAGATCAAAAATAATTGCGCGGACAGGTAATGCTCAGGGCTGTAGCGCAACACGCCCCAGGCGGTGGCGATCAGAAACGTGAAGACAAAGCCGAGCAGGTTCAGCAAGCGCCAGGAACGCAGCCAGGCCAGCCCCAGCACGCCGGTGTTCAGCAGCGTGTAATACGAAAACAGCGCGATGTGGCTGCCTTGCCCTGTGCTGGTCAGAATCGGCGCGGCGAATCCGCCGACAATGCCGAAAACCGCCAGCCACAAGGCGTCTTGCAACACCGCCAGCGCGCATGTGAACGCGGTGAGCAGGAACAGCAGCGCAAACGCCGCGCCGCCGGGGATCAAGCCGTACAGCTTGAACGCGCCGAAGGTCGTCAGCATCAATATCGCCACCGCCGCGCCCTGCGCCGGCAGGCTGATGGCCGGCCGCGATGCGCGGATGCGCCAGGCCCACAGCAACAAGGCGATGTCCGCCAGCACGATGCCGGCCAGGCGCAGCTCAATCGGCACTGTGACCCGCGCCGCCGCGTATTTCAACAGGAAACTCACGCCGATAAACAAGATCGCCAGGCCCAGCTTGGCGACCAGGTTGCCGCCGAACAGCCAGGCTTTGGCATGGATCAGCCAAGCCGGAGGCGGCGACGGGGGAGGGGGCGGATAAGCCCTCAGGGGCCTGGCCTCTTCTTGCCAGGGGCTGGGCGGCGGCTTGGGCTTTTCCTCGGCCTCGGCTGGCTGGGCGGCAGGCGGAGGCGGCTTTGAGAACAGCGGTTCGTTGGCGGGACTGGCTTCTGCTGTTGTCAGCGGTTTCCGCCAGTCGATAACGGGAGGCTTGATTTCGGCGGGCCGCTGGGAGGAGGGTTCGGTTGGCGGCGTGGCGGATTTTTCCGCCGCAGGCTCATACGCCGGGCTCGGTGCCGCCCGGGCCGTCGCCCGCTCGCGGATCAGCCGGGCCACCTCGTGCTTCAGCGCCTCCGTCGCGCTTTCCAGCGCCTTGACGCGGGCGCGGGCGTCCAAGACCAGCAGCAGCGCGATGAGCGGGCACAACAGCAACAGCAGACCGGCAGCCAATCCTGCCAAGGTGAATAGCGCAGCCATGAAAACCTCCGCCTGGATGATGGCGGATTATGGCACAAGGGGAGGCGGATTTTCTTAAAGGTCTTGCCGTTGTCCGGCAATTTCAGGTCTTGTCGGCGTGCCGGGAACTGGCCGGGCAAACGCCGTACCGTCTTGCCGGGCAGCGATGAAGCCGCTGCCCGGCCTGCCCGCCTAGCCTAGGGCGTTTTTCCTGTGTTCGTCATAACGGCGGAGCAGCTTGTCCATTTCCGCGCCGTCGCCGAGGCAGGCGTCCACAAGGCTGCCGATTAGTTGCTCGTAATGGCGGCGCAGCACGCTCTCGGTGGGCCGCGGAAACGTCACCGTCTCGGCCATGTAGCGGACATGGGTCAAATAATGGCGCCTGAGCACGGATTCTTGCGGAATAAACGGCGGTCGCCGCGCGGCGGCCACCGCCGCTTTTGGCTGCTGCGCGGGAGGCGCGGCCGCGGCAACTGTTTGCCGGGGTGGCTCAGGCTGCTGCGGCTCAGGTTCAGGTTGTGGCTTCGGCTGCGGCGCGGCGGCTTGGACAGGCGTTTTGGTGGCCGGTTGCCGCCTGGCGGCCGGCGCCGGGGAAGCGGCCTGGCCCGGTTGCCGGGCTGGCGCCGCCGTCGCTGCGGCTTTTTTCCGCAGCCAATAGACGGCAAGCAACAGCAGCGCGACAAGCCCCAAAACGGCACTCGCAATAGCGAAGCCTAGTTTGGGATCAAAGCCTTGCTTCGCCAAATATTGCATGAAATCCGCCAGATCAAATTGCTTCATACTAAAACCCCCCACATAAAAATGAAAAGACTATGTTGTTGTCGGCGCGGCAGTTGTCGGCTTGGCGGCGGTGCTGGAAGCGTCGCGGCCGCCTTGTCGGCAATGCGGCCTCATTATATCCCCACTCCCTCGCCTTGCTTACCTGTGAAGACGGTGCCCGTGCGGCCGGCGGCGGGCGCTGTGTCCCAACGCCTGCGAGGAGAGTGGGGCCATCGGTGCCGCCGTCCCTGCCGGGGAACCGGTTCCGCTCCTGCGGCAATGAAAACTGGGGTTTGACGAGCGCTGCGCACCTCGGCGAGCAGGTCTTCGACTGGATGAGGCCGCGCGGGCCATCGTCGCAAATGTAGCATGACGCGCGAAACCGAGGGCGTCTTTTGTCGAATAACCACCTTGCCAGGGTGTGTTTGTCTGACTTGTTACATCGCCAGACAGCGCGTGTAAAAATTTTTAACCTTTTAAAAACAATAATTTAAATATTTTTTTCGCCTTGGCACACCGGTTGCAATAGTCAAGTTGCGTCAAGCATCACCAAACCCAGCGAAGGAGAACACTCATGGCTAAAAAACTGCGTCAATGCGCCATCTACGGCAAAGGTGGCATCGGTAAGTCCACCACCACCCAGAACCTGGTCGCCGCTCTCGCCGAGCAAGGCCACAAAGTAATGATCGTCGGCTGCGATCCGAAGGCCGATTCCACCCGCCTGATCCTGCACGCCAAGGCTCAGAACTCCATCATGCAGATGGCGTCCGACGCCGGCTCCGTGGAGGATCTGGAGCTTGAAGACGTGTTGAAAGTCGGCTACCGCGACATCAAGTGCGTCGAGTCCGGCGGCCCGGAGCCGGGCGTCGGTTGCGCCGGCCGTGGTGTTATCACCGCGATCAACTTCCTCGAAGAGGAAGGCGCGTATGACGAAGACCTCGACTTCGTGTTCTACGACGTGTTGGGCGACGTGGTCTGCGGCGGTTTCGCCATGCCCATCCGCGAGAACAAGGCGCAGGAAATCTACATCGTCTGCTCCGGCGAGATGATGGCGATGTACGCGGCGAACAACATCGCCAAGGGCATCGTGAAGTATGCCAACTCCGGCGGCGTCCGCCTGGCCGGCTTGATCTGCAACAGCCGCCAGACCGCCCGCGAAGACGAACTGATCATGGAACTGGCCCGCCAGATGGGCACCCACATGATCCATTTCGTGCCGCGTGACAACGTTGTGCAGCGCGCTGAAATCCGCCGCATGACCGTCATCGAGTATGAGCCGGAAGCCAAGCAGGCTGAAGAGTATCGCGAGCTGGCCCGTAAGGTCTACAACAACAAAAACCTGGTCATCCCCACGCCCATCACGATGGACGAGCTGGAAGACCTGTTGATGAAGTTCGGCATCATGGAAGAAGTGGACGAATCCATCGTCGGCAAGAAAGCCGCCGACGAAGCCGTCGCCGCTTAACCCCCGCAGGGGCGGGTTCCAAACCCGCCCCGTCCGGGCGGATTCCAAAAGGGCGGGTGATGAACCCGCCCCTACCCAACCATTGAATTCAGGAGGCGTCCCATGACAGCCATGACCCGCGAGGAAACCGAAGCCCTTATCAAAGAGGTGCTGGAGGTTTACCCCGACAAAGCCAAGAAAGACCGCGCCAAGCATTTGACGGTCAATGACCAGTCGATTGAAAAGTCGAGCAAGTGCATCACCTCCAACCGCAAATCCCTGCCCGGCGTGATGACCATCCGCGGTTGCGCCTACGCCGGTTCCAAGGGCGTGGTGTGGGGGCCGATCAAGGACATGATCCACATCTCCCACGGCCCCGTCGGCTGCGGCCAGTATTCGAGAGCCGGCCGCCGCAACTATTACATCGGCACCACCGGTGTGAACACCTTCGTCACCATGAACTTCACCTCCGATTTCCAGGAGAAGGACATCGTGTTCGGCGGCGACAAGAAGCTGGCCAAGCTGATTACTGAAGTCGAAGGCTTGTTCCCACTGCACAAGGGCATTTCCGTGCAGTCCGAATGCCCCATCGGCCTGATCGGCGACGACATCGAAGCCGTTTCCAAGAAGTCCTCCAAGGAAATCGACAAGCCGGTCGTGCCGGTGCGTTGCGAAGGCTTCCGCGGCGTGTCGCAGTCTTTGGGCCACCATTTGGCCAACGACGCGGTGCGCGACTGGGTGCTGGGCAACCGCGACGGCGACAACAGCTTCCAGACCACCCCGTATGACGTGGCGGTGATCGGCGACTACAACATCGGCGGCGACGCCTGGTCTTCCCGCACCTTGCTGGAAGAGATGGGCCTGCGGGTCGTGGCGCAGTGGTCCGGCGACGGCACCTTGTCCGAGATCGAGCTGACCCCGAAGGTCAAGCTGAACCTGATCCACTGCTACCGCTCGATGAACTACATCGCCCGGCACATGGAAGAGAAGTACTCGATTCCGTGGATGGAGTACAACTTCTTCGGCCCGACCAAGATCGCCGAGTCCCTGCGCAAGATCGCCGCGCATTTCGACGACACCATCAAGGAAGGCGCCGAGCGCGTCATCGCCCGCTACACCGCCGAGTACGAGGCTGTCATCGCCAAGTACAAGCCGCGTTTGGAAGGCAAGAAGGTCATGCTGTTCATCGGCGGCCTGCGTCCGCGCCATGTCATCGGCGCTTACGAGGATCTGGGCATGGAAGTGGTCGGCACCGGCTACGAGTTTGGCCACAACGACGACTACGACCGCACCATCAAGGAAATGGGCAACGCGACCTTGCTGTACGATGACGTGACCGGCTACGAGTTCGAGGAGTTCGTCAAGAAGATCAAGCCTGACCTGATCGGCTCCGGCATCAAGGAAAAGTACATTTTCCAGAAGATGGGCGTGCCGTTCCGCCAGATGCACTCCTGGGATTATTCCGGCCCCTACCACGGCTATGACGGCTTCGCCATCTTCGCCCGTGACATGGACATGACGATCAACAATCCTTGCTGGAACAAGATCACCGCGCCTTGGAAGAAGGCTGCGGCTGCGTCTGAGCCGGTTCGCGCGGCAGCGGGCGGTTAAGTTTTCCGTAGGGCGGGCGCGGATCTGTCGCGCCCGCCGATTACGCCGGTCCGGGCGGGCACACGATTAAGCTAGTTGCCTTAGCCTACGGACCAACCCCATCAACCATAGCCTTGTCCACAGATTAGTGGCGGGCTAGGAGGACATCATGAGCCAAGCAGTAGACAACATCAAGCCCAGCTATCCCTTGTTCCGCGACCAGGAATACAAGGACAACCTGGCCGTCAAACGTGAGCTGTACGAAGAGCGTTTCCCGCAGGAAAAGATCGACGAAGTGTTCCAGTGGACGACCTCCAAGGAATACCAGGAGTTGAACTTCGCCCGCGAAGCCCTCACCGTCAACCCGGCGAAAGCCTGCCAACCGCTCGGCGCGGTGCTGTGCGCGCTGGGCTTCGAGAAGACCCTGCCTTATGTGCATGGATCGCAAGGCTGCGTCGCCTACTTCCGCACCTATTTCAACCGCCACTTCAAAGAACCAATTGCGTGTGTGTCGGATTCCATGACCGAAGACGCGGCGGTGTTCGGCGGTCAAAAGAACATGTTCGACGGGCTTGAAAACGCCAAGGCGCTGTACAAGCCGGACATGATCGCGGTTTCCACCACCTGTATGGCGGAAGTCATCGGCGACGACCTGAATGCCTTTATCAACAACGCCAAGAAGGAAGGCCACATCGAGCAGGAGTTCCCGACGCCCTTCGCCCACACCCCGAGCTTCGTCGGCAGCCACACCACCGGCTGGGACAATATGTTCGAAGGCATCGCCCGCTACTTCACGCTGAACCACATGGAAGACAAGGTTGTCGGCTCCAACGGCAAGCTGAACCTGGTGCCGGGCTTTGAGACCTACCTAGGCAACTTCCGCGTCATCCATCGCATGTTGAACGAGATGGGCGTGCCGCACACTTTGCTGTCCGATCCGACCGAGGTGCTGGACACCCCCGCCGACGGCCAGTTCCGCCTGTATTCCGGCGGCACCACCCAGGACGAAGTGAAGGACGCGCCGAACGCGTTTGACACGATCCTGTTGCAGCCCTGGCAGTTGGAGAAGACCAAGAAGTTCGTCGAAGGCACCTGGAAGCATGATGTCCCCAAGCTGAACATCCCGATGGGCCTGGAGTGGACTGACGCCTTCCTGATGAAGGTCTCGGAAATCACCGGCAAGCCGATCCCGGCTTCCCTGGAGATCGAGCGCGGCCGGCTGGTGGACATGATCACCGACTCCCACGCCTGGCTGCACGGCAAGAAGTTCGCGCTGTGGGGCGACGCCGACTTTGTGTTGGGGCTGGTCAAGTTCCTGCTCGAACTGGGCGCGGAGCCGACCCACATCCTCTGCAACCACGCCAACAAGCGTTGGAAGAAGGCGGTGGAAGAAATCCTCAAGGCTTCGCCTTACGGCAAGGACTGCGAAGTCCACATTGGCCGCGACCTCTGGCACATGCGCTCGCTGGTGTTCACCAACAAGCCGGATTTCATGATCGGCAACAGCTACGGCAAGTTCATCCAGCGCGACACGCTGTACAAGGGTGAAGAGTTCGAGGTGCCGCTGATCCGCATTGGCTTCCCGATCTTCGACCGCCACCATCTGCACCGCCAGACGACGCTGGGCTACGAAGGCGCGATGACCATGCTGACCACCATCGTCAACGCCGTGCTGGAAAGGCTGGACGACGAGACCCGCGGCATGGGCACCACGGACTACAACTACGATTTGGTGCGTTAAGCCGCACCGCCATCGTTCCCGCGCGCGTCCTGAGCCCTGTCGAAGGGCTCCGCGCGGGAACGCCGTCTTGGCCGCTGTGCGGCCCGGCGGTTGCGCGACGCAGAGCGTCGCCGGATGCATTCCCGCCCCGAGCGTGGGAACGATTTTACTAACCGGAGACCGCCATGCCAGAAGTGATGATTAGCAAAGACCAGAGCAACAGGCTCATCTTCTATGTGCCGAAGAAAGACTTGGAAGAAACCATCGAGTCTTTGGAATTCGATACCCCCGAGAAATGGGGCGGGGAAGTGGTGTTGGGGGACGGGCAAAAGTTTTTCCTGGAACCCATCGCCCAGCCAAAATTGCCGATCACGTTGCGGGCCAAGCGGGCCGGCGGCGGGGATTGATAGAACGGTTAGCGATCCCTGATCGCTCATGGGAGAGGCGGACATCCCTTTGAACCAACATGACCACAGAATGGGGTCTGTCCGTCCTCTCCTCCGAGGACGGGGGGCGGTGGACAATGAAGCCATTTCAGGCGCGGGCTTTCTGGCGCGCCTCCCAGGCTAACGTTGGATTGAAAAAGTTTCTCTTTAATGGCTTGTTCGGCACCGCCTTGGCTTGTCTAAGTAGACGGCAAAACAGGCCGATCATCAGACACGGAATCCATACCCATGCCGCCTCTACGAGAACCACTATTAAGCCTTGGAATGTTAGCAAACGATCCATCTTTGACACAGGAATAGGTTGCCAGGGAAACAGAAATCGCTCGTTACTGAAGGGGCTGAGAAATGCGACTCCGATGATGCTATGGTTTGCCGCGTCAAGCAGCCCATGCGACAAAATCGAAATAAATACGAAGCCAAAAACCGCCGACCTGGATGGGCCTAACTTGCGCCATGCAAGTAACGAAAGCAGGGCGACCGCCAAGGCAAAGAACGGGGAATGGGAGAATCCGCGATGACCGAAGAAATGTTGAAAGGGGATGCCGAATATCAACCCCACAATATCCAAATCGGGGAGGATAGAGGCGGCTACGCCGGTCATCAGAAGTGGGCGAGGAACATTCCGTTTCCCGACCGCATAGGCAATTGCAATAGGAACCGCTGGGTGCGAAATAATGGGCATTTAGGGGGGGCTCTCCTATTCAAGTAAAGGTTATGTCTGCTATGTATACTCTCCCGATCTAATGCTTGTCAACGGTGGCCTGAAAGCCGTTCCACATTGAACAACCGGTGCACGTCACCGAAACGAGGTTGAACATGACCGAAACCGCTATTTCCCGTGAAGTGGCCTTGCGCGTCGGCCTTGCCGCCCGTGCGCTGCCGAATGTCAGCCCCAGGCTGCTGCTGGAGGTGCTGGTCGAAAAACTGGGCTCCCCTCTGACCGAGGAGAAGCTCAGCCATGTCACCGTGACCCAGCTCAAAAGCGGCTTTGGCAGCCCGGACGGCGAGGAGGACACCGAGCATTTGGACGCGGTGTCCATCCCCAACTACAAAGAAGCCGTGCGGATTCTGTGGGGCGAGGCGGCGGATGCCGACCTGCCTGTGGCCGAGGCTTACGCGGAGGGCGATTTGCCCGGCTCCATACGGGTCGCCATCGCCTCCAACAACGCCGAGCGCATGGACGGGCATTTTGGCTCCTGCCTGCGTTTCCTGGTCTACCAGGTTAGCAAGGACGCCATCCGCTTGATCGGTCTTCGTTCCACCGAGGGCGCGGACGAATCCGACGACCGCAACGCCTTCCGCGCCGACCTCATCAAGGACTGCCAGGTCTTGTACTTGGTGTCCATCGGCGGGCCGGCGGCGGCCAAGGTCATCAAGGCCGGGATTTATCCAATGAAGTTGTCGGAGGAGGCCGAGGCCCGCGACGTGCTGGCGAAGTTTCAAACCATGCTCGCCGGCAGCCCGCCGCCTTGGCTGGCCAAGATCACCGGCGTTTCCGCGCGGCGCGCGCGCTTCGACGCGGACGAGGCCTTGGAGGAGGATGTCGGATGTTGAACGAGGAGACTCTCACAACCATCGCCGCCGAAGTCGAAGCCGTCGGCCTGTCCGAGCAAACCCTCGCGGTGCTTCGATCCGGCCATCCCGACATCCATTTCACCTACTGCATGGACGATGATGTGGGTGTCCACGAACCCTACGCCAACCGGGCCGGCTTCAACCTCTATTTGGTGGACGGGCGCGAGCATTGTCTGAAGTTCACCGCCGACATCAGCCATGCCACCGGCCTGGTGCTGGCGGAAGTGATCGAGGACGATTGATTTAACAAGGGACTGCGCCCCGCCCAGCGGTGTTGTCCCGGTCTGGGATTTAGACAGTCCTTGACATGATCATTACGGGGGATTTTAAACATGATGGGTCAAGCACTTTTCGCCGATCAACCTGTCCAGGAGCCCGCCGAGCCGAACCGCTTCGACGGCCAGGCGTTGAGTAAGATTTGCAAGGAAACCCTGGCCGGGGCGGGCGACGAGACCTTGGTCGAGCGCATCCAGAAAGCCTACCCCGACTATCCCGTCAAGCTGGCCCGGCGCGGCCACGACTGGTACCGTCTGGGCGGGGTGGTCAAACCGGACGGCAGCCGCATCGCCGCCGACCTCAACGAATGGGCCGAGCGCACCTATATCGAGTGCGGGCATAATTTCAACACCTTGCTGGACTACTGCGAGGAGGGCAGCTTCCTCGCCACCCGCCACAAAGGCGTCAGCCTGTATCTGGTCGCGCAGACCGGCCCGCGCGCCGAGGATTTTGTGCAGATCGAGGTAGATCGCACGCAAGAGGTGGCCGACCGCTACCTGATCGACACCGACCAGCCGCCCGACGATTTGGAGGAGTTGATCGACCCGCTGACCCCGGTCAAAGTCGACCCCTTCGCGGTCGGCGCGTCGCGCTACACCTACCGGCGCAAGACCGAAGTCGCCGTGTTCATGGGCGAGCTGGCCCGGCACCGGGCCGACCGCCACCCGGCGCAACGCTTCATGGACGATTGGAACGCCAGCAGCGCCGCCGCTAAAAAGGTGTTTTGCCAGGACTGGAGCGTGCGCTTGAACCAGCACAAGGGCAAGCACGGCGAGCAGGTCATGAATGTCGAGGTGGTCAGCAACCGCAGCCACGACATTCCCTGGCTGGACAGCCCGGAAGGCAAGCGGGGCAAGGCGCTTGCGGCGGTCATCAGCCGTTTCGACAGCCAGGCGGGCTATCCCTTCGCCTGGTATTTTTTCATGGTCAAAGGCTTGGTTTCACCCCATGTCGGGGTTTCGGTGCACCGGGACTTGAGCAAGGACTACGCCTATCTGCCCGATAAAGACGCGGCCTTGTTGGCGCGCTGGATGGCCGAGCCTTATTTGTTGTAGTTCCCTCTCTTTCGGGGGAGGGTTAAGGTGAGGGTTTTCACATGTACAAGCGCATTTCCGTATCGACGACCCGCGGCCTGATCCGGGACAAGAACCCGATCATTTTCGACGTGCGCGACGCCGCGTCCTACGAAGCGGCCCATGTCCCCGACGCGGTTTACCTATCGGACCGGGAGTTGAAGTCCCAAGTCAAGCGCGGTGCCCGCGACCGGGCGATCCTAGTGTACTGCTACCATGGCAACGCCAGCCAAGACATTGCCAAATTGTTCTGCGATTTCGGCTTTTCCGATGTCTACAGCCTGGACGGCGGCTTCGAGTCCTGGCGCAAGGAAGCCCCCAAGGCGATCCATCCGCCCGCCGCCAAGCCCTCCTCTGGCTTGGATCTGGATGCCTGGCTGGCCGGCCACCAGTTCGACCCCCAGGATCTGGAGGCGCGCGCCCACGGCCTCACGCCTTTGATCAAAGCCTGCCAGATGGGCCGGGCCGAGATTGCCGCAGCGCTCATCGGCCAGGGCGCGAGCTTGGCCGCGCTGGACGAGTACGGCAACGACGCCTTGTGGGCCGCCTGTTTCAGCGAGGATCTGGCGACGGTCGCCGTGCTGGCCGCCGGCGGCATCAGCCTGGACCGGCAAAACCCCAGCGGCAGCACGAGCCTGATGTATGCGGCCTCCGCCGGCAAAACCCAGGTCGTCGAGTGGCTGCTGCAAGCCGGGGCTGATTCTGCCGTGCAAAACCAGGACGGCTTCACCGCGCTGGATCTGGCGGCGAACCGGGCCATCCTGACGCTGCTAAAACCGCGCCGGTAACATTGTCTGTCATCGTGGGAGCGCTTTCCAAGCGCGACAACTCGCGGTTGAAAACCGCTCCCACCCCCTTTAAAGTGTGTTCAAACTGGAAAACCCTGATGAAAACCGAAGACAAGATCCGATTGCAAATCGAAACCAACCCGATCCTGCTGTACATGAAAGGCTCCCCGGCCAAGCCGGAATGCGGCTTTTCCGGCAAGGCCGTCGCCGCCTTGCAGGCCACCGGCATCGACTTTGCCTATATCAATGTGCTGGAAAACCCCTTCATCCGCGAAAAGCTGCCCTCCGTCTCGCGTTGGCCGACGTTTCCGCAATTGTTCGTCAAAGGGGAGCTGGTCGGCGGCGCCGACATCGTCGAGGAGATGGCCAAGCTGGGCACGCTGAAGCCCTTGCTGGAAACGGCCGCGGCCCCGCTGGCGGAGGCTTGACGCTGATGGAGACCGGCGCGATCCAACAGGCGGTTGAAGCCGCCCTGCCCGAGGCGGCTGTTTACTTGGAAGGCGAGGGCTGCGACTTCTCCGCCATCGTCGTCAGCGACGCGTTCCAAGGGCTGTCCACGGTCAAGCGCCAGCAGCAGGTGCTGGCGGCGGTGGCCGGCTGGCTGGCCACGGGCGAGCTGCATGCCTTCAGCGTCAAAACCTACACCCGGGCGGAGTGGGATGACCGCCAAGCCGCCCCCGGCCTCGTGCAAATCCAACGGTAGCGGCCCGCCATGGGCGACGACATCGAAGCCACCCCCATCGCCGACTGCTCGGCCTGCTCCTTCCGCGAGACCTTGCTGGCGGCCGCGCGCTGCAAGCCGGGCGATGTGTGCGTGCGCGCGGAGAGCGGCCGGCAGATCGACCGCTTCCTCCGGCGCAACCCGGAATTGGCGTCCAATTACCTGGACGACGAATTCTGGGAACGCCGCGCCATCGCCGCCCGCTATGTGCCGGTGGAGGCGGTGCTGCGCCTGGTCGACGACGAGGACGAGGTCGTGCGCCGCGCCGTGGCCTACCGCTTGAGCCCCGAACATCTGCACCGCCTGCGCGCCGACACTGACCGCGAAGTGCGCATCACCGTCGCCGACCGCCTGCCAGCCGACCAATTGGAGACGATGGTCGGCGACGGGGACTATCTGGTGCGCGCCTACGTCGCCAAGCGCATGCCGGCCGGGCGGCTGTTCCGGCTGATCTGCGACCCTGACGAGCATGTGCGCAAACAAGTGGCCCAGCGCCTGCCTGTCCACAGCCTCGGGCTGATGGCCCACGACGCCGACTGGCAAGTGCGGCGCATCGTCGCCGAGCGCATGGAACCCGACTCCCTGGTGGTCATGCTGAATGATTCGGAATGGATTGTCCGCTATCTGGCAGCGGAACGCGCGCCTCTGGAGGCGGCGAAAAAGCTGGCCGACGACCCGGTCGCCGATGTCAGAGAAGTCGTCAGACGGCGCTTGGAGGAAGCGTCTAAGCCTTAAACCCAGCGACTACCCCCCGCTTCCCCTGCTTGAACGCCCGCCACAATCATTGCCGGCAATTGGATTAGCCGGCCTTCCCATGTAGAATTCACTTCAAAAACTATGCGGCATTGGTTTCTTTGACGATGCGCGCCCTTTCCTGTTTGCTTTTAAGGATCGCCCCATGCCTATCTTCGTCCGCGCATGTTTGCCGGTTTTGTCCGCCACGCCCCCCGTCGGCTTTGCGGGCGGAAGCCGGACAATGCACGCCCCAGCCGCGCCGGCCCCTGTGGCCGGCCCTGCGGGTCATTGTTAGGGGCTCGCATTGTCAACACCCACACCGGAAACCACGACTGTGGCCGCATCGGGCGGTTTGGCGCGGCTGAGCGCTTGGCGGCCGGGAGCCTGGCGTTTCCCTGGGCTCTTCTTCTGGGCGGCGGTTTGGCTCTGCCTGCTGGTCTTGCTGCCGGTTTTGCAAGGGTTTTCCGCCTTGGCGTCCCCGCTGCCTGAGCAGTGGGCACAAGTCAGGCCCCTGCTGCCGGGGCTTTTTTTCAATTCCTTCGGCTTGGTGGCGGGCGTGGTGCTCGGGAGCGGGCTTTTGGGGACCGGCTTGGCATGGCTGGTTGGCCTGTTCGACTTTCCCGGGCGGCGCTTTTTCAACTGGGCGCTGCTGCTGCCATTGGCCATGCCCGCCTATGTGCTGGGTTTCACCCTCATCGGTTTGTTCGATGTCGATGGGCCGGGCTATGCCGCCTGGCTGGCTTTGCAAGGCGAAAGCGCCGGGCCTCCCCCGTTCCGCTCCATTGGCGGCTTGATTCTGAGCCTCAGCCTGTCGTTTTATCCTTATGTTTATGTGTCGGCGCGTTATGCTTTCCAAACCCGTTCGGGGGGTGCCATGGAAATTGCGCGCAGCTTGGGCATGGGGGGGGCTGGCGCGTTTTTCCGCGTCGGCCTGCCGGTGGCCTTGCCCTGGATCGGCGCGGGCCTGGCCTTGGCGGCGATGGAAACCTTGGCCGATGTTGGCACGGTCACGGTGTTCCGTTACGAAACCCTGGCCACGGCGATTTACCAGGCTTGGGCCGCTTCGTCCGCGTCCCTGGCGACGGCGGCGCGCTTGGCGGGTTTCCTGTTGCTGCCCGCCTTGGTCGTGTTGGTTCTGGAGCAGTGGTTCCGCCACCGGCAAGGCCGCCGCGCCCCGCCTGGCCCCCGGTTGGCGAAGCCGGCCGGCTTGTCCGAGCCGCTGGGCTGGTGCGCCGCCGTGGGCGCAGCTTTGGTGCTGGGCTCGGCTTTTGTCATTCCCGCTTGGCAGTTGTTGATTTGGAGCGCCGAGGTCGCGGTCGACGAGCTGGATTGGCGCTTGGCCGGCTATGCCTGGCATACCTTGCTCGTCGCCTGCTTCGGGGCCGTTTTGGTCGTGGCCACGGCATCGACCTTGAGTTTGGCCAAGTGCCGCCACAAGGGGGCGGTTCTCGGTTTTCTGACCCAGTTCGCCAGGCTCGGCCATGGGCTGCCCGGCGCGGTGTTGGCGGTTGGCCTGGCTGTTTCCGCCGCGGCCTTGGACGACCGCCTTGCCGCGTTCAGCCAATCCCAGTTCCATGTCGATCCATCGCCCATTGTCGGCGGAGGATTGTGCGCGTTGCTATTGGCCTATGTGGTCCGCTTTCTGGCCACAGGTTTTGGCCCGGCCGACCACGCCTTCCGGCGGTTCACGCCGAGCCTGGCGGAGTCGGCGCGCAGCCTGGGCGTCCATGGTTTTGCCTTGTGGCAGGAGCTGCATTTTCCGTTGCTGCGAGGCGGTTTGTTGAGCGCTTTCTTGCTGGCCTTTATCGAGATGGTGAAAGAATTGCCGATTATTCTGCTGATGCGGCCCGAGGGCTGGGACACCTTGGCGGTGCGTGTGTTTGCGACGGCCAGGGCGGGGGAATGGCATCGGGCGGCCCTGCCCGCGCTGGTGCTGGTGCTGCTGGTGCTGGCCGGATTGCTGATCCACATTTTCCTTGGCCGCCGCGCGGAGAATCGCCATGCGTGAGCGCCTGGAGGTGGGGAGGGCCAGCGTCGCCTATGGCACTGAGATTGCCGTCCGCGACGTGTCCTTTAAGCTGGCCGCCGGGCATATCGGTTGCCTGCTAGGGCCGGAAGGCAGCGGCAAGACGAGCTTACTGCGCGCCATCGCCGGCTTCGAGCCGGTCGTCCAGGGGGCGATCCATATCGACGGGGCCAGGGTCTGCTCGGTGAAGTCAAAGCTGCCTCCCGAGTTGCGGGGCGTCGGCATGATGTTCCGCGATTGCGCCTTGTTTCCGCATCTCACCGTCGGGCAAAACGTCGGCTTCGGTCTGCACAAGCTGAGCCGCGAAGAGGCGATCAAGCGCATGATTGAGTCCATGCACCGGGTTGGCCTGCGCGATCTGCGCGATTTGGACCGGCGCTACCCCCATGAGTTGTCCGGCGAGCAGCGGCAGCGCGTGGCCTTGGCCCGCGCCATCGCCCCCAAGCCCCGGCTGCTGCTGCTGGACGACCCGTTTTCCGGCCAGGAGCGCGATTTGCGGGAGCGGCTGCCGCTGGAGGTCCGCGACATTCTCAAGCAGGCGGAAATCACCGCCTTGCTGGCCACCTGCGACGAGCGGGAGGCTTTCGCCATGGCTGACGAGATCGGCGTCCTGTCGGCGGGGCGCTTGCAGCAATGGGGCGACGCGGAGGCGATTTACCACCGCCCGGTCAACCGCTTCGTCGCCAATTACATCGGCCAGGGTGCGATTTTGACGGTGAAGGCGGCGCCCGGCCTGGGGATTATGACCGAGATCGGTTTCCTGCCCTTGCCGGATGGCGGCGCGTCCCTGCAGGGGCGGCCCTATCTGGAGATTTTGCTGCGCCCGGGCCAGGTCGCCATGCACCCGGCCGGCGGGAGCAACGCCGAATTGGGCAATGCCGAAGTGACCGCGAAAACCTACCGTGGCGTGGAGGCGCTGTATACCCTGCGCCTGTCCAGCGGCACTGAAATCTTCGCCGTCGCCCCCGCCGACAATCCCTACCGTGTCGGCGAAGTGGTCCATGTCAAGCTAAAGCCGCACCATCCGGCGATTTTGTATATGGCGGAATAAGGCCCCGGACGGACGGGCGCCGTCTGGGTTTCCGCATCCTCAGGGCTTTATCGGACACCGCCAACCAGGCATTTATGCACGCTGAAATCATCAGTATCGGCAGCGAGATTCTCCTCGGGGAGATCGTGGACACCAACTCCGCCGCCATTTCCAAACGCTTGCAGGCCATCGGGATGCCGCTGCGCCACATCAGCGCCGTCGGCGACGACCTGGCGCTGATCGTCGCGGCCATCCGGCAGGGGCTGGCCCGCTCCGACCTGGTCATCACGACCGGCGGGCTGGGCCCGACGGTGGACGATTTGACCCGCGAGGCCATGGCGCAGGCCGTCGCCAGGCCGCTGGTGTTCGACGAGGATTTGCTGGCGCAGATCGAGGCGCGGTTCCGCCGCTGGGGGCGGGCGATGAGCGGCAACAACCGGCGGCAGGCTTACCGCCCGGAAGGTTCGGCGGTGATTGAAAATCCGGTGGGCACGGCCCCTTGTTTCATCGTCGAGCGGCAGGGCCGGGTCGCCATCTGCCTGCCGGGGGTGCCGCGCGAGATGGAATATTTGATGGACCATGCCGTGTCGCCGTTCTTGCGGCAGCGGTTTGGCCTGACCGGCATCATCAAGAGCCGGGCGCTGAAGGTCGCGGGCGCGGGGGAAAGCCTGGTCGACGAGCGGGTGGGCGACTTGGAGGCGCTGGCCAACCCGGCGGTGGGGCTGAACGCCCAGGCCGGCGTCGTCCTCATCCGCGTCACCGCCACTGCCGAAAGCGAGGCGGAGGCGGACAGGCTGATCGCGCCGGTCGAAGCCGCCATCCGCGAGCGGCTGGGCGCGCTGGTCTTTGGGGCCGACGCCGACACGCTGGAAGGCGTGGTGCTGGCCGGGCTGGGCCGGCGCGGCGAAACCCTGGCGGTGGCGGAGTGTGGCACAGGGGGGCGCTTGGCGGGCAAGCTCGCCGTGGCCGACGGGGGGCTGGGGGCTTTCTTGGGCGGCAGAATCATCAACGGGCCGGAACCGTCGGACATGGCCGCGTTGGCCCGGCAGGCCGCCGAGGAAGCCAAGGCGGACTGGGGCTTGGCCTGCGCCCTGGTGGCGTCCGGCGGGGAAGCCCGGCTCGGCGTCGGCGTGTGCGGCGGCGGTGGCGCGGAGCAAGCCTGGCGCGGCTTCGGGGGCCATCCCGCGCTGGCCCCCGAATGGTCGTCGAACCTGGCGCTGGACGCCTTGAGAAAGGCGTTGTCAGCCGGCCAGCGTTGAAGAGCCCGGCTTGCCCTCCTGGCGCGAGCGGATTTCCCTTTCCGCCTCCAGCCAGTCGAGAAAATCGTTGCCCGGCGCGAAGCCGCGGCGCTCGGCCCGGTAGTAGGCGGCCTCGGCGATCATGGTGTCCAAAAATTGCTTTTCGGAAAACGGCGTGGCCGCGGCGGCCGCAGGCTGCGGTTTCGGCGTCCAGCCGCAGGTCAGCCCGTAGCGGACCAGCTCCAGCACGCCCTGGCCCGGGACGGACTCCAGCCCGATGGTCACAGGCTCGCCCTCGGCGAAGCTGCCAAACAGCCTGTCCCAGACAGAAAATACGGCGCCGTAGTTGTTGTCATGCTCTTTGCGCAACGTGGAATGGTGGACGCGGTGCAAGCGCGGCACAATCAGCAGATGGCCGAGCAGGCGTTCGCCTTTGAAGCGGATGTTGGCGTGGTGGAACATGACCATCATGGTGATGACCGCTTCGTTGGCCAGCAACACCGCCGCCTCCACGCCCGTCACGATCACGAACGCCGCCTTGACCAAGGTGGTGAACACCACTTCGACAAAATGCAGGCGGAACGCGGTGCTGACATTCATGCTGGGGTCGCTGTGATGGACTTTGTGGAACATCCACAGGCGGTCGAAGGTGTGGTTCGCCCGGTGCCACAGGTACAGGGTGAGGTCGAACAGCAGCAGCGACAGCGCGGTCTTCGCGAAGGAATCGGGGAACCAATCCAGCAAGCCCTTGCGGCTGACCTTTTCGGCCAGCAGCAACAGGGCCGAGACCGACATCAAGGACATCAGCGTGTCGTTCAGCAAGAAGGTGCCCAGGTTGCTCAAATAGGATTGGCGGCTGGTCTTGGGCGGGGTTTTGCGATAGCCGCGGCGGGCCTCCCAAGCGAACAGCAAAGCGAACGCGGCCAGTATGGCGAAGGCGCGCAGGTCGGCGGCGCTGGTCTGTTGCCAGGCCGCGTCCGCGTACGCAAGCATCGAATGGGCTTTGGTCATCATGGTCTTTCTCCTTTCAAGTACAGCTTCCGTTGGGGAAGTGGCTCTATTGATACACTTTTCCGACAGCGCATGGCAATGAAAAATTCCCCGCTTGACTGTTTCCTTAGAGGAAACTTTTACAGAATTTTTACAGCATTAGATCGAAATAAGCATAGTCCGAAAACGTTGTCGGCGCAGCCCGGGCGGGTGGAATGGCCGACCTGCTGATCGTCGAAAGCCCCAGCAAGACGAAAAAAATCCGCGCCATCCTCGGGCCGGGCTGGAACGTGCAAGCCTGCTTCGGCCACATCCGCGACCTGCCCAAGCGGGAAATGGGCCTGGAGCCGCCGGATTTCAAGCCGCATTACGAAATCCTCGAACGCGCCGCCCAGCATGTCAAAACGCTTAGAGAAATGGCGAAGAGCGCCGGGCGGGTCTACTTGGCGACCGACCCGGACCGCGAAGGCGAGGCCATCGCCTGGCATCTGCAAGTCGCCTTGAAGCTGAAAAGCCCCGAGCGGGTCTGTTTCCACGAAATCACCGAAAAGGCCGTGAAAGCCGCCATGCAGGCCCCTCGCAAGATCGACCTGGGCCGGGTCGCCGCGCAGGAGGCGCGGCGGGCGATGGACCGGCTGGTCGGCTACATGGTCTCACCCGAGCTGTGCCGGCGCATGGCGGCCAAACTGTCCGCCGGGCGGGTGCAGTCGCCCGCGCTGCGGCTGGTCGTCGAGCGCGAGCGGGAGATCGAGCAATTCAAGCCGCTGAAGCATTTTGGCGTGACCTTGTTCTTCGACGGCCCGGCCGGCGACTGGTGGGCGCATTGGCTGCCCAAGCCGCTGCTGCCCGAGGGCGAGGAGCATTGGACTGACGAATCCTTCGCCCGCCGCGTCGCCGGCGTGCGCGAGGTCAAAGTGGTGGGCTTCCGCGACAACGAGCGCCGTTTCGAGCCGCCCGCGCCGTTCACGACCTCGACTTTGCAGCAGGCGGCCTCGGCCAAGCTGAACATGAATCCGAAGAAGACCATGGACGTGGCCCAGGCGTTGTTCGAGCAAGGCTTGATCACCTACATGCGCACCGACAGCCCCAACCTGTCCGAGGAGGCCGTCGCTGAAATCCGCGCCTATTGCGACGCCCACCAGATGCCGCTGGCACCCAGGCCGCGAACCTGGCAGGCCAAGGCCTCGGCCCAGGAGGCCCACGAGGCCATCCGCCCGACCCATGTCCAGCAGCGCGCAGGCGGCGGCAATGCCGACGAGCGCTCGCTGTACCAACTGATCTGGGAGCGGGCGGTGGCTTCGCAAATGGCGGCGGCGGTGTACGACGTGCGCCAGGCGGTCATGGAGTCGGTCGAGCCGCTGGACGGCAAGACCCTGCGCTTCGGCGCGAAAGGCGAGCGGCTGAAGTTTGCCGGCTGGCTGTCGCTGACCGGCGGCGACGCGGCGGACGAAGGCGAGTACGAAGGCCGCGACAACCCGGTGCCGCCGCTCAAAGCCGGCGATTTGTCGACCGCCAAGGACGCCAAGCTGGTCGAGAAAAAAACCGAGCCGCCCAAGCGCCACACCCAGGCCGGGCTGGTCAAATCCTTGGAGCGCCTGGGCATCGGCCGGCCTTCGACCTACGCGGCGATCATGGAGGGCCTGGTGCGGCGCGGCTATGTTGAAATCAAAGGCAAAACGATGCGTCCCACCGACATCGGCAAGGCCGTCGTGGACGCGCTGAAGCCCGCGTTCAGCTTTCTGGCCTACGAGTTCACGGCGGCGATGGAGGACAAGCTGGACGAAATCGCCCAGGGCCGCTTGAAATATGTCGATGTCGTCGCCGAGACCCATGCGATTTTGGAGCGCGAAATCGGCGCGCTACCTGGCTCGCCGCGCCGTTCTTTTGGCCCGAAAGCCGAAATAGACGAGTCCGCGTCCAAGCACGCCTGTCCTGAATGCGGCAAGCCCCTGCGCCGGATCAACGGGAAAAAAGGCTGGTTTTGGGGCTGTTCGGGGTTTCGGGACGGGTGCAAGCTGACCTTGGATGACCGGGCGGGGGAGCCGATGGCGAGGAGCCGGGACGGCAGGCCGGAATAAGCGTTTTTGGGGAAAATGGCCGATTTGTAATCGTTTTTTCAGTCCCGTCACTAAAAATTATGATTCACATCGGTTGTCACTGGCTTGCGCGAAGCTTCAGCATAATGTTGCTCTCGGATTGGTAGTAGCAAGCATGGCGCGTAGGAGCAAGAGAAAGCGCTAGGTTTTATTGTGGTTTGCTGTTCCGACTGGTCTCCTTTGTGTGGTACTGTGCATCGTCAGCTTGTTTGTACAAAGCAACGGCATCCTGGCCTGGTTGCAATTGCGCAGCACCGATACTAACAGCCACCCGACGGTTAGGCCAGTTAGCGTTCTCTATCTTGGTGTTAATGTCGTTGGCTAGTTTTTGCGCATCGTCAAGCGTGGTATTTGGCAGCAGGATTGCAAATTCATCCCCTCCCAATCTAAATACATAATCCACCTTCCGTACATTGTCGCGCATCAGATGAGCTAGTTTTTTTAGTACCTCGTCCCCAGCGTGATGGCCAAAGGTGTCGTTGATTGTCTTGAATTTGTCTACATCTATAATAAGTAGGGACAGAGAGTGATAGCGATGAGCCTTTTCGATTTCATCGGCAAGCTTTTCATCGTAGGCGCGGCGATTCCAAAGCCCCGTCAAGGGGTCGGTTAAGACTTTTTGTTCATCGGCTTCACGGCGTGCTTCTTGCTGGCGTATCCATTGTAAAGTCTGTGCTAGCTCGGCGTCATCCCAAGGCTTAGTCAAAAATGCCGCTGGATGATAGCGGTTACTAGCTTTAATGCCGAGGTCTTCTCGGATCGTCACGAACACGATGTAGGGCGGCTTACTCTTTAGGCTCAGTTGTTCGGCTAGAAGCAAACCAGCATCACGGGTTTCCATCTCAATATCCACAAACACCACGTCGGGCTTGTAATCCTCAAATGCGATCCAGCCGGTCTTGCCGCTGTTGGCTTCAGCGACAATCTCCACATCTTCATGTAGGAGCAGGGCTGCTCGCAACTCGTTGAGATTGTCTATTTCGTCTTCCACTATTAGTAAGCGCATATTCTTCATAGCATTTTCCGCTTCGGTAAAGTCAATGTAACTATCGTGCCTTTGCCTACAATGCTGGCGATGTTTAGTCTCGCCCCCTGTCCCAGGGTCAAATGTAGCATTTCTTGCAAATTGCACAATGCCGTCCCAGTGCCTGTCGTAGATTCTACCGAACGGCGACCGATATCCTCCAGTTTATCCTTCGGAATGCCCCGGCCATTGTCAGCCAAGATGATATCAAAGAAATCTCCGCCATCTCGCACAGTGATATCCAGCTTAAACGGTTTGTTAGATGCAAACCCGTGAGTGCGGGCGTTTTCCGCCAAGACATGCACTGAGAAAGGTGGAACCCCAAATGCCAATAGAGAAGGCTCCAGGGTATCGAGTAAGTCCTGTGGGTAATTGAACATGTCTTTGTGGCGCGATTGCCAAAAACTCAGATATTTTAGAGTATGATCCAGTTCTTCTCTTAAAGTGATGAGTTCCCTTTTCACTAGGGGATGCGTTTTCTGAAAATACTCAGCTAGGTTTTTTAGCTGGCTGCGGGCTTGTTCCGGATACGGGCGAATAATCGCACGAATGTGATTTAATGTGCCGCGCAGGAAGTGTGGTTCGACTTGTGCCCGTAAAGCAAGAATCTGGATGCGTCGGTAGGACAGTTCTTTTTTGGCTTCTTGCTGCCGTTTTTTAACCATGCCCAGAATCAAGGTAATCAGGCCAATACCAAATACATTGGCAAAAAGCTTGGGAAATAAAACAATAAATGTCAAGCGCCATGCGTAGTCTTTGCCAAATAGTGGAGTTAGTGCCAGCAAAAGAATAATTCTTTGTATGACGGTCGCTAACAAGCCCGCAAGCATAGCCATTAATGGCAAATATTGTGAAGGCGTTGATTTATTATGCAATAATCCACCGAGCAAGCCTAAGAGAAGTGCTGCAAAGGCGCTAGCTAGAGCTAATTCATTGACACCGCCTAATGCTAGACGGACTAATGCGGCGACTGTGCCTGTGATTAAGCCGAACCCGATCCCGCCGACAAATCCGGCGGCCATGGCAATCATGTCCCGAATATTTAGTATGCCTTGGCTAGACTCCAACGGCTTTAACATATCGGAAAAATTGCGGTCTTCCGGCTGCCCAGTGGTAACATTAAAAGCTGTTCCTAGGCAACCCCAGACTGCGGTAGCCACACTCAGAAAAAAAAGCAGCCATAAGTGCTTTTGTGTCCAGCGGGAGTTTTCGTCGGTCAATGCTTCGCCCAGCCTAGTCATATAAAGCACAACGAATGCAAATGTTATAAAAACATGCAATTGCTGCACCAAGCTGCCAGTAATATCGACGCCTGCCCACAGCATATCCCCGGTAGTCTTGGCATCCAATGGGTTTTTGATAAGGTCAATAAAATCCATGCCATGGCCCTTCAAGTTATTTTAAGACGCTGGCGTTCCATGTTTAAGGCGAACCCGCCGCAACCGCGCCGCCGCCAATCCTGCGGCTCACCTCATACGCCGCCATCGCATACAATGGGCTGTGGTTGTAGCGCATAATCACCTGGAAATTATGGTAGGTCGTCCAATAGGCCGGGCCGTTTTCCTCTTCCAGTTTCAAATTGCCTTGCTGTCCTTCGCCGGCCGCGTCGGCGATGGGCTCGCCGGTGTGCCAGCCGTTGGCGTGGAAATAGCGGGCGACGCTGGCGATGGCGTCGGCGGGGTTGTTCCAAATGTCGCGCCTGCCGTCGCCGTCGCCGTCGGCGGCGAGTTTGCGGAAGCTGCTGGGCATGAACTGCGGCATGCCCATGGCGCCGGCGTAGGAGCCCAAAGGTTGCAGCGGGCTGATGCCTTCGTCCCGGCACAGCAGCAGAAACTGCTCCAGCTCGCCGCGGAAGAACGCCGCCCGCCTCGGGTAGTCGAAGCCCAAGGTGGCCAAGGCGTCGATGACGCGGTAGTTGCCGGGCTTTTTGCCGTAAGCGCTTTCGATGCCTATGATGGCGGTGATGATTTCAGGCGAGACGCCGTATTTGGCCTCGGCCCGGGCCAGGGCTTGCGCGTTGCGCTGGCGGAATTCGATGCCGCCTTGGATGCGGGTGTCGGTCAAAAACAGCTTTTTATAGGCATACCAGGGCTTGGCCTCGTAGGGCTTGCCCATGGCGGCGAGGATGGCCGGCTGCATGCCGACGCCGGCGAACACGCCGCGCAGTTCGGACGCGCTGAAGCCGTGCTTGCGGCTCATGTCGGCGATGAAGGCTTGCACGTCGTCGCGCTGGTCGATGCCCACGCTGGGCGGCAACAGCGGCGCGGAGGGCGCGGGCTGCTGCGGCGGGGCTTGCGTCCCGGGTTCGTTGGCCGGGGGCGGCGGTTTGGGCGGGGGGGCGGAAGGCTTCTGCCCGGCGCAGGCGCAAAGCAGGAGGGCGGCGGCAAGCGATCCAATGATGCGGTTTGACATGGGCGTTAGACTGGGGCGGCTTGGGTGGGTTTAAAGTAGGCCAGCATACCGGAACTGGCGCGGGCGGTCATCAGCCGGTGTGGCTGATTGGCCGCCTATGGCATAGGATTGGCCTGGATGGCGAGGCTTGAGGCCAAACCGCGGCCCGCTTCCACCCATCCATGCCGCGCGGCATTTTTTCCACCACAACCCACGCAGGGGAGCTTCAATGAAATACGCGATCATCTCGGGCAGCCACCGCCCGCAATCCCAGTCCGGCAAAGTGGCCCGTTTCATTAGCGGGCGGCTTCAGGCGTCAGACTCCGCGGCCGAGTGCTATGTGCTGGATTTGGGCAAGACGCCGCTGCCTTTTTGGGACGAGGGCGTCTGGACGTCCGACCCCAAAATACTCGACATTTGGAGTCCGGTGTCCGCCGAGCTGGCCGGCAGCGACGCCGTCGTCGTTGTTTCGCCGGAGTGGGGCGGCATGGTGCCCGCGGCCTTGAAAAACCTGTTTTTGCTGGCCGCCGACGGCTGTCTTTACCACAAGCCCGGCTTGATCGTCGGCGTGTCCGCCTCGCGCAACGGCGCTTATCCGGTCGCCGAGCTGCGGGTGAGCAGTTACAAGAACACCCACCTGCAATACATTTCCGAGCATGTCATCGTCCGCCACGTCGGCGACATGCTCAACGAGGCCGCCCCCCAGTCCGACGACGACGCCGCGCTGCGCAAGCGCCTGGATTACAGCCTGTCGGTGCTGGCCGAATATGCCAAGGCGTTGCGCCAAGTCCGCGCCAGCGGGGTGCTGGACCGCAAGGCGTTTCCATACGGAATGTGAGGTTCTTGGCCTTCGGTGGATTGTCGTGTTTGCGACAACTGTTCCATTGTGGACATGCGGGCACAGGGTCTTTGATGCTATCTAATTGTTTTTATTGATGGTCGCGGATGGCACAATTTCTGATTCAGCAAAGTCATCAATCCACAATCGAGAGAACCATCATGTCGCTGCTGAACCGTTACGATGAACAGGCGCTGCTGACCAACGCCAACGTCAAGGGTAAAACCACCGAGCCGAACTTGGACGCCTATCGCGGCGATTTGGTCTTGGAAGAAGGCGAGATCGCGGACGCCCTGGGCCGCCGCATGCCGCCCGTTTCCTTCATCAAGCAGGCGGCGGTGTTGGCGGGGGAGGATAAGATCACCTTCATCTCGGGGTTTCTCGAAAAGCTCGAATATCTGGTCTTGTTTTATGAAAAGTATGGCGCGGATGTGGCGGAAGATTTGGCCGCGGTGTTTTATGTCGAAAACATCCCCAATCCCATCCAGGTGAAATTCCATGGCGTCCACCATGTTTTGTTGCCGATGATCGAGGGGGAGGGGACGGTTTGGAACGACTTGAACGAAGAGCTGGCTTTGGAGAAGACCGATTTCAAAGGCCAAAGCGCGCAAGACAAGGTCATTACCGTTTATAAAACCGTGAAGACGGATTACCACCCGAAATATCCGGAGGTCTCCTGGGAGGAGGCGCTGGCCCAGGTCGTCGAGGTGAAGAAAGAGCTGCGCGGGGCGGTTTAGTGTCGCCGGACGCCGACAGGGTGGTCTGGTCGGTGTCGGGTAGGATGGTTTAGTTTTTGTCGGGGTAAGAGCCTTATCCGGGCGTGTTCGCGGGACTGCCTGCGGCGCCCGGATTTTTTTGTGCTGGCGGACGGACGGTGCCAGCCCATCGTGTTTTACGGCTGTTTTGCCGCTTCCTTCTCCTGCTTCTTCGCTTCAATATAGCCATCGAGCGCCGCCTGGGCGGTGGCTTCCGCGTCGTAAGGCCCTTCAATCGTGCTTCTGGCCACAAAAAACCATTCCACTTGGTCGGTGTTGCTGTTGTGCTGCGAGAAAACGCGGTTGATATCAAACAGGCAATATTCTATGTATCGCTCAAGCGCCGTTTGGGCGAGGGCTTCTGTCGCAAAAGGCCCCTCCACGCCTTCCCTGGCCGTAAAAAACCATTCCGTCTGCTGGGTGTCGGCATTGTCTTGCGCGAAGACACGCTTACGAGCTGCCATGGGTTGTTCCTCGTCGGTTATTTGCAAGTAATGGAAATGATTCAATCAAGGCTGTTGCGCAATCCGTGGGCGTGGCACCAGTCCGGAAAAATGGGGCTATTATAACGGCAAGCTTCAGGCTTTTACATGAGTCGCCGGAGAGCGACAATATTCCTTCGGCGGCTCGATGCCGCGATGCCGCCAGGCAGGGGGAATGGCTTGCGCCGTCCCGGCCAAAAAACTTTACCGGCGGCCAGGTTTGAACGCAAAATGCAGCCTATGAAAAAGACCTTGTCAATGCTGGCGTTGCTGCTGTTTTCGCCCTGCCTTCAAGCGGACGTTTATAAGTGCGTGGACGAAAGCGGGCGGACGAGGTACCAGGCGGCGGCCTGCGCGGGGGTGGTCGTCCCCATCGACGAAACCCAGCCGTCCCAGCCGCCTCCGGCGCAGCCTAAAGCGCCTGCGCCCGCCGTTGGGCCGGGCCAGGGCGGCGGGCACGCTGTCAGGAGCGAGGCGCAGAAAAACCTTTTCAAGTCGCTCAGGCCGTGCCCGTCGACTGGCGAGAGCGGCGGCCCGTGCCCCGGGTATGTGGTGGATCATATCAAACCGCTGGCTTGCGGCGGCGCGGACGATCCCCGCAATATGCAGTGGCAAACCACGGCGGCGGGCAAGGCCAAGGATCAATGGGAGAGAAGCGGTTGCCTGCCGGCGGCGTCCGGCCGGCCCGGCCCGTTTCCCCGCGCCCGCTTCGCGCCTTATCCGGCCGCCGCCGGCAAGGTTTATATCGGGCCGCGCGGCGGGAGGTTCACGCTCGACCGCCATGGCCGCAAGCATTACCTCGGGGCTTGGGTAGGAGGGTGAGGCGTTGCTTGAAAGGATGCCGGCCCCGGCCGCGCGGCGGTTCTCACTTCCCCATCACTTCCCGTCCGACCAGCCGTATCAATTCGCAACGCCAACGGAGCCTTCCCTGGCGTTCCGCCAGCAGTCCGTCCCAGTACAGGCGGCGCAGCAAGGTCTGAACCGGCCACTGCTCGTAGCGGCCCAAGTCGTCCCGTTTCAGCAGGCTGGCGACCCGCTCGGCTTCGCCATGTTCCCGGTAGGCGGCGAAGCGCGCCCGCAGGAGGGGGTCTTGCCTCAGCTTTTCAGCCACGGCGGGCATGTTCAACGCGACGGATGGCCGTAGCATGTTCAAGCTTTGCTGGATCAGGCGGACATTGCCGCCCGTCAGGCGCAGCAGGATGGAGGCTTCTTCCTCCGTCAGGGGCGGGGTTTCGGGGGCTTGCCACTTGAGGATGTCGGCCACGGTGGGTTCGGGCCACAGCAGCGTTTCGGCGTTGCGCAGCGGGCTCAAGTGGCCCTCTTTGAAGCGCAGTTCCAGCAAGCGCTCCGCGCCGCAGAGCACCACCTTGAGCCAATCGGAATAGCGCTCGCTGAGGTTGCGCAGCGCCCGGGACAGCGCCTGCCGGCCCTCTTGGGAGCCTTCCTCCAAGCGCGTCATGAGCAGGAACATGGATTTGCCCCTGGCCAGGCAATCCTCCATGAGAAATTCAAAATCGCTGGCTTTGCGGCAGGATTTGCCGCGGTCGATCTGGGCGCCGAGATAGGTGAAGTATTCGCCTTTGTCGGCGTCGGCTTGGCCGAGGGGAACCAGGTGGAGGGCGTTGCCCGCCCCGAAGCGGCGGTGCGCCAGGGACAGAATGGCGCGATGCGCCGCCGTCTTGCCGTGGTCGGCCTGGCCTAGCAGCATCAAGGGGCGGTTGTTGCGCAGGCTTTCGAAGATGGAGCCGATGAAGGCCTCCTCGCTTTGCCCCAAAGGGCGCGTCGCCATGTCTTCCAGGTGTGGCGTGGGGGGCGGCGGGATTTCCAGCTCGGGAGGCAGGTTGACTGGCTCGTCGGGGGCTTGGTTGCGCAAGACGCGCAACACCTGGCGGAGGGCGCGGCGGTAGGCCTCGGGGCTGGGGTCGGCGAAGTCGATGCAAAAGCGGCTTTCGAGAAACGGAAACCTGGGGAAGGCGCCGAAGTACAGGGGGATGATGTGGAAATCGAGGTCGGCCCTGCGTCTTGCCAGCAGGGTGTCGTAGTCATCCTGCACCCAGTTCGATTCCATGGCCTCGGGCGTCGCCAGCAAAATGGCATGCCGGGAATTTTGCAGCGCGTCGTGCCGTTGCTTGGCGCGCGGCCAGGCGGGGTTGAGATCGAAAAGATCAAGCCACACCTTTAGTCCGCATTGCTTTAGGTTGCCCGCCAAGACCCTGGCCCAGGCCTTGTTCTCGTTGCGATGGCTGATAAATACGTCGTGCATATCCCCTCTTCAAAGTGTTCGGCAGCGTCCTTTATCGGCAGCTGGGACAGATTATCCCTATCTTTGCGGCGGATTGGAACGGTGCGGGTATTCCTACCTAGGTTTCCGAGCCACCCAGGCATTCTCAAAGGCTGTGCGCCGGCTTGCTGGCCTGCGCGTGGAGGAGGGTGGTTGCGCGGAACCGGGCCCTGGTCTACACACAGGCCCCAAGTCTTCGGGCATAATGGCCGAAGCCCCCCGGCAGCCCATCATTTACTATGGAGACTACTCTATGCAAATTTTCCGCATCAAGCGCAACAAGCCCGAGGATTTCGAGGAAAGCGGCCTGCGCCGCTGCCTCAGCGCGGTGGATCTTACCCTGCTTGGCATCGGCGCCATCATCGGCACGGGCATTTTCGTGCTGACCGGCATCGCGGCGGCCACGCTGGCGGGGCCGGCGGTGGTCGTCTCGTTCATCTTCGCCGGGCTCGCCTGCGCCTTCGCCGCCTTGTCTTATGCGGAATTGGCCTCCAGCGTGGGCGGCTGCGGCAGCGCCTATGGCTACAGCTACGCGGCCTTTGGCGAGTTGGTGGCGTGGATCATCGGCTGGGATTTGATTTTGGAATACGGCATTTCCGTCGCCGCCGTGGCCAACGGCTGGTCGGGTTATTTCAACAACGCCTTGGAAGGTGTCGGCGTGCATTTGCCGGCCTATTTGACCCTCGCGCCGTCCAAGGGCGGCATCGTCAACCTGCCGGCGGCGGTGATTATTTTGATTTTAATGGTCTTGCTGATTATCGGCGTGAGGGAGAGCGCCCGCCTCAACACGGTCATGGTGACGGTCAAGCTGCTGACCATCACGGTGTTTGTCTCGCTGGCGCTGTTCAACATCCACCCGGAAAACTGGCATCCGTTCATGCCCTTCGGCTGGTTCGGCCATGACGCCGCCGGCAAGCCCATCGGCGTGCTGGCCGGGTCGTCCATTGTGTTTTTCGCCTATGTCGGCTTCGACGCGGTATCCACCGCCGCCGAGGAGGCGCGCGATCCCCGGCGCGACCTGCCTATCGGCATCATCGCTTCGCTAGGCTTTTGCACCTTGGTCTATATTGTGGTGTCGGGCTTGTTGACGGGCGTCGTGCCTTACACCGAGCTCAACGTGTCTTCGCCAGTGGCCCACGCGCTTAAGCTGCTGGGTTTGAACTGGGCCTCGGCCTTGGTGGCGACCGGCGTGATCGCCGGGCTGACTACGGTGATGCTGGTGCTGTACTACGGCCTGACCCGCATCATCTTCGCCATGTCGCGGGACGGCCTGCTGACCCCGAGCTTTTCCGTTGTCAATGCGAAGACCCACACGCCCGTGCGGGTCATCGTGATTTGCGGCGTGGTGATGGCTGTGGTGGCCGGGCTCATTCCGCTGGGCGAGCTGGCCGAGCTGGTGAACATCGGCACTTTGTTCGCCTTCGTGCTGGTCTGCCTGGGGGTGATCGTCTTGCGTGTCACCGACCCGCATATGAGCCGGCCCTTCAAAACCACGGCCAATCCTTTGTTTCCGGTGCTGGGGATACTGTCCTGCTCGGCTTTGATGGCGTTCCTGCCAGTCATGACCTGGTATCGCTTCATCGTCTGGCTGGCCATCGGCTTGGTGGTGTATTTCGCCTATTCCATCCGGCATAGCAAGCTGGCCGAGCAAGCCGGTTAACCGCCGGCCGCGGCTTGGAGCCCGGTTGCCCCGTCCGGTTGGACGGTGTCAAGCCGCTGGTTGGCGTGGATTCTAACAGGAAATGGCATGCAATGATGTGGATAGCGGTCGCGGTGGGTGTTTTGTTGGGGTTGGCGCTGGTTTACGCCGTCCGGAGGCGCAGGCGCGTCCGGCCTGAGGCCCGGCCGCCCGACGGCTACGCGATTGCGCTGGGCCATTACGAGGCCGGGCGGCAGGCGGAGGCCGAGACGGCTTTGCGCCAAGTTGTCCGGGCCAGGCCCGAATTTCCGGACGCGCGCTTCAAGCTGGCCAACACGCTGGCCGAGCTGGGGCGGCTGGACGAGGCCGAGGCGATGTACCGCCAAGCCTTGCGCTTGAAGCCGGACTTCCACCAGGTCCACAACAACCTGGGCAATTTGCTGCGGTCCAAGGGGCTTCGGGACGAGGCCGAGGCCTGTTTCCGCCGCGGCATCGACTGCCAGGCCGATTTCCCCGAGGCGCTGATGAACCTGGGCATTTTGCTGGCTGAGGATGGCCGCGCCAAGGAAGCGGAAGACGCTTTCCGGCGGGCGTTGCGGGGCAATCCAGACCATGTCGACGTGCTTTACAACCTCGCGTTGTTGTTAGGCGGCGGCGGTCGGCTAGACGAGGCCGAGGCCGCCTGCCGCCATGCATTGCGCCTCAGCCCGGGCTCTGCCTTGGCGGCCAACGTCTTGGGCACCCTGCTGGTGAGGCAGCCCGAACGCATCGCCGAGGCCGAGGCTGCCTATCGCCAGGCGCTCGCCATCCAGCCGGACTTTCCCGAAGCGCTCAACAACCTGGGGGCCTTGTGCCGGTTGACCGGGCGCTGGCAGGAAGCCGAAGCGGCCTACCGGCAAGCGCTGAAAGTCGATCCTGGCCATGTCGTGGTGTTGGACAACCTCGCCCATTTGCATCTGTTGCAGGGCCATTTCGAACAAGGCTGGGCGGAAATGGAATACCGCTGGCTAACCGACCGTAACCGCGAGTTCCGTGGGTTTTTCCAGCCGCGCTGGGACGGCAAGGCCTTCTTGGGCAAGACCTTGCTGGTGCATTATGAGCAGGGCGCGGGTGACGGCATCCAGTTTTTCCGTTACCTGCCCAAGGTCGCGGCGATGGGTGGCCGCCTGGTCGTCGAATGCCCGGCGTCCTTGTACCGCCTGTTCCGGGACAACCTGCCCGCCGAGGTGCGGCTGGTCAGGTGCCAGGAAGCCTTGCCGGATTTTGACCTGTATTGCCCGCTGATGTCCTTGCCGCTGGCGTTCCAGACCCGGCTGGAGACCATACCGGCCAATGTGCCCTATTTAAAACCGCCTGCGGAAGCGGTGGCTAACTGCCCACTATTGACGGCCAGGCCCGGCGCGCAGGTCTTGGTCGGCGTATTGTGGGCGGGCAATCCTGGACACCACAACGACCGCAACCGCTCCTTGGACTTCAGCTTGCTGGAGCCCTTGCTCGCCACGCCCGGCGTCACCTGGGCTATCCTGCAACTGGAGCGCCGCCCGGAGGGTTTCGAGCGGCTGGCCGCTTCGAGCGGCTGGCTGGATCCGATGGGCGGGGTCAAGGATTTCGCCGACACGGCGGCGATCATCGCCCAGCTCGACCTGGTCGTCGGCGTGGACACCTCGGTCATCCACCTGGCCGGCGCCCTCGGCAAGCCCGTGTGGCTGCTGTTGCCGCTGATGCCTGACTGGCGCTGGCTGCTGGGGCGGGAGGACAGCCCGTGGTATCCCGGCAT
>Ga0265316_10000634_pt1 | contig 39124 bp, 30 predicted proteins | sample 4522metaG_FD_202092 | JGI IMG/M metagenome (GOLD analysis project Ga0265316, IMG submission 202092) | Rhizosphere microbial communities from Carex aquatilis grown in University of Washington, Seatle, WA, United States - 4-5-22 metaG | ecosystem: Host-associated > Plants > Roots > Rhizosphere >... | reverse complement strand
AGGTAGTGGGTCAAGCTGTCGTAGGCGCGTTCGGCGATGATGGCGGCGCGGGCCGCGATGTAGCGCTCGCTCTCGTAGAAGTGGATGCGAAAGTGGGCGGTCTGCAGGGTGCGCCAGTCGATGGCGGCGGTCCGGGCGGTGTCCTCGCTCTGGGCGTCGTCGGACTCGACGTCGTCGACGCTCATGGCGGCGCCCGCGATGGTGGTGGCCTCGGCCGGGCGGACGAGCGGGCCGAGGGCCAAAAGCGCCACGGTCGACGCCACCACCCAGGTCCGCGCCCGCGCCCGTGCCTGGAGCCAGCGGGCGCGCTCCGGGGCGAGCCACGCAAGGGGCTCGGGCTTCCGGCGTCCGCCACCCGCCGAGCGGGCGGAGGTCCACGGGGGCATGCGGAAATTGTACCCGGGCCCGCTCGGATCACGACACGCCCTGACGAATTCGTCGCCTGCGCGCTGGCTCACGCCTCGGTCAGGGACTTGTACGTGCGCAGGTGGCGGAGGGCCGCCTCGTAGTTGCCGCCGCGATCGTAGAGCCGGGCGGCGTTGAAATGGGCGTCGGCGTGGTTGGGGACGGTGATCACCGTGGCCTCGTACATGGCGAGCGCCTCGGCGAAGCGCCCGCGATCCTCGAGGACCACCCCGAGGTTGAACTGGGCGGTGGCATCGCCGGGCCGCAGGGCGAGGGCGGCGCGGTAGTGCTCCTCGGCGAAGGGCAAGTCACCCGACTCGTGCATGAGGCGCCCGAGGTTGACGTGGGCTTCGGCAAAGTCTGGCTCCAGCGTCAGCGCGCGCTGGTAGGCCACGCGCGCGGCCTCCGGAGCGACCTCCTCCAGGTTGCAGCCGAGCTGGTAGAGATCCGCGGCGGTTGGCTCCAGCGCCGGGCCATCCGGGCCCTCGACCAGCGTGGCGGCGGCGTCCAGACTGGCCTGGAGGTCAGCGGCGGCGGCGGGGCGTCCTGCCGAGGCGGATTTGCCCTTGTCGGATTTGCGGGGGCGATCGAAGGGGGCGAGCACCCCGGTAGGAGCCGAGCGCCTCGGCTCGGTTCCATCGCTGCCCAGCTCGAATGGACCGGAGGAGCCGGGGACCTCGGCGAACGACAGCAGGACCTGTCCCGAGTCGGCGTGCCAGGCCCTGCCGTCGTCGTGGACCACCACGTGGCCGCCGACGGCGCCGAGCTGAACTCCGGTGAGCGGGCGCTCGGGCGGCAGGCGTCCGCGCAAGCTGACCAGGGCGCTGCGGATGCGGTGGGGCGGCAAGCGCTCGGTCACCAACCCCTCCGCGGTGCGCATCAAGAGCAGGTCCTGGAACGAGAACCGCAACTCCCCCGAGTCGCCGCGCTGCGGGCAGAGCAGCCCGGCCTTGACGTACGCGCGCAACCGCCCGGCCGGGACCCCCAGCATGCGCGTGATGTCGTGCGCGCTGAAACCACTGCTCACTGTGCGCGCGATGATAGCGCAAGATGCCCCCGGCGAGGCTCCGGCGCATTCGCACGGGCGAGCGCTCAGCCCTCGCCGCGCCCAGACCTGCACGGATGTGTAGTCTCGTCTCCGCTCGGGCCGACCTCGGTGTCAGCCCTCGCGACCCCTGGCCCTCACCCGGTGCGGCGGCTGCCCTTGGTCGAGACGGGAGGGGCGCCTGGCGGAGCGCCTGGCGGAGCCACGATCAGCAACTCCCCCACCCGTCCACGGCCCCTGGGATCGGCGTTCACCCGCCTCGATGCCGAGATGCGGATGCAGTCGAAGTGTGCACCGTAGAGCTCGGTCACGGCGGGGGCGGACGAATTGGAGAGCAGGACGAAGACGCCGCGGTCGCGGAGCGTGAGGGCCGTGTCCCGCAGCCGTTCCTGATCCTTCATACCGAAGCCACCCTTGGTGTACGACGTGAAGAAGGAGGTGACGGACACGGGGATGTAGGGCGGATCGAAGTAGACGATGTCCCCCGGGCGCGCGCGGGAGGCGACCTTCGAGAAGTCCTCGCATCTCAGGTCGGCCGTGGCGAGCGCGGCCGCGCACGCCCGCAGGTTTGGTGCGTTGCAGATTCGGGTTTCGGGCTTGGCTCCATACGGCACGTTGTAGATGTTGCGGCTGTTGACCCGGTAGAGCCCGTTGAAGCCGGTCTTGTTGAGGTAGATCATCCAGGCCGCGACCTCGGCGTCCGATGCGACATCGATGTCGCGCCGACGCATGTCGAGGAAGAACGGCTTGCTCTTGGGGTACGTCTCGAGGAGGGCGATGACCTCTTCCACCGAGTCCCTCACCCCCTTGTACGCGCGGATGAGACGCTCGTTCGAGTCCGAGAGCACCGCCGCCCGGGGGCCGAGCGCGAAGAAGAGCGCACCACCGCCCACGAACGGCTCGTGGAGGGTGGCGAAGGTGGCTGGCAGCCTGCGTCGAATCTCCGGCAGGAGCTCCCGCTTGCCGCCGGCCCACTTCAGGAACGGGCGTGCCCGCCGCCGGTCCGCCTCGGCATCCGCCAGCGTCGGGTGACTGGCGGCGCTGGAGCGCCGCGACACCCGAGCCCGTGCCCGAGCCGGTGTCGGTGGAGGAGCGGGAGGCACCTTGGCGCGGGCCGCCGGACGGCCACCGCTCACCTTCCTCCCCCTGACCTCGGCCGGGCGGAGCTTTCGATTTGCATTTGCATTTGCCTGGCGGGCCGCGGCCTCGGCCAGCACCGGGAAGGTCACGCCCCCCACCCGACGTGGGCGACCGCGGCTGCCGCCCGCCAGGACGTCCCACCAGTTCCGCCGCGTGCGCTTCCCGCCCCTCGCCCAGGCCGCCACGAGATCGTCGATCTGGCGGGCCACCTCGGCGTGGCCATTCCGCCGAAGCCACGTGCGGACATCGGCTGTCGCCGTCGCCGTCGCCTTCGCCTTCGCCCTCGTGCCCCCGTCCGCCATCCTCACCGCCAAGGCGGCTCCAGAGCCGCCCGCCGACCGGCCCCCGGAGCCTGGCTCGCCCCTGGCGGGGACGAATGACACAGGCGTTCACTCCGCATCGACTTGAACAAGCCGCGCGAGCTTACGGATTTCCAATCCGTTTGCCAGAGCGCGAGGGTGGAGAAGCCCCTGTCAATCCACAGCTAGGAACGCACCGGTTCGGCTCGCGGGCGAGCGCCGCAACAGCCCCACCGCGATCAGCAGGGCGGCGAGGGCGACGAAGGTGCTCCCGAGGATGGCCGGCGCCATCGATTCGGCGAACCCTTGAATGAGGACGCGGGGCAGATCGTAGCCGGCACCGTCGCCGGCGTGTTCTTGCAGGAAGCGGGGGGCGTGGTGCCCAACGGCCGCCAGATCCGCCGCCACGCCCGTCACCGTCGTCGCGATCGTGACGATGGCGAGCGACCACACCGGCGCTGGCGAACGTCCGTCGGGCTGGCGGGCGAATCGCGCCGCGAGCAACAGGGTCGCCAGCCCGAAGGCCAGCACGAGGAACATGGGAAAACCACCTTCGGTCATCAGCGTACCCATCTGGTCGGCCTCACTTTCTTTGCAACGAACGCCGCCCGGCACGCGCGTGTGACCGAAGAAGATCGGATGGGTGGAAGGCCCGTGCGCTCGTGAATTCGAGAATCGCATCCGTCACACCAGCCGCCCGGGACGCGTTAGGGTGGTGGGTGTCATCCGACCGGCGCATCGACGACCAGGCCAGCCGGCAAGCGGAAGTCCGGGGCGAAATCCGGGGCGAAGTCCGGGGCGACCACCATCAGGGCGACCGCGATGCTCTGGCACGCCTCAAGCGTGGCGATCCCTGCGGGTTCGATCTCGCCTACGACCGTCACCGGGACCGGGTCTACGCCTTCCTCTTTCGCCTCACCGGACGCGCCGACCTCGCGGATGATCTGTTCCAGGAGACCTGGCTGCGGTTCTCACGGCAGGCGGCCTCGCTGTGCGATGGCTCCGACCTCGGAAGCTGGCTCTTCACGGTGGCGCGCCACCTCTTCGTCAGCCAGCTCCGGCACGAAAGAGCGCGCCGGGGAGACTGGACCGCGGGTCGTCACCCCGCCGCCGCCGAGGTCGACGACCTGCCTGCCAACCCCGCCGACACCGTCGCGTCCGCCAGCAGCGCCGAGCACGGGCTGGCGCTGTCCGAGCTCGAGCGCTCGCTGCTCGCGCTGACGGTCGAGGACCGGGAGCTCCTGCTGCTGGTCAGCGTGGAAGGGTTGAGTCAGAATGAGGCCGCCGCGGTGCTGGGCGTCGCGGCGCCCGCCCTGCGACAACGGGTCACGCGAGCCCGGGCCCGGCTGGCGGCGATCCTCGACGCCGAGAGCACTCGATTGAGCAAACCCTGAAGCGAACCATGAAACGAACGCCCCACACGGACCACCCCAGCGACGAGCCTTCCACGACCCGCGCCCGCGCCGCGGCGGTGGAGGCGCGCCTGGCCGACATGTGGTCGGATCCCGATCAGTTGCCAGAACGTATCCCGAGCGAGTCGCTGGCAGCTCGTGTCCGCGCGCGCGCCCACCTGCACCTCGCCGCCGCTCCCCCGACGACGGAGCGCCCCACCAGGCCCGCGCTCTCCGGTCGGGCCTGGGTCGCCGCCAGACTTCCGTCCTTTCTCCTCGCGGCGACCATGTGCGGCGTCATCGTCACATACGTCGGGTGGGCCCTCGGCTTCGTGGCCCGCCTCTATCTCCCGGGCTCGTAAAGCTCCAGGTCCACGCCCCCCGTCGACGCTCAGCGCTTGCTGGCGCGCTTGCGGGGCTCGACCTTGGCCGGTGGTTCGGCGGACGAGGCGGGCGCGTCCGCTTGCCCGTCGTGCGCGCCGGCCTTGGCGCGGCGGGCGGGCTTGCGGCTGTCGAGGGCGTCGTTGCCCTCCGCCTCCGAGGCATCACCTTCGTCGGCCGCTGCGTGCGCGGCCGCGGGCCGCGTGCCACGGCGGGCGCCCTGCTGGCCGAGGCTGGCCTTCAGCGCCTCCATGAGATCGATGATCTGCGCCGGCTCCGCGGCGGGCGGGGCGGCCGCGATCTCCTGGCCGTCCACCTTGCGCTGGATGTCGGCCAGCATGCGCTTGCGCACGTCGTCCTCGTAGTCGCTGGGGCTGAACGTCTCGGACGCGATCTGATCGACGAGCTGCCGCGCCAGGCTGAGCTCGCTCGGACGAACGTCGGCGGCCGCGATGGGAACCTCGGAGATCGAGCGGACCTCGTCCGCGTAGAGCAAGGTCTGCATCGCCAGCCCCACGCCACCGCCCTGAACGCCCTCCACCGGTCGCAGCATGACGATGTACTGCTTGCCGCGGGCGGCGTAGCGCGCGATGGCCGCACGGCCGCTCTCCTTCATCACCTCGGCCAGCAGGCGGTAAGCCTTCTCGCCGCCCTTCTCGGGGCCGAGGTAATAGGGCTTGTCGAAGTACACCGGATCGACCTTGCTGAGGGGGACGAACTCGGCGATCTCGATGGCCTGGGTCGCCTTCTCCTCCAGCGCCTTGAGCTCGTCGGTCGTGAAGGTCACGTAGCGATCTTTGGCGAACTCGTACCCCTTCACCATCTGGTCGCGCGTGACGATCTCGTTGTCGAGCGGGCAGATGTACTGCTGTCGCAAGCGCGTCCCACACTTGGCGTGCAGCAGATTGAACGACACCGACGCCGACGCCTGGGTCGCCGAATACAGGCCGACGGGGATGGAGACCAACCCGAAGGATATCGTGCCACTCGCGATAGAGCGGGCCATGTAGGTAATTGTAATCACTCCCTGGCGGCCCTGGCAAGAAACCTTCGATTCTGTTTGCCGCGCGCCCGGTCCCCCGGCCGCCTCCCCCGGGTGGGTTCGGCGGCCGTGAACGCACGCAGTCACTACATGATCGGGCTGGCGGCGGCGGGGCGCTCGGTGGGCGGGTTCGTCACGTTGACGGCGGTGGGATCGGGCTCCCCCGGCCCGGCCGGGGTCTGACCGGCGATCTGGGCCGGGCCGTCCGGAAGCGGCGTCTCGGCCCCGACACACTCGTGCATCTCCTCGAGGTGCTGCTCGAGCTGCTGCTTTCCCATCTCGAGCTGTCGAAACTCGTGCCTGAGCCGCAGCTCGTCCTGCTGCACGTCGGGCCGGGCGAGCGCGGCCACCGCGTCGTTCGCCACGCTCTTGACCAGCTTCATCTGCAGCAAGTGCTCCTGCACGCAGGACAGGCGCACCAGATCGCGCTCGCGCACGGTCTGCTCACGCTCCGACTCGCCGCTCATCATCAGGGTCGCGAGATCGAGCGCGTGCTTCCGCGAGAGGGAGACCATCTCGAGGCGGCTCAGGATCTGGGCCGGCGCGCGCCCGAGCGATCCCCCCGTGTCGGCGTCGAGGCCGTCGGCCTCCTCGGGTGGCTCCGCGATCCCATCGGCCGCCACCCGGATGGGGCGGGGGACGGGCTTCCGCTCGGTCCTCGCGGGCCCGAGCGATCGGGCCTCGGTGACCGGGGAGAGGCACAGCGCCGCGATCAGCATCAGCGCCCGGGCCGGCTTCCAAGCCGGCTTGCAGGTCCACCCCGGACCCGGCGCAGGTCCCCTCGACAGTCGGATGAGCATCGCCGAGGTACATCGGCGCCCAATCCCCCGGGATTAATCTCGCGGCCATCTCCCGCGTCGGATCTCCCTGCGTCAGATTTCTGTCACACCCGAGAGCTCGCCGCCTATTTGGGCATGCGGCAGTTGAGGGCGCCGGCCGCTGGGAGGTAGCACTCGCGGGTGTAGTCGATCACCATGCGGTCGGTGTTGAAGCGCCAGCCGAGGGTCCGAATGGTGCGCTTCATGCGCGCCACCCAACCCCGGGGCACGTCGTGCTCGTCGCGATCGTAGTAGATCGGCACGATCTCGTTCTCGAGCACGTTGTAGAGGCTGAGCGAATCGCGCCGATCTTGCTCCTCCACGTCGACGTGGGTCACGCCATCGCCGATCGCGAAGCCGTTCAGGCCGTCGAAGGCCTCGGCCCACCACCCATCGAGGACCGAGAAGTTGAGCCCCCCGTTGAGCAGCACCTTCTGACCGCTGGTCCCGCTGGCCTCTTGCGGACGGCGCGGATTGTTGAGCCACACGTCGACCCCCTGGACCAGGTGTCGCCCCACGTTGATGTCGTAGTTCTCGATGAAGGCGATCTTGCTGTGCAGCTCGGGGATGTTGGCCACCTCGTTCACGTGCCGCAGCACCTCCTGCCCCGGGCGGTCCGCGGGGTGGGCCTTGCCCGAGAAGATGAACTGCACCGGGCGGTTCGGGTTGGTCAGGAGCCGCTTGATGCGCTCGATGTCGCGGAAGACCAGATCCGCCCGCTTGTAGGTCGCGAAGCGCCGGGCGAACCCGATGGTCAGCGCGTCGGGATCGAGCAGGGTGCTCGCCTCCTGCACCGCCGCCTCGGAGAGCCCGTTGGCCCTGCGCTGCTCCGCCACCTTGCGGCGCACGAAGTGCACCAGGTCCGCCTTGAGCACCCGGTGGGTCTCCCACAGCTCCCGATCGTGGACGCCCTCGATGCGCGCCCAGGATTGCGGATCGGACATGCGGGTCTGCCAGTCGGTGCCGAGGTGCTTGTCGTACAGGCGCTGCATCCCCGAGGCCAGCCAGGTCCGCACGTGGACCCCGTTCGTGATGTGCCCGACCGGCACATCCTCCTCGCGGTGGTTCGGCCACAGCACCTGCCAGGACTTGCGGGTCACCCGCCCGTGCAGGGCCGACACGCCGTTCGCGTAGCGCGACATCTTGAACGCCAGCACGGTCATGCACAGCGCCTCGCGGGCGTCGTCGGGGCGGATTCGCCCGAGGCCGAGGAAGTCCTGATGGGAGAGGCCGAGCGAGCGCCGCAGCGGCTCGAGGTGGCTGTCGGCCAGCTCGGGCGGGAAGCGGTCGTGCCCAGCGTCGACCGGCGTGTGGGTGGTGAAGACCGTGCTCTGCGCCACCTCCTGCGCCGCCGACAGGAAGTCGGCCCCGGTCTCCTCCATGCGCAGGCGGGTGTACTCGAGGGTGGCGAAGGCGCTGTGGCCCTCGTTGAGGTGCAGCCCCCCCCAGGAGACCCCCGCCGCGTGGAGGGCGCGGATGCCCCCCACCCCGAGCAGGAGCTCCTGGCGGATGCGGACCCGCTGATCGCCGAAGTAGAGCCGGGCCGCCAGCCGCCGGTTCTCGTCGGTGTTGCCGTCGACGTCGGTGTCGAGGAGCAAGAGGCGGTTGCGCCCGACCCGGATCTCCCAGACCCCGGCCAGCAGGGTCTCCGTGGCAGAGAACGGCACCTCGATCACGATGGGCTTGCCGCTCGGGGTGCGGGCCGGTTCGGCCGGCAGCGCCTCGGGCGGCGAGCGGACGTATTCGGCCTGCTGGCGCCCGTCCCGATCGAGCCGCTGCCGGAAGTAGGACTCCCGGTAGAAGAGCCCCACCGCCACCAGCGGCAGCCCCAGATCGGAGGCGCTCTTCAGGTGATCGCCGGCCAGCACCCCGAGCCCGCCGCTGTAGATCGGGAGCGATTCGTGAATACCAAACTCGGCCGAGAAGTACGCCACCGGGCGCACCCGCAGGGTCGCCGCGTGGATCGAGGCCCAGGTGTTGGGCTCATCCAGGTAGTTCGTGAGATCGCGGTACGAGGCGTCGACCCGGGCCCGCAGGGAGGCGTCCTTCGACAGCTCCTCGACCCGCTCCCTGGACATCCCCGCCAGCATCAGGACCGGGTTGTGGTTGGACGCGCGGAAGGTCTCGGGCTCGATGTCCCGGAAGAGCTTGATGAGGTGGGGGTTCCAGGACCACCAGAGGTTGCGCGAAAGGGCCGTCAGATGATCTCGGAACTTCTCACCGTGGTTCATGCGAGCACGATATCGCCGACCGCGCCGGCCGGCAAAGCAGGGGGCGCGTTTTCCGACGGGGACATCGTCGTCGGCGGCGTCGCCCGCGCCCCGCCGCTCGAGCCTATCTTGGCGCCAGACGGATCGTTTCTTCGGGGCTGGTCCCCGTCGGATATACTGCGTCGCCAGAACCTATGGACGGCAACCGACGCTACTTGGCTTTGATCATGGCAGGAGGTAAAGGGTCGCGTCTTTACCCGCTGACGCTCGACCGGGCGAAGCCCGCGGTGCCCTTCGGGGGGCGCTACCGGATCATCGACTTCGTGCTGTCCAACATGGCGAACTCCGGGATTCGCGCGGTCTACGTGCTCACCCAGTACAAGTCGCAGTCCCTGGCCGAGCACGTGCAACGGACCTGGGCGGCCCGCATCGGGTACGACCAGTTCGTCACGGTGGTCCCGGCGCAGATGCGCATGGGCGAGCAGTGGTACCGGGGGACCGCCGACTCGGTCTTCCAGAACCTCCACCTCATCGAGGAGTTTCGGGCGGATGCCGTGCTGGTCTTCGGGGCGGACCACATCTACAAGATGAACATCCGCCAGATGATCGACCACCACCACGCCAAGAACGCGGTGGCCACCATCGCCTGCCTGCCCATCCCGGTGCGCGAGGCCCACCAGTTCGGGATCGTCCAGATCGACGCGGATGGCCGGGTGGTGGGCTTCCAGGAGAAGCCCGAGCGCGACCCGGTGACCATCCCCGGGGATCCCGAGCATTGCCTGGGATCCATGGGCAATTACATCTTTCATCCGGGCGCCTTGCTCGAGGAGCTGGCCAGCGATTCGGCCAAGGAATCGGCCCACGACTTCGGACGGGACATCCTCCCGGCCATGCTCAAGACGGGACGGGTGTTCGCCTACAACTTCGGCCTCAACCGGATCCGCGGGGTCTCGGACGAGGTGGAGAACGCGTACTGGCGTGACGTGGGCACCCTCGACGCGTACTTCGAGGCCAACATGGATCTCAAGAACGTGGTGCCGAGCCTCAACCTCTACAACTGGGACTGGCCGATCCTCACCGCCCAGTTCCCCGATCCCCCGGCCAAGCTGGTCTTCGACGACGACCACCGCCGCGGGGTGGCCTTGCAGTCGATCCTCTCGGCCGGCTGCATCGTGGCCGGTGGCTTCGTCAAGGACTCCGTCCTCGGACGCAACGTCTTCGTGGACGCCGGGGCCGAGGTGCGCGATTCGTTGCTGTTCGACAACGTCTACGTGGGTCGCAACGCCCGGGTCTACCGGACCATCGTGGACAAGAACGTCCGCATCGCGGACGGGGACCACATCGGGCACGATCTGGCGCGCGACGCCCTGCGGTTCACCGTCAGCGAAGGGGGGGTGACCGTGGTGCAAAAGGCCAAGGACACCTTGCTCACCCGCTCGCGGAACTTCTGAGGACGAGGCCCTGGTCCCCTGGAACAGTGAATTCTCGAAAAAGTCGCCGGTCCTCTTCGTCCCTGGCTGCGTTGCTCCTCGGTTGAATACATCGAGTATTCGCCCTCGTCGCGCCTTGCCAGGAACGAAGATGCCTCAGCGACTTTTCCAACCCTTCACTGTTCCAGGGGACTAGTGCCGGGGATGGCCGGGAGGGTGGGGGAGGGGCCGCCCCCGCGGGACGTGGGCGAAGCGTCTCCGAGTTGTTTCCGGATGGTGGAACTTTGGTATCCCCGGGCTGGGGCGGGCGCGGGGGGCGTTTCGGGCCTGCCGGCTCGGCGCCGCCTGCGATATACGTCATGACGCCATGACCTTGCCGATCGCGCTGGTGGTTCACGGGCACTTCTATCAGCCCCCCCGGGAAAATCCCTGGTCGGACGAGCTCGAGCGCGAGCCGTCCGCTTCTCCCTTTCACGACTGGAACCAGCGGATCCACTCCGAGTGTTACCGGGCCAACGCCTTCGCGCGCATCCACGACCGGGCCGGGCGCATCTCGTCGATCGTCAACAACTACCAGCGCATGTCGTTCAACTTCGGCCCCACGCTGGTGCGCTGGATGGAGCGCCACGATCCCGAGACCCACGGCCGCCTGGCCGCCGCGGACGCCGACCAGCAGGCACGCCTGGGGGCGGGCGGCGGGATGGCGCAGGCCTACGCCCATCCCATCTTGCCGCTCGCCAACCCGGTCGACCGGCAGACCCAGGTGCTGTGGGGGCTGGCGGATTTTCGTCGCCGCTTCGGACGCCCCGCCGAGGGCCTGTGGTTGCCGGAGACCGCGGCAAACGCCGACAGCCTGGAGACCCTGATCGATGCCGGGGTCGCCTACACCATCCTCGCGCCCGAGCAGGTGGCCGCGGTCCGCGCCCCCAAGAAGGAGTGGGATCCGGTCGACCGGGACACGGTGGACACCGGCCGCGCCTACCGCTGGTACCACCGGGACGGGTCGGGGCGCTATCTCAGCGTGGCGGTCTTCGACGGACCGCTCTCGCGGGCGGTGGCCTTCAGCGACGCGACCCGGGACGCCGCCGCCTTCGTGGCGGCGGTGAGCGCGTCGGGGCGGCGGACCCACGCTGGCCATCCTCCGCTCGTGCTCTGCGCCTCCGACGGCGAGCTGTTCGGTCATCACAAGAAGTTCGCGGACCTGAGCCTCGCCTTCATGGCCTTCGTCGAGGCCGAGAAGCACGGCATTGGCCTGACCAACCTCGGGGCCCACCTGCGCGCGCACCCGGCGGAATGGGAGATGGCCCTCGCCGAGGGCCCGGATGGGCGCGGGACCGCCTGGAGCTGCGCGCACGGTGTGGGTCGCTGGTGGCGCGACTGCGGCTGCAGCATGGCGGGGCCCGAGCACGGTTGGAACCAGAAGTGGCGGGGCCCTCTGCGCCTGGCCACCGATCGGCTGAACGAGGTGGCCGCCGATCTCTTCGAGGATCAGGGCGCGCACCTGCTGGTCGATCCGTGGGGGGCCCGGAACGCCTATGGCGACGTGGTCGACGCGCCCATCGCCGCACGGCTGGAGCTGGTCGACCACTTCGCAACCCCGCAGCTCACCGCCTCCGGGGACGAGGGGCGGAGACGGGCCCTCCTGCTGCTGGAGGTGCAGCGCGCGATCCTCATGATGTACGCGAGCTGCGGCTGGTACTTCGACGACATCGCCGGGCTCGAAGCCGGGCTGGTCTTGCGGCTCGGGGCGTATGCGGCCGATCTGATGACCGCGGCCGGCGCCACCGTTCCCATGGACGAGATCTCGGACATCCTGGCGGGGGCGAAGAGCAATCTGCCCTCGGGGATCACGGGCGCGGATCTCTTCCGCCGGGCCGCGAAGGACCGCATCACCCACGCGCACGCGCTGGCCCAGGTGGCCTTCACCCTGCTCGCGCGCCCGCCGGTGGAGGCCCGCCTCGATCCCCTGGGCCACAGGGTGGAGATCACCGGCACCGGAACCGCCACCGACGGAGCGGTCGGGCCCGGGGATGGCTCGGGCAGCGTCGTGGTGTCGGGGCAGGCGCGCGTGGTCCATCAGCGCACCGGGATCACCCGCGAGCTTCCCTTCCGCGCGCTGTGGGATCCCGCCCGCGGGTTCTCCTGCCAGGTGGACGGGCAGGAGGTGCAGCTGGGTGCGCTCGGCGTGGAGAGCCGCAACGTGCTCCTGCCGCTGCTCTTGCCCCAGATCGAGTCCGAAGGCGAGCCCGAGATGGCGGCGCGGGTGGCGCTCGACCTCGGTCGCGGGGTGGTGGGCACCGGGGACGCGCCCGAGGACGTGAGCTGCCGGCGCGCCTATCAACGGCTGTTCATGCGGGTGCTGGCCGGCGCGCCCGCGCGGGTGACCGAGGGGACCATCGACCTCGCGCTCGAGCTGTTCGAGGCCGCGGGCTCGGCCCTCGCTCCCGGCACCCCGGAGCGGGCCAAGGCCGAGGAGCTGGTGGCGCACCTGGCGCACGCCGCCCCGAGCCGCGAGAGGTTCGCGCGGCTCGAGACCCGCCTCGGCTTCGCCCCCGCCGTCGACCCGGAGGCCCTCGAGGGCCCGCCGGCCATCGCCCTCGCCGCGACCACCCGCACCTAGGCGGGCCGTCAAACCCCGTCAAAACCCCGCGGCCGTGGCCGTCGCCGTGGCCGTGATCGTGATCAGCCCCGTGATCGTGGCCGTGCACGTGCACCCGAACGCCACGGGGGCGTTCCCGTTCAAGTGCACGTCAACGATCACGGGATCGCTCACGTCCTCGTCCACGCTGACGTTCCGTTGACGTTGACGTTGACGTTGACGTTGCGTCGACGGCCGCGTGTCTCGTCAGATCACCGTGCCGTCGCGGATCACGCCGTTCTTGGTCACGCAGACGATGCCCTCGCGGATGAAGAAGCCCTCGCCGTCGCGCTCCTGCACCCCGTCCGCGTTGAGGATCTTGACGCCGCGGCCGATGCGCGCGTTCTTGTCGACGATGGCGTTGCGGATGATGGTGTCCGAGCCGATCCCCATCGGCGGCACGCCCATCCGGTGGGACTCGTCGAGCTGCTCCAGGGTCTCGTAGGCGTCCGCGCCGAGCACCAGGGTGTTGTGCAGCTTGGCCCCGCTGCCGATGCGGGCACGGATCCCGATCACCGAGCGATCGATCTCGGCGCCGAGGATGATGCAGCCCTCGGAGATGAGGGCGTTGTGCACGGTGCAGTTCGAGACCTTGGAGGCCGGCAGGAAGCGCGGGTGGGAGTAGACCGGGGCGCCGGCCTGGTAGAAGTCGAACGGCGGGATGGGATCGGTGAGGGCCAGGTTGGCCTGGAAGTACGAACGAATGGTCCCGACGTCCTCCCAGTAGCCCTGATGGACGTGGGCCTGAACGTGCAGCTTGGGGACCGCGTCCGGGATGATGTGCCGGCCGAAGTCGCTGCGTTCGGACTGGGTCAGCTCCCTGTCCATGGTCTTGCGCTCGAAGATGTAGATGCCCATCGAGGCCAGGAACCCCGGCCCCACCCCGGGGATCTCCGAGACCAGGTGGGGCAGGCGGTCGGCGGGCGGCTTCTCCTCGAAGTGCACGATGCGCCCCCGGGCGTCCATCTTCAGAATACCAAACTGCGAGGCCTGATGGGCCGCCACCGGGATCACCCCCACCGTGCAGGCCGCCGAGCTCCGCCGGTGGGTCTCCAGCATCGACCGGTAGTCCATCTTGTAGAGCTGGTCGCCCGACAGGATCAGGATGTCGCGGGCCTGGTGGCGCCGCATGTGCCGCAGGCTCTGGCGGACGGCGTCGGCCGTGCCCTGGAACCACTTGTCGCCCTCCTCGGTCTGCTCGGCGGCCAGGATCGAGACGAACGAGTCCGAGAAGATGTCGAACTTGTAGGTGCGGCTGATGTGCTGGTTGAGGCTCTCGGAGTTGAACTGGGTCAGCACGAACATGCGGCGGATGTTCGAGTTGATGCAGTTCGAGATGGGGATGTCGATCAGCCGGTACTTCCCGGCGATCGGCACCGCGGGCTTTGACCGCTTGAACGTGAGCGGGAAGAGCCGAGTGCCCCGCCCGCCGCCCAGGATCATGGCAATCAGGTCTTCGTCCATCGCGCCCCCAGTCTAACCATGACCGGGCGACGCGAAACCTACCCGTCCGCGGTCAGAAGTCGAATTTTCCGAAGGAGCCCAGGTCCTTGAAGGCCTGCACCAGCCGGGCCGTCATGCCCTTTTCGCCGAGGTGTAACCAACCCCGCGGGTCGATGTACTTCTTGTTGGGCTTCTCCGGCCCCTCGGGGTTGCCGAGCTGCGATTGCAGGTACGCGCCCTTGTCGTCCATGAACTTCTTGATCGGCTGGGTGAAGGCCCACTGCGTGTCGGTGTCGATGTTCATCTTGACCACGCCGTACGAGACCGCCTCCTTGATCTCCTCGGGGGTGGAGCCCGAGCCGCCGTGGAACACGAAGCTCACTGGCTCGTCCTTGCCGGTCTTGCGCTGGGTGCGGACGGCGTTCTGCGAGTCGCGCAGGATGGTGGGCTTGAGCTTGACGTTGCCGGGGGCGTAGACCCCGTGGGTGTTCCCGAACGAGGCGGCCACCGTGAAGCTGCCCACCGGATCGAGCACGTCGAACGCCCGCAGAACATCGGCCGGGCTGGTGTACAGCTTGTCGTGGGCCACCCCCGAGTTGTCGACCCCGTCCTCCTCGCCGCCGGTGACGCCGAGCTCGATCTCGAGGGTCATCTTCATCTTGGCGATGCGGCTCAGGTACTTGCGACAAATCTCGAGGTTGTGCTCGAGCGGCTCCTCGGACAGATCGAGCATGTGCGAGCTGAAGAGCGGCTCGCCGTTCTTGGCGAAGTACTCCTCGCCGGCCGCGATCACCCCATCCACCCAGGGCAGGAGCTTGGCGGCACAGTGGTCGGTGTGCAAGATGACCGGGACCCCGTAGACCTTGGCCATGGTGCGGACGTGCAGCGCGCCGGAGACGGCGCCCCAGATCGAGGCCTTGTGGTCGGAGTTGTCGAGGGCCTTGCCCCCGTAGAACTGCGAGCCGGTATGCGAGAGCTGGACCACCACGGGCGCCTTGGCCTCGCGGGCCGCCTGCAGCGCCGCGTTGGCGGTGTGCGAACCGATGACGTTCACGGCGGGCAGCGCGCAGTCGACCTTCTTGCAATGGTCGAACAGCTCCAGCAAGGCGTCGCCGGTGATGACTCCGGGTTTCATTTTCAGCGTTCCCAAGGTTGCCATGGCCATGTTCCGTCCTCGTGTGTGCAGCGCCGGTCCGGATGTTCGGGGCGAAAACCACGGACCCAGGCGATTGATGTTGCCTGGAGTCTAGCCCAAATGGGTGGCCGGGAGGCGGGCCTGGCGCCGGTCCGGGGGGGAGGTTTCTGGATGGTCGAGATCGTGAAAACACCCCGGCCCTATCCCCCGACGAGGACGAGGACGAGGACCAGGATGAGGACGGGGCCGGGCACGAACGTGCAGAAACCGCTGGCTCACCTGGCCGAGGCCATGACCGTGACCTCGTTCTTGTTGTGCTGCAGGTGCTTGATGCGGTGCCGCGAGCAGCCGAGGCGTTCGAGGGTCGCCCGCACCTCGCCGAGCATCCCGTAGCCGGCGCCGCCCTTGAACTTGATGGTCACCACCAGGTGGTGGCACCAGCGCTCCGTGAGCCAGCGCTCGATGAGCGCCAGCGAGCGGTGCGGCTCGCAGACGACATCGCACAGGAGCCAGTCGGCCCGGACGCGGGCGCGGGACCGGCGCACCTCGACGGGCTGGTCGCGGTCGGGGTCACGGTCGAGGTCCGTTCCGTCGAAGGTGAAGGCATTGCCCTCGAGCATGCGCAGGCGGGGATGGCGGCTGAGCGGTGGCTCGAGCGGCGCGCGGTCCACCGCGACGACCCGGGCGCCCCGCTCGAGCGCGACGAAGGTCCAGCCTCCCGGCGCCGCCCCGAGATCGACGCACAGATCCTGGGGGCCTGGCGCCCGGCCCATCCAGGCGAAGGCCTCCTCGAGCTTGCGGTACGCGCGCGACGGCGGCGCCCGGTTCTCTGGGATCCACACCGCGCCGCCCGGCCAGGGCGCCAGATCGGTGCCGCCCCCCGGGAGCGGTCGGGGCGCCGCCACGGACAGCCAGATCCGTTCCCGCTCGACCATCAGGATCTGGATCACGACCCCCACCCGGGACCATTGCAGGGCGGCCTGCTCGGGCGGCAGGAAACGCCGCCAGGCGCGCCGCCGCCTCGTCGCGAACCGCGCCGCGACTTCGCGGCCGAGCAACGCCGCCCGGCTGCCGAGCGTCGGCTCCGCCCCGGGCGGAAGGACCAGGTGCAACGTGAGCAGCGTGGGCGACGTGGAATCGCCCGCGGCCTCCGGATCGCCTGCCGTCGCCAGGGCGAGGGCCTGATCCAGCGCGCCCACCGCACCGGAGTAGACCGCCTCCGCCAGCCGCGCGACCGACGGCGCCTCGAGCGGGATGGCGGCCGGCAAGTGCTGTCGCGAGAACACCGGATCCCGCGGCTCCGTCTCGGTCTCCGCGACCTCCAACAGCACCACCCCGGGGCAGGCCACCACCCCGCGGTCCTCGCCCGCGCCAGGCGCGCCGAGCTCGGCGCGGAGGGCCCCCTCGAACCCGGGCGTCGTCAGGTAGACGGTGCTCAGGGGTTCTCGCGCCGCTCGCCCCGGCGCTCGGTGCGCGGGAGCTTGGCGATCCCGTACAGCAGTTGCCCGCGGCGTCCACCGAAGAAGAAGATCAGCACGAGCGAGCCGGCGATGCCCACCGCGGCCGCGACCACCGGGCCCCCGACGATGGCCGAGTGGAGCCGTGCCGTGATCTGATCGGGCGACAGGTCGGCCGAGCTCGGACCCACGTTCTCCACGATCGAGCGGGCCAGCAGCGCCGAGCCGCGCGCCGCGTAGTCGCGGGTCAGCGCCAGGTAGAGGGGCAACACCGCCAGCTGGTACCCGATGCCGAGGATCCCGACCCCGAGGGTGAGGGCGCGTCCCCGGCGATCGCGCGCGAACACCGCCGCGGTGGCGTAGAGCGTGAACAAGGCCAGTGCGATCTCGCAGCTCGCTTCGACCCGCAGGCTCCCGCGGTGGGGCGTCACGGCCGCCAGGCGCGCCGCCGTCAGCTGCCGGTTGAGGTCCACGTCCGCCTCGGAGTCGAGCGTCTCGGAGCCGCCGACCATCAGGATCATGGTCGGGTCGCGCAGCTTGAGCAGCCCCGCCACCAGCGAGTATCCACCGGCCAGCAGCATCAGGCACGTGAGGACCACGAGCCAGGTCGGACGGTGCTGGGGTGGGTGGGGAGGGGGAGCTTGATTCGCTGCCATGGTCTGGTCTCGGCGCCGTGATCCGGGGGGCCGCCTCCTCAGGAAGGTCGCCGCGGGAACATCGGCTCGCGGCTGCAAGGCTCGTAGGGGGGAGGCTCCTTGCTGTCCTCGTAGCGGAGGATGCTGCGGTTGACGGTCAGTCGGCCCGCGGCCTTCTCCTCGCGGCACTGGGTCTGCACCCAGTCCGTGAAGACCTCGTTCCACTTGATGAGCTCGGCCTCGCTCCGCAGCTCGTCCTTCTTCTTGTCGAGCTCGGACCAGTCGGGCTCTTTGCGCTCCTTCAGCCGGACGACCACGTAGCTGCCGGCGATCTCGAAGGGCCCGGCCAGCGGCGCCTCGGGCTTGAGCTCGAAGGCGGCCTTGGCCAGCGCCGGTGAGTCGCCGACCTGTTCCACGATCGAGCCGCGCCGGCTGAACAGCCCGGTCTCCTCGGCCCGCACCTCGCCCGGCGCCAGCGCGACGGGCGACGCCGTACCCCCGGTCTTGTCCCCGGTCCTGTCTCCGGGCCTGGCCGCCGCCGCGCCGTGCGTGGCCTTGGCCGCGGCGGCCTCCTTCGGCTTGGCGCCGGCGGCTCCGGCGTCGGCGGGGAACAGCTCCTTGAAGGGCTTGCTCGCGCCTTCCGGCGCCCGGGCGATCGCCAGGGCCGCCTCGGCCTTCTGCCGGGCGAGCTCCACCGCCCGGTCCTGCTTGATGCGCTCCTCGGCCAGCTCCTCCTTGACGTCGTCGTAGCCGAGCGTGCCGTGGCGGCTCGAGCCCGCCTGCAGGATCACGTGCCCCCGCGAGGTCTTGAAGGGGCCGACCACCTGCCCCGGCTTGGCGGCGAAGAGCTTGGTCTCGTCCGCCTCGGCGAGGCCCAGGCTCCCCTTGCGCCGCCACCCGAGATCTCCGCCCTTGGCGGCGGTGTCCTCGTCCTCCGACACCTCGCGCGCCACCTTGGCGAAGGGCTCGCCCTTTCCGAGGCGCGCCACCAGCGCCTCCGCGCGGGTGCGCGCCGCCGTCTGCTCGGCCTCGGTGGGCTCGCCGTCGCCGGCTGCGTTGGCCACCTTGACCAGGATCTCACGGGCCCGCACCTCGCCCGGGATGTCGGTGTAGAGGCCCTTGCGCTGCGCGAAGGTCTCCTGCAGCCTGGTGGCGTTGGCCGGCACCGCCATGTACGCCGCGAGCTCGGCCGGGGTGGGCTCGATCTGGGCCTCGTACTTGCGTGAAGGGAAGCGCAGGTACTCGAGGTTCACCTGGCGGTTCTTGCTCTCGAAGTCGGCCCGCAGCTCCTCCGGCGAGACCGTCACGGTGGCGCGCAGGAAGTCGCGCATGCGCGCCGCCAGGAGCTCGCGCTCCTGCTGCTTGACGAAGGCCTCCGGGCTGAGGCCGAGCTCGAACTGCGAGAAGTTCTTGAAGAGATCGTAGTTGAAGACCCCATCCTTCTGGATGCGCGAGACGGTGTGCGGCAGGCCGAGCCCCACGATCCGCCCGTCGAGCAGCAGCTTGTGGACATCGTCCTCGTCGACCGCGAAGCCGAGCCGCTGGGCCTCCTCGGCCAGCAACTCGCGCTCGAGCAGGCGATCCATAACCGTCTCCTTGAAGCGGCGCAGCTTCAACATCTGGGGTGGCTGGCTGGCCCCGCCCATCAGCATGAAGGCGTAGCGGAAGGCGCTGGAAGGGACGTCGTTGCCGGCCACGGTGGCGGCCGACTCGTCGCCGTTCGGCCCACCATCACAGCCGCCGCCACCCGAGCGCGAGTGGGGTCCGAAGTTGATGATGAACACCGTGATGATGATGCCGAACAACACATAGACGAGCAGCGACTGCGCCGACTTGCGCATCTGCGCTGACTTCCGCATCTGCTCGAGCATGACTTTCAGCCTCCGAAGTGACGAACGGGGTGGGACCGGGTGAACAGGGCAACAGAGAAAGACCGGGTGAGAGGGCGCGGAATCTACCACCGCCCTGAAGATCCGCGAAGGGCGACCTGCGCGCGACCTCCGTTCACCTCGCCGCGACCGGACACGAACCCGCCCCCGCGCTCGAACCCGCCACCGACGGTCCATCGCCGCGGAGCCCGACGACCTCGACGCGCTCGGCCCCGATCTTCGTTGGTTTCTTCTTCGATGAACAGCCGGGCGATGTGATAGAAGAAGCGACCTTCGAGGCCCCGCGTCCGGGGCTCTTCCTCCTCTGTCGCCGCCTCCGCCTCCGCGCACACCCCTTCATGCTTCTGGACTGGGTCTACGGACTATTCTCGAACGACCTCGCCATCGACCTCGGGACGGCGAATACGCTGACCTTTGTCCGGGGCAAGGGCATCGTGTCCAACGAGCCGTCGGTGGTGGCGGTCCAGCGCTCCGGCAACGGCACCAAGCGGGTCCTGGCGGTGGGCAAGGAAGCCAAGGAGATGCTCGGTCGGACCCCCGGCAACATCGTCGCGGTGCGACCCATGAAGGACGGGGTGATCGCCGACTTCGAGGTCACCGAGGCCATGCTGCGCTACTTCATCACCCGGGTGCACAACCGCCGCACCCTGGTGAAGCCCCGCATCATCATCGGCGTTCCCTCCGGGATCACCGAGGTCGAGAAGCGCGCCGTGCGCGACTCGGCGCTGGCGGCAGGCGCGCGCGAGGTCTACCTGATCGAGGAGCCCATGGCGGCCGCGATCGGCGCGGGCCTCCCGGTCACCGAGCCGTCGGGGAACATGATCGTCGACATCGGCGGCGGCACCACCGAGGTGGCGGTGATCTCCATGGCGGGGATCGTGGTGTCGAAGTCGATCCGGGTGGCGGGGGACAAGCTCGACGAAGCCCTCGTCGCCTTCATCAAGCGCAAGTACAATCTCCTGGTGGGGGAGCGCACCGCCGAGATGATCAAGAAGGAGATCGGCAACGCCTATGCGGTGGACCAGGTGTCCACCATGGAGATCAAGGGCCGCGACCTGGTGGCCGGGATCCCCAAGACCCTGGTGGTCAACAGCGACGAGATCCGCGAGGCGCTGGCCGAGCCGGTCAACCAGATCGTCGACGCGGTCCGCTCGGTGCTGGAGCGCACCCCGCCCGAGCTGGCCGCCGACATCGTCGATCGCGGCATCGTCCTCACCGGCGGCGGCTCGCAGCTCAAGAACCTGGACGTCCTCTTGCGCGAGGAGACCGGGCTGCCGGTGATCGTGTGCGATTCTCCCGAATGCGCGGTGGTCCTCGGAACGGGGCGGGCCCTCGACGAGCTGGCGCTGCTGCGCGAGGTTGCCCTGCAGTAGGCGGGGAGGCGGACGAGCGCGGAAGCCAGCTGATGATCGCCGGTGGGAAACGTCTCCGCGAAGGAGCGATCGTGGCGGCCATGGTGGTGCTGGCGTTGATCGCGCTGCGCATCAGCGCCCGCAACCCCGGCGAGCTGTCGACCCTCGACCGCGGGATCCTGATGGTGGTGGCCCCCGCCCAGACCGCCCTGTCGACCGTGGCGCGCGCCATAGGCGGGGTCGCGGGGCGCTACGTCGAGCTCACCCACGTGCGCGCCGAGAACGATCACCTGCGCAGCGAGGCGGCGCGCTTGCGGGCCGAGCTCATCGAGACCAAGCGGCTCGCCGCCGAGAGCGGGCGCTACCAGCGGCTGCTCGGCCTCAAGGACACCACCCCCGCGGAGACCCTGGCTGCGCGCGTCATCAGCATCGACGCCTCCCCGTACTTCCGGGTGGCGCGGGTGGAGCTCGATCGCGGCGCCGGCCTGGTGCGCCACGGGATGCCGGTGCTCACCTCGGACGGGGTGGTCGGGCGGATCAACCGCGTCGGGGACACCACCTCCGACATCCTGCTGGCGGTCGACTCGCGCTCGTCCATCGACGTGTTCTTGCCGCGCACCGGGGGCCGCGGGGTCCTGCGCGGGAAGGCCGGCGAGAACGGGTATCGCTGCACCATCGAGTACCTGGTGCGCGGCGAGCAGGCGCGCGAGGGGGATCTCGTGCTCACGAGCGGGCTCGGCGGAGCGTTTCCGCGAGATCTGCCGGTGGGCAAGGTGACCCGGGTCGCGCCGAACCCGTCGGATCTCTACCAGGAGGTGGAGGTCACGCCCGACGTGGACTTCGCGCGCCTCTCCGAGGTGCTGGTGGTGGTCGCGCCGCCGCCCACGCCGGATCCGGAGGCGAGCCTCCCGACGGCCCGCCGCCTCCCGCAGCTTCCGGCCCGCGGCCCGGCGGTGTACCGATGAGCCTGGGCCGGCGCGTGCGCGCCACCCCGACGTCGGTGCCAGGCCCAAGGGGGCGGTGGGGCGCGAAGCGGTGGCCATCGTGAGATCGCTCGTGACCCTGGTGGTCGCGTACCTGCTGCTCATCCTGCAGTCCACCGTCCAGGAGCTGGCGCCGGTCCGCATGCCGGCCCCGTCGCTCGGCCTGCTGGTGGTGCTGTACGTGGGCCTGTCGCCGAAGTGGGCGATCTCGTCGGCCTCGGTGGTGGCGCTGTGCACCGGCTACCTGCTCGATCTCGTGTCGGGCGCGCCGCAGGGGGTGCACGCCCTGGTCTTCGTGTTGATGGTGGTGATGGCCCGGGGCCTGTCGACCCGGGTGGCCGTGCAGGGGATCCTGCTGTCGGCGGCCACCGCCTTCGTGGCCAGCTTGGTCGCCGCCTTCCTGGTCGTGCTGGTGCGGGCCCAGGTCTCGCCCGAGGGCGGCTACGGGGGGCTGCGCCAGGCCCCGGTCGAGGCGCTCCTGACGGGCGTGTGCGGTCCCGTGGTGCTCGGTCTCCTGCGGCGGATCGACGGCAAACTCGAGGACACACGCGCCCGGGTGGGGCTGGCGCGGGGCTCGCGCACGGGGGCGCTGCCGCCGTGGAAATAGCCGGGCAGGACGCCGAGCTGCCCGAGATCCGTCGCCGGGTCCGGATGCTCGGGCTCTTCGTCTTCGGCGTCTTCGGCGCGATCGCTGGACGGCTCTTCTACCTGCAGGTGGTGGAGGGCGACTCGTTTTACCGGCTGACCTCGGACAGCATCGTCAAGACCGTGGTTCGCCCCGCCGTGCGCGGCGAGATCCGCGACCGCAAGAACCGGGTCCTCGCCCGCATGCGCCCGTCGGCGAACGTGTCGGTCCTGCCCCGGGAGCTCTCGCCCGAGGTCTTCGCACGGCTGGCGGGGCTGCTCGGCTGGGGGCCGACGGAGACCGAGGAGTGGTGGGATCGCATCGAGAGCGATCGGCGTGACCCGAGCCACGACCGCGAGCACACCCTGCTCGTGCGCGAGGACGTCCCGCGCGACGCCCAGGCCGTGCTCGAGGAGAGCGGCCTCGATCTGCCGGGCGTGCGCCTCGAGCACGCCATCCGGCGCGACTATCCCTATGGCGTCCTCGGGGCGCACGTGCTCGGGTACATGAACGAGATCTCTGCGGACGAGCTGCGTCTGCGAAAGCAGGAGGGCTACCGCTCGGGCGAGCTCGTGGGACGCATCGGCCTCGAGCGACAGTTCGAGGGGTACCTGCGGGGGCGCTCGGGCTTCGAGAAGCTGGTGGTCGACCGGCGCGGCGTCCCGCGCACCAGCATCCACGACCTGGTGGAGGGCGCGACCCGGCAGGAGCCCATCCCCGGCAACAGCGTGTTCCTGACCCTCGACGTCGACGTGCAACGCCTGGCCGAGCGGGCGATGCGCAACGTGAACGCCGGGGGCGCGGTGGTCCTCGACGTCACGACCGGGCGGATCCTGGCGGCGGTGTCGCGGCCGGCCTTCGATCCCAACGAGATGTCGGGGCACCTGTCGGCCGATGCGCAGGCCCGGCTGTTCGCCGATCGCTACCGTCCCCTGCGCGACAAGGTGCTGACCGAGACCTACTACCCCGGGTCGACGTTCAAGGTGGTCTCCGCGCTCACCGCGCTCGAGGACAAGCTGCTCGCGCCCGAGGAGAAGGCCAAGTGCCACGGGTACTACGAGCTCGGCCGGCGGCGCTTCAAGTGCACCAAGACCCACGGCGTGGTCAGCATGTACGACGCCATCGTGCAGAGCTGCAACGTCTACTTCTACGAGCTCGGGGCGCGCCCCGGGATGCTCGACCGGCTGGCCAAGTTCGCGACCGACCTGGGGCTCGGCGCGCCGACCGGGCTCGGCCTCAACGGGGAGGAGTCGGGGTTCATCCCCACCGAGGACTGGTACCGCGCCCAGAAGCGCGAGGATCCCACGGCCGAGGGGTTCCAGGTCGGCGACGCGCTGAACGCGGTCATCGGGCAGGGCTCGACCCGGGTGACCCTGCTGCAGATGGCCACCATGTACGCGGCGGTCGCCAACGGGGGCAAGCTGTGGCTGCCCCAGATCGTCGAGCGCATCGAGTCTCCCACCGGCCAGGTGCTGGAGGAGTTCGCCCCGCGGGTGCGACGGGATCTGGCCATCTCGCCCGAGAACCTGGCGATCGTGCGGCAGGCGCTGGTGGGGGTGGTGAACGAGCCCAAGGGCACCGCCAACAAGGCCCGCATCGACGACGGCATCGAGGTGGCGGGCAAGACCGGGACGGCGCAGGTGCGGCACTTCAGCCGGCGGGGCGAATCCGCGTCCAGCTACGACTCGAACGACCACGCCTGGTTCGTGGGGTTCGCCCCCGCCGGGAATCCGCGCATCGCCTTCGCGGTCCTGGTCGAGCACGGCGGCCACGGCGGCGAGATCGCGGCGCCCATCGCCATGGAGATCGCCCACACCTACTTCGAGACGGTCGCGCCGGCCGACAAGCTCGCGCCGCGGGTTGGCCTGCTGCGAAGGCGGGCGGCGGGGGCCGAAGCGCTGGCCGGGGCCGAGGCCGAGGCGCGCGAGCCTCCCTTCGTGCCCGTGCCCGTGCCCGTGCCCGGCCCCGGGCTCGATCGAGCGGGTGGGGCCGCCGTGCAGGCGCCCGAGCCCGAGCCCGCCCAGGCCCCCGCGTCGGCGCCCGTGCCGGCGCCTGCGCCTGCCAACCCGTCGGGTTCGCAGCCATCCGCGGCTGCGCCGCCAGAGCCCGAAGCCGCGCAGCCCTCGGATGTCCCGGCTCAACCGGCGGCCCCGCGCGCCTCCTCGATGGCCGAGGAGATCCCTTAGGCCATGTCCCTGGAAGTTCGGAGAGCCTCGGTGGCCCCTGGCGGCCACCATTCTGGCTGGGGTCCGTAGCGGTGGCGCTTCCGACCATCGCGTGGCGCAAGCTGCGCTTTCGCTTCGACTGGACGCTCATGCTGGCCACCTTGACCCTGGTCGCCATCGGTCTCGTCAACCTGTGGAGCGCCGTGCAGGATCGCGGGCCGCACCTCTTCTCGAAGCAGGTGTCGCTGCTGGCGGTGGGGTTGGCGGTCTTCCTCGGCGTGGCGGCGCTCGACTACCGGACCATCGGCCGCCTCGGCTACATCCTCTACGGCGCCGGGGTGGCCATGCTCATGGCGGTGCTGCTCTTCGGCAAGGTGGTGGGGGGCGCGCGCCGCTGGTTCGATCTCGGGCCGGTCCACCTGCAGCCCTCGGAGATGGTCCAGGTGCTGACCATCCTCGCGCTCTCCAAGTACCTCAACGATTCGCCCGCGCTCGAGGGGCGCACGCTGCGCCACCTGGCCATCCCGGTGGCCATCGTCAGCGTGCCGGTGCTGCTGATCGCCCGGCAGCCCGACCTCGGGACGGCCTTCCTCATCTTCCTCATCTTCATCACCGTCATGCTGACCGCCCGGCTGCGCCTCAAGACCCTGGCCGGGATCATGGGGCTCGCCATCATCTCGGCCTCACCGATCTGGCGCTATGGCCTGCACGAGTACCAGCGCAAGCGGGTGGAGGCCTTGCTCAACCCCGACTCGGCGGAGGCCTGGCAGTCCCGCCAGGCGCTGAACGCCATCGGCTCCGGGCGCTTCGCTGGCAAGGGGTTCTTGCAGGGTACCCAGATCCGTATTCGCAGATTGCCCGCGCTGTGGACCGACTTTCCCTTCGCCGTGTGGGCCGAGGAGTGGGGGTTCCTCGGCGGCATGCTGGTCCTCTGCGCCTACGCCGTCCTCATCTTCTGGACCCTCAAGATCGCCAGCGGCGCCCGGGATCGCTTCGGGGCCACGCTGTGCGTGGGGGTCGCCGCGCTCCTCTTCTGGCACGTGGCCATCAACGTCGGGATGGTGATCGGCGTGCTGCCGGTGGTCGGCGTGACGTTGCCGCTCATCAGCTACGGTGGCTCGAGCGTGCTCACGATCATGGCGGCGCTCGGGCTGGTGATGAACGTGTCGATCCGCCGCTACTCGTATTGAATCGGGGACCTTATTGAGTCGGGGACGTGGCTCGCTGCCGCTCGCGCGTCCCCGCGCGGCGCTCGCCTGAACCGCGGGAGGTGAAGCGGGGGGCAGGCACCACAGGCCGTTGACCCTCTCTCTTCTCTACTTCTGGAAGGCGATCGGGGCCTGCCCCGCCACCCGGAGGCTGACCCAGCCCGGGTGGGGCTCGGGCACCTCGATCGACGAGGCGGCCAGATCGGAGATGGCGGTGCGGTAGACCTGGATGCGCTCGAGGAGGTTGCCGGCGCCGTCGAGGACGTCGGCGGCCTCTGGCACGCCGATCGGCTCCATCGGGACCGGGTGGCGAATGCCCCAGCGCGGTCCGTTCGCGTCGAGCAGCAGCACGTGGTGGCGGCCCATGGAGGACACGAGGGCGCTGGTCGACACCGCGGTCGCGCCGACGCTGTAGACCGAGAGGGCGGCGTTCACCGTGGCCACGTGGTCGACGAGCCCCTGGTAGGTGTACCCGCTGATCCACTTGCTGTTGCAGTACCCCATGATGTCCGTGCGGGTCGGGGCCATGAGGGAGAGCGTCCGCGGGTCCCACCCGTAGACGCCGTCCAGGCCCTTCGGATCGGGAAAGTTCGGATCGATCCCGGTGATCATCCCGCCCGCGGACACACAGGGCGCGTGGTTGCGGCCGTGGTTGTGACCGACCTCGTGGGGCATCACCTGGGCCGACAGGTTGTCGCCGAAGCCGGCGCCCATCGCCACCCGACCCTGGGCCGCCCCACGCTGGGTCCCGGTCACGTAGCCGATGCCCATGGTGCAGCTGTTGCCGCAGAACTTGGCCAGGGTGTCCTCGGGCTTGACCAGGCCGAAGTAGTACACCTCGGCCGCTGGATTGTCGGCGGCCCGCCTGGCGCGCAGCTGATCGAGGGCCCCGACCCAGTCGATGGGATACTGGGTGAGGGTCAGGGGATTCCCGACGGTCAGGTCGAGCGTGTCGATCGGGTACATCGCGAGCATGATGGCCCGGTAGCTGGCGAGGCCGGCGTCGGAGGTGTCGGGCAGGCGGCCGTTGGCCTGCATGGGGATGATCTGGATCTTGAGGCCGCCGGTCACGCGGGCGCCCACCGCCGCGAAGTCCGTGCCCGCCGGGAAGCGTGGGCTCACGGCGTCGCCGACCGGGGCGCTGGCCGAGCACTCGGCGATCTCGACCGCGTAGGCGGTCTCGAGGGCGATCTCGCTGGCCGGCACCGTGACCTGGAAGGTGCTCTTGAGGTCCGCCTCCACCGAGGAGGCGCTGATGGTGGCCTTGGCGAAGTAGAGGGTGGGCGCCGCCGCGGGGGTCTGGCGGATCCACACCCGCGCGGACAGGGCCCGCGGGGCCCAGCCGGTCGCCACGGCCACCTGGATCCGGAAGACGGCGTCCCGTCCGGTGACCACGTCGGCGTTGCGGGTGCCGGCGGCGACCTCGGTTCCGTCGGTGGCCATGGTGATCTTGACCGTCTGATACACGGCGACCTCGTGGATGGCGATCCCGGAGGCGAGGTCGAAGCAGGCGTCGGGGAGGGTGGAGGCCGTGACGGTCGAGGTCCCATCCGAGGAACCAGGAGGCGCTGCCTGGCCGCCGGCACCGGCGGCGGCGCCGGACGTGTCGGCGCCCGCACCCCCCGCGGCGGCCGTGCCGATGGTGCTCGTCCCCGCGGTGCTGCCCGTCGGCGAGGTTCCCGCTATGCCCGCGCCGCCACCGCCGCCGCACCCGGCGCCGATCGCGAAGACGAGCCAGGCTTCGAGGCAGACGCGCGGAAGACGCTGGACACCTTGACGCATTCGGCAAGCTCCTTTGGGTACGGGCAGGGGCGAGCGGGGCTGGGGCTGGCGCGGCAATCCGGCGGCAACGCCACGGGGAGGACGGCAAAGAGACGTGACCCCCGCAGTCTGATGGATCTACTAGACGATCTGTGGGCTGTCATATGTCGATGTCATTAAACATAAACATTCACCCGCCCTTCACCTGACCTCTCGCGCCGCCCCAACCTTCACGTGGCCGCGACGCGTGGCCGTGGCCCATGCCTTTGACTCGAGCTGGCTCAGGGCGCGGCGGAGCGGCTCATCCGCGCGATGCGTCCGGCCATGGTGGGATACATCACGGCGAGCTCCGGTCCCTCGGCCAGCTCGAAGTCGGCAAACTCGAACCCGGGAGCGACGGTGCAACCCATCAAGGCGAAGTCGGGGCCGAGCTCGGCGCTGGCACCGAGCTCGATACCAAACCAGGTCCCCGCCGGAACCACGAGCTGCGGGCGCTGCCCGGCCGCCAGATCGCGCCCGAGACGCGCCACGTCGCAGCTCGAACCGGGGCCGAGCCGCAGGATGTCGACCGGCCCGCCCTCGTACAGGTGAAAGACCTCGTCCGACTTCAGGCGGTGAAGGAGCGTGGCGGGAGCCGCCGCGGTCACCAGAAAGTAGATGGCCGTCGACGCAGCCCGGGGACCGGGGTGCGTGGCCGCGACGACGGCGGTCTCCGCGCGATGGGTCTCCAGGTAATGGCCGCGCTCGGGATGCGGCACGAGCCCGAGGGCGCGGATGATCTCTCCGGCGCGCGGGGACAGGACGACGGGGGTGACGGCGGTGGTGGCGCGGTCGGGCGGCGAGCTGGACATGGGCTCGCGTGAGATTACCGCGCGGCGAGCGAGATTGGAGCCGCCGGCAGGCCAGGGAGTCTCGCCTGGAGGTTCGACGCTTGCGTTTTTTTGTGCGAAGGGGGACCGTGCCACATCCAATGAACAGATCGACCAAGCACCTCGACGCCCGTCATGACCGACACCGAGACCGACAGCGACATCGACACCGACATGGCCAGAGCGACGCGCGCGCGCCGAGCCTGGCGCGGACGCCGCGCGGGCTGCCGTTCCTCTGCCGGTCGCTGTCGTGTTTGGCGGTGGTCTGTGGGCTCTTCAGCGGAGCCTGGGGGTGTGCGACCCCGTCCAAGGCCAGGGCGCCGGCGCCGGCCTCTCCGGCCCGTGAGAAGGACTCCACCGCCGAGAAGGCGGCTGCCCTGCGTTCGGCCTCCGGAGGGTTGCAGCTCGACGCCGAGGAGGAGCGCTGGGGCTTCGAGGAGGCGCGTGAGCGACGCAGGCGCGCGGACGCTGCTCGCGCCGCGGCTTCCGGACCAGCGCACGTCCCCCTGCCGCCCCCACCCCCTTCCGCGCCTCAGCCGTCTCCCGCCGTTCCCCCGGGTCCCACCGTGCCTTGACCGTCCTCGTCCCACGTCGCGTCCGGTCGCGGAACGAGGACGGCGACGAGGACGAGGACGGGATGTGGGAACGGACCTGAGGGGGGCGTGGCAATGAGCAAGGCCCGGATCCTCGTGGTGGACGACGCCAGCCAGGCCCGCGCCGCCCTCTCCGAGCTGTTGCGGGTAGAGGGCTACGCCGTCGAGACCGCCGCGGACGGCTTCAAGGCGCTCGGCAAGCTGGCGGACTTCGCGCCGGATGTGGTGCTGACCGATCTCAAGATGCCCGGGATGGACGGGATCGAGCTCCTGCGCAAGATCCGGAGCCAGGACGTGGACGTGTGCGTCCTCATCATGACCGGCTTCGCGAGCGTGGATAGCGCCGTGACCGCCATGAAGGATGGGGCGGCCGACTACCTGACCAAGCCGCTCGATCTCGCCGAGCTGACCGGGGTGCTGAAGCACGAGCTCGAGCAGCTGCGCCTGCGGCGCCACACCCGCACGGTGGGGCCAGCGCGGTCGAGATCGCGCGCGCCCGAAGGGGTCGGGCGTCTGCCCGAGCTGGTCGGCGATTCGCCGGCGATGCAGCAGGTGGCCGCCACCGTCGTGCAGGTGGCCGGGGCCCGCAGCAGCGTCCTCGTCACCGGGGAGTCGGGGACCGGCAAGGACCTGATCGCCACCGCCATTCATACCCGCAGCCCGCGGGCCGACGGCCCCTTCGTGCGGCTGTCCTGCGAGGGGTGGGGGGAGGCCGCCCTCGAGGCGGCGCTCTTCGGTGTGGCGCCGACGGCGCGGGCCCGCGCGGGCACCCCCGAGCCCCCCGGCCGCGCCGACGGGAAGCTGCGCCAGGCCGACGGCGGGACGTTGTTCCTCGACGAGATCGCGGCGGTCCCGCTGCCGCTCCAGGCCCGGCTGCTCGGATTCCTCGAGGCCGGAACCTTCGAGCGCGTGGGGGGAACCGAGCCCCAGCGCGCCGATGTGCGGGTGCTGGCAGCCAGCCGCCACGACTTGAAGGCCGAGGCCGCGACGGGGCGTTTCCGCGAGGATCTCTACTACCGGCTGTCGGTGTTCAGCCTGCACCTCCCCCCGCTGCGCGAGCGCCCCGAGGACGTCGGGCCGCTGTGCCGCCACCTGCTGGGACGGCTGCTCGGTCTGGTGCACGGCAAGTCCATCACCGGATTCTCGTCCGACGCGCTGCTGGTGCTGGCCGCCCACGCGTGGCCTGGCAACGTCGGTGAGCTGGAGAACGTGATCGAGCGGGCGGTGGTGCTGTGCGACGGACCGTGGATCTTGCCGCGGCACCTGCCGCCCGAGGTGCGGAGCCCGACGCCGCGCGATGGGGTGACCATTCCGGGCACCACCCTCGAGGAGATCGAGCGCTACGCCATCACCAAGACCCTCGAGGCGACCGGCGGCTCGACCAGCGAGGCAGCGGAGGTGCTCGGCATCAGCGCGCGCAAGATCCAGTACAAGATGCACGAGTACCGGAGCGCGCCCAAGGCCCCCATGGCGGTGGTGCGGCTCCCGCCGAGCGCGCCGCCTTCGAAGTAGAACGGGCGGGCGGCGCGAACCAGGGGCGGGCGCCGGTGCCGGGGCCGCGCGCCCGGTCCTTGTGGGCCGGGGATTCGTGCTTAGGTTCCGGGCGGCTGACACATGGGCTCCGCCTCTCTCTCACTCAGGGACCTCGAGGACCTCCGGGCCCACCGCCGGTGCGCCCGTCCATGACCCGGCGGCGGTGGGTCTCGCCCCTGTCTCGGGCCGGCAAGCGGCTCGGCCCGAGCCCGCTGTGGTACAAGGACGCCATCCTCTACGAGCTGCGCGTGCGCTCGTTCTTCGACAGCAACGGCGACGGAATCGGGGACTTTCGGGGGGTGGCCTCCAAGCTCGACTATCTGCAGGACCTCGGCGTCACGGCCCTCTGGCTCCTGCCGTTCTATCCCTCCCCGCTGCGTGACGACGGCTACGACATCGCCGACTACACCGACATCCACCCCGACTGCGGCACCCTGGCGGATTTCACGGTCCTGCTCGAGGAGGCCCACCGTCGCGGCATCCGGATCATCACCGAGCTCGTCCTCAACCACACCTCCGACCGGCATCCCTGGTTCCGGCGGGCGCGCCTCGCGCCGCCGGGCTCGGTCGAGCGCGACTTCTACGTGTGGAGTGACTCGCAGGAGCGCTACCGCGAGGCGCGCATCATCTTCAAGGACTTCGAACACTCGAACTGGACCTGGGACGGGATCGCCAAGGCCTACTTCTGGCACCGGTTCTACGGGCACCAGCCCGACCTCAATTTCGCCAATCCGGCGGTCGAGGAGGCGCTGCTCGGCGTGGTGGACTTCTGGCTGGACAAGGGCGTGGATGGGCTGCGCCTCGACGCCGTCCCCTACCTGTACGAGGCCGAGGGCACGAGCTGCGAGAACTTGCCGGAGACCCACGCCTTCCTCAAGCGGCTGCGCGCGCACGTCGACGCCCGCTATCAGGATCGCATGCTGCTGGCCGAGGCCAACCAGTGGCCCGAGGACGCCGCCGCCTACTTCGGGGCCGGCGACGAGTGCCACATGAACTTTCACTTTCCGATCATGCCGCGGATGTTCATGTCGATCCACATGGAGGATCGCTTCCCGATCATGGACATCCTGGCCCAGACCCCGCAGATCCCCCCCAGCTGTCAGTGGGCGCTGTTCCTGCGCAACCACGACGAGCTGACGCTCGAGATGGTCACCGACGAGGAGCGGGACTACATGTACCGCGCCTACGCCCGCGACACCGAGATGCGCATCAACCTCGGCATCCGGCGGCGGCTCGCGCCCCTGGTCGGCAACGATCGTCGCAAGATGGAGCTGCTGAACGGGCTCCTGCTGTCGCTGCCCGGCACCCCGGTCCTCTACTACGGTGACGAGATCGGCATGGGCGACAACGTCTTCCTCGGGGACCGCAACGGGGTGCGGACCCCCATGCAGTGGAGCGCCGACCGCAACGCCGGGTTCTCGCGGGCCAACCCCCAGCGCTTGATCCTGCCCATCACCATCGATCCCGAGTACCACTACGAGGCGATCAACGTCGAGGCCCAGCAGGACAACTCGAGCTCGCTCCTGTGGTGGACCAAGCGCTTGATCGCGCTGCGCAAGCGCTTCTCCGCCTTCGGTCACGGGAGCATCGCCTTCCTGACGCCGGTCAATCACCGGATCCTGGCCTTCACGAGGACGTTCCACCCGCGCACCGATCACCCGGCGGACGACGAGACGGTGCTGGTGGTGGCCAACCTGTCGCGCTTCGTGCAGTACGTCGAGCTCGATCTGTCGGCCTGGAAGGGCACGCGCCCGGTCGAGCTGGTGGGCAACACGGAGCTCCCGGCCGTGGGGGTCGCGCCTTACCCCCTCACCCTCGGTGGACACGCGTTCTACTGGTTCTCGCTCGAGCCGCAACAATCGGCGGACGACACCCAGCTGGCCGCGGCGCAATACCGACCACCGGTGGTGGAGTGCGCGAGCTTCGAGGGCCTCTTCACGGGTGAGGGACGCCTCGCGCTCGAGGATGCCCTGCCGGCCTTCCTCGCGACCCGTCGCTGGTTCGCGGGTCGGACCCACCCGGTGACCGCCGTGCGCATCGAGGAGGCGGTCGCCCTCGGCGAGACCCAGGTGTTGATCGTCGCCGTCGACGACGGGCAAGGGGAGCCGGAGCGGTACGTGCTGCCGGTCGCGACCGCCGCCGCCACCGACGGGCGCGTGGTTCCGGCCATCGCCCTCATCGCCACGCTGCACACCCCCTCGGGGGACCTGCCCCTCGTCGACGCGCTCGAGGATGGTCCGTCCTCGCGGCGCCTGCTCGAGGTGGTGGCGGCCGAGCGCCGCTTCGTGCGCGGCGAGCTCGTGGTGCAGGCCCGAGCCTTCGTTCCCCTCGACATCCCCGACGCCGAGCCCCGAAACATCAGCGCGCAGCACGTCGCGGCCGCCATCCGCTACGGCGATCGCTACCTGCTCAAGATGTTTCGGAGGCCCGAGGACGGGGTCAGCCCCGAGCTCGAGGTCAACCGCTTCTTGAACCAGCACGCGCCCGGGCTCTCCCCCGCGGTGGTCGGCGCCCTCGAGCTTTGGCGCGGGCGGGCGGAGCCGAGCACGCTTGCGGTGGTGCAAGCCTTCGTCCCCAACGAGGGGACGGCCTGGACCCACACCGGGGAGGAGCTGCGTCGGTTCTTCGAGCGAATCCTCACGCGCCACCGGGAGACCGCTCCTCCGCCGAGCGGCGGGGGCGCGGGGCCTTTAACGCCGCTCGAGGCAGCACGGGCCGAGCTTCCGCCTGTCGTCGCAGAGGTCATGGGCACCTACCTCGACCTCGCGAGCAAGCTCGGTCAGCGCACGGCCGAGATGCACCTGGCGCTGGCCAGCCGCTTCGACGAGCCGGCCTTCGCGCCCGAGCCCTACACCCCGCTCGACCGGCGCTCGAGGTACCAGTCGATGCGCAACCTGGTCGGCCGGACCGTGCGGCTGCTGCGCAACAGCCTCCCCCGCATCCCGGCGGCGGTGGAGCCGGACGCCCGGCGCCTGGTCGAGCACGGCGATCGGGCGCTCGCGCGCTTCGAGCCGCTGCTGAGCCAGCGCCTCGGAGGACTGCGTATCCGCACCCACGGGGACTTCCACCTCGAGCAGGCGCTCTACACCGGGAAGGACTTCGTGCTCATCGACTTCGGAGGGCTGGCGAGCCAGACCCTGGCCGAGCGGCGGCGCAAGCACTCGGCCCTGCGCGACGTGGCCAGCATGCTGGCATCGTTCCGGTTCGCGGCCAGCATCCCGCTGCTCGACGCCGCGGTGATCCGGGTGGAGGACCGGGCGCTGGCGGCGCCATGGGCCGACGCCTGGCAACGCTGGGCCTCGGGCGCCTTCCTGCGCACCTACCTGCACGCCACCGATGGCGCCTCGTTCCTCCCGCTGCCGGAGGATCTTCCCACCTTGCTCGACACCTACCTGCTCGAGCGGGCCTTCCAGGAGCTGGCCGACGAGCTGGTCGAGGCCGGCGAGACCCTGGCGATTCCCCTCCGTGCGATCGTCGAGCTGTGCGGCCTCTGAGGCGGTCCTAGGCCTTTGGCGGGGTCACGAGCGCGAACGCGGCGCCCTGTGGATCCAGCAACTGCACGATTCGCTGACCGCCCGGGACGTCCATGGGGCCGTTGAGCACGCGCGCACCCTTCGCCTTGGCACGGGCCAGGGCTCCGTCGAGGTCGGCCGTCGTCACGTAGTACATCCACGACGGTGGAACCTCGCGCCCGTCGGGCGTCGTCATTCCCTTCGGGGTCGTCATCATGCCGCCGAGTTGCTTGCCCCCGCGCCCCCACAGGAGGTACTTGCCCATGGGGCCCATGTCGAATTCGCCGAGCCGCTCCCAGCCGACGATCTCATGATAGAAGTTGAAGGCCGCCTCGTGGTCGGTGGTGTAGAGCTCGTGCCACGAGAATTCACCGGGCTTGCTGCTGTCGTGCGCTGGCATGTCGCTCGACGGGGTGAAGATCGAGATCACGGCGCCCTGCGGATCGCCGATCACCGCGAAGCGTCCGACCGACGGCACGTCCTCCTGATGGTGGATCTTTCCCCCCAGCTTCTTCACCTTGACGACGGACCCGTCGAGGTCGGCCACCTCGACGTTGGCTTGCCAGTATGGCGGAGCGCCCATCTGTTTCGCGGCGGCGGGGAGCAGGGTCAAGCCGCCGAGAGGACCCTGGTCGCCGACCCACATCGTGTAGTCGCTGCCGTCCCCGAAGGGCTGGGTCCTCCACCCGACGACCTCGGCGTAGAAGGCGATGGCGGCCGGCAGATCGCTGGTGAGAAGCTCGTACCAAACGAAACGTCCCTGGTTGTTCATGGCGGGAGCATGGCCCAGGGGACCTCGGGTTGTCGAGGGCTCCGCGCTCCGCAGCCGGTCGGCGGACGCCTGGTCGGCGCCCTCTCGAGCGCCGACCAGGGTGGAGCTGACGAGGCCTTGGGCGGGGTCCCGGCGCGCCTGCCCCCCGGCCCTCCTCAGATGGAGGCAGCCTGGCCGGTCTCTGCCGGGACGGCGTTTCGTGGATCGCCCTGCTCTTCGAGCTCGACCTGCTCGTCGCTCATCTCCTGCCCGATGGCCTCGAGCTGGTCCTCGTCGATCACGGCTCGCACCTTGGGAAACAGATCGCTCTCCTCTTCCCCGACGTGATGCTCAACCTCCTCCTTCAGCACCTTCAGCTTGGCATCGAAGGTCTCGTCACCGGCGTCCAGGTCCAGCAGGTCGGCGAGGACACGCTTGATCGCGAGGTGCTCCTCCAGCGATTCGAGCAGGATGTCCTCGGTCCGCTTCTCCTTCACCGCGGGGTAGAAGTGGTGCTCGTCGATGGCGGCGTGGACCGCCAGCTTGTCCGCAATTTGCTCGAACAGCTTGGTCTTCGACGCCGACGTCCTGGCCTTTTCGATCTTCGAGAACAGGCTCTCCACTTCGCGATGCTGCGACTCGAGCAATTCTATGGCGTTCATGATTGGGTTCCCTTTCTGTGATGGATCAGACTCTTGAATCAGGCTCTTGGATCAGGCTTTGCCAGCGTCGTGCCAACGTCGTACCCGAGCACCTTCATCCTCACTTTCATCCTGGTACAGCCGCATCTCGTGGCCTCCTGTCACCGACCGGACACCTGGGGTGGAGGCCCGTCACCCCGAGCAGACAGCCCGGGCGGTCCGCCCCGGTCAAGGGGAGAGGACGACCTTCTCGCAGTTGTCTCGCTTGGTCAGGAACATCTCGAAGGCCTCTGGCGCCTGATCGAGGCGCATGCGATGCGTGATGACGAAGCTGGGATCGATCTCGCCGCGCTCGATGCGGCCGAGCAGCGGCTCGAGGTAGCGCTGCACGTGACACTGCCCACCGCGCATGGTCAGGCCGCGGTTCAGCAACGATCCCATGGGGAACTTGTCGATGAGCCCGCCATACACGCCCACCACGGACACGATCCCACCGTTGCGGCAGGCGCGGATGGCTTCACGCAGGGCGATCGGCCGCTCGGTCTCCAGCATCAGGGCTTGCTTGGCGCGGTCGTAGGCATACTGGAGCCCGTGGCCATGGGCCTCGGCGCCCACCGCGTCGATGCACGCGTCCGGGCCGCGGCCGCCGGTCAGCTCGCGCAGGGCATCGTGGACGTTCTCCTTCTCGTAGTCGATGGTGTGGGTGGCGCCGGCCCGATCTCGGGCCATCTTCAGCCGATAATCGAAGCGATCGATGGCGATGACCCGCTCCGCGCCGAGCAGCCGCGCGCTGGCGATGGCGAACTGGCCCACCGGCCCCGCGCCCCACACCGCGATCACCTTTCCCGGCGTGATCTCACACATCTCGGCGCCCATGTAGCCGGTGGGAAAGATGTCCGACAGGAACAGCACCTGCTCGTCGGGGAGCCCGGCCGGGATCTTGATCGGGCCCACGTCGGCGAAGGGGACCCGCACGTACTCCGCTTGCCCGCCGGCGTAGCCGCCGAGCACGTGGGAGTAACCGAAGAGGCCGGAAGGGGAGTGGCCCCACAGCATCTCGGCCATCCAGGCGTTGGGGTTGCTGTTCTCACACAGAGAGAAGAGCCTCTCGTGGCACATCGTGCACTGGCCGCAGGCGATGGGGAAGGGGACCACCACCCGGTCGCCGATCTTCAGCTTCTTCACACCGCGTCCGGTCTCGACGACCTCGCCCATGAACTCGTGGCCGAGCACGTCGCCCTTCTCCATCGAGGGGATGAGGCCGTTGTAGAGGTGCAGATCCGAGCCGCAGATCGCGGTCGCCGTGACCTTCACGATCGCATCCCTTTCGTTCAAGATGCGCGGGTCCGGTACCGTCTCGACGCGGACCTTCTTCTTGCCTTCCCAGCAATTGGCTCTCATGTCTCGGGCCCCCCCGTGGCGGCGGCTCGTGGTCCATTCCCGGGCGACCAGGCCGCCCGTGGTCCTCGATCCCCATCGGGACGTGCCGGATGCATGCCCTCGTGGATGCTGGCGTCGGACCTCGTGATCTCGCCCGTCTCCAGCAGCTGCTTCAGGCGCTTCAGATCGGCGGCGATGAGCTGCTCTGGCAAGCGGCGGACCAGCCTCCCCAGGGTGCTGGCCGCCTTCTCGAGGTTGGCCGCTCCGGTCAGCTTGGCCGCCGCGCCCGCCCCCGGGAGGAGATTCATTCTGAGGTGCACCTCGGTGCCTCGGCCACCGGGTGCGCTCACGAAGCGCACCTCGCCCGTGTGCTCGAAGGGCGCGCCCTCGACCGAGTGCCAGGCGATGCGCTCGCTCGGTCGATCCTCCACGATGACGGCGTCCCACGCCAGCGCGTCACGGCCCGTCACCGAGGCGTGCCAGCGGGAGCTCAGCGGATCGCGGACCTCGACGCGCTGGAGGTGGCTCATGAACCGCGGCAGGTTCTCGAAGTCGCGCCACAGGTCGTAGATCTCGGCCGCCGGCCGCTGGATGGTGATGACGGCGGAGATCGGGACGCCATGGGCGGTGGTGGACGACGTGGGGGATGAGGACCGCGCGACCGCCGTCGCGCCATGGCCTCGGTCCGGATCGCCTCGGCGAAGGCTGGCCCAGAGATCGACCGCCGTCACGACCGTCACCGCGGCGAGACCGACCGACGCTCGATCGGCACGGGTGCGCCGATCGGCGAGCGCGCCGCCGCCGATGAGGGCCAGATCGACGAGGTCCCCGGCGACCCGGGACCAGAGCCATCGGCCGGGCCTGGGTGAGGTGAGCAGCGCCAGGCTCGAGCCGACCTCACGGGCCCCGAGGGCCCTCAGGATCCGGCGACGTCTCCGCGTGCTGCGGAGACCGAGCAATCCCAGGAGGGCGGAGGGCGCGAGCAGCTCGGCTGCCCCTAGCCCGACGCCGAACCAGCCGAGACCCCGCGCCCAACCGCCGGTCGCGCGCGCGCGGGGCGCGCCCCGGGTGTCCGCTTCAGGAGCTCGGGCCGCCAGTCCGCTGGCTCCGGCGTCGGTCGCCGGCTGCCTCGCGGCAGAGATGATCGGTCGGTCGACTTTCGTCCGTTCAGGTCGTGTTTCCATGTCGTTCCTCCTTCGAAACGGCTGCCCAGCTGCAACCACGGTGCCCGGCGAAGGCCGTGGGAAGTGGAAGGTGGAAGCTGAGCCCGCCGAACGAGTGTTCGTTTTCGAAACCCCGGGGAGAACCAGGCAGCCCCGTCGTTTCTGTGAAGTGACTGCGGCGCTCGCCGCTCCAGGGGCGGCGCAGGAGACCAGCAGGCACGGGACGGCATGGGAATTGAAGGATCTGGCGCTCCGATGTGCATGGATGAGCCGCTGCAAGATCCGCCCGCCGCGCCCGCGGGAGCTCCCGCTTGCGGACGGGCCGCTCCACCATTTGCCGTCTCCGTCGGCGGTCTCGACGCCATCACCCTGGCGAGCTTCACGGGGCAACCATTGGTCCTGGCGTTCCTGACCGGCTGGGACCCGACGTGCGCCGCCGATGAAGCCCTCGGCGGTGCGCGCGCCGAGCTGCGCGGCCTCGGCGCGGTGTTGCTGGTCGCGGCCGAGGACGCACTGTGGTGCTTCCGACCCGACGACGAGCTCGAGCTGTTCGCCTCGGTGGACACCGGGAGCGGCCCGGACCTCCTGGCCCTGCGCACCCGATACGGGGTTCACCCGGGCACGCCCTCGGCCCTGTTCGTGATCGATGACGCGGGGATCGTCCGCTTCGTCCACGCACCGAGCGTGGGGGCCGATCGGGATCCCACGTTCGCCTCGGTGGTGCAGGCGCTCGAGCTCGCCGGCCGGGCGCTCTGCGCGCGCGATGGGCTGGGCGATCCGCAGGTGGCGTCCCGGGACGACCATCGCTCCGACGCTGACGGCGGACCGACTGCCCCGGTCGGCCGCTCGGGCTGGCAGCCGTCGCGCCGCGAGCTCGTGGTCGGCAGCCTGGTGACGGCCGCGTGGCTCGTCCTGGGGCGCGATGGGGCTCCCGCGTCGGCCGCCGGAGCCGGAGTGACGAGCACGTCTCCGCCCGATGACCGCGCGGCGGGCGTGCCTCCCGAGGTCGAGATCACCTGGCGGGTCAATGATCACACCCACACCCTGCGGGTCGACGCGCGGGCGAGTGTGCTCGATGTCCTGCGCGAGCGCCTGGCCCTGACGGCACCAAGAACGGCTGCGATCATGGGCAGTGCGGCGCTTGCACCGTCCTCATCGACGGACAGCGCGTCCTTGCGTGTCTCACCCTGGCGGTGACGGCGAACGGAGCGAAGATCACCACCATCGAAG
>Ga0265316_10000633_pt1 | contig 39129 bp, 44 predicted proteins | sample 4522metaG_FD_202092 | JGI IMG/M metagenome (GOLD analysis project Ga0265316, IMG submission 202092) | Rhizosphere microbial communities from Carex aquatilis grown in University of Washington, Seatle, WA, United States - 4-5-22 metaG | ecosystem: Host-associated > Plants > Roots > Rhizosphere >... | reverse complement strand
GTAACTGCTCACTACGTTCCCATGGCCTTTGAAACATTGGCAAACCAGTTGCCCCGGTCAGCCCACCACCAAGACAGTAGCACAGAAGCGTTGATGGAAAAGGTTTGGCTTCCTTTCTTGGATTTTGTTCCAAAAGACACTTTTCTTTTAAGTACCAAGTGCCTTAATTTTCTCTCCGCTTTGTTGTTGTCAGCGGGAACATCAGGGTAAAGAATACAGGTTAAAAATTCATGAGTATAGTTTTTGAATCGTTCTTTTAAATCCAAAAGTTTTTTTGGGGCGGGCTGACTCGGCAGCTTGGCCAGAATAGCCAATTGTCTTCTTAAATCCTCATAATCCTTAGTCCGCTTAAGCGGCTCAAAAGGGCTGGCAACAATATTTCTAACCTGAGTGTAAGTTTCTTTTACTTGGTGGTAGAACTCTTGGCATAACAGACGCTTGTCTTGGGGCAAGTCATCAATAGCAGCCAAATCTCTTGCCTGGCGCAAAGGGTGCGCCCAGCAGGCCTGGTGTTGCCCGGGCAGATTATCATAAGCGCCGTAACAATCCGTAATCCGCACGCCTTTAAAGCCGCCCATCAGTTCCTCGGCATTGGGTCTGCCCCTATTTCTACCCACCATAAATACCGCTTCCTCGCTATGGCTTGGAGCCATGACCCAGGCAAACTTTTCTCCGCCCTGTTCTTTGTAGCCGGTTTCATCAAAGTGGAGGCTGGGACTGCCCCTGACCCTTTGTTTTAACTGTTCGTAGGATAATGCCAATTTGTCCGAGGATCGGCTCAGAATACTGGCAATTTCCCCGTCCGAAATTGAGAGGCGGTAAAAATCCCGAGCCAGATCAGTAATTTGCTGGAACGACATTCTGGAAACATATGTCCAATACAAGACTGCCTGTTTAATGTTCGGTCCCAAAACGGCTAATTGGGAACTAACCGGAATAGCCTGGCAGCTTTTGTGGCAGAGAGGGCAAAAACCGATCCGGATGTTTTGTTTAGTTACAGTTTTAACTGCCGGCAGGACAATGTCTTCCTGATAGCGAATAACACTACGAATATTGCTTAAAGATCCCTGACAATCAGGACAACAAACAATAGGATAATCTTTAATATCGGTAACCTCCCCCTCCTGGGGTACGGGACGACGGAAAGAATCTTTAGGACGGGGAAGCCCGCCCACGGAAGCCGTAGGGGGCTGATTGCCTGTAGGGTCTTTGGGTTTTTTATTCTTACCAAAAACAATCCGCTGTAGCTCTTCAAGCTGCAATTTTAAAGTTTCAATGGTTTGGGCCTGCTGTGCTGCCGTAGCCTTTAGCTCCTTAATTTCCTGACGCAGTTCCTGATTTTCCCGCCTTAAGTAGCTATTGGCAGTCCGCAGACGATCAACTTCGCTAAGTTGTCCGCGCATAACAAAAAATGAATTGTAATTTTGTTTTAGTTTCTGAACTTTAACTTCTTTTCCTTATTATACTTGATTTTCTGACCACGGGCAAACGTAGTGAGCAGTTACTTTTAAAATGCTGGACAAAAAAAGCCGGATGTGCTATAATATAAGTATAGAAGTCAACAAACGAGAAACCAAAACAAAAACAAGCCAAAAGCTTAATTGGGAGGGGATTAAGCGCACAATCTTTCTTTCCCAACAAAACCGAAAAACAGACTTTAAAGCAAATTCACAATAAATTAATATAGTAAAGCTTAAATCAATTTTTTAAGCAAACTTAACAAGCTATTATGCGTATGATAGTTTGAATTTTTTATTGTAAAAATAAATAAAATAACAGGGCGGGTAGGAGGGTCGACAATGCTTGCTCAAAAAATAAGGTTAAACAATCAATAAAAATAAAAATTAACAAACAAATATGAAAAATAAAAATTCTGCAATAATCGCGTTGGCGATTTTATGCGCGTTTGGCCTTGCCGGGCCAATGGGTGCTTTAGCGGCCACCACGCCCTCTTTGGGCCAGGCCGCGACTTTCGGCGTTTTAGGAAGTTCTTTTATTAACACCACACCCGGAACAATTATTAACGGCAACCTCGGATACACAACCGGTCCGGCGACAGCGCCGGTAGTCAGCGGTTTAACGCACGCGGCCGACAGCGTTTATAACCAGGCCGGAATAGACCAAAACGCCGCGTTGAATAATTTAAACAGCCAGTCCTGCACATTTACTTTTGCGCCCGGAGCGATAGATTTTGCTATTGATACCACTCATGGTCCGGTGGGAGTTTATTTGCCTGGAGTATATTGTGTGTTAGGCGCCGCGTCCGTGGGGACTGCGGGAATTACTTTAAGCGGCAGTGGAACATATATTTTTAGAGTCAACGGCGCGCTGACCGCGGTGGCCAATTCCGTTGTGACGTTAGCCAATGGCGCTTCGGCCTGCGATGTCTTTTGGACTCCGCTGGCCGCCACAACTCTTGGTGCCAACTCCACTTTTGTGGGAACCAACATTGACGCTTCCGGTATTACCCTGGGCAGTAATGTTAACAGGATCGGCCGGCTCCTGGCCTTTGGCGGAACCGTGACCACAAACGCCGATACCATAAGCGTGCCAAATTGCGCGCCCGCGCTTCCCGCTCCGGTAATAACACCGGCTCCGGTTGCCGCGCCAGTGGTAACTTTGCCGACGCCGACCCCGGCTCTGACAATGCCCGCGGCGGCTCCCGTCACTTCCCCGACTTTCCCGAACACCGGCATAGAGCCGCAAAATAACAACAGCGCCATCGCACAAAATATTATTATTTTTGCCGGAATTTTCGCGGCCTTATTTTTGTTGGGTTTGGCACTGGACAGAAAGCAGAGTTCAATCAAATCATCAATAAAATAAACAATGACCCATATGCAGAAGTTAAATAACAATTCAAAGTTAGCCGCGTCAAGTGTTTTTGCGGCGCTTACCATATTTTGCCTTTCCGGGACCGGCGCGGCCTTAGCGGCCACATCGCCCTCTTTGGGCCAAGCCGCGACATACGGCATTTTATCCAGCACCTACACCAATACGACGGCGGGAACCACGGTCAATGGAGACGTTGGTTTTACCACCGGAGCGCCGGTTCGTCCGGTGGGCATACAAACCAACTACGGCTCGGGCGCTCCGTATTCAACGGCGGGAACCGACGAGGGGAGCGCCGCTTCGGCTTTGGCTTCCCAACTTTGCACTGTTAACTTTGCGCCGGGAGCAATTAATTTGGCAACAGACACAACTCATGGTCCCATTGGCGTTTACGCTCCGGGAGTTTATTGCAGTGTCGGGGCGATGAACATAGGCGGGCCGATTATTCTTAGCGGCAGTGGCACTTATATTTTTAGACCGACAGGCGCCCTGACTTCCGATCCGGGTGCCGTAGTCACGCTGACCGGCGCTTCGGTTTGCGATGTTTTTTGGACCCCGACCCAGGCCACGACTCTGGGTCCGAACAACACATTTTTTGGAACGGTTATTGATGATTCGGGAATTACCGTGGGCGCTAACACCACCTGGACAGGTAACGCTTTGGCATTCGGCGGAACAGTTGTAACAGACACGGATACCATTACCGCTCCTACAACCTGCACTCCGGTTTTGCCTCCGCCTCCGGTTCCGGTTTCAAGCGGCGGCGTCAATATTATTGTTCCGATAATCGGCATCCTAAAAGTTCCCAGCCCTCTGGCTTTGCCAGGCGGAGCAGGGCCGGTGACTTACAATTATACGGTTTGGAATGTCGGCGGCCTGCAGGCTTTAACCGCTGTTTCGGTGGCCGACAACAAATGCGCTCCGGTGGTTTTGCTTTCCGGCGACATCAACCATAATAACAAGCTTGATCCCGGAGAAAGCTGGAAATACAGTTGCACCACCGCTTTGGCCACCACCACGACCGACACCGCCATTGCCACCGGCTACAGCGATGACGGCTACCGCCAGGTCGCATTAGCCACGGCCGTTGCCACGGTTGTGGTAGCCGCGCCTTTGCCCCCGCCGCTCATAAACGTTGTCAAAGTTCCGAGCCGCCTGACCCCGTTTCCGTTTGGAGGCGGCAACGTCACTTATACTTACACCGTAACCAACCCGGGCGTTGCGGCGATGAATAATGTGTCGGTTACAGATGATACCTGCGCCCCGGTTTCGCGGCTTTTAGGAGACAATAACGGCAACAATTTGCTTGATCCCGGCGAGACATGGACATATACCTGCTCGGCAAACGTTCCTGTTTCAACCAGAAACGTGGCCACGGCCAAGGGCAGTGCCAATGGTTTTACGACTTTTGGATACGCTTTTGCCACAGTCCTGGTTTCCGCCGCGCCGGATCCCGGTTTGTCTATGGCGTCTCCCTCGGCCCCCGGCTTTCCTAATACAGGATTACCTGGCGACGGAGAAGTAAACATTTGGAATATGGCGAAATTAATCGGCATCTCGGCGATACTGCTTTTACTTTGCGCTGTTTGGGAGAAAAACTTATGTCATCAAAAATTTCACTAAAATGGTCTGTCCCGATTATTGGTATTGTGGGCGCGGCGTTTTGTTTGGTAATTATTTCTTCCATAAATAACGTTCCGTCCGTTCCGTCTTCTTACATGGACACCGTTAAGCCCGCGCGGGTTATGGCTTCCGCTACGCCGGGGGGATTGGGCGTTCCCATCCGCATTTGGATTCCAAAAATCAATGTTGATGCCGCGCTTGAATCCGTGGGGCTGACGTCCTCCGGAGCCATGGGTGTTCCAACCGGCCCCTTAAACGCGGCCTGGTATAATCTTGGGCCCCGTCCGGGGGATGCTGGGAGTGCCGTAATTGACGGGCATTTTGGCTGGTGGAGAAACGGCACGCCCGCGGTTTTTGATAATTTGGATAAACTGCGGCAGGGAGACAAGTTTTATGTGGAAGACGCGGCCGGGGCGACTGTTGCTTTTGTGGTTCGCGAAAGCCGGAAATTTGATCCAATGGCGGATGCCTCGGAGGTCTTTAATTCCACCGACGGAAAAGCGCATCTAAACCTGATTACCTGCGACGGAGTCTGGGACAGCGTCCAAAAAAGCTACTCCGACCGGTTGGTGGTATTTGCCGACAGGGAGGCGGAATAGGTTTGACTTAATGTTAAATACCTGTCATACTTATTATGCAAATCAATATTTATAGAAAAGTCGTCGAATTTCACAAATATATTTAAAATTTGCAACTTAATTCTCTAACTATACAAATCCATGCAAGGTATTATCAAGAAAAAGATTGACAAAGGCTTTGGTTTTATTACCGTAGAAGGACAGGAAAAAGACCTGTTTTTCCACAGCAAGTCTTTGGTCGGCGTTACTTTTGACGAGATTCAGGAAGGCGACAAAGTCACCTTTGAAGTAGAAGATTCTCCCAAAGGCCCGAACGCGGTCAATGTACAAAGAGCTTAATCTCTCTTTTAAAAAATCCCTTCCGGTTTTACCGGAGGGGATTTTTGTTTGTCTGTATGGCAGCAACCTCTCTGCCCCTCGGATGTCCCGCGGAGCGGGATCGCGCTCCGCGGGACACTCGGGGCATCTCCCCTCAAGAGGGGAGAACTCCGTGAATGTCCATGATACACGCAAAACCGCGAAGCCCCCCTCCCCTTGCTTGTCCGACGAAGCTTTAGCGAAGTTGGATGAGGGGAGGGCCGGGGAGAGGTTGTATTTTTTATTTCAACAAGCTTTTTAAATTCGCGATTTTGCCGTCCGTAATATCCCATTCGTAAATGTCCGCGTTGGCAATATCTTTGTCGGTATCGTAGCCGCGGTAAATCCGCGGAATGTCCGGGAAGTGGAACAGTAAAAGGCGGATGACCCCGTTGTGGGTAATTATGCCAATGTTTTCGCGGCCCTGGTTGGCAATAATATCCAAAATCGCGCTAACGCTTCTTTGTCTGACGTCTTCCACGCTTTCCCCGCCAAAGGGGCGGTAGTTGTAATTTTGTATGGCTTCCAGCTCAAGGTTGTCCGGCAAAAGCTTATCCCATTCCTCCTGGCTCTTGCCGCTTAAACTGCCGAAGTCGCGTTCGCGCAGACGAAAGTCGTGCAGAATCGGAATCGGCTCGGTTAAACTTTTGTTTATGAGCGCCGCGGTTTCCTCGGCGCGTTTGAGGTAAGAGGTAAATAAAACATCCAAATCCAGCGCCTTGATTATTTTGGCGATTTTTTGAATTTGCAAAACGCCCTGGGTGTCCAGGTAATCGTCAATTTGCACTCCCTGTCTTATTTTTTGTTTGTTACTGATGGTTTCGCCGTGGCGAATAAAGTAAAGGGTGGTGGAGCTTTTGGTTTGCATTGATTCTGGTTTTTAACTCCTGGATAAATCAAAATTGTTGGGGGCCGGAAAGACTGGCGATTTTGTGAAGTGAGGATTGTTTGACGAAGCCGATTTTAAGCCTTCAGGCTTAAAGAGGCGAGGAGCCCCGCAACAAACAAAATCGTCAGGATTTCCGGCCTGACTGGAAGTGTTCAATTTTTATTTTCTCTTTTTTTCTTTAACGGGTTTTTTAACTCCAAGTTTGGAAACTTCTTTGGAAATCTTGTCCCAGTGTCCCTTAATCTCCTGGCCAAAAGCCATCAGCTCTTCGGGGTCAACATTTTTAGCCTGTTTGTATTTGGCCAAAACTTCGGCCGCGGCTTTATTGTAAGCCTGTTTGCTTACGGTCCGCATTTCCTTTAGTTTTTTGACCATTTCCATTTTAGCCTGTTTGCTCCAGGCGCTAACCTGTTTGCGATGTTTTTTGCCTTCTTTGCCGGAAAAATAATATCCCGCGGCTACTGCCGCGGCTCCGGCGGCTAAAGCCGCTATTCCCAGGCCTTCGGCGACTTTTGCGCCGGATGATTTTTTGGCCATACTAGTCCTTTCAGTCTTCTACTAAATACTAAAGGGAGCTTCATGCCAGAGGCAGATCCGCCTCTGGCAGAAAATACGAAATCTGCCAGTTTTCGTATTTAGTTATTTTAGTATTTAGTAGAAAATAATTATTTTTTGCTTTTATTTCGTAAATTATTAAAAAAGCTCCAAAAATATTTCATTTTAGCGCCTTTGTCGCGGACGTTTTGGCGCAGGTCGGACAAGTCCTGGGAAATTAAGTCGGCCTCGGTTTTGGCTTTGGAGGAAATATATTTAATGTCCCGCGAAATTTTTATTATGTAAATAATCAGCACAGCCAAAAGCAAAGCTAAAAGCACAACCGTAACGGTAGTCACAAAAAAGAAAATATCCATTTTATAGAATTCGTTCATATTTTGGAAATAGAGAAATTAGGAAATTGATTGAAATGCGGGGGTGTATTATTTCTTAATTTCAATTAGTTTCTACTTATTTCTTGCAATCTATTTGTAATATTCTCTTACCTCAAACAAAAAATACATTGATATTACCACGTTAAAAATCAGGGAAAATATCTGTCCGTCTAAAAGCTGGGCTACGGCGCTAATAAGCACGGCATAGTATAAAAGATGCCAGCCCTTAAGCGTGCGTTTAAACAATCCGGGCAACGCGGCGATCTCTATAATTAAGGCCAGAAGGTTTACTATTTCCGAAATTATGGACACGGTGTAAAAACGCGCGGGCGCGTAACCGGCCGCAAAAGGGCTGAGAACGGCGCTTAAGCTAAACGCGGCTAAAATTACCGGCACGGCCAAAATCATTAAAACCAAAACAATCCAGGGGCCGTATTTTACTATCCATTCGCGGGCCGCGGGCGGCAGATGAAACGGCGCTTTTTTGTGCAGGTAGGTATTAAAAAAATCCTCCAGCTTGCTTAAAAACCCTTGTGATTTGTTGGTATTCATAGTTTGATTTTGTGTTTCCATATGTGTCTAAGTTTCTTAATTTCCCTTATTTCCATTTATTTCTAATAACTATATTATATCACGTTTTTCCATATTTACTAAACAACTCTTCTAAAATACGCTGATAATTTTGGCGTATAGCTTCGTCGCGCCCGACTTCCAGCACTTCGTCGTTTATATTGGTGGCAGACGTGGTCCAGTTGTAAGAGCCGCTGGCGTAAGCCTTGTCTGTTACCAGCGCTTTCATATGCATAATTCCCGTGTGATCCTGCTCGTAAACCGGAATGCCGTCGTCGCGCAAAGCGTCAATTAAGGCTTTTTGCCCGGGCGCCTGGCTATACTGGGCTTTGTCGGTAATGCCAATCACGGTCAGGCCGCGGTATTTGGCGGCCAAAAGCGCCTGCTCAATATCCTGCCTGGTAAAAGTGTAAACCGCGAAGTAAACAAACTTGTCCGCGTCCCGTATTTGGTTGATAATTTCGTCGTTAAGCGCGTGGTCCTGGTTATAGTAAACGCTGATTTGGTGAGCCGGAGCGTAATGGTAAGAATAATAAAACTGCGCGCACAGCGCGATGAGAATTATGATGGCTGATATATACAGGATGTCTTTTTTGATTTTCATATTTTTGTAAACGAAATTGGGAAATAGAGAAATTAGGAAATTATTGGCATTCTCCCAACTTCTTAATATCCCAATTTCCTTATTTCCTTTTTTGTTTCCCTTTTTTGAATATATTCCCGCTTGTCCGCCTTCTTCCGCGCTTTGCCCAAACCGATTCTGATTTTTAACAGCCCCCGCGCTCCCTGGAAAATTTCCAGGGGGATAATAACCAGGCCTTTTTCCTTGCCCAGTAGTTTGTTTATTTCCGATTTGTTTAAAAGCAACTGCCGCGTTTGCGTGGGCTGATATTTTTCGTTGGGCGCGTATTTATATGGGCCAATGTGGCAATTTATCAGGCTGGCCCGGCCGGGGGATACCGTCACGTAACTGCCTGCCATGGAAACGTTTCCGCCCTTAACCGACTTTACCTCGGCGCCGCTCAACACCAAACCGGCATTAAAACTTTCTTTAATGTCGTAATCAAACCTCGCGCGCTTATTGTCGGCAAAAACCTTAACGCTTTTATCCATGCTCTTATTTTACCACTAATTTTGTTTTTTTACATGTAACAGCTCACTGGCCATCAGGAAATTGCGAGGAGGCAAGGGCTTTATCTTGCCGACGAAGCAATCCCATATTTTAAAGGAGATTGCTTCACTCCGCCATTTTATTGCTGAAAAATGGCGGAGTTCACAATTTTCAGAATTGGCGCGTTTCGTAATTCAAGGCCAGTGGACAGTTACTTTTATGCCATTTGCCCTATTTGCGTTTTTTTATTACAGTAATGCTATGCGATACAACATAAAGGAAGGAATAGGATTTGGGATGCCATTGATAGCAACGCCCGGCTTTTCCCAGAATTGGGCGCATGTTACCGAACGCACGCAACCCCTTAAGTTTGAGGGAGTCGTGGAAGGTCAGTTCGGAGTCGAGGGCTACCCCCTTGTCAACATCGGTTCTGATCGAACCGCCTATGCCAATTTCTTGGCAACTACGGATGGCCAGCCTATCGCCGAACCCGTTGTCGTTGAACCGCAGGCTCAAATTGTCGTTGCCTGATCAGCCATCGGCTCCGCCACACCCGCTAGCCCGCCCCGACCCGCACCGAAATATGTGTGTTGGTCCAGGGCGGGTTGATTTTTTTATAACTGTTTCACTTTTTTGGCTGTTTTATGCTATAATAAATGCACTTTATGCAAGGTGAAACATCTAAAAATTTTATAAACAGCCTGGTTTCGGCGGCTTTGAATAATCTTAAACTGGCCGGGGAATTGGGAAATTTGGATATTACCGCGCCGTCCAATCCGGAGTTTGGCGACTATTCCAGCAACGCGGCTTTGATTTTGGCCAAAAAAACCAGGCAAAATCCAAAAGAACTTGCCGCCAAAATTATTGGGGAAATAAATAAGTTAAATTTGGATGGCCGTCTGGAGTCCGTTGATGAAAAAGGCGGGTTTATTAATTTTAGATTGTCGCAAAAGTTTTTACTGGAAAATTTAAATAAAATTATTGAGGAGCGGGATTTGTTCGGCTGTTCAATCGCGGGAGGCGGCAAAAAAATTCTGATGGAATATTTTCAGCCCAATGTGGCCAAACCTTTGCATCTTGGCCATTTGCGAACGGCAATAATCGGCGATTCGCTGTTTAGGATTTTAAGCTCGCAGGGCTATAAGGTGGAATCGGATACGCATTTGGGCGACTGGGGAACCCAGTTTGGCCTTTTGCTTTTGGCTTATAAAAAATACGGCGATATCAAAGTTATAGAAAAAAATCCCATTGAGGAGTTAAATAAGCTTTATGTCCAAATAAATTCCGAAATGGAAAAAAATCCGGAATTGCGCGAACAGGGCAAAGAGGAATTCGTGAAATTGGAAAAAGGCGACGCGGAAAACCGCGAGCTGTGGAAAAAATTCCGCGACTGGTCCTGGCGGGAATACGAAATTATTTATTCCGATTTGGGCGTGCGCCGGAGCGATAACGACTGGCCGGAAAGTTTTTTTGAGGATAAAATGCCTGCGGTGTTATCTGAATTAAAAGAAAAACATCTGTTGGTGGAATCGCAGGGCGCGCAAATTGTGGATCTGTCGGAATACAAACTCGGCACCGCGGTTTTGGTAAAATCCGACGGTGGCACAACTTACCTGCTTCGGGATTTGGCGACTTTTATTTTTAGGAAATCACAAGGGTTTGCCCAACAGTTTTATGTAGTAGACGTGCGCCAAAGCCACACTCTGGCTCAGACTTTTAAAATTATGGAACTGGCCGGGCATATTACCGAACCCGGCGAGGCCATCCACATTGGCTACGGTTTTTTAACTTTGCCGGAAGGCGCGATGAGCACGCGCAAAGGAACAGTCGTGGGCGCGAAAGATTTTATTTTAGGCGTGAGGGAAACGGCGCTAAAAGTTATTGAGGAAAAGAACCCGGAACTTAAAAACAAACAGGAAATAGCCAAACAGGTGGCCTCTGCGGCCATAAAATATTTTGATCTTTCCCATAATTTAAAAACCGACATAGTCTTTGACCCAAAAAAAGCCATAAGCTTTGAAGGCAACTCCGGCCCGTATTTGCAATATACGCACGCGCGGATTTTCGGAATCCTCCGAAAATCGCGGAATAATGCGGAACTTAACGCGGAAAATGCGGAACACGGATTTCCGCGACTTTCCGCGTTAGATTCCGCGACTTTCCGCGACGCCGAACTCTCCGTCCTCCGCAAGCTTATCCAATTTCCCGAAGTTCTAACCCAGGTAGCGCGAGATTATTTGCCCAATCTGTTATGCAATTATTTGTTTGAACTTTCCCAAACATTTAACGCTTTTTACCAGGAAGTGCCAGTATTGCAGGAAACTGATGACCAAAAACGATTGTTCCGTTTACAACTCATAACCGCCACGGCGCAGGTCTTAAAAAACGGGCTTTATCTTTTGGGGATAGACGCGCCGGAGGAAATGTAAACCGCTGATTGAACGCTGAGGACTACAACGCTGATAAAACGCCGAATCTCAATTTCGTTGTCATTGCGAGGAGTCGTCATTAGTATTTTGTTAGCGACGACGAAGTAAACTTATTTTAGAACAAAGTGTAGCGTGCCGATTTATCTGCTTGATAGAAAGAATTAAGAAGTAAGAAGTATGAATAAAGAAGAAAAACCACAATCATCAGCCCCCAACTTTAACAATCTGGAAAAAGATGTTTTAAAGTTTTGGGATGAGAATAAAATTTTTGAAAAGAGTTTGGAACAAACTAAGGGTGGGGAGCCTTATGTTTTTTACGACGGGCCGCCTTTTGCCACGGGCTTGCCGCATTATGGGCATATTTTGGCTTCTACAATAAAAGATGCCGTTCCGCGGTACCAGACAATGAAAGGCCGTTACGTGCGCAGGCGCTGGGGCTGGGATTGCCACGGTTTGCCAATAGAAAATATTGTGGAGCAGGCTTTAAAAATTTCCGGCAAAAAGCAAATAGAAGAGCTTGGCGTGGACAAGTTTAACCAGGCCTGCCGCGAAAATGTTTTAAGGTTTGCGGATGAATGGGGGAAAATGGTCAATCGCATGGGCCGCTGGGTGGATTTTTCCGCCGAAGGCGGATCCGCCTCTGGCGGAGAAAATTCCTACAAGACTATGGACACCACCTATATGGAAAGCGTGTGGTGGGCGCTCCAGCAAATTTGGAATAAGGGTTTAATTTATGAAGACCGCAAAGTCCTTTTGTATTGCTCGCGCTGTGAGACGCCAATCTCCAATTTTGAAGTGGCCATGGATAACAGCTATAAGGACGTTACCGAAGAATCGGTTTACGCCAAATTTAAAATGCCCAAAGGTCAGAGAATTATAAACGATCTTACTAATGACAAAACTTATGTCCTGGCCTGGACAACCACGCCGTGGACTTTGCCGGGCAATACATCGCTCAACATTGGAGCGGATATCGTTTATGTCTTGATTGAACAGGAAAACGGCGAACGTTATATTTTGGCTAAAGAGAGACTGTCTATAATAGATGGATCTTTCGAGGTAGTTTCTGAATTCCCGGCCAGAGCCATCGCGGGTTTGGAATACGAGCCGCTTTATCCGGGGGTTATTCCAAATGGTCGGGCGGCGGACCAAGGGGCATCCTTGGATCAAGGTATTGCCAAGACCAAGGATGCCCCTTGGCGCTCTGTCGTGGGCGATCCAACCAAAGCGCATCATATTTATATTGCCGACTTTGTTACCACCACCGACGGCACCGGCGTGGTGCACAACGCCGCGATGTATGGGGAAGAAGATTATCAGTTAGCCAAAGAAAAAGATTTGCCCAGAATGGATATGCTGGACCATAAAGGCCATTATTTGGATTATTTGCCCGAAAATTTGCGCGGCGTGTTTTTTAAGGGAGCGGAAAAAATTATTTTAAAGGAACTGGCCGAAAAAAATCTGGTTTATAAAACAGAACATTATACCCACAGCTATCCGCATTGTTACCGTTGCGCAACTCCGCTTTTTTATAACGCTTTGCCGGCCTGGTTTATAAATATTCAAAAAATCAAGCCCGAACTTTTGCAGAATAACGAAGCTATAAACTGGTATCCCGGCCATTTAAAACACGGGCGGTTTGGCAATAGTATGCAGCAGGCTCCGGATTGGAATATTTCCCGAAACCGCTATTGGGCTACTGCTTTGCCGTTTTGGAAATGTTCTAATAAAGAGTGTAAGAACGTGGTTTGTGTTGGGTCAATAGCTGAATTGATGAAAAAATCAATTAACTTTAAAGAAGTCTATCCAAATTTTAATACCACCCCGTCACCCTTCGCTGAAGCTTCGGGTGACACCCCTCCTTCGCAGGAGGGGAATGTTGCAGTTGCAGTGTCTCCTCCTAATATAGGAGGAGTACCCGCCGCAGGCGGGGGAGGTGGTATTGAATCGCTTGACCTCCACCGTCCATATATCGATCAAATAAAACTAAAATGCGAAAAATGCGGCGGACAGATGACCCGCATACCCGAAGTTGTGGATTGCTGGGTGGAGTCGGCCTCTATGCCGTTTGCGGAACTGCATTATCCCTTTGAAAATCAGGAATTATTCAAACAGCGTTTCCCGGCGGATTTTGTAGCCGAATATATTGCCCAAACCCGCGCCTGGTTTTATGTTATGCATGTAGTTTCCACTTTGGAATTTGGCAAGGCTCCGTTTAAGAATGTCATTACCACCGGAAACATTTTGGCCGAGGACGGCAGTAAAATGTCCAAAAGCAAAAATAACTATCCCGATCCATGGGTGGTTATAGAAAAATACGGCATTGACGCCGTGCGGTTTTATCTTTTGACCTCGCCGGTTATGAGCGGGGATGATTTTAACTTTTCCGAAAAAGGCGTGCAGGAAATTAGCCGCAAGGTTAATATGATGGTTTATAACGTTTGGAGTTTTTTACGCCTGTATACAAAAGACAAATTCAGCGGCGAACTTCCGGTTTCTGAAAATATTTTGGATAAGTGGGTTATCTCCAGACTGTCACAAACGCACAAACAGGTAACCGGATATTTGGACGCATACGATACCGTACGCGCGGGCAAAATTATCGCTGCTTTCATTGACGAGCTTTCGACCTGGTATTTGCGCCGGAGTCGCGACCGAATAAAAAATGGCGATGACGGGGCAAAGGTTGCCTTAAATATTTTGGCTTTTGTTTTGGTGGAGCTTTCCAAAATGCTGGCGCCTTTTATGCCGTTTTTGGCCGAGTTTATTTATCGCGATCTCAGCGGCTTTGAATCGGTCCACTTAACATCATGGACTTCCGATATTGTCGGCGATGATGAAGCTGTCAGGCAAAAAATGTCTTTGCTTCGCGAGCTTGTGGAAACCGGTTTGTCTTTGCGCAAAGAAGCCAATGTTAAAGTCCGCCAGCCGCTGGCCGAAGTGGAATATCATATCAAAAGCAAAGATATTGCTCTGGACGCGGAGTTTGAAAAACTTTTGGCGGACGAGTTAAATGTAAAGCTGATAAGCAGTCGCCAGGATTTTGTGGCAAAGGGCGGTTGGGCTTATAAGGAAACGCCGGGTTTTAAACTTCAGTTGAATTTGGAATTGAACGACGAACTGCGCCGGGAAGGCTTGGCGCGCGAACTGGAGCGGCAAATTCAGGATTTAAGAAAAAAGAGCGGGCTTAAAGTCGGGGAGCTGGTGGATGTTTACTATAATACCGCCGATGAAGCGCTGGAAGACGCCCTGCTTACTTTGGTTGACCGCAAAAAAACTTTTGTTTCCCAAATCAGCAAAAGCCTGGAAGTTGAAGTGGATTTTGAAATCCAAAGCGTGGTAGAAGGCAAAGCCGTGTGGCTGGGTATGGTAAAAATATAAAAAAGTGCTACAATGGTTTTGTAACCATAAAAAATAATTTATATTGTTATGGATAACGAAATGGATTCAATAATTCCCGAGGATGGGCCAGAAAGTCGGCCGCAGGCGGCAAAATCAAAAAAACCCGCGGCTAAAAAAATTGTCCGGCCGGTAAAGCCGCTTGTGGAAGGCATAAATTCTCCCAGAAGCACCCAGGATGTTATTTTGGTAAAGACCAATTCGGGTCAAAAGGAAAAGGAACCTGTTTTTGACGCGCCGGCTGTCGGCGTGAAAGTCCATATTCAGGAATCCAGGCTTATGCCGGAATCTGTTTCGGCCTCGCTCAACAAAAAAAACCACCATATTGGCAGATGGCTGTTGATTTTCGCGGTTTTGCTGGTTTTAATAGCCGGCGCTTACGAACTTTACTGCTGGGAACTGCAAAAAGGCCAGACTCCAATTTTGGGGCATTATCACCCATCGGCTTTTGACGTTAATCAGGCTTTCCCTCTGGCCGGAGGTTTGGCTCCAAGCTCATCCAGTTCAAGTTTGACTACTATTATATCCAGCTCAACCATACCGGCTCTGCCCACAACCACGCCCACTTCCACCGTGGCAAGCGCCCCTCTGCTCCAGGTAAAAATAAATTCCACGCCCACCGGTTATTTAAATGTCCGCGACATACCTTCTCCGGCCGGTAAAGTTGTGACGCAGGTTCATCCCGGGGAAGTTTACACCTACACCAAAACGCAAAACGGCTGGTATGAAATAACCTTTAGCGGTTTTAACCAGGGATGGGTCAGCGGACAGTATGTGACGAAGCAATAACTTCTACTAAATACTAAAAGAAGCTAAATACTAAACTCGGAATGCCGTTTTAGTATTTAGCTTTCTTTCGTATTTAGTAGAGACGATTTATCGTAAAAATTGCGTTGGGTCTTCCCAGGAGCTTAAATCGTTTTGTTTTTGTACATAGCCCAAAATATTTATTTCTGTTCCTTTGTGGATGCCAAAATGGAGGTGCTTTCTTTCGCCGTCGGTTTCGCTGGAATAACCGGTTCCTAAAACGGCAATTTGCTGGCCGGGTTTTAATTTATCGCCAACGTTTGGAATAATGCTGGAAAGCCTTAAATGGCCATAGATCAAGGTGGCATTTTGTCCGTCAAGCACGCACGACTGCACCGCGACTCCGCCGTAGCCGGAGGCGTATTTTTTGAGCAATAATTTTCCGGCGCAGGCCGCGTAAACCGGCACATCTATGGCCTGCTCCGCCGGCGTGGTTTCAAAATCAATTCCCGTGTGATAGCCGGTAAATTTTTCCGGACTTACCGGCGAGTGTCCGGGGGAAACATAAAGCCCAAACCCTTTTTTGGTTACCCTGCTTAATCCGCCGCCTATTGGCTCGGCAAGAGGCGCCGCTGTTTGGGTGCCGGGGTTTAATTTTGGATTGAGTGATATCGCGGGCGAAACCGGAGCAGGCGCCAGCTTATTGGCCATACCGCAGGCGGCAGAAATAAGAACTAAAAACAAGCCGAGAAAAAATATTTTTTTTCCGGCAACGCGAACATTCTTCTCGCGGGGCGTATTTTTTTGCATATAATATGTTTTTTGATTAAAGTCTGCTAAACTAAGTATAGCAGTTTAAAAAATAATCGTTCAAAAAAATTATGATTATAAAATACCGCAACCAGGATTTGGGCTTATTGTTGATTCGTTTGGGTTTGGCTTATGTGTTTATTACTCACGGTTTACAAAAATTTTTACACGCGGGTTCATCGGCGATTTTTTTTAAGCACCTCGCTCTGCCTCTGCCCTTGGAATTTATGTATTTTATCTGCGCCGTGGAAATACTCGGGGGGATTTTAATGCTCATCGGACTTTGGGTTGATTTAGCCGGACTGCTTTTGGCCGCCGATATGCTCGGGGTAATTATCGCGGTCAGAACCGGACCCCTGGCCACGGGTATTTTAGCAGGACACGAATTTGAACTTATGCTAATGCTTATGGTTTTAGCTGTGGTTTTTATGGGAGCTGGAAATTACGCCCTGCAGAGACCGAAGCCAAAACAAATGTATATTTAGTTTCGCGCGATTTTTATGAGGCTTAGTCAAACCACAAAAGGAGACTTGGCGATTTTTGCCGAAGCGGTGCTTTGGGCGTTTTTCCCCATTATCACAATTCTTTCATTTACGACCTTTAACCCGGTTACTTCTTTGGCCTGGAGCACTTTGTTTGCCGCGGTGTTTTTTGGGTTGGTAATGGCGGCGCGCGGCAAAGTTAAGGAAATTTTTAACCCAAAAATTTATCGTTATATTATTGTAATTGCCTTTTTTATCGGCTGGTTATTTTACGGATTTTATTTTTTTGGCTTAAAATATACCACGGCCGGCAATGCCAGCGTCATTGCCTTAACGGAGCTGTTTTTTTCTTATTTGCTGTTTAATGTCTGGAAAGAGCAGGAGTTTTCGCGGGCGCACACGGCGGGCGCGGTTTTGATGCTTTTGGGAGCCGTGATTATTTTGTATCCCAAACAGGGGCTGAATTTCCACAGCGGCGACTGGCTGGTTCTGCTGGCCTCGGCCTGCGCGCCGGTCGGCAATTATTATCAGCAAAAGGCGCGGCAAATAGTCAGCAGTGAAACCATTTTGTTTTTAAGAAGCTTGCTTACTTTTCCGTTTTTCTTTTTGCTGGCTTATTTTTTAAAAGCCCAAACCGGTTTTGGGGCGGCGGAAAAATCTTTGGTTTTTTTATTGTTTAACGGCTTTGTGGTTTTGGGCTTGAGCAAGATTTTTTGGATGGAGGGCATCCACCGCATATCCGTTACCCGCGCCAACGCCCTGTCCAGCGTCACCCCGCTGTTCACTTTGATTTTTGCCTATTTTATTTTGCGTCAGTCGCCCACGGTCTGGCAATTGGCCGCGCTTGTGCCTTTGGGCGGGGGATTGATATTACTAACTTTATAAACAAGGGGAATCCTTGCTCTGCGCAAGGATTCCCCTTGTTGTTTTATCTGTAAAAAATTATTTTATAAAGCTGGCGGCCAGCGCGTGCCTGGTGGATTTGTCCAGTTCTTTTTTGGTCATTATTTTATTTTCCAGCAAAAAGGTGTGTTCGTCGTAAATGCTGGTTTGATACATTTCCGGCCCGTCGGTGCAAATCGCTATTTTAACTTTATTTTTTAGCAAAGTTCTGATGACATTTTTTACCTCGCCGACGTTTTTTAGCACGCTGTTGCGCAGGTTGGAGGTGGGGCAGACTTCCAGGGTAATGTTATTTTTTACCAGTTTTTTCATCAATTCTTTGTCGTGAATGGCTTTTATGCCGTGGCCAATCCTTTCGGGCCGGATTTTATCCACCACGTAATGCATTTCATCCAAAGTTCCGGCTTCGCCGGTATGCACCGTCAAGCCCAGCCCCGCTTTTCTGGCGCGAACAAAAAGTTCGGCCTGTTTTTCAATTGAGAAAGTTTTTCTTTCCGGCCCGGCAACATCCACTCCCAAAACGCCCTGATTTTTGTATTTGATAGCCTTGCTGACTATAATTTCATTTTGGCCGTGGGTAAGCGTCCGGTCTGTCATTAAAATTATGGCGGCTTTAACCAACGGGTATTCCAGCATAGCTTTTTGCGCGCCCCAAAGCGCGGCCATAATAATATGGTCAAGGTCTCTTTCGCCGCCGCGGTTTCTGAACATCGGATTAAAGCGGACTTCGTGAATTGTGATGTTGCTTTTGCGGTAAGCTCCGCTGATGGTCGCCTTAACGGATTCTTCTATGGCTTCCGGGGACGACTGGATTAATTCGGTCCAGTGATAAAAATTGGAATGCATCTGGTCCAAATTTTTATTTTTTTCCGCGCCGGTCATCGTGACCATATCTTCAAAATCCCAGTAGTTTTTGCTGGGTAGTTTAATGCCCTGGCGGTGGGCAATAGACCACAAAATGGCCGGGCTTACGGCCGCGCCCAAATGGCTGTGTAATTCAATCGCAATTTTTTTGTTTCCTTGGGTCATAAATAACTGGGTTATTGATTGTTATGTTAGCAGGATTTTGGTAAAAGTTCAAGGATTTGGTATAATTGTTTTATGAGCGACAGCAACTATATTGAACACCGTCCCTGGGGCAGTTACGAGATTCTAACCGAGTTTCCGGTCAGCGAACCGGGTTTTAGGGATGTCTGCGTTAAAAAAATGGTCATTAAGCCCGGGCAAAGGGTTTCTTACCAGTCCCACAAACTGCGCAACGAGCACTGGTTTTTTGTCCAGGGTCAGGGTAAAGTTATTTTGAATGACAAAGAAATTTCGGTAAAAGTGGGGGATTTTGTGGATATAAAAATTGGGGACAAGCACCGCGTAATAAATACTTCCATAAATCAAGACTTGATTTTTATAGAATCCCAAACCGGCCATTACGATGAGCAGGACATAGAACGATATCAGGACGATTACGGCCGGGCTTAGTGTAATTTAATAAATTTCTTCGGAGCTTGCTCCGGGGTGTCACTGCAGTTTCCCCTCCCTTGACCCATTCGGCAAAGCTCAGGGTCACCCCGAGCGACAGTCGAGGGGTGAGGGGAGGGGCTAGGGGAGGGTGATAAAGTTGCGGTTGCGATACCTCGCAGTTTTTTGCGGGGGTATCTTGCTTTGTTATTAAAAACATTCCGACATTCTCCCGAATATCGGAATGTTTTATTTTTTAACCTTGTTGACAAATAGCGCGGCCGCGCTATTTGTCAACAAGTGGTTTTAAGCCGGAAGGTTTATCTGGGAGTTGGCACGTTAAGCGGCAAAGTATTTTTCATTTCCGAACTTTTTTCATCCGGGAAATCAAAGTTGCTCCAGCCGTATTTGTCCGGATTAAATCCTTCACCGCAGGTGGTCTCAATCAATGCCGTGCAAATTTGGTAAGGGTCCAAATTCGCGGCCGGTCGGCGGTCTTCCAAATAGCCTCTGCCTTTGTTCGCGGTTTCCATCGGGATGCGGATGCTGGCGCCGCGGTCGGAAATTCCGTAGCGGAAATCTTTGTAACTGCAAGTCTCGTGCTTGCCGGTTAAGCGCTTGTCGTTGTCCGCGCCGTAAACGCGAATGTGCTGTTTGGCAAACTTTCCCAGTCTTTCGCAGGCCTGTTTAACAACTTCCAGTCCGCCCTGTTCGCGCATTGCTCTGGTGGAAAAATTGGTGTGTCCGCCGGCTCCGTTCCAGTCGCCGTTCATTGGTTTGGGGTCCAGTTTGGCGTAAGCGTTGTAGTCTTCGCCCAGGCGGTAAAGTAGCCAGCGGGTCAGCCACAGCTGATCTCCAACTTCCAAAGGCCCCAAGGGGCCTACCTGGAACTCCCACTGCGCCGGCATAACCTCGGCGTTAATGCCGGAAATCATCAATCCCGCCTCAAGGCAGGCTTTTAGGTGGGCTTCCACTAAAGGGCGGCCGTGGACTTCGTCGTAGCCTACGCCGCAATAATAGCGGCCCTGAGGAGATGGATAGCCTCCGGTCGGCCAGCCAAACGGCCAGTCGTTTTTTCCGTAAAGCGTGTATTCCTGTTCAATGCCAAACCACGGTTCCTGATCTTTGTATTTTTGGGCCACGTCAACCAAAATATGCCGCGTGTTGGTTATGTGCGGCGTGCCGTCGGCATTAAGCACTTCGCACATTACCAAAATGTTGTCGCCTTTTAAAATCGGATCAGGAATATAGTAAACCGGTTTTAATTGGCAATCGCTAAAATGTCCCTCGGCCTGCTCGGTGCTGGAGCCGTCAAAGCCCCACATCGGGATGTCGTCCATCTTTCTTACCGGTCCGTTTATAATTTTGGTTTTGCTTCTTAATTTGGCCGTGGGCTTTCTGCCGTCCAGCCAAATGTATTCTGCCATTACCTTGCCGTTTGTCATAGGTTTTTCTTTCTCCCTCCATTAGCCGATACCAATATACGAATTGGATACGAATGACGCGAATTCGTGTCATTCGTATGTGATTCGTGTATTAGTGTCGCTATTTTATTAAAAATAAAATAACACCTTTTTTTACGGTTTGCTCCCGTGGTAAATTAGGGTGTTTTTTTTAATCTTATATTTAGTTTTACTTTATTATATTAGCAGATTTTAAAATGATGTCAAATAGCTATTCTGTCTTATTCCCCTCCCTTTAGGGGAGGGGCTAGGGGAGGGTGTTTGCTTGATAAATTGCCATTATTTTTGATAAAAATTTTAGATTTAAAAAATAAGTGTTTTAAACGTATTTAAATATTTGAGAGTTTTCCACAAGAGGTTGGGGCGGCGGAAAGTTCATGGCAGAACTCCCGCCGCGCCGTGTTTGATGGTTGGCCTTAATAGGTGCGATTCACGATTTCACAGGGTTGAGGTTGTCTATCTGTTATATCTGCCGAGCATGTCTTCTCAGAAGCCCTGCCGAGTCGTGAGTGCTTGTCGTGACCAACCGCCTTTTTGGCGTAGGTGCTGTTGGAAGACTCTTCCCATCAGCTCCGATTATGACTTCTTTCGGGTCAGTTCTGCGCAACTCTGCCGATTCGCGTTTTCGGAGTTTCCCCATTTTATGCCGTCCTCCTTAAGTTGGACACATGCGGATATTGTATTGTTTTATTGAATTTTGGTCAAATAAATAAAAAATCAGCCTTTTTGTAGGCTGATGTTCATCCAATTAATATTAGCGTTACTCAAAACGTGTCAGCTTTTCAAATTCGTCACAGCGTTTTTTTATGTCAGAATCCTTGATTCCCAAAAGGCGCTTGGTGCCGAGTTTTTCCACGGAAAAGGAAGCCATAACCGAACCGGCTACGCAGGCGCGTTTTAGGTCGTTCCATGTAGGGTGGGGTCGCGACCCTACCCTACAAAGATAACCCATAAATCCGCCGGCAAAGCTGTCGCCGGCGCCGGTGGGGTCTGTGACGTCTTCCAGCGGGAAGCCGGGGAGGTGGAAGATTTGCAGAAAACCCTCACCCCTAACCCCTCTCCCGGAGGGAGAGGGGGGTTGAGATCGGAACATCAGTAATCCGTATTCTCCGCGTTTAATTATCAGCGTTGCAGTCTCCCTCCCCTCCTGAGGGGAGGGTCGGGGAGAGGTTGTTTTCATCATTCCGATTATTTTTTTCGCGGCTTTTATCAGGTTATGCTCTTTTGAAAGCTCCCGTGCTTCAGAATCGTTGATTACAAAAATATCCACCAGCTTTAAAACTTTGGCCAAATCGGCAGGAGCTTTTTCCATCCAAAAATTCATTGTGTCCAATCCGATAAGTTTTGGATTTTTTATCTGGCTTAAGACTTCCAGCTGGAGGGACGGATGAATATTGCCCAAAAATATATGAGATGATTTTTTATGAGCCTCCGATAACTTTGGTTTGAAATTTTCAAATACGTTTAAATGCGTAAACAGGGTTTCGCGATTGTTTAAATCAAAACTGTATTTGCCGCCCCAATGAAAGCTTTTGCCTTTGGCGGTCTGGAGTCCCGACAAATCAATTTTATTTTTTGCCAAAATTTTTCTGTATTTATCGGTAAAATCATTTCCAACCACAGCCACCACGCTTGGCTTGGTAAAAAAACTTGCAGCCAAACTAAAATAACTGGCGCTCCCGCCTAAAGTTTTGCTTATTTTCCCAAACGGCGTTTCTATGCTGTCAAACGCCACACTACCAACTACTAGTAAAGACATTTTCAGTTATTGTTATTAATTATCAGTTATCAATTATTGCTGCCCCTATCCCATACTATGCCTTAATATCGCGGCCTGCTCAATTAAGCCGGACAAATGTTTGCCGGTTTTTAGTTGTTTGTGGATTTTGGCGGAAATCAGCTGGTGTTCCTGTTCATTAAGATATTTGGGCGCAAGCGGATGCCCCAAATATTTTTCTATTTCTTCCACATCCAGCAAAATATCTTTCCACGCGAGATTTTTTTTGGCCAAATTAACCAGGCCTGGTTTGTATAAAAATTTTCCGGCAAAGTATAAATCGTGTTTTAGGTTAATATAGTAATTTTCAATCAGCGGCAAATGCCCGGCTTTGCGCGCCGCGGCAATGCCGCGGCCGGTGCCAATTAACTCCGGCGGCACGCCTAAAGAATAAAGCGCCGCGGTAAAACTGATGGCTCGCGGCAGGCTGACTTTGCCTAAGCCGCGACTGTATCCGAACAGCCCAATATGCTGGACGCGTTCGCGGCGTTTTGGCAGTTGTTTGGCAAGATGATTTATTACAGGCGCGATTTTTTCCACGCTTTGGCGGTAAGCGGCTTCAAACGGCCTTATGGCCTTGATAAGTTTTGCTTCATCATCGGCCGAAATATCTACAGCCTGTCCTTTTGGCAACCCGGCTCCCAGAGCCTTAATGGCTTTTATAACCGCGGGTTTTGGGTAATCGTAGCGGAACGCGCTTTGAATGGTTACGGTGCGGATGCCCTTGTATTCGTTTATAAACCTTTCCGGACGCAATGGATAAAGGCCGCCGCGGAACGGCAAAGCGCCGCAACCGATAACCGGGTATAAATCCATTTTATGTTTTTTGGTGAATTTTTTATACCGCGACAGCGCGATTTTTATGGCAATTACCGTTGGCACAATGCCGGAGTTTAAAGCGGGATCCGACCGCGCCACGTAAGGCCTTAAGTATGGCGGCATAAAACCAAAAATCTTTTTGTGTTCCCGCAAATATTTTTCCAGAATTTTGTCGGAATTTATAATTGTGTCTACCTGCTCAAACAGCGGCACAATTAAAATATGATTCAACAAACCTTTTTCAAAACGGTTAAGCGGATGTTTTAACTGCGCGATTTCGGCAAAGGCTTCCTGAATGGCCAGTATTTCCTCGGCAGATTCCGTCATTGGTAAAATAACTTCAAACAGCGGGGGAGTGTGCATGCCCACCTGCTTGGCTAACGCGGCCGAAGAGGCAATGCCCATTAAAGCCCGTCCCAGCCGAAATTCGGTTTCTACTTTTGGGTTGGGGAGGCGGAAGGTCAAGAATTTTTCTTTGCCAATCGGGTGCTTTTTAAAATATTCAAAATACTGCGCCATCAATCTTTCCAAGACAGACTCATCCACCAGCTTGCCCTCCCAGTCCCACTTGTATTCGCTTATGCCTAAATCGTTAAAAGACAAAAAAAGTTCTCTGGCTTCCTCTATTGCCGGAATATAGCTTTCCGTATGCCAAAACGGCCTGGCCGCGTGGTCCGGATGCTGTGTGGCCATCGTGGCCGGGATGTGTCTTTTGATTTTTTTCATAAGCATTTTCTCTCTTCTCCCTTTGGGAGAAGATGTCGCGAGTGCATCCGAGCGACAGATGAGGGTTGTGTTGAGTATGGCCGTTGTGAGCGTTTCATCACATCTCAATTTTCACATATTATGCTATAATTGTAAAGGAATTAATTGGCAACACCGCGGAGCTCTCCCCTTATGACCCATTCGGTAATACTCAGGGTCACCCCGAGCTTGTCGAGAGGTGAGGGGAGATGTCGCCCGACTTGTCCGCCGAAGCTTTAGCGAAGGTGGAAGGGCGACAGAGAGGTTGCCCCCTCCTACTTCATAATTCAAACTTCCTAATTCATACCCCTGCGGGATTAGTACAATGGTAGTATGAGACCTTCCCAAGGTTTAGACACGGGTCCGATTCCCGTATCCCGCTCCAGCCTCCGCCCCTGAAGGGGCTACGGCTGGCTTACGCCAATCAGGTAATGTAAATTATCAAAAAAATTTTAAATAAGGGTAAGGGGCGAAGGCTGCGCGCCGAAGCGTAAGTCCGCCGAAATCTGATGAAGGCGGATCGCGAAGGCGGGCTACAAGTACATGTTTTACGTCTACATTTTAAAAAGTATAAACTTCCCTAAAGAGCATTACGTTGGTTACTCAGAAGATTTAAAATCCCGAGTCAAGGCTCACGACTGGGGCGACTCAAAGCATACCAGCAAGTTTAAACCTTGGAGGCTTGTTTGCTATATTGGTTTTGCGGATAAAAAATCAGCCAAAGAATTTGAATACTATTTAAAGACAGGTTCCGGCCGGGCATTTTTAAAAAGGCATTTACTTAAATAAGGACACTATTTATGGAAACAAAAGAATTGCAAAAACAAGTTATTGAATTTATTGCATTATGGGACAAAAAGCGAAGCTCCGCTCCCAACGAACAGGAGACCTTTAATCATATTGTAGAAGAACTGGGAGAATTGGCATCGCAATATGTAAATAAGACATCCCGGAAGGATAAATACGACGAAAGTGAAATAGAGAATGCTATTGGGGATTTATTAATGCAAATCATAAAACTGGCTGATCAACGGGGGTTAGATATCGAAACCGTGATTACTAAAATAATTAAAAATGAAATGCCGTTAATTTTTGAAAATAAAGTTTAGTTTATTTTAACTATTTCCGTCCGAACATCATTCCATAGTCCGCTCCAGCCTAAAAATTAAATTTTGTGAACATGCGTAAACTCTTTGAAGATACAACAGGCGATGAGATAAGTGGTATTGAAAATGATAAAAAGCCCACAACAAGTAAATCCCCATATTGGAATGCGGGCGTAATATTTATTTTTAGTTTGATATCGAATATTTTAGTTTTTATAGGCGCCATTCTCATATTCTCATTTATGATGGGTTCTCTAGAAGGTGGATATGTTGCGTTTATTTTTGGTTTAGCCGATTATGGAAATGTAGTTTTACCACTTTTGTCTTTAGTAAACATTATATTTTTTATTTTTTCCATAAAATTTGGAGTGGATTATATTTTTAGAAAAAATAAAGTTTCTTCCGTGGATACAAACCGTATAATTTTTTTATTTTTAATCCCTTATATTTTATTTTCCATCCCAAATCTATTTACTTTTTCACTGACCAGTTTGGTTAGTCTGGTCGAACTTCTATTCAAAGCTGGATGCATATGGTTTTTTCTAAATAGAAAGTTTAAGATTGTACAGACTAAGGCAATAACTTGATAATTTTTGTCAGAATGCTATTCCATAGCCCGCTCCAATCAATTCCATTATGGCAAAAATATGATTTATTTTACTAAATGATGACTAAAACAATTAAAATGACATATGAGCCCGAAGCTGACGTGATTGCTTGGGAAATTGCCAAGCAGCCTATTGATTATGCCAAAGAGGTTGGAAATGTGGTCATCCATTTCAGTAAAAAAAATACCCCTGTTTTAATGGAAATTTTGGAAGCCAGCAAGTTTTTATCAAAAGCAAAAAAGCTGGTTAATGCACGGAGCGAACTCGTAAAAGCGTAAATGTTTTTAGACCCTTTATTATAAACATAAAACCGCCGGCGTTTGCCGGTGGTTTTTTTCGACAAAAGTGTTTAGCCGTTTAAGGCCTAAACTCAACTCCAAACTTCTAGCTTACCTGCTTTGCCCACTTTTCAAGGTAATCAAGACGGTTTTCTTTAACTGTTTTGGCATCGTCCCGGTTTTTCTTTTCTGTAAGAAGTTGCGTAAGAGCCGCAGTATGCTGGGAGAGGGTTTTTAGAACCGGTTTAAGTTTTTCGTCAAACTTGTCATCAAGCAAACTCTCAATGGCTTCAAGTGTGGTATTAGACATAAATTTGAATATTAATATCAAATAAATTATAGCATATTAGTTCATAGGTTACAATTATTGTACGAAGACAAGCAGAATTTTTAAAGGTATGATATAATTAGCTTATAATTTTTTCCAAGAATATGAAAATTTATTTAGCGGGAAGCGTGCCAAAGGGTACGGAAGAAGAAAAAGAATTTGTTAATTGGCGTTTGCGTTATAAGTCCGTGTTGGAAAAATTTTGGGATGCGGATTTTGTATTTCCGGGTGCCGGAGATATGGATGAAAGTGACTATCTTTTAATTGTCGGCAAAGACAGCCGCAGTATCAAATATTCCGATATTGTTATTGTCAACGCGGAAGAGAAACTGGGTGTAGGCACTGCTCACGAAATGATAATTGCAAAATATTTTAAAAAGCCGGTTGTTGTCGTATTGCCTAAAAATTCTTATCATCGTCGGCCAAACGTGGTGTTTCAAAACAAATATAAAGTTGAGGATTGGATGCACCCATTTTTGCATACTTTTTCCGATTTTATTGTTGAACGAGCTGAAGACATAGAATCGATTAAAGACAAAATTTTGTCAGGTTCTGTTAAAGATATATCCATCATAGACAAAGCAATAAGTCACCGGGAAAGCAAATCGGCGGAATATAAAAATTCTTCCGATAGCGCAAAATTATTTTTATGAAAATCACCATTTGCGGCAGTGCGGTTTTTGTTAGGGAGATGGAGGCCGTGGCCGGACAATTAGAAAAATTAGGGCATAAAGTTAAATCAATGCCCGTAAAATTTGTGGACGGCGACGGGAAGGTTTGGAATACCCTGGATTATGACAAATTTAAAAAATCTCTGCCGTTTGACAAGCCGGAATTTTTAAATAATCATCACGAGCGCATTCGGGAGCATTTTGACAAAGTAGAATGGTCGGACGCCATTTTGGTTACCAACTATCAAAAAAATGGCGTGGCCAATTACATCGGCCCCAACACCCTAATGGAAATGGGTTTGGCGTTTTATCTTGGAAAAAAAATTTACCTGTTAAATCCCGTGCCTGACACCGCCTGGAAAGAGGAAATTTTGGGAGTGCGTCCGGTGGCGTTGGCGGGGGACTTAACAAGAATTGGGGTTGAGGCTCTTAACTTTCCCTGCTACAATAAGGATAGTCTGAAAGACTACAAAAAATGGCATAATATAAAGACCAATTTGAATAATTTTGGCCAACGCCAGCTTTTTAAGCAAAGGGAAATTTGGTGGTGCGGGCTTGGTTTAAATATAGGTTTTGAGCAGGACGGAAAGGGTAAAGCTTATGAGCGGCCGGTCTTAATTTTAAAAAAATTTAATCTGGAAATTTTTTTAGGCGTCCCTTTAACCACCACAAATAAAACCGGCAAATATTACTTTCCGATAGGTCTGCATGGAGGCTATAATTCAGTTGCTATTTTGTCGCAAATTAGGCTTTTTGACGCAAAAAGATTAACAAATAAAATAAGTGTTTTAAATAAGGGGGTGTTTGCTGAAATTAAAAAAGCTCTCACGGAGGTAAATTTTTCCTGAAAGCTTTCACATTTTCTCCCCGATTTTCATCGGGGCAGGCCGAAGCCGTTTAGATTTAAATTATAGCATAATCAAAATTTATGTCAAGCCAAAAAAAACTTAGTTTGGAACCTTACAAAGGCACGCGGGATTTTTATCCCGAGGATCAGTTCGCGCAGAATTATATTTTTAGCGTTTGGCGCAAAGTGGCCGAAAGCTATGGGTATTTGGAGTATGGCGCTTCTATTTTAGAGGAGACGGATTTATACCGCGCCAAGAGCGGTGAAGAGATCGTTAATGAGCAGACATATAGTTTTACCGACCGTGGCGGCCGCGACGTGACAATTCGTCCCGAGATGACCCCGACTGTTGCCCGTATGGTCGCGCAAAAACGCCGCGAGCTTAGTTTTCCTTTAAGATGGTATTCCATTCCCAATCTTTTCAGATACGAACGCCCCCAGCGCGGCCGTCTTCGCGAACACTGGCAGTTAAACTGCGATATGTTCGGGGTTGATTCAATAGACGCTGATGTGGAAATGGTATGTTTGGCCAATGATATTATGAAAGCCTTTAAGGCTAAAGATGAAAATTATGAGATCAGAATAAATTCTAGAGAACTGACAAATTCAGTTTTTAAGGATTTTTTAAAGCTATCCCCAGAAAAAGTCAAAGAGTTAAGCAAGGTTGTTGATAGAATGGAGAAAATTAGCCAAGAAGATTTTAAAAAACAAGTTGAAGAAATTTTGGATGAGGATAGGAACGCAACGGGTCTATTTCAGATTATTATGAGCCGAAAGCAACCAGATGAGTTATTGCAGTATATAGGAGGATCTGAAAAGATTGTTGAAAAGTTAAATTCATTAATATCATCTTTAGAAAAAAAGGGAGTAAAAAATGTTGTTTTTAAGCCTTCGTTAATGAGAGGATTTGATTACTATACTGGCACAGTTTTTGAAATGTATGACACCAATCCAAAGAATCCTCGTGCTTTGTTTGGTGGAGGACGCTACGATGATTTAGTCGGGATTTTTGGCGTGGAAAAGGTTAGTGGAATTGGTTTTGGCTGGGGCGATGTTACGACACGTGATTTTTTGGAAACTTATAATCTTTTGCCGCCGTATCATCCGCCTGTGCAATTATACATTGCCCATCTGGAAGGATTTATTGAGCAGGCTAATCAGCTCGCTTCGGATCTTCGCAAACAGGGAATCAATGTGGAAGTGGACTTAACCGATCGCCAGGTTTCCAAACAAGTCAAAACCGCGGACAAAGAAAAAATCCCGTTTGTGGTGGTAGTGGGGGAAGAGGAAGTTAAAAGCGGAAAGTATAAAGTTAAAAACCTTTCATCGTCATCGGAAATTGAAACTACCAAGGAAGGGATGACCGCTATACTTAAGTAAAGCGGAAACATTTAAGTTATTGCATTATGCTTTCTGAATTTGATATCAAAAAAAATTGTCCCCATTGCGATCCCAAGCACGAAGCAATGAAGGATGTTTTAGAGGCAACGAAAAATTTTTGGGTTGTTTGTGACCATTCTCCGCTTACTTTGGGACACATATTAATTATTCCAAAAAAACATTTATCGTGCGTTGGCGTATATTCGCCAACTTTGTTAAAGGAATTTGAAGGTTTGTATATTAAAGCAGGGGAATTTTTGCTTTCTAATTTTGGCAGCGTAAGCTCATTTGAACACGGGATTATTGGACAAACGGTATTTCATTCGCATTTCCATTTAGTGCCATTTTTGGGGACGCCTTTGCAGATTATTCCGGAAGGGGAATCTTTTTTGCAACCGACTTTGGGAATAAAGACGTTGCCTGATATTTTTAAAAAGGACGGACAATATTTATTTTTTTCCATTGGCAAAAAAAATTGGCTGGTGGACACAAAGCTCGGCGCGCCAAGATTTTTTAGGGACAGATTCGCCCAGGCTTTGGGCAAACCCGAACGCGGCAACTGGAAACAGATGAATAAGGACGGCGATTTAATGAAAGAGGCGGCGCTGGAAAGAAAAAAATTAATGAATCTCTGGAAAAAATATTTTATATGAAGTTTGATAAATTAGTTCGTGACAAAATTCCACAACACATTAAAGAAAAAGGACTAATTCCTGTTACCCGCATTGCATCGCGGATGGAATATTGGCTCAAGCTTAAAGAAAAGCTGGCGGAAGAAATTAAAGAATTTACGGATGACGAGAGCGTGGAAGAGTTTGCCGATATTCTGGAGGTTTTGGATGCCATCGCGGAGTTTAAAAAGTTTAAAAGAAGTAAAATATTATTGGTCAAGAATAAAAAGGCTAAGGAGCGGGGTAAATTTAAAAAACGGATAATTTTAGAGGAAACTAAACACAATGGATCTTCAGGTAGGCGTTAAGGCGCTGTTGAAAAATAGGGAGGGGAAGTATTTGCTCCTGCGGCGGAATCCTAAAAAGTATCCGGAAGTGGGGGCAAAGTGGGATATTATTGGAGGCAGGATTAATCCTGGCACGCCGCTTTTGGAAAATTTAAAAAGGGAAATTAAGGAAGAGGCGGGATTGGATTATCGGGGAATTCCAAAACTTGTCGCGGCGCAGGACATTCTAAAATCGGCCGATAAACATGTGGTCAGATTAACTTATATAGGCGAGATGGATGGGGAGCCGAAAATTGACGAGGAGCATTTGGAAGCGCGGTGGTTTACGTCCGTGGAGATAAAAGCTTTGGGCGTGGGCGAGTTGGATAGTTTTTTTAAAGAGTTGGTTGATAAGGAAATTATCATATTTTAAATCGGACAAACACTATCATACACAGTAGTATGATAGTGTTTGTCCATAGCAGTAAATTTACACGTTTATGGAAATTCGCGCGGATGTGAGAATTTATACCGGAATTTTTTTAATAATTTTGGCCGCTTTGGCCGTGATTATTTTTTTATGCCAAAAAATAAATCGCCAAAGCCGGTCAGCAATTTTCAGGAGTGCGTCGCGGCCGGGTATCCGGTAATACAAAGCTATCCGCCCCAATGCACGTTGCTCAACGGCAGGTTTTTTGTCCGGCAGATGGTTCAATAAAAGTATCATTTTATCGTGTTGACAAATAGCGCGGCCGCGCTATTTGTCAACAAATGCTTTCAACCAACTATAATTTTTCCCCAATTTACGCTATAATCAAATAGCCTAATTAAAATTAATAAACCAAATTTATGGGATTAATGGATAAGTTAAAGGATATTAACGAAATGCGCAAGCAGGCCAAGCATATGGAAGCTTTGTTGGCTACGGAAACAGTTAGCGGGAAGTCTTCCGGCGGTAAAATCGTGTTAATTATGGACGGCAACCAAAACATAAAAAGCGTGGAAGTTTCCGCGGACATCGCCGGCGACAAAAGCGAAATCGCGCGCCACATCCGTTCGGCTTTGGAAGATTTATTTAAACAGCACAAAAAGATGTTACAGGGAAAATTCGGAAACATGCTGCAATAAGTAATTGCCTCTACTAAATACTAAAGAAACTAAAATACTAAATCTGTCCACCAGCTCCAATTATCAAATAACGTCTGTTGTTAGTTTTAGTATTTAGCTTATTTTAGTATTTAGTAGAAAAGAGCCGTGAGGCGATGATAAAATCAAAATATTATTTAATAATAGCGATAGCTTTATTATTCCCCCAAATTGGGATGGCTCTTGAAATGCCTTCCGGCGGCGGTCTTGCCATGCCCACGAGCGCCAATGATTTGGCAAATATGGAAGGTATTAGCGCCCAGGCTTACATAGTTCAGGACGCGCAAACCGGACAGGTGCTTATTAATAAAAACCCCGATATGCCCTGGACGCCGGCGTCGCTTACAAAACTGGTTACCGCTTTGGTGGTTTTGGACACCAATCCCAAATTAACCAAAACTGTGGCGATGACCGGCCAGGATCAGGTAGCCGGGGCGTGCAGTTCCGGCGGAGCGTGCATAAAAACCAAACCCGGCGTAAAATTTACAATTGACGGGCTTTTTCACGCTTTGCTTTTGCCCTCGGCCAACAACGCCGCCAGCGCTTTGGCCAGAAGCACCGGTTTGACCACCGCTGAGTTCGCGGCTCTGATGAATCAAAAAGCCGCGAGCCTGGGAGCTACGTCCAGTCATTTTAACGAGCCAACCGGAATGGATCCAAACAATCAAATTACCGCGGCCGATTACGCCAAAATAGTAACCGCGGCGTTTTCCAGTTCCTATTTACGCCAAATTGCCGGCTTAACCAGCTACGCTTTGCGCTCAGCCAATAATTCAAGGTATAATCAAACTATTAAAAATACCGATAAACTTTTGGCCGATTCCAGCGTGCAAATTTTGGGAGCCAAGACCGGATATTTAACGCAATCCGGATATAATTTTTCCGCGCTGGTAAATTACAACGGGCAGGAACTGGCGGTGGTGGTTTTGGGGGAAGACCATTTATACACGGCTTTTGACGAGACAAAGCTTTTGGCCAATTTGGCCGGAGCGGCGCAAATACTTGCATTAATAAACCCTTTTGGAATGGTGTTGGGGACAAGCACGGTGCAAACAACAAATAATTAACTTTATAAGAAATATGATAAACGGAACGTCCCGCGAAGCGGGGTCCGCCTCCGGCGGAAAGAAAATTATTACCATTATTATAGTGGTTCTGGTTGTCCTCGGCTTGGGCTATTATCTTTTTAAAATTTCACCGGATCAAACCCAGCAATCAACTTCTACGGGCTACAACGCCGCGCTAAATACCTCAGCGGCTAAAACCATTTCCACGCCCCCGGCGTTTGACCCGGCAGTAGACCGCTATATGGGCGACCCAAAAGCCAAGAACGTGTTTATTGAATACGCGGATTTTGAGTGTCCGGCCTGCGCCGCGTATAGCGATATGTTAAAACAGGTGCCGACCGCGTTTAAGGATACGGTGTTTGTGTTCCGCTATTTTCCCTTAGTCCAAATTCACCCCAATTCCGTGGAAGCGGCTTTAGCGGCCGAAGCCGCTGGCGCGCAGGGCAAGTATTGGGAAATGCACGACATCTTGTTTAAAAATCAGACGGATTGGGAAAGTATGTCAGATCCAATAAATACTTTCGCCCAGTACGCGCAAAGCGTGGGCGTGGCCAACATTGACCAGTTTAAAAATGATATAATCAACAAAAAATATTTAGCGGTTGTTCAGGCCGACAGCGACCAGGCCTTGGGCCTTAACCTGCCCGGCACGCCTAGCTTCTTTTTTAACGGGCATACTCTGCAAAACGCGGACATCGCTGGAATGGAAAAACAAGCTGAACAATACTATAAATAGAATTGATAAAATTATCTAGGTCAAACACTATCATACACAGTAGTATGATAGTGTTTGACCAAATGTTATATGACTTATAAAAAATTCGCTTTGGATTTGGCTAAGCAAGCCGGAAAAGTTATGCTGGCGAATTTTGTTTTGGGCATGAATAAAACAATCAAAAAAGACGGCACTCCCGTAACAAAAGCGGATTTGGCAATTAATAAAATGGTGGTTGACTCGGTGAAAAAACATTTTCCTACCCATGGGGTTTTAGGTGAGGAGCAAAGCAATATTATCGCAAACAGCGAATTCGTCTGGGTCTGTGACCCGGTCGATGGAACCATTCCTTTTTCCCGAGGTATGCCTACGTGCATGTTTTCCCTTGCTCTCACGCAGAATGGTAAACCGATTTTGGGAGTTGCGTATGATCCATTTTTAGACCGGATGTTTTTAGCGGAGTTGGGGAAAGGCGCTTTTTTAAACGGAAAGCGCATTAAAGTTTCCGGGCACGGAAAATTAAAGGGAGCCTTTGTGAGCGACGGTCTTTGGAATATGGAGAAATATTATATGCCGAACCTGGTACACGAATTTATTTTTAAAAAAGACGTTAATATTTTTCCCCTAGGCTCCGTAGTTTATAACGGCATGCTGCTTGCCGCCGGCCAGCTGGACGGAATACTTTTTAATTCCAATACGGCGCATGACGTTGCCGCTGTAAAAATAATTGTGGAAGAAGCCGGTGGTAAAGTTACGGATTTTTTTGGAAACGAGCAGAGGTATGATCGTGAGGATATTAAAGGCTGCTTAATCAGCAACGGCGTATTGCATAAAGATTTGCTAAAAATGATCAAAAAACATATAAGCTCATAAAAAGATGGTTTTTTTTGGTATTATTTGTTTTTAAAAGGGTATCTGATTTTGTAGGGTAGGGTCTAGACCCTACCCTACATTTTTGATAAGATATTTCAGCTATGGTAAAGACATTAAAGAAAAAGGTATTAATTGCTCTTTCCGGCGGAATCGATTCCGCGGTTTCGGCTTATTTACTTATAAAACAGGGCTATGAAGTCGAGGCCGCGTTTATGAAGAATTGGTCTTCCACGGCCGGGCTTTTAAAAAACGAATGTCCGTGGCTTGTTGACCGCCAGGACGCTTTGCGCGTGGCCGCGTTTTTGCATATTCCTTTACATACTTTGGATTTTGAAAAGCAATATCAAAAGACGGTAATGAAATATTTTTTTAGTGAATATAAAGCCGGAAGAACGCCGAACCCGGATGTAATGTGCAATAAAGAAATTAAGTTTAAACTTTTGTATAACTGGGCAATAAAAAATGGGTTTGATTATTTGGCTACCGGGCATTATGCGAGGGTAGTGGGTAGTGGGCAGTGGGTAGTGGGCAGTAGAAACAAACGCGACTGCTCACTGCCCACTAATCACTGCTCACTTTTGCGCAGTGCAGATGAGTTCAAAGACCAAACCTACTTTATCTACAATATTAAAACCGAGCAGTTGCCGCATTTGCTATTTCCGATTGGCGTAATGAAAAAACCTGCCGTCCGAGCATTGGCCGGAAAAATTGGTTTGCCCAACGCCGAAAAAAGGGAGAGTATGGGTTTGTGTTTTGTGGGAAAAATCCGGCTTAAGGATTTTTTGGAGCAAAAGCTAAAGCCAAAGCCGGGGCCGATTGTTTTGTTACCTCCCCTAACCCCTCCTTCTAAAGGAGGGGAAACTGCAGTTGTCCCTCCCCTTACGAAGGGGAGGTTAGGTGGGGTTATTGGCCAACATCACGGCCTTTACAATTACACCATCGGCCAAAGGCAGGGAATTGCCATAGGCGCCAGCGGGCCGTATTATGTTGTGAAAAAAGATTTAAAAAGCAATACGCTATTTGTTACAAACAACGCCGACGACCCCGCGCTGATGACAAAAGAAGTGCAGTTGCATAGTGTTAATTGGGTTGCTGATGTAGGGAACGGTCGCGACCGTTCCCTACAAGGCCGCTACCGCCATCAGGGCAAACTGGTGTCGTTAAAAATTCAGCCAATAGACAAAAATCACTATCGCGTAATTTTTCGCAAACCCCAAAAAGCTGTCGCATCAGGCCAAAGTTTGGTATTATATAAGGGTAAGGAGTGCGTTGGCGGGGGAGTAATAGTATAATGAAAAAAATGAAAAAAAATAATAAAAATGACAAAAATTTGAAAATTAATTTAGCCAAAATTCCGTTCGGCAGTTTGGAAGCTTTTAATGTGCTTGTGGAAATTCCCAAGGGCAGTAATTTAAAGTATGAGTTTGATGAAGTTTCCGGCACTATGAAAGTTGATTTTGTATTTTCCGCCGTAGGCGGATCCGCCTCTGGCGGAGATAATTTAGTTTTTCCATTCAACTATGGTTTTATCCCGCACACTTTGGGCGGGGATGGAGACGCGCTGGATGCCATCGTTTTATCCTCGGCGCCGATTCCATCTGGGAGTATAGTAAAATGTTTGGCTATCGGGATATTGGAAACCATTGATACGGGCGAAGTGGACAACAAACTGATTGTTGTTCCGGTAGATGATATTTTGGCAAAAAAGTATCAGGACATTTCCGACCTGCCCAAAGACAGCCTGCAAAAATGGACCGATTTATATATGGAAATTGCCAGGCAGAAAAATAAGATCAAAAGAAAATTTATTCAAGTCAAAGGCCTAAAAAACAAGCAAGCCGCACTGGAAGAAATTAAAAATTCTTTTATTACACCATAAAACCAAACTGGAAGAAGGGAGCCTTCTTCCAGTTTGGAAATTTAAAGTTAAAAGGGGAATCCTTGCGTTGTGCAAGGATTCCCCTTGTTGTATTTTAGTATTAAGGCTTCAGGAATTTAACCATTAACAGCGCTACAATGTTTATGATTTTAATCATAGGGTTAATTGCGGGACCGGCTGTATCTTTGTAGGGGTCGCCGACGGTGTCGCCGGTAACGGCCGCTTTGTGCGCGTCACTGCCTTTGCCTCCGTAATTGCCTTCCTCAATATACTTTTTGGCGTTGTCCCAGGCCGCGCCGCCCGTGGTCATGGAAATCCCCACGAACAGTCCGGTAATAATACAGCCCACCAGCATTCCGCCCAAAGCCGCGGCGCCCAAAACCAGTCCGACTAAAATCGGCATTACCACCGGGATTAACGCCGGGATAATCATTTCTTTAATGGCCGCCTTGGTAACAATATCCACGGCGCGGGAATAATCGGGTTTGGCTTCGCCGGACATAATGCCTTTAATTTCCCTAAACTGGCGGCGGACTTCTTCCACCACCGCTTTAGCCGCGTTGCCAACCGCTGACATCGCGATTGAGGCAAACAAATAGGGGAGCAGGCCGCCAATGAGCAAGCCGACCAGCACTCGGCTGTTGGATAAATCAAAAACCGTGGAAATTCCGTTGGCGGAAAGCTCCTGGGTGTAAGCGGCAAACAAAACCATTGCGGCAAGCCCGGCGCTGGCAATGGCGTAGCCTTTGGTTACGGCTTTGGTTGTGTTGCCCACCGCGTCCAAGGGGTCGGTTACGTCGCGCACGCTTTGGTCCAGCCCGGCCATTTCCGCGATGCCGCCGGCGTTGTCGGTTATGGGGCCAAAGGCGTCAATTGCGACCACAATTCCCGTCAAAGACAGCATGCTCATAACCGCCAAAGCAATGCCGTAAAGTCCGGCCAAGTGGTAAGAAAGCAAAATCGCGCAAACAATAACAAGCACCGGAGCGGCAGTGGATTGCATTCCAACAGCGATGCCCTTAATAATGTTGGTGCCGTGTCCGGTGGTGCTTGCCGCGGCAATATCCTTAACCGGAGAAAAAGATTTGGAAGTGTAGTATTCGGTAATTACAGTAATCAGTCCGGTAACAACCAAACCAATTAACGCGCAGTAAAATAAATTGCTTACGGAATAAGTTCCGTTATCGCCCATAATTTTTTGGGTGATGGGCCAAAAGGCAATCGCGGAAAGAACGCCGGTTACGGCGAATCCTTTATACATCGCGCCCATAATATTTTTGGATTTTCCGAGGCGGACAAACCAGGTGCCGATGATTGTGGTAATAATAGAGACCGCGCCAATGATCAGCGGATAGATTATGGCGTTGTCATAGCCAGGGAACAGCGCCGAACCAAGAAGAATAACCGCTACGGCGGAAACCACGTAAGTTTCAAACAAGTCCGCGGCCATGCCGGCGCAGTCGCCCACGTTATCGCCCACGTTATCGGCAATTACGCCCGGGTTGCGCGGGTCGTCTTCCGGAATTCCGGCCTCAACTTTGCCCACCATATCCGTGCCAACGTCGGCGCCTTTGGTAAAAATGCCGCCGCCCAATCGCGCGAACACGGAAATTAAAGACGCGCCAAAAGCCAAACCGGCCAAAGCCGAGAGATCAAACGCCCCGCCGGCCGTGCATTGGTTAACATCGCCAAGATTAATGCACGGGCCGCCCGCGGTTTTGGTCAAAAGTAAAAATCCGCTTACGGCCAAAAGTCCCAGGCCTACAACAAACAAACCGGTTACACTGCCGCCTTCAAATGCCAAAGCCAGAGCCGAACCCAGGCCTTTTTTGGCCGCTTCGGCCGTCCGCACGTTGGCGCGGACAGAAACATTCATTCCCACAAAACCGGCCACGGCCGAAAGCACCGCGCCCAAAACAAAACCAATCATAGTGTGGGCGGAAAAATGCGCCAGCCACATTAAAATTAAAATTACCACGGCCACTATGCCGACGGTTTTATACTGCCTGGACAAATACGCCTTGGCGCCGTCCTGAATCGCGCCCGCGATTTCCAGCATTTTCCCTTGGCCCTGCGGCTGTTTGAGAATCTTAAAAATTAAAAACACGCCATACAGAAGCGCTAAAACTGCCGCTCCCAAGGCGTAAAACAAATACGTGTTCGCTATCATAGGGGATAGTCAAAGTTAATGATATCTTGTATAATTATAGGGTAAATTATTAAAAAGTCAAACCGCAGATACGCAGATTAACACAAATTACGCTGATATTAAAAACAAACTTTAATAAAAGCGCGTCTGTGTAATCCGTGTTATCTGTGTATCTGTGAAATATGATCAAACTCAACTCCCCGCGTTCCTACAGCTTAACCGTCGGCATAATTTTGTTTTTATTTGGATTTTTGGGTTTTGCTTTCCCGAGCAGTTTTAACGTGCCGGGCGGATATTTATTTGCCGCTTTGGTTTTGGGTTTTTGGGGGATAGTGGTCGGCGCGGCAAAAAGATAGGCACAAATAAAAAGTGACAGGTGACAAGTAACAAGTGACAGGTTTGATACCTGTAACTTGTAACCCGTAACCTGTCACTGTTTTTTTATTTGGCGAATTTTACCGAATGCACCATTGCGTCAAAATTCGGAATAAGAGTCATTGAGTAGCCAATATCAAAAGTGTAATGTATGTTGTTGGCTAAAATTCCGTAAAGCGCGTCGCCCACGTTAAGCGCGGTCTGGCCGCCTATGGTTTCGGTCTTGGTGGGCAAGCCGTCCATTATGTAAAATTGTTTGGGGTTTATGTAAATTTTAAAATTGTAATATTTGGCGCCCGGGTCAATTTGCAAAATTTTAAAGCCGTTTTTGTTTTGGGCGGTTAAAATTTTCCAGGCCGGGTCATAGGAAAAACTCAGGCCGTCCTGTTTGTCGGTGTAGGTTTTCCAGTTAGACGTGTCCACGGCCGGAGTTTGGCTTGGCGTGGCGTTGGAAGTTTTTGGGACAGGGGTGTTGTAGTTCCCATACCCCGGCGAATTTGAAAGCGATGATGTTAGGTTTGCCCAAAGCATCAAACAAACATAAGTCACCACCACGGCCACGGTAAAAAGAGTGATAAAGCTTTTGGTTTGAGGTGAAGTTTTGTTCATTTTGTTTCGTTTAAGGGACTTTTAATTTCAATTTTATTATACAATCCAAAAAAAATGGTGTCAATTGGTAGATCCGCAAATAATCAAATTGATTTCTTTGTAACTTGCTCCGGGGTGTGTCCTGCAGTTTCCCCTCCCTTGACGGGAGGGGCTAGGGGAGGGTGATGCACTCTATTTAGTATTCCCGAAGAGCTTATCCAACCCGGCGTTATTCCCGCAATAGTAAATGTGTGAAGTCAAATTC
>Ga0265316_10000632_pt1 | contig 39227 bp, 36 predicted proteins | sample 4522metaG_FD_202092 | JGI IMG/M metagenome (GOLD analysis project Ga0265316, IMG submission 202092) | Rhizosphere microbial communities from Carex aquatilis grown in University of Washington, Seatle, WA, United States - 4-5-22 metaG | ecosystem: Host-associated > Plants > Roots > Rhizosphere >... | reverse complement strand
TGGGCACGGTCTGCCTGCTGGGCCAATCCGCCGTCTGGCAAGACGCCGCCAAGTTGGCCTGCATGTCGGTGTTCTGCGCCGCCATGGTCATGCTCTACATGGCCTCGTCGGCTTTCCATGGCCTGCGAGGGCAGGCGCGCTTGTGGTGGGCCAAGGCCGACCACTGCGCCATCTTCCTGATGATCGCGGGCACCTACACGCCCTTTGCCGTCCTCAGCATCGGCGGCCTGCTGGGTGGGGCCTTGCTCGCCGGCGTCTGGGGCCTGGCGGTGCTGGGCATCGTGCGTGAGCTGCGCGCGCACGCGGATGCCGCCCCGTCGCTGCCGCTCTACCTGCTGATGGGCTGGCTGGGCGCGGCCTCGGCCGCCACCCTGCTGGACCGCCTGAGCACGCCCGGTGCCTTGCTGCTCCTGCTGGGCGGCCTGCTGTACACCGTGGGCGTGGTCTTCTACGTCAAGGGCGAGCGCTGGCGCCATGCACACGGCATCTGGCACCTGTTCGTCATGGGCGGCAGCGCTTCGCACTACCTCACGGTGTACTACTTCGTGGCCTGAGTGGCTGGGTCAGGCACCAGGCCATCGGCCTTGAACATCGCCTTGATGCCGCGGATGGCCTGGCGGATGCGCGCCTCGTTCTCGATCAGGGCGAAGCGCACGTGGTCATCCCCATGGTCGCCAAAGCCGATGCCCGGCGACACGCACACCTTGGCTTTCTCCAGCATCTGCCGTGCGAATTCGAGCGAGCCCAGGTCGCGGTAAGCCTCGGGGATCTTCGCCCAGATGTACATCGAGGCCTTGGGCTTGTCGACCATCCAGCCCGCTTCGTGCAGGCCTTTGACGAGCACATCGCGGCGGCTCTGGTACTGCGCGGTGATGTCTTTCACACACTGTTGATCGCCTTCGAGTGCCGCGATGGCGGCCACCTGCAGCGGCGTGAAGGTCCCGTAGTCGTGGTAGCTCTTGATGCGCGCGAGTGCGGCCACCAGGTCGGGGTTGCCCACCATGAAGCCGATGCGCCAGCCGGCCATGTTGTAGCTCTTGCTGAGCGTGAAGAACTCGACGGCGATGTCCTTGGCGCCCGGCACCTGCATGATCGACGGCGCTGTCCAGCCGTCGAACACGATGTCGGCATAGGCCAGGTCATGCACCACGAAGATGTCGTGCTTGCATGCCAGCGCGATCACGCGTTCGAAGAAATCGAGCTCGACGCACTGGGCCGTGGGGTTGCTCGGAAAGCCGAGCACCATCATCTTGGGCTTGGGGTAGCTGCCACGGATGGCCTTTTCCAGCTCGGCGAAGAAATCCACGCCGGGGATGAGCGGCACCGAGCGGATGTCGGCCCCCGCGATCACCGCGCCGTAAATGTGGATGGGGTAGCTGGGGTCGGGCACGAGCACCGTGTCACCGCGGTCCAGCGTGGCCAGCATCAGGTGGGCCAGGCCTTCTTTGGAGCCGATGGTGACGATGGCTTCCTTGTCGGCGTCGATGTCGACGTCGTAGCGCCGCTTGTACCAATGCGAGATGGCGCGGCGCAGGCGCGGGATGCCCTTGGAGGCCGAGTAACCGTGGGTGTCGGGCCGTTGCGCAACTTCGGTGAGCTTGGCGACGATGTGCGGTGGCGTGGCCCCATCGGGGTTGCCCATGCTCATGTCGATGATGTCTTCCCCGCGGCGGCGGGCGGCCAGCTTGAGTTCGGCCGTGATGTTGAAGACGTAGGGAGGGAGGCGATCGATGCGCGCAAAGCGGCGCTTGCCCGTCAGAGTGGACATGGTTTTCTTTCACGTGGGCGCCCGGAACCGTCCGAGCGACGTGGGCCCCGCGATGCGCAGGGCTTGGGCCACATCATAGACAAGGTCGGTCGCGTCAGGCCAATACATCTGACATCCCGCGTGACCGAATTTCACCACCCAGGCGGACCAGAGCACGCTATCCTTCCAGCTCTGCCGAGGTGCGGGCCTGTGCCGCTCCCCCAGGCAGGCGCAGTACCAGAAAGCCGAGCCAGGGGAGTCACAGCGCGTGCGCGGAAGGATGTTCAAGCTTTTGCAATCAGGCTGGTTGACCGCCTGGCTGGCGGCATGGTGCTGCGGCCTGGCGCTCACGCACGCGGGCACCGCGCAGGCGGGCCTGATCCCCAGCGCCGTGGCCGCTGCCGCCGACAAGGGCGCCTTGCGCGTGCTGGCCTGGCCGGGTTACGCCGAGCCCGAAGTCGTGCGCAGCTTCACGGCCCGCACCGGCGTGCGCGTGGAGGTCACGGTGGTGGACACCGACGAGGCCCTTTGGCAAAAGCTGCATGCCGCAGGCAAGGCCAACGGCACCGAGGGCTTCGATGTCTTTGCCGTGAACACGGCCGAGTTGCAGCGCTACGTGGCCGGCAACCTCGTGCAGGGCATCGACGTCAAACGCATCCCCAACACCCGCCTGCAGCTGCCGCGCTTCCGCGACCGGGCGGCCATCCCGGGGCTGGTGCGTCAAGGCTCGCGGGGCGAGCAGGTCTTCGGCATCCCCTTCACCTACTCGGCGATGGGCCTGATTTTCGACAAGCGCCAGCTGCGCGAGCCGCCGACGTCCATGGCCGCGCTGTGGGACCCGGCCCTGCAAGGCAAGGTCGTGATCTACAACGGCGGCACGCACAATTTTTCGCTGGCGGCCATGGCCATGGGCTGGGACACGCCCTTCCAGTACAGCGACACCCAATGGCAGGCCGGCGCTGAGAAGCTGATCGCCCTGCGGCGCAACGCGGTGGCGGTGTACACGCAGCCGGAAGAATCGGCGCGCATGTTCATGCGCCACCATGCCGCCCTGATGTTCGCCAATTACGGCATGCAGCAGCTGAACCTGCTGAAAGCGGCCGGGGCCGACGTGGGCTATGCCATCCCGCCAGACGGTGCACTGGCCTGGCTGGACTGCTGGGCCATCCCGCGCAACGCCCCCCACCGCAACCTGGCGCATGCCTGGATCGACCACCTGCTGGGCGCCGAGGCCAGCACGCTGCTGGTGACGCGCCAAGGCCTGTCCAGCACCGTGAGCGATGCGGCCCAGGACGGCGCGCACCCGCGGCTGCTGTGGCTGGCGCCGGTCGAAGATGCCATGCGGCGCGAGACCCTCTGGAGCCGCATCCGCTCCGGTGACCGACTGGGCAAGGTGATGGCGCCATGACCCAGCGTTTCGGCATCGCCTGGCGCATGGGCGTCTCGCTGGCCCTGATCGGCGTGATCGCCTCGGGCCTCACCGGCTACTGGGGCTATGGCGAGAGCCGCAAGCTCCTGCGCAGTGCGGCCGAGGAGCGCCTGCTGACGGCCACACGCGTGCTCGGGCGCCAGCTCACGGTCGGGCTGGGCGGTGCGGCACAGGACGTGCGCCTGATCGCTGCGCACCCGGGCACGCAACAGCTGCTGCTGTCGCAGGACCCGGCCGCCGTGGCACGGGGCTACGGGACCTTGGCCCAGCTCTTCAAGAGCATGCTCGGCACCCACCCCGAGTACTACCAGATGCGGCTGATCTCGGCCCGCCAGCACGGCTTGGAGCTGGTGCGCGTGGACCGCAGCGACGGCCCCTTGCTGCGGATCGAAGGCGACGACTTGCAGGAAAAAGGCCACTACCCCTATGTGGCCGACACCCTGCAACTGCCCGAAGGCGCGGTGTACGTCTCGCGTGCCGAAATCAACCACGAGGTCGGTGCCCATGCCGGCCTGGACAAGCCCTCGCTGCAGGTGGCCACGCCGATCCACGACGCCAAGGGCCAGGCCCTGGGCCTGATCGTGGTCAACATCGACCTCAACGGCCTGTTCTCGCAACTGGCCGCCGACCTCCCCTCCGACCTCAGCCTCTTCCTGAGCAATGGCGAAGGCGACTTCCTCATCCACCCGGACCCGCGCCAGGCCTTCGCCTTCGACCGCGGCCAGCGCTCGCGCGTGCAGGACAGCTTCCATGGCGTGTCGGAGCTGCTGTCGGACGCGCACGAGCGCAAGGCCCAGCTCGTGACCACCACCGCCCATGCATCGACCCAGAACGAGCTGGTGGCGGCCTTCGTGCGCCAGCCGCTGACGGGCCTGCACAGCGAGGACGACTTCATCCTCGGCCTGGCCCAGCCCCTGAGCGCGGTGCTGGCCGACAGCGCCCACCTGGGCCGCGTGAACCTGCGCATCGTGCTGGCCTTCAGCGCGCTGGCCGTGCTCATCGCGGTGGTGCTGGCGCGCGCCCTGTCGCGGCCGCTGGAGCAGATCGTCGAGGCCATCCGCCACTTCGGCCAGGGCCAGGTGGTGGGCCGCCTGCCCCTGCACCGCAACGACGAGATCGGCATGCTGGCGCACAGCATCGACGAGATGCAGCACCAGATCCGCGGCCAGTTCGCCAACCTCGCGCAAAAGCAGGAAGAGCTCGACCGCCTGGCCGGCCATGACACGCTCACGGGCCTGCCCAACCGGCGTCTGTTCTTCGACCGCCTGCACCAGGCCCTGGCCCGCGCCAAACGCAACCACACGCACCTGGCGCTGCTCTACATCGACCTGGACAACTTCAAGGACATCAACGACACGCTGGGCCACGCGGCCGGTGACGCCGTGCTGTGCGCCGTGGGCCAGCGCCTGAGCCAATTGGTGCGCGAGGCCGACACCGTGGCGCGTTTGGGCGGCGACGAGTTCATCGTGCTGCTCGACGGCGCCGAGGACGCGCGCGCCACCGAGCTGGTGATGCAGCGCGTGCGCGAGGCCCTGGCCAAGCCGGTGCTCTACCAACGCACCGAGCTGCAGTGCGATGGCAGCGTGGGCATGAGCCGCTACCCGGACGATGCCACCGAGGTGGGCGACCTGATCGCCGCGGCCGACCACGCCATGTACACCGCGAAAGCGGCGGGGCGACAGCGCATCCGCATCGCCACGCAAACGCCCGGCGGCGACGAGGGCGGCCAGGCGGGCTGAACCCGCAAGTCAGCGCGGCAGCGTCAATGTCGCCACCAGGCCGCGGCCCCCACCCTGACCCGGCCCATTGCGCAGCGTGAGCCCGCCCCCGTGGCGCCGGGCGATGTCCAGCGCGATCGCCAGGCCCAGACCGACGCCACCATGGGCGCGGTTGCGCGAACCCTCGACGCGGTAGAACGGCGCCAGCACGCGCGTGAGCTCGGCGTCCGGCAGGCCCGGCCCCTGGTCACGCACCTCGATGCGCAGGACCTCGGGCTGGTCGATGAGGTGGATGTCGGCCCGCTCGCCGTAGCGGATGGCGTTGTCCACCAGGTTGTCCAGGCAGCGGCGCAAGGCGTTGGGCTGGGCGTTCAAAGGCTGCGCATGGCCGTGCACCTGCACGCTGTGGCCTTGGTCCTGCAGGTCTTCGGCCACGGTGTGGGCCAGCGCGGCCACGTCCAGGCTCACCCGCTCTTCCGCGGCGGCGGCGCCGCGCAGGTAATCGAGGGTCACCGCGATCATCTGGTCCATCTCGGCGATGTCGCGGCGGAAGCGCTCGCGCTCGGCCTCATCGGCCAGGCCCTCGGTGCGCAGGCGCAGGCGGGTCAGGGGCGTGCGCAGGTCGTGCGAGACGGCGGCCACGAAGCGGTCGCGGTCGCTGATCTGCTCGCGGATGCGGGCCTGCATCTGGTTGAAGGTGCGCGTGGCTTCGCGGACCTCCAGCGGCCCGTCTTCGGCCATGGGCGGGCGGTCGATGTCTTCGCCCAAAGCGTGTGCGGCCTGGGCCAGGCGCTGGATGGGCCGCACCAGCCAGCGCGCGGCCACCCAGGCGGCCAGCAGGATGGCACCCAGGCGGATGGCCACGTCGGCGGCCATGCCCCACGTCGACGGTCCATGGGGCCGGTGCGGACCAGGCGGCCCGAACGTGTCAGGCGGGTGCCCGGGGCCAGGCCGGGAAGCCGACACCATCGGCACCTGCGGCCCCGCCTCCCTGCCCGCTTGCCCGAAGGCCTGCGGTCTTGGCGGGGGCGGGGGCAGCTCGCCTCGCCCGCCGGACATCACCCGGAACACCAAGGTCAGCGCCAGCACATGGCTGAGCAGGGCCGTGCCCATCAACAGCAGCGCCAGGCGGCCGAACAGCGTGCCTGTGCAGCGTTGCCAGACGGCTGCGATCCGCTTCATGGCCGCGTCATCGCCGCGTCACGGCGCCTGCACGCCGAGCCACTGCACGGCCTGCACGTGAAAGACATAGCCCTCGCCACGCACCGTCTTGATCATCTGCGGGTCGCGCGGGTTCTCGTTGAGCTTGCCGCGCAGGCGCGACACCAGCAGGTCGATGCTGCGCTCGACCGTGCCCAGCGTGCGCCCACGGGCTTGCACCATCAGCTGCTCGCGCGTCAGCAAGCGGCGCGGCGCCTTCAGGAAGGTGGTCAGAAGCTGGAACTCGGCATTGGACAAAGGCACCACCGTGCCTTGCGGCGACACCAGCCGGCGCTCGTCGCGCTGCAGCTGCCAACCTTCGAAACAGACGCGGTCGGCCGCGCCATCGGGGTTGCCTTGCAGCACGGCCCGCACATGGCTGCGCGTGCGCCGCAACACCGTCTGGATGCGCGCCACCAGTTCGCGCGGCTCGAAGGGCTTGCACAGGTAGTCGTCGGCGCCCATCTCCAGGCCGATGACGCGGTCGATGGGGTTGCCACGCGCCGTCAGCATCAGCACGGGCAGGCGCTGCGTGAGCGGCTGGCGGCGCAGCTCGGTGGTCAGCACCAGGCCGTCTTCGCCGGGCAGTTGCAGGTCCATCACGACGATGTCGATGGCCTGGCTGGCCAGCACGCGGCGCATCTCCGCACCGTTGCCCGCGGCATGCGCCTGGAGCCCGAAGCGCGCCAGGTAGCCGCACAGCAGTTCGGTGATGTCGCGGTCGTCGTCCACCACCAGCACGTGATGCATCTGTGTCATGGGGCGACAGCGTAGCGGCATCCGGGCCACCGCCCGCGTGCTTCACACCATTTCACACCATGTGGCCCGCTGCGTATCAAACCCGGTACACACCAGCAACATGCCGCCGCAGGGCCCAGGCGAAGGCTGCCGCCATGGCGGCATCGAAGGCGGCAAAGGCCGTCAGGGAATGGCCCGAGTGGCTCAAGGCCACCGCTTGCACCTGCCCCACGCCCACACAGCACAAGATCATCAAGGTGCCCGACAAGGCCGCCGCCGTGCCCGCCTCTTTGGGGAAAGGCGCCACCGCCCCGGCCTGCGAGCAGACCTGGTTGAAGCCGTGGCCCAGCATGTAGGCCATCTGCGCGGCCACCAGCCAGTGCGCCTCGCGCCACTGGGGGCACACGCTGAGCACCAGAAAAGCCACCATGCCGCTCGACGACAGGACCATGCCGCACAGCAAGGCCGTGCGCCGCCCGGCCCGACGCAAGACCTGCCGGCAGGCCATGGTGCCCGCCAGGAAGCAGCCGGAGTAGGCCGTCATGAAATAGCCGAAGGTGTCGGGGCGCACGCCGTGCTGCCCGACCAGCACCAGCGAAGAGCCACCGATGAACAGGATGGCCTCGGTGTAGGTGAACGCGGCCAGCCCCGTGTTGAGCAGGAACTCGCGGTGCACCAGGATGCGGCCCCAGCCGGCGCACACCTCGCGCCAGCCCGGCGTGTGCGCAGCGGCGGACAGGGGACGGCTTTCGGCGAAGTGGCGCCAGGTCAGCCACAGCACCCCGGCGGCCAGCACGGCCAACACGCCGAGGGTCCCGCGCCAAGGCACCCAGCGCGCCAGCAGGCCGCCGGCCACGCCGCTGAGCGTGGCGGTGATGGCCATGCCGGTCAGGGCCTTGGCAAAGGCCTGCGGCCCTTCGTGCACATCGAACAGGTCACGCACCAGGGCGCGTGCGCAGACGATCATCGCGGCCAGGCCGCAGCCCATGGCCACGCGCGCCACCAGCAGCCAGTCGCCGCTCGGCGCCAGGGCCGCCAGCAAGGCACTGCCGGTGTACAGGCTGGTGCCGGCCAACAGCACGCGGCGGCGGCCGATGCGGTCGCTGTGGTGCCCCCAGAAGAGCTGCGACACGGCAAAGCCCAGCAGCATGCCCAAGAGGGTGCCCTGGGCCTGCACCACGCTCAGGCTCAGGCTGCGCGTGATGAGCTGCAAGGAGGGCAGGTAGAGGTCGGTGCTGAGCGGCTGGAAGCTCAGCAGCAGGCCCATGAAGGCGATGACGAAGCCCGTGGACATGGGCCTGGGCGTGCGGGGCTCACGCATGGCGGGCTCCTGGGTGAGGGCTGGGAGGCGTGGTGGCCCGGTGCCACAATGGCCAAAGCCCTGCCACCTGATTGCCATGAAGACCCGCTTGCCTGCCGCCAAGACGACCGCCACCGACAGCCCCGAGGCCAGCCGACCGCGCCGCGGCCGTCCCAGCGCCGACCAGCGCCAGGCGCCCGACCAGACCGCCCAGGACATCCTGGAGGTGGCCACGCGGGAGTTCGCCGACAAGGGCTTCAGCGGCGCGCGCATCGACGCCATCGCCGAATCCACGCGCACCAGCAAGCGCATGATCTATTACTACTTCACCAGCAAGGAAGGCCTCTACCTGGCCGTGCTGGAGGAGGCCTACAAGCGCATCCGCGGCATCGAGAACGCCCTCGACCTCGATGGCTTCGAGCCCCTGGAGGCCTTGCAGCGCCTGGTGGCCATCACCTTCGACTACCACGTGGCCCACCCCGACTTCGTGCGCCTGGTGATGAACGAGAACATCCACAACGGTGCCTTCCTGGCCAAGTCCGAATCGATCCAGCAGGTCAACCGCTCGGCCATCGATCACCTCAACCGGCTGTACCGGCGCGGCTGCGAGGCCGGTGTGTTCCGCACCGGGCTCAACACGGTGGACCTCCACATGTCGATCAGTGCGCTGTGTTTTTTCACGGTGGGCAACCGGCACACGTTTTCCGTCAGCTTCCAGAAGGACCTGAGCTCGCCCCGCGCGCTGGCCGCACGCCGCCGCAGCATCGTCGACATGGTGACGCGGCACGTGCGCTGCTGATGCAGCGGTGCGTTCGGGGTGCGGGCGTGGGTTCATTGACAAATAAACGTACCAGTTAGTACATTATGACACCCACACCCCAAAGCGCACCTCCAGAGCGCACCGCTTTCGCCACCACCGTGACCCACGCCACGCCCACCGCCACCAGCGCCTTGTTCGACGCCTTCCTCTCGACCGACGCCATGGCCGAGGCCTTTGGCGCACCGCGCCTGGTGCAGGCCATGCTGGACATGGAAGCCGCGCTGGCCGATGCCCAGGCAGCGCACGGCCTGTTGCCGGCCGCGGCGGCCACCGCCATCCGACAAGCCTGCGACGCCTCGCTGTACGACATCGCCGATCTGCTGCAAGCCGGCCGCCGCGCTGGCAGCCTGGCCATCCCGCTGGTGAAGGCGCTGACGGCCGAAGTCGCGCGCCGCGATGCCGAGGCGGCCCGCCACGTCCACAAGGGCAGCACCAGCCAGGACGTGCTCGACACCGCCGCCGTGCTGCAAACCGCCCAGGCCGTGGCCCTGCTGCAGGGCACCCTGGCCGGCCTGACCGACACCCTGGCCGCGCTGGCCCGCACCCACGCCGACACGCCCATCCTGGCGCGCACCCTGATGCAGCCCGCCACCGTGACCACCTTCGGCTTCAAGGTCTGCGGCTGGCTGGAGGCACTGCAACGCAGCCAGCAGGCTTTGCATGAGCGCAGCGCGCAGGCACTGGCCCTGCAGCTGGGTGGCGCGGTCGGCACGCTGGCCGCCCTGGGCGAGGCCGGCCCGTCCGTGGCCGCGCACATGGCGCACGCGCTGGGCCTGCGCCACCCGGCCCATTGCTGGCACACCCAGCGCGACGACTGGCTGCGCCTGGGCACGGAAGTGGCCATCCTCACGGGCAGCCTGGGCAAGATCGCCACCGACCTCGCGCTGATGGCGCAGGGCGAAGTCGGCGAGCTGGCCGAGCCCTCGGGCGCAGGGCGTGGCGGCTCCTCCGCCATGCCGCACAAGCGCAACCCGGTGTCGGCCATGCTGGCGCTGGCCTCGGCCCACCGCGCCCCGGGCCAGGTGGCCACGCTGCTGGGCTGCATGGCGCAAGCGCATGAACGCGGCCTGGGCGACTGGCAGGCCGAGCTGGCCGAGTGGCCCCACCTCTTCCTCGGCGCCCACGGCGCCCTGCAGGCCCTGGCCGAAGCCTTCGCCGGCCTGCAGGTGGACACGGGCCGCATGCGCCGCAACATCGACGGCCTGCAAGGCCTGGTCTTCGCCGAAGCCGCCACGCGCGTGCTGTCATCGGCCCTGGGCGGCGCACAGGCCCACCACCTGATGGAAACGCTCTCGCAGCAGGCCGTGGCCAGCGGCCAGCAACTGCGCGACATCACCCTGGCCCATGTGCTGGCCGATGCCGCCTTGGCCCCACAGATCGACACCGACGCCCTGCGCCGCGCCTTCGACCCCGACGAAGCCGCCCGCTGGCCGGCCGGGCTGACACGCCAACGCCTGGCCGACATGTCCCCCCAGCGGCCCGCCTGAGCCGCATCCAGCACACCCACCATGAGCCCGCAAACCCCTTTCGACCACGACCTGGAGCGCGGCCTGCGCAACCGCCGCAGCGTGCTGGGCGACGCCTGGGTGGACCGCTCGCTGTCCAAAGCCAACGCCTTCAACGCCGACTTCCAGGCCTTCATCAACCGCTATGCCTGGCACGAGGTCTGGGGCCGCCCGGGCCTGGACCACCGCACCCGCCGCACCATCGTGCTGGCCATCACCCTGGCGCTGGGCCGCTGGGAAGAGTTCGAGCTGCACGTGCGCGCCGCGCTGTCCGGTGGCGACGAGGCCTCGCGCCTGACGGTCGAGGAACTCAAGGAAGTGCTGATCCAGTCGGCCATCTACGCCGGCGTGCCCGCGGCCAACACCGGCCACGCGCTGGCCCTGGCCATCTTGCGCGAGCTGGGCGAGGCGCCCGAACACGCCGACCTGCACGCCCGCCTGGCGCCTGCGCTGCAGCCCGCCGCCGTGCCTGAGATCGCCCACCCCGGCGTGGGCCGCAGCCACTTCACCGCCACGGCGCCCGCCCTGCACTTCACGGTGCGCGGCGTGCCGCTGGGCCAGGCGGCCCACCCAGACGCCACACGCACCTTCGTGCTCTCCCACGGCCTGGGCACCGACCACATGGTCTGGGACGCACTGGCCAATGCGCTGGTGGCCGCCTGGCCCGGTGCGCGCGTGGTCAGCTTCGACCAGCGCGGCCACGGCCTGAGCGACGCACCCACCACGCCCTGCACCTTGAGCGACCTGGTGGACGACGCCAGCCGCCTGCTCGACGAGCTGGCCGCCGCATCCGCCTGCGGCCCCATCACCTGGATCGGCCACGGCCTGGGTGGCAGCATCGGCCAGGCCCTGGCGGCCCGCACGCCGGCACGCCTGGAAGCGCTGGCGCTGGCGCACACGCCGGTGGCCTTGCAGCCCTCGCTCGCCGCGATGGCGGCCATGGCTGCGCCGGACGGCTTGCATGGCGAAGCGCGTGACACCCAGGCCGACGCCGTCCTGGCCCGCTGGTTCAGCCAAGATTTCCGTGAGGCCCAGCCGGCCACCGTGGCCCGCTTGCGCCGCCGCCTGCTCAGCGCCCCGCTGGACGGTGCAGGCCTGCAACCCTTGGTGCAGGCCGCGCGCACGGCGCAGGCCATGGCCGCGGACACGCCGAGTCAGGCCACCCAAGCCACGCAGGCACCTGCAGCTCCCAGCCTGCCCACCCTGCTGATCGCCGGCGCGCTCGACACCGACACCCCGCCCGCCGGCGCGCGCGAGCTCCTGCAACGCCACCCCGGCGCCGGGCTGGTGGTGCTGCCCGAAGCCGGGCACCTGGGCATGCTGGAGCAGCCGCGCGCCTTCCAGACCGCGCTGCTGTCCTGGCTGGCGGCACTGCCGGCGGCCTGAAACACAGGCCCCGCAAAGCCCACAGCAGCTCCTTCGACCCACCGGGCCTTGCGCGCAAGCCCTGGGGTGTCGCGCACCGCGCATCCATGGCGACGCGCAAGGCTTTCCGAGCGGCGTGCCGCTCATCCCGTGCGGGGCCTCGCCCATCCGCAGCGGCGCGCCGAGTCCCTGTGCTTCGGCCACCGCACTGTGCGCGCCAGCGCCAAGCCGTTTTGGCTTGCGTGCCGAGCCAGGCGCGCCGCGCGCCGCACTGATTTGCTGGATGCGCCCAAGCTGTGAACCTCGGCCGCAAGGCAATGTGTGCCGTCTGCGACCGACAAAGCCCGGCGCGCGACTGCGGGAGGGCGGCGTGCCGCTGTGACAGGGCGATGTGCCACTCAGGCAAAGCGAAGGGCCACTCAGGGCAGGCCGCGCGCGACTCAGGCAGAGCGACGGGCCGCGCAAAACCGGCGATGGGCCGCGGTGTGAACTCGGCAGGCGGCTGAAGGAAGGCGGTGCGCCGCGGACAAAGCCCGGTGTGCCACTGCCGACACCCGGCATGCCGAGCCCCCCGCCCAACTCACCTCAATCCAGCACCACCGCGCCAGCCTCGGGGTAGAGGCGAGGGAACAGCATCGACAGCGCATCCAGAGGCAGGCCAATGCGCACCTGTCCCTTGGGCGAGTCGCTCTGGAGCAAGCCGTCATCCAGCATGGCCTTGAGTGCCTTGCGGCCCGTGCGCTCGCCCAGGCCCGTCATCTGCACGAAGTCACCCCGGCTCACGGGGCCGGCGATCATCACGTGCTGCAGGGGCAAGATGAGCTCTTTGCGGTAATCGCCGGCATTGGGCCTGAGCTCCTTGGCCGTGTGCGCGCGGAACACGATCAGCGCGGCGATGTGCTCCTTGATGCGCGCCAGGTCCAGGACTTGGGTCATGAAGTCCACCTGGTCCTTGCACACGCCGATGAAGAAGCGGCACCACTCGACCAGCATGCGCTCGCTGAGGTTGCCACGGCCATCGAGGTCGCCATGGCGCGGCATGTCGGCCTCGGACAAGCGCAGGTAGTACTCGTCCTGCCTGCGCGCCAGACCGCGGTTGACCGACCAGAGCCCCCGCGTGAGGTGGTGCATCGCGCCGTGCAACTGAAGCCGGCAAGCCCGCCCGTTGCCGTCGATGAAGGGGTGCACCCAGAGCATGCGATGGTGCTGGCATGCCGCAGCCACCAGGAAACTCTCCAACGCCCAGGGCTTGGCGTAGGCATCGTCAGCGGCGCGCAAGAAACGCGGCACAGCGTGCGCGATGGGCGGCTGGTGGCGCTGCACAGCGACATCCTGCTGGCGCAGTTGGCCGGGCACGATCACCAGGCCATCCTCAGAGCTGCGGTCTTCCTGGCTGAGCCGGCTGTACAACAGGTCGTGCGCCTTGACCAGCATCTCGCTCTGTAACGCCACAGCATGGGCCGCATCGCCGGCATCGGGGTGCTGCTGGCGCACCGATGGATGGGCCGCTGCATGCACCAGCAGCGCCTCCAGTTCGGACTCCGCCTCGATGTGCGCCAGCGCCAGGCGCTGCCGCTTGGCCACATCGGGTTTGTCAGAGAAGTCCTGGCGCAGGGCTTGCGCGATGTGGACCGGGTGGGTGCTCTGCCCTTCGATGCGGTTCGAGTAGTAGGAATTCATCGCGCGCGTGAGTTCGCGCAGCTGAGAACGCGTTTCTTCGTTGGTGGCCGCCTGCAAGCGCAACGAGGCCTCGATCACCGGACGTGCCATGCGGCCGAGCTCGTCCAGATGGTGGCCTGCCGGCGTCAGGGGCAGGAACTGGTGCGGCTGGTCGTAGAAAGCGATGGGAGTGGCTTGGACAGACATGGCTGTGTGCGCTGCGAACGCCGATGATGCCTCGATTTTTTTGCCGATCTTCTTGCCGGTTCATTTGCCAGCTTTCAGGTCAGCCATCCTAGCCGGATTGACCTTTCACATCAATCACTTGCGTGAACACCCATTCGAATCTGGCGCGATCCACGCACCACATTGACGCCCACTTTGTGCCGATTCATTTTCCGAACCGCACCGGGGACTTGCCACCTGCCGCAGAAGGAAGCGCGTGCGGTGCGATGTGGTGATCGGAGCAAGGGTCTGAGCAGCCGCATTGCAAATGCAGTTACTTACCTTTTGATGGCGGCACAAACAGACGCCTGCTGATAGATTGCCCCCACACAAAATTCAGGGGACGGCCATGCGGCCATTCATCGTGTTGGGCGACCGAACAGACCATGGCGGCGTGGTCATCGGATCCACACAAACCACCGACACCTTCGGCCAGCGCCTGGCGCGCGTGGGCGATCAGGTCACGTGCCCGAAGAAGGGGCACGGCACCACGGTCATCGTCACCGGTGACCCCACCATGATCGTGGACGGCGCCCCTGTGGCGCGTCATGGCGACAAATGCGCCTGCGGCGCCACACTGATCTCCAGCCAGGCGGTGTCGGGGGTTGGAAACCTCTCCAGTTCGGACGGCATCGCGCAGCGCACAACCGTTGGACCAGGCAAGGACACCCGCCATGAAGTGACCACGCACGCCCCACCGACCAAAGCACCCACCCACGATCTGCACTTCCTGGTGAGAGACGCCAGCACCGGATCGCCGCTGTCGAACATCCCCTACCGCATCACGCTTGAAGACGGTCACGCCATCACAGGTGTCACCAACCACGAAGGTTTGACCGACAAGGTCCAAGCCCACAACGCCAAAATCGCAACCATCGAGGCTCCGTACCATGGCCACAGCACAGGCAACACTGACACCGATCACGGACACGACACCTGCGGTTGTTGAGATCTCCGCCAAGGAGCCCAGCGGTGCGCAGTGGGTGAGCAGGTATCCGACCAGCAAAGCCGTCTCGGCATGCACGGAGCCCTTTGCCCAGAACCTGAGTGCTTTCATCGCCGCACTGAAAGCAGCAGGGGCGGCTGTGACCATCAGTGCCACTGACCGCCCCCCTGAGCGAGCTTACCTGATGCACTGGTGTTACATGATCAGCAACGAGGATCAAGATCCCAGAACCGTGCCCGAGAAAGCAGGCGTCAACATCCTCTGGGACCACCGAGACGGTGGTGGCAGCTACGACAAGCCGTCTTCCATCCAAGCCGCCCGGGCCATGCTGAATGCCTATGGCATGCAAAATCTGCAGACGCCGCCTGCGCTCAACACACGGCACACCCTCGGGCTTGCCGTCGACATGTCGATCACTTGGGAAAGCGAGCTCACCATCCAGAAAGCAGATGCCAGTGTGGTCACCATCACCTCCACACCCAGGTCAGGCATGAACTCAGACCTCCGCGATGTCGGCGCTTCTTATGGCGTGGTGAAGTTCGTCGGCGGAGCCGCAGACAAACCTCACTGGTCCGACAACGGGCACTGACGATGCGCCGACTCACCCTCCTGCCCATCACTGCCTGCACGCTCATCCTGGCGTCTTGCACCACAGCACCGGGACCGGACGTGTGCCAACCCGCCTTGAACGACTTCCTGGAACGCCGGGAAATCTGCGATCACCTGCGCGGCGAGATCCCCGATCCGGACGACCCTGCCAGCCTTCAGGAAGCCATCGCCGCCATCAACCAGCAATGCCGAGGCACCGACGCAGCACTGCGCAACATGAAGCTGCGCTGCGCCGCTGACCCCCAAGCGATGGCACGGCTGAATGCCCTGGCGCCGCGGATCGAGCGCCAGACGCCCCAACCCCATGCACCCGACACACCCGCCTCGCCTTGATCGGCGGTTCACCTGACGCACACAAAAAAAAGGGCCCCTGTGGGGGCCCTTGGCGTTCCAGCGAAGCCCAGCTTGTGGCCAGGCTTCGCCCATCGATCACAGACCGTTCAAACGACCATCAAACGTCAAAGAACACCGTTTCCTTGCCGCCGTCCGGGGTGTCCTGGATGCGGATGTCGAAGCGGTAGACCACCTCGCCGGCGCGCTGCTCGCGGCTGGCCAGCAGGGTCTTGCGGCGCACTTCCCACTCGATGCCGTTGAGGATGGGGTCGGTCGCGTTGGCCAGGTCCTCGTCGCCGAAGTACAGGCGGGTGTGCAGCCCGGTGTTGATGCCGCGCGCGAACAGGATCAGGCAGATGTGCGGGGCTTGTGCTTGGCCGTTGGCGCCGACCACCTGGCCAGGCTTGATGGTCTCGAAGCTGTAGACGCCGGTGTCGAAGTCGGCGCCGGTGCGGCCCCAGCCGCGGAAGGCGGGGTCCAGCGGCTTGTCTTGGCGGTCGGCCGGGTGGGCGTACTTGCCAGCGGCGTTGGCCTGCCAGACCTCGATCAGCACGTCGCGCATCAGCGTGCCGCTGCCGTCGAACACGCGGCCCTCGACGCGGATGCGCTCGCCCAGGGTGGCGGGCTGCACCAGCACGTTGCCGAAGTTGTTCTCGAAGATGTCGAAGCCCGCCTGCTGCGGCGCCAGGCCGATGTGCACGTAAGGGCCGCCGGTCTGCGAGGGCGTCTCGGCGTAGCGGGTGAGTTGGGTCGTGGGTTGGAAGCTCATCTCAAGGGCCCTCTTCTCAGTTCTCGAACCAGGTGGCGTTGCGGCCACGCAGGGTGATGTCAAAGCGGTAGGTCAGGCTGTCCATCGGCTTGGCGTGGTCCTTGTCCAGCAACGCGATCAGGCTGCGGATCTGGGCTTCATCGGGGATGGTTTTGATGATCGGGCACTCGGGGATGAGCGGGTCGCCTTCGAAGTACAGCTGCGTGATCAGGCGCTGGGCCCAGCCGTCGCCGCTGATGGAGTAGTGGATGTGCGCCGGGCGCCATTCGTTGATGCGGTTGCGCCAGGGGTAGGGACCGGGCTTGACGGTGCGGTAGACGTAGTGGCCATGGGCATCGGTGAGCACGCGGCCACAGCCTCCGAAGTTGGGGTCCATGCTGCCGATGTACTGGTCCTTCTTGTGGCGGTAGCGGCCGCTGGCATTGGCCTGCCAGACCTCGACCAGGGCGTTGCGCACGGGCTGGCCGAACTGGTCGCGCACGAAGCCGTGCACCACGATGCGCTCGCCGATCGGCAGGCCATCCTTGGCGAAGTTGGTCAGCAGGTCGTTGTCCTTGGCGCCCAGCTCTTGCGGCTGGAACACCGGCGCGGTCATCTCCGACAGCGTGGGCAGGTTGGCGATCAGCGCGTTGCGCGGCGAGCGCAGGATGCTGGTCTTGTAGCCGGGGGTCAGCGCGGGCGGATGGGCTTCGCTGTCGCGCTGGACGAAGGGGCCAAGTGGGCCGCTCTGGCTGTCGATGGAGAGGATGTGGCTCATGTCTCTGATGTGTTCTGAGGTGAGTGGAGGGCCGCAAGGCCTGTGGCGACTGTAGGCAGCGGACGCTGCCGTGGCAATTGAAGATTCGGCGGCGCAGCGATCACCGGGCGCTATACCTGAGGGCCTGTCAGCCCGTCAGCCCTGTAGCAAGGCCAGCTGCTCCTGGCAGCGGTGGCGCCAGGCCAGGCCGGCATCGCGGATGACGTCCGACATCGCGGCCACACGGGCCGAGCCGGGCACCGGCACGGCCTGCGTGAACATGCCGACGGCTTCGGTGGCGGTGCCGGGCAGCACCCGCCCGACCAGCAGGCCCGAGGCCAGGTCGTGGCGCACCGTGCTCAGCGGTGTCAGCCAGACCGCGCCGCCCTGCAGCGCCATGGTGCGCGCCACGGGCACGACCAGGGTGTCGATGCCGTGCGGGTGCGAGGCGGGCCAGCCCAGGCTGGCGGCGAACGCATCGGCCACCTGGCGGATGCCGGTGCCGGGCAGGGGCATCACCACCGCGCCGTCCCAGCCGCGCCAGGCTTTCCAGGGCGCCTGGGCCAGCGGGTGCTCAGGCACCGTCACAGCGATCAGAGGCTCGGCCCACAGGGGCTCGAAGCGCAGCGCCAGCATGCGATCCGGCTCGGCCAGGCGGCCCAGCACGGCGTCCAGTTCACCCCGCTGCAGCTGGGTCAGCAACTCGTGGTTGCGCCCGGTCACCACCTGCACTGCGCCTTGCATGCCGCGGCCCCGCCAGGCCGTGAGGATGTCGTGGACCAGCTCCACGGCCAGGGTGGGCAGCACGCCCAGGCGCACCGGCCCGGCATCGGCCTCGCTCACGCTGAGCAGGGCGTCTTCCAGCGCGGCCACGCCCTGGCTGGCATGGCGGGCGAAGCGCTCACCGGCGGGCGTCAGGCACACGCCATGGCGCAAGCGCTGCACCAGGGGCTGGCCGACCACGTCCTCCAGCTCCTTGATGATCTTGGTGACCGCTGGCTGCGTGATGCTCAAGGCCTCGGCCGCCGCCTTCATGTTGCCGTGCGTGGCCGTGGCCAGCAGGCAGCGCACGTGCTGCAGGCGGATGCGGTGCACCAGGGGCGTGGCCATGGCGGCGCGCGAACCTCAGCCCTGGCGCGCGCGCTTGAGGCGCATCTGGCCAGGCAGCGGCACGGAGCGTTGCAGCACGGTCTCGCCCAGCCACACGGCCGACTTGTGCGCCCGCTGTGCCACCGTGGCCGGCGGGATCTGCTGGTAGTCGTCGTTGAAGACTTCGAAGCTGTAGTCGCCGCGGTAGCCGATGCGGTCGAGCTTGCGCACCAGCTCGGCGACCTCGACGCTGTGCGCGCCTTCGCCGGGGAAGACGCGGAAGTGGCGCGCGGTGTTGATGCGCTCTTCGACCGAGCGGATCTCGTGCCACATGAAATCGGCCAGCTGCACCAGGAAGATCTTGTCCGGGTCGACCTCGTCGAGCAGGTCCAGGTCGGTGCGCGTGGCGAAGGCGTGGAAGGAGTCGACGCCCAGGCCGAGGTTGGGCATGTCGGCGCGGCAGACCGCATCCCAGGCCTGCGGGAACTCGTTGATGGTGCGCCCCCAGGACAAGCCCTCGAAGGCCACCTTGATGCCACGCGGCAGCGCCAGCATGGCCAGGCGGCGCAAGTCGGTGGCGATGGCGTCCATGTCGTCGGTGGCGTGCGTCGAGGTCGACGAGCACACCAGCAGCACCTTGGAGCCCACGGCCGAGCACAGCTCGAGCATGGCCTTGGCGATGTCCACCTTGTACTCGCGCAGGCCGCCGCTGAGGCCTTCGAAGTCGCGCAGCACCTGGAAGCCCGTCACGCGCAGGCCGCTGTGCTTGACCACCTCGATGGCCGCCTCCACACCGCGCTCATGCCCGACGATGTCACGCGCCGACAGCATCACCTGGGTGAAGCCAGCCTCGCGCATGGCCCGCAGCTTGCCTTCCAGCGGGCCGGCCAGCGAGATGGTGTCCATCCCGAAGCTGTCGATGTTGCCGTTGAATTGGGTCATGCCAGATCCTTCCGCCTCAGGCGCGTTCGCTGTGCACCAGCTCGAAGGACAGCCCGAAGAGCTGCCCCGCCACCACCGCACCGCGGTCGCTGATGGGCGCGCGCGCCGACTCCGAGAACAGCACGCCGCGCTGCTTGAGCTCGGCCACCGCGGCAGCCACGTCGGGCGTGCCCAGGCCGATGCGCTCGATGTACTCCTGGCCATCGGCCTCCAGCTCCAGGCCGGGCTCGGGCTCGACCAGCTGGAAGTAGAAGGTGCCGCAGGGGCTGCGCAGCAGGCGGCCCTTGGGCAGGATGCCAAAGCGCGTCTGGTCGGGGATGGTGGTGAAGCCGAAGAGCTCGGCATAGAACGCCGTCCAGTCCTCGGTGCGCTCCCAGCCGATGTACTGCACCGCGCCGAAGAAGTGCATCTGGGCCAGCGCCGCCGGGCGCTTGGCCACACCCGGGATGGGCACGAAGTCCACGTCGTAGATCGAGAACTCCTTATGGCGATCGACGAAGTAGATGCGGCTGGTGCCCACGCCATGGATGGCGGGGATGTTGAGCTCCATCACCTCGACCTGCGTGGGCACAGCCCAGGCGCCCTTGTCCAGCGCGCGGCGGTAGGCCAGGCTGGCGTCGCGCACGCGCAGCGCGATGGCACCGATCACCGGGTTGCCCTGCGCACCGGCCAGGCGGCCATCGGCAGCGTCATGCGCGTTGACGATGATGTTCATGTCGCCCTGGCGGTAGAGCAGCACTTCGCGCGAACGGTGGCGCGCCACCGGGTGGAAGCCCAGCGTCTCCAGCACCTGGCCCAGGGCCTGCGGCTTGGTGGTCAGGTACTCGATGAACTCGATGCCCTCCATGCCCAGGGGGTTGTCGGTGGCCTGCAGGCCTTCGCGTTGCGATTCGATGTGCATGGTGTGTTTTCCGGGAAATTCAGACGCGTTGGATCAGACGTTCTTGGCGCGTGCCACCAGGCCTTCGATGGCCAGGCGGTAGCCATCCACCCCGAAGCCCACCACGATGCCCGCGGCGGCCGGCGACAGGTAGGAGTGGTTGCGGAAGGGCTCGCGCGCATGCACGTTGGAGATGTGCACCTCGATCACCGGCACGCCCGTGCCTTTGATGGCGTCGTGCAGGGCCACCGAGCTGTGGGTGTAGCCGCCGGCGTTGAAGACCACACCGATGAGCTCACCGGCGCGGTGGGCGCGGCCGGCCTCGTGCAGCGCGTCGATCAAGGCGCCTTCGTGGTTGCTCTGCAAGCAGGACACGGTGTGGCCGTGGGCCTGCGCCGTGGCCTGGCACAGGGCTTCGACATCGGCCAAGGTGGCCGCGCCGTAGATGCCGGGCTCGCGCGTGCCCAGCAGGTTCAGGTTGGGGCCATTGAGGACCAGGATCGAAGCCATGTGTGCGTCTCCATTGCGCGAGGTCTGTGCGCTTGTTCTGAGGGATGGCACCAGCCTATGCAAATTGAAGCCCCCCCACAAGCACATCAGCCCTCGATTGCGCGACAATCGCTCACGGCGCGCGACCTGCGTCTGTTACTGGGGTTATCACGCATGGATGACAGCGACTTCCAGATCGCTCGCAAAGACCTGATCGAGAGCTTGGGCAAGGGCCTGTCGATCATCGAAGCCTTCGACGACGAACACGTCCGGCTCACGCCCAGCGAGGCCGCGCGCCTCACCGGCATGACCCGCACCGCGGCCCGTCGCTACCTGCTCAGCCTGGTGCACTTCGGCTACGCCGGCACCGACGGCAAGCTCTTCTGGCTGACCCCGCGCGTGCTGCGCCTGAGCCAGAGCTACCTGGGCGCCGCCCGCCTGCCGCGCCTGGTGCAGCCCTTCATCCAGCGCATCTCCATGCAGTGCGGCGAGACGGTCAACGTCAGCGTGCTCGACGGCCACGAGGTGGTCTACGTGGCGCGCTCCAACTCGCCGCGCGTGGTCTCCATCGGTTACCACACGGGTGCGCGCGCACCGGCCCACGTGGTCACGCCCGGCATCGCCATGCTGTCCACCCTCACCGACGAGGCCCTGGACGACTGGATCGCCGAGCACTCCTTCAGCGGCTTCACGTCCTACACCGTGACCGACCGCGACACCTTCCGCGCCAACGTGCGCCACGCCCGCGTGCTCAACCACTGGATCACGCACCAGCAGTTCGACCTCGGCTTGAGCGGCGTGGCCATGGCTTTGAAAGACCGCAAGGGCGAGTGCAAGGGCGCCATGGGCATGACGGTGCAGTCGCGCGCCTACACGCCCGAGCAGATCGAAGCCCAGTTGCTGCCGCTGCTGCAAGACGCCGTCCAGACGCTGCGCCCGCTGCTCTGATCGCACAAAGCAAAAAGGCGCCCCTGTCGGAGCGCCTCCCTGTCCTTCAGACCTCGTGAGCCTGCCGGACACCGCGGCCTCAGAAGCGGTGCACGATGCCCGTCTGGATGCCGTTGATGCGGCGGCCATTGACGTCGTTGCCCGTGAAGTTGGGGCTCACGCCAGCCGAGCCCGAGGGGCGGAAGCCGGCGTTCTTGTCGTTGTCCATCGTTTCGACCAGGGCCAGCAGCGTGGTGCGCTTGCTCAGGTCGTAGTAGGCACCGATCGAGCCACCCTTGGCGCCGTGGCCAGAGTTCGAGGTGTCCACGATCTTGCCGTACAGGGCGCCCACGCGCAGTTGCGAGGTCACGCGGTAGTCGGCCGACAGCTGCACGATGTTGTAGAAGCGGTTGGCATCGGCGTTGGTGCCAGCCACCAGCGCGCCCACGTTGCCCAGGATGGTGGCGGCGTTGTTGCCGTCGGCAGAGCTGGTGCTGTTGTTGCTGCGGATGAAGACGGCGTAGACCTTGCCCTGGCCGTAATCGTAGTTGGCGTACAGGTTGCGGTAGGTGATGTTCTTCTTGACCGTGATGGCCGCGCCCTTGTTGGGCTTGCCGGTGATGTCGGCGTAACCCACGCGGAAGGGGCCGTTCACGTAGTCGGCGGCCAGCTGGTAGACCGCCTGAGCGCCCATGCCGGCGGTGGACTCGCCCGGCGCGTAATGCGATTCCAGCTGCAGGCCCGACCAGCGCGGCGAGATCCACGACAGGTCGTTGCTGTAGCGCGAAGGCGTGCCGAAGTTGTTCACGATGGAGCCCAGCGTGCGCGAGCCGTAGTCGATGTAGTCGCCGCGGAAGAAGATCGCGGTGTTCTGGCGGCCGATGCGGAACTCACCGGCTTGCGGCGTGGCCACGCCCACCCAGGACTGGCGGTCGAACAGCGAACCCGACGTGCCCGAGGCGCCGGTGTCGGCACTCAGGGCGCCTTCCAGCTGGAACTTGATGGCCATGCCACCGCCGATGTCTTCCGTGCCCTTCAAACCAAAGCGGCTGCGCAGGAAAGCGCCGTCGTTGACCGACTTGATCTTCACGCCGGAACTGCTGGTCATGTAGTTCAGGTACTGGTCGATGGTGCCGTACAGCGTCACCGACGAGGTGGCTGCGGTCTGGGCGAAAGCGCCCGCACACGCGCACACCAGGGTGGCGGCGACAGCGGTCTGGTTGAGTTTCATGGTGTCTCCTGAGAGAGGACGGGATGTGGAGAGGGCGGCGGCCACTGGGGGTGACCGAACTTCCGCCGGCGCCCATGGATTGCAACAGCGAGGCCCCGGTGTGAACAAGGTGGGTGTCGCTCCGTTTGCGCGCTGATCGCTCCATTTGGGCGTTCATCGCTCTTAAATCGGGTTTGCCCTGCCCAGGGTTTGCCGCAGGGTCACGCCCAACGCGGCGGCAACAGTTGCCGGCACGCAACACCGACGTCCATGCGCCGGCACCCCGATGGATAAAGGGTTTTGACGCGATGCAACAAATCCTCACACAGCTGGCAACGCCGGTTTCCAGACCCGCCCATGCTGCGATTCGCACCGCCGCGCACCAGAAGCGGGACGGGGACTAACCCCAGCTTCAATCGCTGATCGCGCAAGATGGGCGATCAGCGCTCAACAGACGGCTGACGCCCATTGTGGCTGCGCCGAGAAGTCCCTAACCTGCAATCCATGCAGGGGAAGCGCCGTCAGCCACGTCTGCGCCACCTGCCAGCCCCCTCTGGACACACCTAGGAGACACCCATGACCCCCTCGATGACCGCTCTGTACCGCCGCGCCATCCTGGCCGCCTGCGCCGGCCTGACGCTGACCCTGGGCGCACCGCTCGCGCAAGCCGCCGACGCCATCCGCATCACCTCCATCCAGGAGCTGTCGGGCACGGGCGCCACCGCCGGCACCAACTTCAAGAACGGCATGGACCTGGCCATCAAGGAAATCAACGCCTCTGGCGGCATCCTGGGTCAGAAGATCGACGTCAGCTTCGCCGACACGCAGAGCAACCCCGGCGTGGCCAAGGGCCTGGCCCAGAAGGCCGTGGACGATGACGTCTTCGCCGTGTTCGGCCCGGGCTTCTCCGGCTCCATCCTGGTGAGCATGTCCGAGACCCGCCGCGCCAAGATCCCCAACTTCACCGGTGGCGAAGCCGCGTCCGTGACCTTGCAAGGCAACCCCTACGTCTTCCGCACCAGCTTTGGCCAGCAGACCTCCATGCCCAAGGCCGCACGCTACATGGTGCAGAACCTCAAGGCCAAGACGGTCGCCGTCATCTACGTGAACAACGACTTCGGCAAGGGCGGTCGCGACATGATCACCAAGTCGCTGGAAATGATGGGCGCCAAGGTGGTGGCCGACATCTCCACCGACCCGGGCAAGCTGGACTTCTCCGCCCCGGTGCTGCAGGCCAAGCAGAGCAACGCCGACGTCATCTTCGTCTACACCAACGAAGAAGAAGCCGCCCGCTGCCTGCGCGAACTCAAGAAGCAGGGCGTGACCAAGCCCATCTTCGGCGAGACCGTGCTGACCGGCCAGAAGGTGATCGAGCTCGCCGGTGATGCCGCCAACGGCGCCCAGGCCCACATCGGCCTGTCGGTGGACGCCCCCGTGCCCACCATGCGCGCCTTCCGCGCCCGCTTCGAGAAGGCCTTCGGCTACATCCCCGACCACAACGGCATCAAGGGCTACACCAGCGTCTACGTGATGAAAGCCGGCATCGAGAAGGTCGGCAAGGTCGACCGCGCCGCCTTCGCCAAGGCCATGCAGGGCCTGAGCGTCAGCGCCGCCAAGTACCCCGGCGTGCTGATGGACGTGTCCTACAACGACAAGGGCGACCTGGACCGCGAGAGCTTCATCGTCGAAGTGCGCAACGGCAAGCAGGAAGTCAAGGAAGTGCTGCCCGCCCTGTCCAAGAAGTGACGTTGGCCTGACACAGGCCAGGGCACCTGCCGTGAGGCGGTGCCCGCCGCGCGCCCACACCCGCTCCCGCAGCTGCGCCCACCCTGGGGGTGCAGCGCCCTCTCCCCCCTCCCTCCTCCACTAGGAGCCGAGATGAACGACTTCATCCAACTGCTGCTCTCAGGCCTCGCCTCGGGCAGCATCTACGCCCTGGCCGCCCTGGGCTTCACCCTGCTGTGGCAAGCCAGCGGCACCATCAACTTCGCGCAAGGCGAGTTCGTGATGCTGCCGGCCTTCATGATGCTGGCCTTCAACAGCCTGGGCCTGCCCCTGCTGCTCAGCTTTGCCTTCACCTGCTTCGTGGCGGTGATCGTGCTGGGCTGGGCCTTCAAACGTGGCCTCGCCGACCCGCTGCTCAAGTTCGGGATGATGCCCATCGTGGTGGCCACGCTCGGCCTGTCCATCGCGATGAAGAACGGCATCCGCGCGGGCGTCAGCGCCGAGGCTTTCCCCTTCCCCAGCCTGTTCGGCGACACCGTGCTGCACCTCGGCTCGGCCGCCATCACCGTGGGTGACCTGGGCACGCTGGTCGCTGCGCTGCTGCTGGTGCTGGCCACGCAGGCTTTCCTGAACAAGACGGTGACCGGCCGCGCCATGCAGGCCGTGGCGCAGAACACCGACAGCGCCACCGTGCTGGGCATCAACGTGCCGCGCATGATTTTCTACACCTTCGCCATCAACGCGCTGCTGGCCTGTGCCGCTGCGCTGCTGGTGACGCCGGCCTACCTCGCCAAGTTCGACATGGGCGAGGGCCTGAGCACCAAGGCCTTCTTCGCGGCCATCATCGGCGGCTTCAACAACTCGCGCGGTGCCCTGCTGGGCGGCGTCATCGTCGGCGTGAGCGAGAACCTGGCCGCCCACTACGTGTCGGCCGCCTACAAGGACGCCGTCGCCCTGGTCATCTTCATGTTCGTCATTCTGGTCAAGCCGCAAGGTCTGCTTGGCAAGAAGGTCGAGCGCAAGGTCTGAGGAGCACCCCATGATCAACCGCAACGTCATCGCAGGCGCGATCGGACTGGCCGTGCTGCTGGCCGTGCCGCCCTTCCTCAAAAGCTACGGCATCTACCTGTTCAGCTACTGGCTGGTCTACGTGATCGCCAACATGGGCCTGAACCTCACAGTGGGCTACGCCGGGCAGAAGTCCCTGGGGCACGCCGCCTTCTTCGGCATCGGCGCCTACACGGTGGCCATCCTGATGAAGGCCGGCATCAGCTTCTGGATCGGGCTGCCGCTGGCCATGGCCGGCTGTTTCGCCATCGGTCTGGTGCTGGGCTTCCCGGCCTTGCGCGTGCAGACCATCTACCTGGCCTTCGCCACGCTGGGCTTCAACACCGCGGTGTGGCTGGTGATGCGCAACGAGGAAGGCCTCACGGGCGGCACCTACGGCATCAACGGCATCGGCCGCCCGGAGTTCTTCGGCATGTCGCTGGACAGTTCGCTGGCCTTCTATTACCTGATCCTGGGCGCCACCGTGCTGCTGGGGGCGCTGATGTGGGCCCTGTTGCGCTCGCCCTGGGGCAAGGCCTTCACGGCCCTGCGCGACAACCCCATCCGCGCGGAAAGCCTGGGCATCAATGTGCAGGCCTACACCCTGCTGGCCTTCGCCATCGGCGCCATGTACGCCGGCATTGCCGGTGCCCTGTTCGCCTCGCTGGTGGACTTCATCGAACCCGGCCCCTTCGCCATTGGCACGTCGTTCATGATGTACCTGATGCTGGTGGTCGGTGGCCCCGGCTACTTCCTGGGCCCGCTGCTGGGCTCGGCCGTCGGCGTGCTGCTGCCCGAGTGGCTGCGCTTCGCCCAGGCCTGGTACCTGTTCATCTTCGGTGTGGCCGTGGTCCTGCTGATGCTGTGGCTGCCCGATGGCCTGCTCAGCCTGCCTGACCGCCTCAAGGCCCGCCGCCAGGCACGCGAGGCCTCTGCCGCCCGCGCCGCCGCTGCTGCCCGTGTTGGAGGTGCGCAATGAGTCCCGTGTTGAAAGTCAGCAACCTCAAGAAGGCCTACGGCGCGATCCAGGCCGTGGGTGGGGTGTCCTTCGAAGTCCGCCCCGGCGAGATCTTCGGCGTCATCGGGCCCAACGGCTCGGGCAAGACGACGATGTTCAACTCGGTGCTGGGCCAGATCACGCCCGACGAGGGACAGATCGAGCTCAATGGCCAGAGCATCGCGGGCGTCTCGCCGCAAAAGCTCAACCAGATGGGCGTGGGGCGCACCTTCCAGACCTTGCAGGTCTTCGGCAAGATGACGGTGCGCGACAACCTGCTGGTGGCCGCGCAAGAGCACCACGGCAGCATGTTCAGCCGCATGTTCGCCCCCGGTGATTCGGGCAATGGCGCCAAGGCCGATGCCCTGATCAACCAGTTCCGCATCGCCCACGTGGCCGACAAGAAAGCCGGCGACCTGAGCTACGGCCAGCAAAAGCTGGTGGACATCGCCATGGCCTTCATGAGCGACCCGGCCCTGGTGCTGCTCGACGAGCCCTGCGCGGGCGTGAACCCCAGCCTCGTGGGCGGCCTGAGCAGCCTGCTCAAGGAACTGAACCAGACCCGCAAGAGCTCCTTCGTCGTGATCGAGCACAACATGGACTTCGTGATGGACCTGTGCCACCGCATCATGGTGATGGTCGAAGGCAAGGTGATGGCCATTGGCACGCCGGCCGAAATCCGCGCCAACAAAGAGGTGCTGGACGCCTACCTCGGGAGCTGAGCATGAACGCACCTGCCAACGACACCTGCATCGAGTTCGACAATGTGCTGGCCGGCTACGGCGAGTTCATGATCCTCAACAACCTGAGCTTCCAGGCCAAGCGCGGCAAAATCACGCTGCTGCTGGGCCCCAATGGCGCGGGCAAGTCCACCGTGCTCAAGGCCATCTTCGGCCTGACCAAGATGCGCTCGGGCGCCATCAAGCTGGACGGAGAGAACATCACCGGTGCCAGCGCCAAGGACCTGCTCGTCAAGCACGGCATCGCCTTCGTGCCGCAGGGGCGCAACCTGTTCGGCCAGCTCTCGGTGTACGAGAACCTGGAGCTGGGCGGCATCACCCTGGGCACGAAGACCACGCACGAGCGCATCCCCGAAGTGCTGGAACTCTTCCCCCGCGTCAAGGAGCGCCTGCACTCGCTGGCCTCCTCGCTGTCGGGCGGCGAGCAAAAGCAGCTGGAAGTGGGCCGCGCGCTGCTGCTGCGCCCCAAGGTCATCCTGATCGACGAGCCCTCCATCGGCCTGTCGCCCATGGTGGTGGCCGATGTGTTCAAGCTGCTGCGCAAGCTGGCCGACCAGGGCACGACGGTGCTGATGGTCGAACAGAACGTCAAGAGCGCCCTGAAGATGGCCGACGAAGCCATCGCGCTGGAATCGGGCCGCCTGGTGCTGCACAAGCCTGCGGACGAGCTGCTGGCCGACCCCAACCTGGAACGCATCTTCCTCGGTGGCGCCCACGCGGCACCCACCGCATCGACGGCCTCCACCGTTTGACCAACCGTTGAGCCAGAGGCAGAGGCCGCTGCGGCGGTGACTGCGCGCTTTGGGGCGTGTCCTTCACCGGGCACGCCCCTTTTTTGTGCCCGGTGCACACCCCACCCAAACACCGCACGCACGCCCCACCGTTACCACCGGGGGCTGCCAGGGGAGGCCGCTGCGGGCCCGCATGCGCGGTGTCCTGCCCTGAACACGCCTGGCCAGTGTTCAAGGGGTGAAAGCCAAAGAACGCGGTGGTGCCCCGCGCCCAAGGGTCTGCAGCGGCCTACCCTGGCCGCCCTCGGCCGCACCAGCCTCCGCACAGGTGAAGATCGCCCAAAGAAAAAGGGCCCGAAGGCCCTTTGGAGGAGAGAAGCACAAGCCGCGCAGATCAGGCCGCTTCCACCTGGCGCGGCGCCATGAAGTACAGCCACGTCAACGCCACGAAGTAAGCGCAAGGGATCATGGTGAACAACACCGTGTAGTTGTTGTTCGTCACCGTCAACACATAGCCCACCAACTGGGTCATGAACATGCCGCCGATGGCACCGATCATCCCGCCGAAGCCGAACACCGAACTCACCACGTGCTTGGGCGTGTAGTCCATCACCATCGACCAGATGTTGGCCGTCCAGGCCTGGTGCGCACCGATGGCGATCGAGATCGCCGCCACCGCCATCCACAGGCTGCTGGCACCTGCCGCGAACACCACCGAGGTGATGCACAGCGCACAGATCAGCATCGACGTCAGGCGTGCCTTCACCGGCTGCATGCCGCGGCCGATCATCCACGACGACAGGATGCCGCCACCCACGCTGCCCACGTCGGCCGTCAGGTAAATGATGATCAGCGGGATGCCCATCTTCGAGACGCTGATGCCCAGGTTGTACTGCTGGTTCAGGAAAGGCGGCAGCCAGTACAGGTAGAACCAGAACACGGGGGCGGTCATCGCGAAGGCCAGCGCAAAGGCCCAGGTGCCACGCATGCGGATGATGCGCGAGTACGGCACCTTCTCGGCTTCGGGCTCCACGCCCTGCTGCACGTGCTGCAGTTCGCGGGCACTGACGCTGGGGTGCTCTTCCGGGTTGTGGTAATTCTTCAGCCAGAACAGCAGCCACACGACGCCCAGCGAGCCGATGAAGTAGAAGGCCACTTGCCAGCCCCAGACCTGCAGGATGAAGGGCAGCATCACCGGCGTCAGCATGGCGCCCACGTTGGTGCCGGCGTTGAAGATGCCGGTCGCCATGGCGCGCTCACCGGCCGGGAACCACAGGCGCGTGGTCTTCACGCACGAAGGGTAGTTCGCGGCTTCGGCCAGGCCCAGGAAGAAGCGGCAGACCATGAAGCCCGCTGCCGACACCGCCAGGCCGTGCGCACCGGCCGCGATGCTCCACAGCAGCACCGCCAGCGCGAAAGCCCGCTTCACACCGACCACGTCGATGAAACGGCCTTGTGCGGCGAAGCCGATGGCGTAACCCACCTGGAACCAGAAGTTGATGTCGGCGTAATCCTTCGGCGTCCAGTTCATCGCCTTGGCCAGCACGGGCTGCATCACGCCGAGCGCGGCGCGGTCGATGTAGTTCAGCGTGGTGGCGAAAAACACCAGCGACAGCATCACCCAGCGGGTTTTGCCAATGGCCAGTGCAGAGCGCATCTTCTGGCCAGCGCTGGTGGGTTCGGCAAGGGTGCCGGGCTCGTGGGTCATGGGGTTCGGGGTGACGGCCATGGTTGAAATCTCCATCATTGGCTGATCAACAGCCTTGCATGCAGGGCACCGCCGCCATGGGGTGCCCCTGTCGATGGACGCGACGATAGGCCTGTGGTGCGGCCGCTTCAAGACGAAATCGCTCAGATGCGCGATCTGCGCGCAGGCTGCACGATCATCGATCCAATCATGGGTTTCCCCTCGGTTCAAGCGGAAGCCGCACCCGGGCATCGTGTGGGCCATGGAGACACCACGATGATCAACGGCAACACCACCCTCATCGCCCACATCGGCTACCCGACCTCGACGTTCAAGTCGCCGATGATCTACAACCCCTGGTTCGACAAGCACGGCATCGACGCCGTGGTCGTGCCCATGGGCGTCAAGCCCGAGCACTACGCCGAGTTCCTCAAGGCCTTGTTCAAGACGACGAACGTGCGCGGCGCCCTCATCACCATGCCGCACAAGGTCGTGACCATGGACCTGGTGGACGAGCTCACCCCGACCGCCCAGGTGGCCGGTGCCGCCAACGCCGTGCTGTGCCGCGCAGATGGCACCCTGCTGGGCGACCAGTTCGATGGCGCAGGCTTCGTGCGCGGCGTGCTGCGCAAGGGGCAAACGCTCCAGGGCAAACGCGTGCTGGTGTCGGGCAACGGCGGCGTGGGCTGCGCGATCGCGGCATCGTTGGCCGATGCGGGCGTGGCCGAGATGGCCCTGTTCGACAGCAACCCGGCCTCGTCGGCATCGCTGGCGCAGCGCCTGCAGCAGCACCACCCGGCCTTGCGGGTCAGCACCGGCTCGAACGACCCGGCCGGCTTCGACCTCATCGTCAACGCCACGCCGCTGGGCATGAAGGACGGCGACCCCCTGCCCTTCGACGTCAACCGCATCGACCCCAGCACCTTCGTGGGCGAGGTCGTGATGAAGCACGAGATCACGCCACTGCTGGCCGCTGCGCAAGCCAAGGGCTGTCCGATCCAGGTCGGCACCGACATGCTGTTCGAGATGATCCCGGCCTACCTGGAGTTCTTCGGCTTCGGCACGACCACGCCGGAAGAGCTGCGCGCTGTGGCGCAGATCAGCTACTGATCAGCTGTTGATCAGCGCGCCATCGTCTCGCCGATGCGCTTGGCCACAGCCTGCAGCATCGGCAGACACTGCTCGCGCAACTCGGTGGCCGTGCGCCGCTGCGGCTGCGTGCTCACGTTGAGCGCGGCCACCACGCGGCCCTGGCGGTCCATCACCGGCACCGCCATCGACATCAGGCCCAGCTCCAGCTCCTCGCTGACCAGCGCAAAGCCCTTGCGCCGCACCTCGCCCAGCACGCCCAGCAGGCGGTCGGGGTCGGTGATGGTCTTGGGCGTCTTGGCCGTCAGGTGCATGGCCATCACGCGGCGCTCGCGCTCCTCTTCGGGCAGGCCCGCCAGCAGCACGCGCCCCATGGACGAGCAATGCGCCGGCAAGCGCGAACCCACGCCCAGGTGGATGGACATGATCTTGTGCGCCGGCACGCGCAGCACGTAGACGATCTCATCGCCGTCCAGCACGGCGGCCGAGCTCGACTCCTGCAAGGTCTGCGTGAGGTCCTCCATCAAAGGCTGGGCCGCATGCCACCACGGCTGCGAGGCCAGGTAGGCAAAGCCCAGCTCCAGCACCTTGGGCGTGAGGCGGAAGTCGCGCCCCTCCAAGGCCACGTAGCCCAGGCCTTGCAAGGTCAGCAGGATGCGGCGTGCGCCGGCGCGGGTCAGGCCCGTGCGCTCGGCGGCCTCGCTGAGCGTCTGCGTGGGCGCCTCGGTGCCGAAGCTGCGCAGCACCTCCAGCCCGCGCGCGAACGATTGCACGTGGCTGTCGCTGGGGCGCTGGCCATCGCTGGCGGGCGCTTCGGTGGCGTGGGCCGCAGCAAGCTGGGCGGTCGATGGCGAGGTGCGGGAACGGGTGGCCATGGGGTCTCTCCTGAACGCGCTGGGTGCCCGGCCCGTCAAGGGCAAGCCGCCTTGACAGCCGTTGGACGTGGCGCTACGCTGTGCGCATGTTCGATATGCGAATTACTGTTCGCTATTAGAACACAAGATTCGGCGCTGACAAAGCGCCCCCCACGCGGAGACACACCCCATGATCCAGAAAATCGTCCCAACCCCGGCCGAAGCGCTGGCCGATGTGTACGACGGCGCCACGGTGATGATCGGCGGCTTCGGCACGGCCGGCCAGCCCAACGAGCTGATCGACGCCCTGATCGACACCGGCGCCAAAGACCTCGTCATCGTCAACAACAACGCCGGCAACGGTGACACCGGCCTGGCCGCGCTGCTGGCCAAGAAGCGCGTGCGCAAGATCATCTGCTCCTTCCCGCGCCAGTCGGACAGCCACCACTTCGACGCGCTCTACCGCGCCGGCGAGCTGGAGCTGGAACTCGTGCCGCAAGGCAACCTGGCCGAGCGCATCCGCGCCGCGGGCGCCGGCATCGGCGGCTTCTTCACGCCCACAGGCTACGGCACCGAGCTGGCCAAGGGCAAAGAGACCCGCGAGATCAACGGCAAGATGTACGTGCTCGAAGCGCCCATCCACGCCGACTTCGCCCTCATCAAGGCCGAGAAGGGCGACCGCTGGGGCAACCTCACCTACCGCATGACGGCGCGCAACTTCGGGCCGATCATGGCCATGGCCGCCAAGACCACCGTCGCCACCGTGCACGAGGTCGTCGAGCTCGGCGCCCTGGACCCGGAAGCCGTCATCACCCCCGGCCTGTTCGTGCAACGCGTGGTGCCGATTGCCCGCACCGCCACCGCCGCCGGCGGTTTCAAGCGCACCGCCTGAGGAGAGACACCATGAGCCAAGCCAACCACACCACCCTGCCCCGCTGGACGCGTGACCAGATGGCCGCCCGCGTGGCCGCCGACATCCCCGACGGCGCCGTCGTCAACCTCGGCATCGGCCTGCCCACCGCCGTGGCCAACCACCTCAGCGCCGACAAGGAAGTCGTGCTGCACTCCGAGAACGGCGTCATCGGCATGGGCCCCGCGCCGGCCGAAGGCGAAGAGGACTTCGACCTCATCAACGCCGGCAAGCAACCCGTCACCCTGCTGCCGGGCGGCTGCTTCTTCCACCACGCCGACAGCTTCGCCATGATGCGCGGCGGCCACCTCGACGTCTGTGTGCTCGGCGCCTTCCAGGTGTCCAGCACGGGCGACTTGGCCAACTGGCACACCGGCGCGCCCGACGCCATCCCCGCCGTCGGTGGTGCGATGGACCTGGCCATCGGCGCCAAGAAGACCTACGTGATGATGGAGCTGCTGACCAAGACCGGCCAGAGCAAGCTCACGCCCGCGTGCACCTACCCGCTCACCGGCATCGGCTGCGTCAGCCGCGTCTACAGCGACCTGGCCATCTTCGACATCACCCCGCAAGGCGTGACCGTGGTGGACACCGTCCCCGGCCTGAGCCTGTCCGACCTGCAAGCCCTGGTGCCCGGCGTCACGCTGCAGGCCTGAGCCCGCGCGGTCCCCATCGAAAGAAACCCCATGACCCAACACGCTTTCATCTGCGACGCGCTGCGCACCCCCTTCGGCCGCTACGGCGGCAGCCTGTCTTCGGTGCGCGCCGATGACCTGGGCGCCGTGCCGCTCAAGGCCCTGATGGCGCGCCACCCGAACCTCGACTGGGAAGCCTTCGGCGACATCATCTACGGCTGCGCCAACCAGGCGGGCGAAGACAACCGCAACGTGGCACGCATGTCGGCGCTGCTGGCCGGCCTGCCCATAGCCCTGCCCGGCTCGACCGTCAACCGCCTGTGCGGCTCGGGCATGGACGCCGTGGGCACCGCCGCCCGCGCCATCAAGGCCGGCGAGGTCGAGCTGATGATCGCCGGTGGCGTCGAGAGCATGAGCCGCGCGCCCTTCGTCATGCCCAAGGCCACCTCGGCCTTCGCGCGTGACAACGCCGTGCACGACACCACCATCGGTTGGCGCTTCGTCAACCCGCTGATGAAGCAGCTGCACGGCGTGGACAGCATGCCCGAGACCGCCGAGAACGTCGCCAGCGACTTCGGCATCTCCCGCGAAGACCAGGACAAGATGGCGCTGGCCTCGCAGGCCAAAGCGGCTGCTGCACAGAAGTCGGGCTTCTTCGACGCGGAGATCACGCCCGTGACCATCGCGCAGAAGAAGGGCGATGCCATCGTCGTCAGCAAAGACGAGCACCCCCGCGAAACCACGATGGAAGCGCTGGCCAAGCTGCGCCCCGTGGTGCGTGCCGACGGCACCGTGACGGCCGGCAACGCCTCGGGCGTCAACGACGGCGCTTGCGCCTTGATCTTGTCGAGCGAAGGCGCCGCCGCGCGCCACGGCCTGACGCCGCGCGCCCGCGTGGTCGGCATGGCCACGGCCGGCGTGGCCCCGCGCATCATGGGCATCGGCCCGGCGCCCGCCACCCTCAAGGTGCTGGCCCAGACCGGCCTGACGATCGACCAGATGGACGTCATCGAGCTGAACGAGGCCTTCGCCTCGCAAGGCCTGGCCGTGCTGCGCCAACTCGGCCTGCGCGACGACGACGCACGCGTCAACCCCAACGGTGGCGCCATCGCCCTGGGCCACCCGCTGGGCGCCAGCGGCGCGCGCCTGGTTACCACCGCCATCAACCAGCTGCACCGCACGGGCGGCCGCTACGCGCTGTGCACCATGTGCATCGGCGTGGGCCAGGGCATCGCCTTGATCGTCGAGCGCGTCTGAGGAGGGTGAGACCATGAGCCAAGCCACGACACACCGCCTGGGTGCCACCGCCGTCACCGTGCACGCGCCGCGCAACGGCCAGGCCCCGAAGCGCACCTTCCTGCTGGCCCACGCCCTGGGCTGCGACAGCAGCATGTGGGATGCACTGACGCATCACCTCAGCGCCGACAACCGCGTGGTCTGCTACGACCAGTTCGGCCACGGCGCCAGTGACGCCCCCGCCGGCCCGTACACCATGGCACAGCTGGCCGACGAAGCCGCCGCCGTCATCGAAGGCCTGCAACTCGGCCCCGTGGTCTGGGTGGGCCTGTCCATGGGCGGCATGGTCGGCCAGGAACTGGCCCTGCGCCACCCTGTGAAGGTCAGCGCCCTGGTGCTGGCCAACACGGCGCCGCACTACCCCTTCGAGGCCCGCCAGGGCTGGGACACGCGCATCGCTACCATCCGCGAGCAGGGCCTGCAAGCCATCGTGGACATGGCCATGACGCGCTGGTTCCACGACGCCTTCCGCGCCCAGCATCCAGAGGTGGTGGCGCACTGGCGCGCCAAGGTGCTGTCGTGCAACGCGGCCGCCTACACCGCCTGCTGCGAAGCCATCCGCGACGTGGACACCCTGGAGCGCCTGCACCGCATCCAGGTGCCCGCCCTGGTGATCGCCGGTGAGCTGGACCTGGGCACGCCGCCGGCCATGGCCCGCGCCATCGCAGGGCAAATCGCCGGATCACAGCTGGTGGTGCTGCCCGAGGCCTCGCACCTGAGCGTGCTGGAACAACCCCAAGCCTTCGTCCAGACCGTGGACGCGTGGCTGGCCTCGCTGTGAACGTCACGGCGCACCTGGCCTGAGGCCCTGGTGCCGCCTCCACGGGCTCAGGCCTGGAACAGCTCGGCCAGCCAGTCGACGAACACCCGCACGCGCACCGGCACATGCCGGCGGTGCGGGTACACCACCGACAAGGGCAGGTCCGGCGGGCTGTGCTGTGCCAGCACCTCCACCAAGGTGCCCGCGGCCATCTGCCGCCTGACGTGAGAGCGCGGCACCTGGATCAGGCCAAAGCCCGCCTCGCAGGCCGCCACATAGGCATCGCCATTGTTCACGTCGATGCTGCCCGGCAAGGTGCGCAGTTGCACACCGCCATCGACCATGAACTCCAGCGGCACGGCTTTGCCCGTGACGGCCGAGACGTAGTTCACCGCGCGGTGTGCGTCCAGTCCGCCTGCGCCCTCCAGGGCGGTCGGCGCACCGTGCCGGCGGACGTAGTCGGCGCTGGCACACGTCACCTGCGGCTGCAGCGTCAGGCGGCGCGCCACCAGGGCCGAGTCCTTCAAGGTGCCCGAGCGCAACACACAGTCCACACCCTCGCGCACCAGGTCGATCTGGCGGTCGCTCACGCTCAGGTCGAAGGCGATGTGGGGGTGGCGCTCGCAGAAAGCCGACAAGGCGGGTGACAGCACGTGGCGCCACATGCTGACCGACAGGTCCACCCGCACCACGCCCTTGAGCTGGCGCGCGCTCTGCGTGAACACGGTGTCGGCCTCGGCCACATCGGCCAGGATGGCCAGGCAGCGCTGGTGGTAGGCCTGGCCGTCGGCGGTGACGCTCACATGGCGCGTCGTGCGCTGCAGCAGGCGCACGCCCAGGCGGGCCTCCAGCTGCTGGATGGCCTGGGTGGCGGTGGCCCGCTGCAAGCCGAGCTGCTCGGCCGCGCGGGTGAAGCTGCCCAGCTCGACGATGCGAACGAAGAGCTGCATGGCATCGAAACGGTCCACGGGCACGCTCGGATTGTTGTGATGGGATGAACAGTGTTGCTGCTGTGGCGGGATTTTTCAAGCGCACCGAAGTCGCCACAATGTGCCCATGCTGCAACGCGACCTGTCCGTCTCCGCCCTCACCGCCGGCTTCCTGGCCGTGCTCATCTCCTATGCCGGGCCTTTGCTCATTTACTTCCAGGCGGCGCAGTCGGCGCACGCCGCGCCCGAGATGGTCGCGTCCTGGGTGTGGGCCATCTCGATCGGCGCAGGCGTGTCGGGCATCGTGCTGAGCTGGTGGCTGAAAGCGCCCGTGGTCACGGCCTGGTCGGCGCCGGGCACGGCCTTGCTCATCACCCTGTTCCCGCACCTGTCGCTCAACGAGGCGGTGGGCGCCTACCTCACCGCCGGCGCCATCGTGCTGGCCATCGGCCTGAGCGGCAGCTTCGATGCGCTGATGCGCCACATCCCCAAAGGCGTGGCCGCCGGCATGATGGCCGGCATCCTCTTCCAGTTCGGCACCAAGGCCTTCAAGGCCGTCGAAACCCTGCCCGCGCTCACGCTGTGCATGGTGGCCGCCTTCCTGGTGTTCAAGCGCTGGCGCCCGCGTTACCACATGCTCATGGTGTTGACCCTGGGCGTGGTGCTGACGGCCTTCAGCCCGCTGGGCCAGCCCATCGCCTGGTCACAGATGCCGCTGGCCTTGACCGTGCCGGTGTTCATCCAGCCTGCATGGTCCTGGGCTTCGACGCTCAGCCTGGCCATCCCGTTGGTGGTGGTCAGCCTGAGCGGCCAGTACCTGCCGGGCATGGCCATCCTGCGCGCGGCGGGCTATGACACGGCGGCCAAACCGATCATGGTGGGCACCAGCCTGGCCTCGCTGGCGGTGGCCTGTTTCGGTGGCATCACCATCGTGCTGGCGGCCATCACCGCGGCCCTGTGCACCGGGCGCGACGCCCACGAAGACCCGGGCAAGCGCTACATCGCTGGCATCGCCAACGGGGTGTTCTACATCGTGGGTGGCAGCATGGTGGGCACCATCCTGTGGCTGTTCGCCGCCCTGCCGCCGGCCTTCATCGCCGTGCTGGCCGGCCTGGCCTTGCTGGGCGCGATCACGGCCAACGTCACCAACGCGGTGATGGACACCGAGCACCGCGAAGCCGCCATCCTCACCTTCCTGGTGACGTCGTCGGGCATGGCCTTCATGGGCCTGGGTTCGGCCTTCTGGGGCGTGGTCATTGGCAGCCTGGCGCACTGGATCTGGCGGCCCCATGCCAAGGCCTGACGCCTCAAGGCCCCGCCTGCTCCTCGGCGCGGCGGCGCTCCTCGGCCTGGGCGCGGTAGATGTCTTCGATGAGGTTGCGCAGCAGCACGATGTCGGGCGACTGGTCGTGCACGCGCGTGCTCATGATGATGGGCGAGACCGCCTGCGGCTCGGCCAGGGGCCGGTAGACCACCTCGTCGGGGCGCAAGCGGTGCACGCTGGCCGGCACCACGCACAGGCCCATGCCCGCGGCCACCAGGCCCAGCGCGGTCTGCATCTCCTGCACCTCGTGCACGGTGGCCGGCTCCAGGCCCGCGTCGCGGAACAAGGACAGCACCTGGTCCGCGTAGCCCGGGCGCGGCGTGTGGGGGTAGATCAGGTTGTCGTGGCGCGCGACCTCGGCGAGCGTGATGGGCTTGTCGGCCTTGTCGGGCGCGGCGGCCTCATGCTCATGCGGTATCGCCACCACCAGCCTTTCCTCGCGCAGCACCTCGCGTTTGATGGCAGGGTCGTCGAGGCGGATGCGGCCGTAGCCCACGTCGATGCGGCCCGTCTTCAAGGCCTCGATCTGCTCGACGGTGGACATCTCCAGCAGCGCCAGTTCGGTCTGCGGACGCGCCGCGCGGAACAGGCGCACCAATTGCGGCAAGGCGCCGTACATCGTGGAGGACACGAAACCGATCACCAGCCGGCGCTCCACCAGCGCAACGCGCCGCGTTGTGCGCACCGCCTGGGCGGCCTGCTCCAGCAGGCGCGTGGCGTGGCCGTAGAAGAAACGCCCGCCTTCGGTCAGCCGCAGGGGGCGTGATCCGCGCTCGAACAAGGCCAGGCCCAATTCGGACTCCAGGTCCTGGATCTGCCGGCTCAAAGGCGGTTGCGAGATGTGCAATTTCTCGGCCGCGCGGGTGAAATTTTGCTCGTCGGCCACCGCGACGAAGTACTTGAGGTGTCGGAGATCCATGCGTGTTTACCCACCCTCACCATGCTTGCAAGGTATGGAGTCAGTCTAAAACTGTCTTGGACAGGAGGCAAGCTCCGTTCCTAAGATGGCGCCAATTCTTCTCTCGAATGAAGTGGCGACATGAGCTCCCCAGTCCAGATCCTCGCAGTTGAAACCCTGCTGGTCGATGTGCCGACCATCCGCCCCCACAAGCTGTCGGTGGCGACGATGATGGGCCAGACCCTGGTGCTGGTGCGCCTGCAAACCAGCGACGACCTCGTCGGCTGGGGTGAGGCCACCACCATCGGCGGCCTGGCCTACGGCGAGGAAAGCCCGGAGAGCATCAAGACCAACATCGACCGCTACATCGCGCCGCTGCTGGTCGGCCAGGACGCCACCCAGGTCGCCGCCTGCATGGCCCGCGTCAAAGGCAACGTGCAGGGCAACCGATTCGCGAAGTGCGCCATCGAAACCGCGCTGTACGACAACCAGGCCAAGCGCCTGGGCGTGCCGCTCAGCGAGCTGTTCGGTGGCCGCGTGCGCGACAGCCTGCCCGTGGCCTGGACCCTGGCCAGCGGCGACACCACCAAGGACATCGCCGAAGCCGAGCGCGTGATGGACCTGCGCCGCCACAACATCTTCAAGCTGAAGATCGGCCTGCGCTCGGTCAAGGACGACGTGGCCCACGTGGCCGCCATCAAGCGTGCCCTGGGCGACCGCGCCAGCGTGCGCATCGACGCCAACCAGGCCTGGTCGGTGACGGAAGCGCTGGAAGGCTGCCGCATGCTGGCCGATGCCGGCGTGGACATGGCCGAGCAACCCATTGCCGCCCACGACAAGCCCGGCCTGCGCCGCCTGACCCAGGCCAACATCCTGCCCATCATGGCCGACGAGGCCCTGCACGGCCCGGTCGATGCCTTCACCGTGGCCAGCACCCAAGCCGCCGACATCTTCGCCGTGAAGATCAAC
>Ga0265316_10000631_pt1 | contig 39272 bp, 31 predicted proteins | sample 4522metaG_FD_202092 | JGI IMG/M metagenome (GOLD analysis project Ga0265316, IMG submission 202092) | Rhizosphere microbial communities from Carex aquatilis grown in University of Washington, Seatle, WA, United States - 4-5-22 metaG | ecosystem: Host-associated > Plants > Roots > Rhizosphere >... | reverse complement strand
CAAAGTAGATCTCCATGAGCAAATTAGACGAAAATATCCGCAACATTTTCAAGATCCAGGAACTGCGAACGCGCGTGTTGTTCACCGCAGCGCTGTTGATCGTCGTCCGCATCGGTTCGCACGTCACACTCCCCGGCGTTGACGCTTCGGTCCTTGCGGAATCGATGCGGAACCAGGCGTCGAACACGCTTTTTGGTCTTTACGATTTGTTCGTCGGCGGCGCATTCAGCCATGCGGCAATTTTTGCGCTCGGCATCATGCCGTATATCAGTGCCTCTATTATTATCCAATTGCTCGGAGCGGTTGTCCCGTTTTTCCAGAAGCTTCAGAAAGAAGGAGAAAACGGGCGAAAGAAGATTACCCAGTACACCCGGTACGGCACGGTCCTCATCTCGATTCTGCAGGCGTGGGGCGTCAGCGTCCGGCTCGTGAGCCTTAATGCAGCCGGCGTTTCGATCGTGCCGCCGCAAGTACAGGGGTTCGGGTTCGCGCTCAGCACGATCATCGTGCTGACGACGGGTACGATGTTCATGATGTGGCTGGGGGAACAGATCACGGAACGAGGAATCGGAAACGGTATTTCGCTCATCATCTTCATCGGCATTATCGCCCGCTTCCCCATTGCCATCTTGGATGAGTTTCAGCTTGTCAATTCCGGAGCGCGGCCGATCATCGTTGAGTTGATCATCTGGGCGTTCATGCTCCTGATTATTGCCGGCGTTGTGCTGGTAACGCAGGGAACGCGCAGGATACCGGTCCAGTATGCAAAGCGTGTTGTCGGCAGAAAAGTGTACGGCGGTGTAACGCAATATATTCCGATGCGCGTCAACACGGCCGGCGTTATGCCGATCATCTTTGCACAGTCGATCATGTTCATTCCGAGTACGATCCTGACTTTTTTCCCGGACAGTGATTTTGTCGCATCAATCGCGGGATACCTTGAGCACACATCGTTCACGTATTCGTTCTTTTATGGATTGATGATCGTGTTCTTCACCTATTTTTATACTGCTATTGCGTTCAACCCGAAAGACGTGGCAGATAACATGCAAAAGCAGGGAGGATTTATTCCGGGTATTCGTCCGGGAAAGCACACATCGGATTTCATCGATAATATTCTGACGAAAATCACATTACCCGGATCGATATTTCTTGCCATTATCGCAATTCTACCGGCATTCATGGTTCGGTTTGGAGTGACAACCAGTTTCGCATCGTTTTTCGGCGGAACGAGTTTACTGATCATTGTTGGCGTCGCACTGGATACCCTTCAACAGGTTGAATCCCATTTGTTGATGCGTCATTACGACGGGTTTATGAAGAGCGGCAAGATCAAAGGAAGAATCGGGCGGTAATTTTCTGCGGCGGTGTGGTATTCATGGTAACGATCAAAACGGAAAAAGAAATTGCGCTGATTCGGGAAAGCTCGCAGATTGTTGGCGACGTTTTAAGGCTGTTGGAGAAGCAAATTTATCCCGGGATGGCAACCCAAGATCTTGACGGTCTGGCAGAAGATTTTATCCGGAGCAGCGGCGGCATCCCGGCGTTCAAGGGATATGGAAACGACCGGCGCAATCTTTTTCCGGCTTCGATATGCGTCTCGATTGACAACGAAGTTGTCCACGGCATTCCGGGCAAGCGGGTGTTGAAAGAGGGTGAAATCGTCTCGCTCGATGTCGGTGTGTTGAAGAATGGATTTTTCGGCGATGGCGCGTATACTTTTCCCGTTGGAAAAGTTTCCGAAGGGAAGGCACGGTTGATGAGGGTAACGCAGGAATCGCTGGACAAAGGGGTTGAGCAGGCGATCGAAGGAAACTATCTTCACGATATTTCGTTTGCCGTTCAGCACCATGTTGAAGCGGCCGGGTTTTCTGTCGTGCGGGATTTGGTGGGACACGGCATCGGGAAAGAACTGCACGAAGACCCGCCGGTTCCGAATTACGGCAAGGCAAAAACAGGTTTGAAGTTGAAGGAGGGGATGACGCTTGCCATAGAACCGATGGTGAATTTCGGAGCGTACGATGTCCACACAGCCAGGGACGGATGGACGATTCTTACTACGGACAGCGAGCCGTCGGCGCATTTTGAGCATACGGTTGCTGTTCGAAAGAATAAGGCGGAAGTTTTAACTCAGTAATCGCATGAGCAATGGCAAAGCAAGGAGCAATTAAGGTCGACGGAACAATAACTGAAACGTTGCCCAACGCTTCGTTTAAAGTGAAGCTGGACAACGGGCACGAAATCCTTGCGCACATTTCGGGCAAAATGCGGATGAATTATATAAAAATTTTGGTCGGTGATAAAGTGACGGTGGAACTTTCACCGTACGACCTTTCCAAAGGGCGCATCACCTACCGCTACAAATAAGCGAGAGCAAGGAAAGGACCAAGCGATGAAAGTCCGGGCATCAGTAAAACGGTTGTGTGAGAACTGCAAAATCATCCGACGCAAGGGAGTTGTGCGGGTGATTTGCAAGAATCCGAAACATAAACAGCGTCAAGGATAATTTCCCAAAAGTGTTTAACAAGGAGAAGAAAAAGTGGCTCGTATAGCTGGAGTCGATTTACCAAAAAATAAACGGTCGGAAATCGGGTTGACGTACATTTACGGAATCGGCCGTACGACGTCGCAAAAGATTTTAACAAAAGCCGGCATTGACCTGAACAAGAAAATAGGCGATTTGAACGACGACGAAGTGTCGAAGATTCGTACGATCATCCAGGCAGAATATAAAACGGAAGGCGCGATGCGAAGCGAGATGCAGATGAACATCAAGCGTCTGATGGACATCGGGTCGTACCGCGGGCTGCGTCACCGCAAGGGCCTGCCTGTTCGCGGACAACGAACGCGGACGAATTCCCGCACCAGAAAGGGCAAACGCAAGACAGTCGCCGGGAAGAAGAAAGTATTAGCGAAGAAATAATTAATCTCTTCCAAAGAATCATCTTTGGTTGAAAGGAGAAGACGTGGCAAAAGAACCGACACCAGCGGCGGCAAAAACACCGGCATCATCATCAGCGGCGGCGCCTGCTGCAAAGAAGAAAAAGAAAATTCACGTTGACGTGAACGGCAAGGCCTTTGTCAAGGCGACGTTCAACAACGTTATTGTGACGCTGACGGATATCTACGGCAACACCATCGCGTGGTCGTCAGCGGGGAAGAACGGCTTTAAGGGCTCGCGCAAGAATACTCCGTTTGCCGCCCAGGTATCCGCAGAAGCTGCGGCAAAGGAAGCGTACGATATGGGGCTTCGCAAAGTCGAAGTATTTGTAAAGGGACCGGGTTCCGGCCGTGAAGCTGCGATTCGTTCACTGCAAACCGCGGGTCTGGAAGTCTCGATCATCCGCGACATCACACCGATACCGCACAACGGCTGCCGTCCGCCGAAGCGTCGTCGCGTGTAAGACTGTTGAAAAGTCTATTTATTCATCACTTAAAGGAAATACACATCAATGGCAAGATATATTGACGCCAGTTGCAGGCTGTGCAGGCGGGAACGTCAGAAGCTTTTTTTGAAGGGAACGAAATGCTTCACGGAGAAATGCCCCGTTGAACGGCGGAACTTCCCGCCGGGACCACACGGGCAATCGCGAAGGCAAAAAGTTTCGGAATACGGGCTTCAGCTTCGGGAGAAGCAAAAAATCCGCCGGATGTACGGGTTGCTTGAAACACAATTCAGAAATTATTTTGAGAAGTCGCTTCGCCAGACCGGCAAGACGGCGGAAATTCTCGTCAAAACACTGGAACGACGGTTCGACAATGTTGTGTACCGCATGGGCTTTGCCCCTTCACGCAAAACGGCGCGACAGCTGATCATCCACGGACATTTTTCCATCAACAACAAGCCGGTGGACATACCGTCAGTGTTGTTGAAAGGGGGCGATGTTATCAGCGTGAACGAACGGAGCAAAAAACTGGAAGTCATTCACAGCTCCATGAAGCGGATGAAAGACACGTCGATGCTTCCTTGGCTCAGCCTGGACAAAGCGAACCTCAACGGGACGTTTCTTCAGATTCCGGAACGGGCCGACATTCCTTTGCCGGCGAACGAACAACTCGTCGTCGAGTTGTATTCAAAGTAATCGATTTTTTTCACGACAACTTAAAACGTGTGAAAGTGAGTGAATCTCATGAGTCTTGTAAATTTTCAAATGCCTGAAGGGATCGTGCTGGATGAAGCCAATCATTCTACCACGTTTGGCAGATTTATCGTACAGCCGTTAGAGAAAGGTTTTGGTGTAACGATTGGCAATGCGTTCCGGCGCGTGCTCTTATCGTCGCTCCCGGGATACGCAATTACCGCCATTCGCATCGAAGGTATTGTTCATGAGTTCTCGACGCTGCCGGGGCTGGTTGAGGATGTTTCCGATATGATCCTCAACCTCAAGGAAGTGCGCCTGAAAGCGACAAACAAGAAAGTCGGCAAAGTGATGGTGCACCTGAAAGGTCCCGGAAAATTCAAAGCCGGCGATATTCAGAAAGCGAGTGCGGAAGTTGAAATATTGAACCCCGACCACCACATCGCCACGTTGAACAAAGATGCCGACTTCGAAATCGAACTTCGCATCGGGCGCGGCAAAGGATACGTGACGTCGGAAGAAAATAAACTGCCCGACCAAACGCTCGGCGTGATTGCGATCGATTCGATTTTCACGCCGATCAAAAATGTTCGCTATTTCGTCGAACCGACCCGCGTTGGCCAGCAGACGGACTACGAAAAATTGATTCTGGAGATCGAGACTGACGGATCTATTGTGCCGGAAGAAGGGCTGACATATGCAGGAAAAGTGCTGCGCGAGCATATTCAACTCTTCACCAATTTCGATTCAGAGCCAGAGGCGGAAAAAGAAGAAGTGGAAGAGGATGCCGAAGTTGCGCGCATCCGGAAAGTTCTCAAAACAAGCGTCGACGACCTGGAATTATCGGTGCGATCACACAATTGCCTGCGCGCCGCCGACATCAAAACGATTGCCGACCTCGTGCGACGCGAAGAAGCCGAACTGCTGAAGTTCCGCAACTTCGGGCGGAAATCTCTTGCCGAACTATCGGCTATTATCGAAGAAGAAGGTTTGACATTCGGCATGGATGTCGACAAGTACTTAAAGGACAGCGAATAAACAAAGGACAATGCAATGATTCACGGCAGAGCTGGTCGGAAACTTAAACGGACATCAAGCCATCGTAAAGCAACGTTCAGTGCTCTTTCGACGTCGCTGTTCCGGCACAAAAAGATCCGCACAACCCTCGCAAAGGCGAAGGAAATGCGGATGGTTGTCGAAAAAATAATTTCACGTGCTATACGCACGGCGGCGAAAGAAGCCGCGGGGGGGCCGAAAGACGTACACGCTCGGCGCGAAGTTGCCCGGTTTATTCATGATAAGGAAGTAGTTAAAATACTGTTCGGCGAAATTGCCCTGAAGGTCGGACAGCGCCCCGGCGGGTATACGCGCGTTGTAAAATTAGGACGCCGGTTCGGCGATGCGGCGGAGGTTGCCGTGCTCGAACTGGTGGATTACAACACCGGCAAAGAGGAAACGAAATCGACGGTGAAGCCGAAGCGTGCGCGCCGGACTCCCCGAAAGAAAACCGAAACCGCTCCACCTCCGGCCGCAGAACCAGCACCGGACTCTCAATCAACCGTCACGAAGGCTTCTGAAAAAGAAGCAACGTAGAGATCAAAAGCATAGCATAGCCTTCCCTTGCTATTGTGGCACGTGTTTCACGAAGTTCCATCATGAAGAGGGTGTGAGGTATGAAAATTGTTACGGTAGATTTTGTTGTCGGCGTCGCAAACCTGAAACAACTCCCCAAAGATAATTTCCCCGAGATCGTGTTCATCGGCAGGTCGAATGTAGGAAAGTCGTCGCTGTTGAACAAGCTCTGCAATAGAAAGGGACTCGCCCGTATCAGCTCGACGCCCGGAAAAACCCGAGAGTTGAATTATTACCTTGTCAACAAAGAAATGTATTTTATCGATTTGCCCGGCTACGGCTACGCCAAAGTCGCCGAGCAGGTGAAAGCGGGCTGGACATCCCTCATCGAATCGTTTTTCAATGACAGAAGACAAATTGCGCTCGGCGTGCAGATTGTCGATGCCCGGTTAGGGCCCACCGAGCTTGACACCACGATGATGGGATGGTTGGATTTCTACGATGTTCCGTTTGTCCTTGTGCTTACGAAAGCCGATAAAATCCCGTTCAATAAACTGCAGACTCAAATCAAGAACGTACAGGATCGACTTGGCAAATATAAACAGCTTTCTGCCGTTCTTCAGTTCTCGGCGGTCACCGGGGACGGGAGGTACGATCTGTTAAACACGATCGAATCTTTTGTGAACGCAAAAGAAGTTTCTTCAACGAAACACTACATCCCCTCCGCGGTCGCATAGGCACTGGCAGGAAGATGTCGGACACCTCAGTGATTTACCTTACCAAATATTTCAACATTCGCAATTTTCTCGATACGGCGTTTGACATCTCCTCGTACACCAGCATTTCTTGATTCTCAACCGCAATTGCAGTACTTTTACGTGACGTCATAATCAATTCGTTCATCCGACCACGAAAAAAAATCGACACGAAAGCAGCGACCATGAAAAAAAGATTGTTTACTCCCGGACCGACTCCGGTTCCTGAACACGTCATGTTGACAATGGCGGAGCCGATCATTCATCACCGCAATCCTGAATTTAACGAAGTCCTGACACGCGTTAACCAGAATTTGAAATACCTCTTTCAGACCGAACAGCCTGTTCTTACCTTGACATGTTCAGGTACCGGGGGGGTTGAATCTACGTTTGTGAGCCTGTTTTCTCCCGGTGATACGATTATTTCGTGCAACGGCGGAAAATTCGGCGAGCGCTGGGTGAAGATGCCGAAAGCGTACGGTCTGAACGTCGTTGAAATCAAAGTGGAATGGGGGAAAGCGCCTACGGCCCAGCAGATTCTCGAAGCTCTTCGCGCTCATCCGGATGCCAAGGGCGTCTATCTTACACACAGCGAGACATCGACCGGCACGGCGACCGATGTGAAAGGGCTGGCAAAACTCATCCGCGAGAACTCCAACGCGCTTGTTTGTGTGGACGGTATTACCGCTGTCGGCGCTCATGAGCTGCGGTTTGACGAGTGGGGACTCGACGCATGCGTTACCGGATCGCAAAAGGGGCTGATGATACCGCCCGGACTCGCTTTTGTCGCGCTGAGCAAACGTGCGATCGCGGCGATGGAGACCTCTACGCTTCCCAAATTCTATTTCGACCTTCGCAAGGCGCTGAAGTCGTACGAAAAAAACGATACGCCGTGGACGCCCGCTGTTTCGCTCGTCATCGGCGTTGACGCGGCTCTGGAGATGCTGAAAGCGGAAGGGATAGAAAATATCTGGCGCCGTCATGAACGGCTGGCAACAGCAATCCGCGCCGGCGTTGTGGCGCTCGGCTTAAAATTATTTTCAGAATTTCCATCGTTCGCCGTGACTCCTGTCTGGCTTCCCGCGGGGATGGATTGGAAAGTATTCAACAAAACCCTCAAGTCGAAGTACGGAATTACGATTGCCGGCGGACAAGACGATTATGCCGGGAAGATATTCCGCATTTCCCATCTCGGCTATTACGACGACCTCGACATGGTCACGATGATTGCCGCGCTCGAGATGACGTTAAAAGAGTGCGGATACAAGTTCGAACTCGGTGCCGGTGTTCAGGCTGTTCTGAAATCGTTCGCACAATGATGTCGTTTTTTACGGAAGATGATTCCGCCACACTGTTCATTCATGCTGTAAATTAGTTGACCGCCTCCCCGTTGGATGCAACGGGAGGCGGATTCACCGTCAACTCACATTGATCCTCTTACCATTGAAAGCCACTGCCATGAAAATACTCATCAGCGATCCCATCGAACAATCATGCGTTGATATCCTGACGCGTGAAGGATTTCAGGTCGATCTCAAGCCGGGAATCTCCCCGGAAGAGATTAAAAAAATCATTCCGGAATATGCAGCACTTATTGTCCGCAGCGGAACGAAAGTTACCGCCGACATTATTAATGAAGCAAAAGAAATGAAAGTGATTGGCCGGGCCGGAGCGGGCGTAGACAATATCGACGTCCAAGCCGCATCACGACGCGGCATCATCGTGATGAATACGCCGGGGGGCAATACCGTTTCCACCGCAGAGCATACGGTGTCCATGATGCTCTCTCTTTCCCGAAACATTCCGCAGGCATACATGAGCCTTGTGAACGGAAAGTGGGACAGAAAGAAATACATGGGGACGGAGGTGATGGGAAAAACGCTGGGCATTATTGGTATGGGAAAAATCGGGAGAGAAGTTGCAGCGAGGTGCCGCGCATTCGGGATGACCGTCATCGGGTTTGACCCCGTACTTGCCAACGACGTTGCATCGAAGCTCGGTGTGGAACTTGTGTCTCTGGACGAAATTTACCGGCGCTCCGATTTCATTACCGTGCACACTCCGCTCAACGATGAAACGAGGGGATTGCTGAACGAAAAAACTTTTGCGAAATGTAAGAAAGGCGTCCGTGTCATCAACTGCGCCCGCGGAGGAATCATCGATGAGGCGGCGCTTCTTGATGCGTTGAACAGCGGACAAGTTGCCGGTGCGGCGCTCGACGTCTTTGTCGAGGAACCGCCCAAAGGGAATCCGCTGCTGCAGCATCCGCGGTTAATCGCAACACCGCATCTTGGCGCTTCGACAGAAGAAGCTCAGGAAAAAGTGGCCATCCAGATTGCGGAACAACTTGCCGATGCGCTGCATGACCGGGGAATTTCCGGCGCTGTGAATGCCGTTGCACTGCAATCGGGAATTCCCGCGGAAATAAAACCGTACCTCCTTCTTGCGGAAAAGATGGGAAGTCTGCAGGCGCAGCTTATGAAAGGAAAACTCAAAGACATTACCATTGAAACGCGCGGAGAATTGCTGCAGAAACACGTTGAGCTGCTGACAACCGGCGTGTTAAAAGGTTTTTTTTCAAAGCTCATGAGCCAGCCTGTCAATTACATTAACGCTCCCGTCCTCGCATCGTCTATGGGCATCCGGGTCAGCGAAAAGAAAGAACGGGACAACGAGAACTACAATCAACTGCTGACAATAGAATATTCCACGGATCAGGAGGAACGCTCGTTCGCCGGAACCGTCTTCGGGACGACAAAGCCCCGTGTTGTGCGGATTGACGCGTTTTACTTTGAAGTAAATCCTGAAGGTATTCTCTTATTCTATACAAATACCGACAAGCCTGGAATGCTCGCTCATGTCGGCTCAATCCTGGCCGCAGAAAAAGTCAATATTGCCGGGTTATCGCTTGGCCGAACAGGCGTGGGTGAAAAAGCATTGGTTGTCGTTAGTGTTGACAGCCCGATTCCGGAAAAGATGCTCCAGCAAATTCGGTCGTTAGATGGGATCTTTGACGCGAAGGTTGTCTCGTTGTAAATTGTTGTGTGGAAACTTGACAAAAATGCCGGGAATATATACCTTAGGCAGTTGTAATGAGATAAAAAGGGGGAAAATCACCTTTACTTTATAGGGCACGAAGGTGTATTTTATTTCAACTTAATACCGGAAAAACTTGACAAATCGCTATCTGGGTAGTAAATTAACACAACAAAAAAATAACATATACGAAATATTAGAAATAAAGTTTCACACAGCGGTAGATATCTAAGTCTGCAGTAGTACATAGAGAAGTCGTTTGCTAGTTTCTAAGATCTATCTTTAGGTGATTGTTGAATTGAATTTTACGATTTGTTACATCACTGTTTTTCCTCCCGACCTACGTTCTGCCTTTTGTATTGCAGCCAGAGTCGTTCTCTATCTCATTGATTGTATAATCGGAAATTAAATTCCCTTCGCAGTTCTAAGCATTGGATCTTAAAATTTTCATCTTATAATTTCACGAAGGATGCGGAACTCTTTTCTCGGTCATTTGGATTTTGAAACGATGAGGGGAGGGAATGTGTCCCGCCGGCATTGCAGTTTCGCACGGGAAATGAAAGTCTCACGTCATGCCTGAGAATTACCAGTGTATCGGCGGCAGGAAATATTTTCTTTAGATTTTTTAATTCACGGCTCTTGAAAGATTTTTCGCAGGAGCGCAAAATTAGGATGTCCACAATAACAAAACAAAGGAGAATAAACATGCGACGGGAGTGCTACAGAACTCTACTCGTTGCCTTTCTGCTTTTTCCAACTGCAGTGCTTATGGCGGCAGGCGGGAAGATCCATGGAAAGGTAACAGATCATGAATCCGGTGAGGCGCTTGTTGGTGCAACGATCCAAGTCGTTGGAACATCTTTCGGGGCGACCACAGATGTGAACGGTGTGTTCTCAATTCTGAACCTCAACCCGGGCACATACGTGTTAAAAGCGTCGTATATCGGTTATCAGACGATAACGCTATCGAACCTCGCTGTTGACGCGGACTTGACGACGGACGCTAATTTTGCTCTTCCATCCGAGGGCGTCAAAGTGCCGACTGTTGAAATTATTGCACAGCGGCCGCTCGTCAATAAATCAGCGACCAACTCGGTCAGCATCATGGGCAGCGATTATTTTGCCAACATTCCCTTTCGCGGAGTTACGCAGGCCGTCACATTGCAGACGGGCGTTGTAGAGCGGAACGGAAACATTTATATTCGCGGCAGCCGCGCTGATGAGACCGGTTTTCAGCTGGAAGGCGTGGGCGTCAACAACGTGTTGTACGGCGGAAACGCTGTGACCGTAACGCAAGAAGCGGTTGAAGAAACACAAGTGCAGGCGGGCGGTTATCCGGCAGAGTTCGGCGGGTCGAACGGCGGCATCGTGAGTTCGAACCTGCGCAGCGGTGCGGAAAACTGGAAAGCGACTGCTCAACTTGAAACGGACAACTATACAAAGCAGGGCACGAAATCGCTGGGAGGGTATTCGTATGGGTACTCCGATTATGTGGGAACAATAAGCGGTCCCATTACGTCCGACAAGGTTCGTTTTTTCGGGAGCGTTGAAAATCAATTTTACCGCGACCCGGGAACGATCAATAACGGCGTTCCGACACCCGGAGTATGGGGCGGCGCTAACTTTACCGGCGCAAATGCTATTATCACAAATGGCGTGTACTCACATCAACACCCGAGCACAGTTCAAGTCGATACGCTTAACCTCTTGTATCAACCGGGAAATCTTATGGGTGGAGGATACAATGCGTACACATATACCGGAACACTCCTTTTTGACCTCGGGAGCGTGAAGGTGCGCGGAGCCGGGTCTTATAACGCAACCCACAGCCAGGGCGAAGCAACTTTCGCTGAGGTGCTTGATCAAAGCCGCTTACCCCTTACTCAATCATCAAACGGGTTTGCGAACCTTAAACTTACTCAGTTCATTACCCCGACAACTTTTTATGAAGTAAACCTAAACTACTTCAACGCGGACACCAAAACGATGGATCCGTTCTTGAAGGAAAACTTCAACGCATACGGTGATTCTGCTGCGAACGCAAAACTCGGCTTCTATTATGCAGGAAACAGTTCGCTCTTCGGAACGAGGAATCTGGGATACTGGGGAACCATCGCCGGCCCGACAGTTGACATGCCGGGGACCCCGCTTTCCGGATATGCCCACACAGCACAATCATCCATCGGCGGCCGAATTGATTTATCCTCGCAAGTAAAAAATCATGCAATAAAATTCGGCGGTGAATTTACAGAGTACACTATCCGCAGATTCTCTCTCAGCGCGAACGGTGCGGAACAACGGTATGCGACGTTGAACGATCCGTCCCTTACGTTGTTCCAGAAAGAGGCTCAATTGCGGTATAACGGATACATGGATAATTACGGCTACGATCCGCTCGGCAACTCGATCAGCAACGATGCGAAAATCGGTCCAAATGTTGTAGACTTCGGACCCCGCCAGCCAATTTTCGCGGCCTCGTACCTGCAGGATAAGATCGAGCTTCAGGATATCGTCTTGAACATCGGCTTGAGGTTCGACTACATCGATCCGGCGAGCAAGTCTATAGTGAATCCGACCAACATTAAATATGTCGATAGTCTGAATGTTATTGCATCGTCCAGCCTCAAGGATACCGATCCGACAAAACAAATCAGCCCGCGGCTCGGATTCTCTTTCCCGGTCACAGACCGCACAGTGTTCCACGCGCAGTACGGGAAGTTTATCCAGCAATCACAGCTCCGGGATTCGTACTTAGGGTTGGGAGAAGCGACGTATATCACAAACGGCGGCAACTGGATCACGAATGTCGTCGGATACGGATTGAAACCAGAACGGTCGACCCAGTATGAATTAGGTTTTTCGCAGCAAGTATCCGAGAATGCATCCTTTGACGCGACTGCATTTTACAAGGATATTCGCGATCAAATAGAAGCTGCGTACCTTACTCCGTCCGCCGGGGCTACCAACCGGGCGTACTTAGCATACATCAACGGAGATTTTGCAACGACCAAAGGTGTGGAATTGAAATTTACACTCCGCCGCGTTGAGAGAATGCAGGCGCAGGTTAACTTCACGTTATCGGACGCCCGAGCAACAGGGTCAAGTTCAGGCGACCTTGAAGGAGCAGCATATAATTCGTTTGTGGCAAAGACAATCTCCCCGGTGACGTTCAATCAGGCGAATCACGGCGATTTGTCTCTCGACTATCGTTGGGCAAAAAATGACGGCGGCCCGATCTTGCAGCGGCTGGGAATCAATCTTCTCTTAAAATTTGGGAGCGGATATGCTTTTACCCGCGTGAACGCGAACGGAAGCCTTGCGGATCAGGAAACAGACGTACGAAGCACTGTTCCGGTGGAAGATCTCGGTGCATCCACCACTCCGTGGACGTATGAACTTGATCTTCGTGTTGATAAGACAGTTTCGTTCGGTTCTCTTGCAGCTAATTTCTATATCTATGTTGAGAATCTTCTCAACACGAAAAACGTTGTTACTGTATTTGCCCGCACAGGAGATCCTGCTGACGACGGCTGGTTGAATTCAACAGCCGGGATCAACCAAGCTCAACAATCGGGCAACCCTGCTTTGTTTAATCAAATATACAGTGCGGCATATCTTGGCGATAATTCCGGAAATTATGGTGTGCCGAGGCAAATCCGGTTCGGCGTAAACTTAGAGTATTAACATGGAAAGTCATATTAGGAGCATAAAAATGAGACTATATCGATTTCTGAACACGAGCATCATTGCACTGTGCGTTGTGGCTTTCCTGGCGGGACCGGTGAATGCAAAAGACCGCACCGGCCAAACCGGCAGAGGAAGCTCACGCCTGGCAAAAACATACACAAACGATGTCTATCATCCGATGTTGATTAATAATATTTTCAATTATTATTCAAATTGCGGTGACGGCTCGTTCAATAATTTTTCTTCATCGGCAGAAGGATTCGAATTCCCCAAAGGGTTAAGCCTCGCCACCTGTATTTTTGAAGATGGCTTGGTGTGGGGATGCTACAAGAATGACTCCCTGAAAGTCGGTGGTTCAACGTACTGGCACGGCCTTCAAGCCGGAAAAGTGTTAAGCACTGGTTCGGCTTCCAGCCTTCCGACGGCTGACGACCCGGGCGCAAGCCAATATCGTCTTTACCGCGTAAGGCCCGATATGCACCCGATAGCGGGCGTTACAGACCCCAACGACGCGGCTGCCGCAAGCGAGCTTTCTACGCTGCAGCGGGATGAAGTTCCGCTGATCAATCGTTATGAAGCAGGGACTACGGCTGCAGGATTGCTCCAGCAATATTGGGACGATTGGAATAATTGGCCGGCCAGCCAAGGTGCTCCATACACCAAAAATCACGACGGCCCGTACGACCCAACGATTGATGTGCCTGGCGTCCCGTTGGCGGGACAAACAATGTGGTATGTAGCAAACGACCTGAGCACCACAAGAACCTATGCGCTCGCCGGTTCTAACCCGATCGGTATTGAATTCCAACGGACTATTTGGGCATATAATCTTTCCGGCGCGCTCGGAAGTACAATCTTTGTCAGCAATAAAATTATTAATAAGAGCGGCGTTGAGCTTGATTCCATGTATGTTTCCCAATGGGCAGACCCGGATCTCGGTGATGCGACAGACGACTTTTGCGGATGCGATACATTGAGGAGCCTTGGTTTTGTCTATAATGGAAAGGCGCAAGACGCAAGTTTTCAAAGTTATAATCTTCCCCCACCGTCAGCGGGATTTGATTTCTTTCAGGGTCCTCTGGTGGCAAGTCCCAACCCGGCCGATACAGCGATCTTTGACCTACAGTACCGGCTTGGTCACAAGAATCTTCCGATGACCTCGTTTAACTTTTTCATTAATCAAAACCAGGTATACCTTGACCCTGTCAATGCCGATTATAATGGTACTATACAGTGGTACCGTCTTATGAGAGGTTTGGTTGGTTCAAGCGGTGCACAATATGTTAATCCGGTGACGAATCTGCCGACGACATTTGTATTGAGCGGCGATCCTGTTGCCAACACTGGATGGATTGATGGAACCATTGCCGGACCGGGCGACCGCCGGATGGCGTTATGCAGCGGACCGTTCACGATGGCAGCCGGGGATACGCAGGAAGTTGTCGTTGCGAACCTAGCGGGACAAGGGGCCGATTATCTTTCGAGTGTCACCGTTCTGAAAGCGAACGACGACATTGCCCAGAAAGCCTATAACTCGCTATTCAGTTTTCCTCAGCCGCCTTTTTCGCCGGACTTAAACCTAATTGCATTGAACGGCAAAATTGAACTCGACTGGGGTGATCCGACAACTACTACCAAGACCGAAAGTGATAACGATCAGGGTTACACTTTTCAGGGATATAAGATTTATCAATTGGCAACGAACTCACCCAACGGTGCAAAGCTTTTGGCAACGTTCTTTACGGACCCCAACAACAAAGTTATTTACGACAGCGTGTATGATAACGTCGTAGGCGCGATCGTATATAAGCCGGTTGTGACCGGGACGAACCAGGGTATTCTTCATACGTTTGAGATCACGCAAGATTATATTACCGGCGGCCCGCTCGTTAATAATCGCCCGTATTATTTTGCTGTGACCGCCTATAATTACAATCCGAGTCCGACAATTTTGACCAAAGTCCTCGAAAGCGCTTTGAATATTCGGTCGGTCTCTCCTCAGGCGTCTGCGCCAGGCCTTAGGTATATTCATCAATTCGGCGACTCCCTCGCTGTCAACCACAGCTCTGGCTCAAGCGATGGCATGGTTTTGGCAACGGTGATAGACCCGAGTGCTTTGACCGGCGACTCGTATAAAGTCGCATTTGATACCACCGGTGGAAACACGACGTGGTCATTAACCGATGCTACGACTGCTGCGGTTATTACACACAATCAAACGCAAACTGCGGCTGGCGCCGTCGCGCCGGGAGCTACTACGAAGGGCGTTAACGTTGCTGTATTCGGTCCACCCCCAGGCATGGGTGCCTGGTCAATTCCTTCCGGCTCGCGAAGGTTCTCACCAGTGGGTGGATTTACCGGACTTGGCCTCGAAGGATTTAGCACAGCCGGCGATCCGACTGCGTATGCCACGGATGGTTCGGGAACTATTGGTATGGCAGCTCATTTTGCCTTTGGAGCCATCGGAACAACTCTCACAAGCCCGACACAGTACCATACCGTTCTTCTGAAACTTGCTGCTGTCGATACGGGTGCTTTGTGGAATCCGTTAGTTGCACCAGCAGATGCAAATTACTCGCTCGCGTATCGCTATCTGCGCCATGCAAGCAGCGCTCCGGCAGATCCGTCGTTTGTTCCATGGATTATCAATACGGTTGGCACATATCCATACCAGGATTTCAACTATGCTGTGCCATTCTCCGCTTGGGACATGGAAACAACTCCACCGACTCGGTTGGCCGTTGGGATGTTTGAAAATAACGCTGCAGGTGCTTCTGTTGATGGTCGTTACTGGCCGCCAACTTCCGGCGGTGATAATACTGTTAACCGCGAGTTTTGCTTTATTTTCAACAAGCCATATTCCACAACCCCTGACCCGGCGCTGCAAATAGATTTCTATAATCAATCATCGACGCCGTTGATGTGGGTGATGACATGCACCAGGCGGAATGCAAATCCCTGGGCGGCGGGCGATCAGTTCGAAATCATCGCGAACCACGTCAACACGGTTGCCGATATATTTACGTTCAAAGCTGATGCTCCGGCTTACACAAATGCATATGCGAAAGCTGATGTAAACCTGATCAATGTATTTCCGAATCCATATTTTGGGTTTAACAAACTCGAATCGGATAATTATCATCGGTTTGTTACGTTTACTCACTTGCCGCAAAAGGCGACCATCCGTATCTATAACTTAGCGGGCATTCTCGTTCGCACGTTAATGAAAGCAGACAACTCACAGACAATGCAGTGGAATTTACTGAATGAATCCGGTTTACCCGCTGCAGCAGGCATGTATATTGTCTATCTGGATCTGCCCGGTGTCGGCTCTACAAAGATACTGAAGCTTGCTATTATTCCAGAACAAGAGTTTTTGCATCACTATTAAGATTATCTGTAGTGAAATGATAACGAGAATGTACACTAATTGAAAAGAAGAAGGAGATCTTCAATGAAAATTCTAACAAGGCGTTTCTTAGCATGTGCGGTACTCCTTGGGATGGTCTCGCTCATGGCTGTCGCCGGTAACATCAATCGTACCGGCACCGCTGGAGCACAAGAGCTGCTTATTCCTGTAGGAGCCAAAGATGTGGCGTTAGGAGGAAGCGATATGGCCTACACCACCGGCGTCGATGCCATTTACTGGAATCCTGCCGGTGTCGCCCGCGGCGACGGTGTGCAGGCGATGTTTTCTCATATGTCGTACATTGGCGATATCGGCATTGAATATGGCGCCGTTACCGTCAATGCGGGCGACCTCGGTTTTCTCGGGTTTTCCATCAAAGCAGTAAATTTTGGAAACATCCCGACCACGACAGAGGATTATCCCGACGGGACAGGACAAACATATTCGCCTGCTTACGTAACTTCAGGCATCACGTATTCCCGTATGTTAAATGATCGGATTTCGGTGGGCGCAACAGTGAATCTCGTCTCCGAAAAAATCATGAGCACTTCTGCAACGGGTGTTGCAGTCGACGCAGGAGTGCAATACAACGGGCTGGGAGTACCGGGACTGAAACTGGGAGTCTCGATTAAAAATGTCGGCCCCAATATGACCTTCAGCGGTGCCGATCTATACCGCACGGGCAACACGACAAGCGACAGCCGTGGAACTCAGACGTACGCCGTGGTTGCAGCGCCGTTCGAGCTGCCTTCGCAGATGGAACTCGGTCTGGCGTACGATTGGAAGGCCGATGATTCAAACAACCTGACAGTATTTACTGATTTTGAAAACAACAACTATCAGGATGATATTTGGAAGTTTGGTGCCGAATATTCCTTCAACAAACTCTTGTTTGTGAGAGGCGGCTACAACCTTTCTCCAAATGCGCCAACCGACCCGACGGGTCAGACAGTCCAACTGTACGATTATTCGTTGGGCGCTGGGATAAAATATAATCTTGGCGGCGTGGATTTTACTTTTGATTATGCATACCGTCATGTTATAGTTATGACATCCAACAATGTCTTTACCGTAAAGTTGGGATTCTAGTCAAAAGTGCTACAATTTAACAAGGAGGGTTGAAGTGATTATGCTTCACCCCTCCTTTGTTTTTTTATGACCTGCAATAAAAAGAGAGTGCTTGTGAGGATTTGTATAAACTGCATGGTATGTCTTTTCCTTCTGTTGAATCTGCCGAATCCGGCGAAATCAGATTCTCCCTATTTCCCGCAGCGCGGAAGAAATGGAATTGTTCAGCAGGCACAAGACATAAAAAATTCGAGCACTATGCTCGTGATTGCCCTTGCCCCCGGCTGTGAAGATCTTCCGGTGATCGCGTACTATAGAATAGGCCGCGGCGCAAGCGTAGCGGTTGCGTATGTTACGAACGGAGAAGGTCTGCCAAATAGGGGAAATGACGATTCCTTCTATGAACTCGCCGGTAAAAGAAAGGAAGAAGCGTATCAAGCGGCCTCCTCTCTGGACGCAGAAGCGTATTTTCTGAATGTTCCTTCAACCGCGATATACGGCGGGCAGAGCACTCTTCACTCGCAGCCGAATTTAGAAATGCTTCTAAGAGCCAAGATTGACACCGTGCTTGAACGTGTAAGGCCTGATATTGTCGTTGTACAAAGAGATCCATTTTCGTTCAACGATAGCAGGCCCAGAGACGCCGACCTTAAAAAGATTATTTTAAAAATTCTGGCGCATCATAACTCGAGTTCCGAATGGCTGGTTAAGCGGATCTTTATTCAAAGCAAGCCCAGCCCGCAGACTTTCAAGGTTCCTGTCGGCCAAAAGAACTCCCTTTGGGCAAAAAGTTACACGGAGATAGGCGAAGAAGCTTGTAAAAACTACGCAAGCATTAAACCGCTTTTGCCGCTGTTGGAAAAAATTCAATCCCATGACTATCAATTGGTTTTTCCGACAGTGACGAAGCCGCTAGAAGAATTGGACAGCGGCCTCCCTGTGCTCGGCCAGGAGCTTCAATCCGTCGACTCGGCGCTTCAGCAGGCCGTTTCGCTCGGCATCGATTTTGACCGGGAGAAAACTCTTAACGGTGTTACAACTGCGATCGGAAAAGTGGACGCTGTAATCAATCGGAGTGAGAGTTCTCTCGACCGCAGCGACGTGCGGGTGCTATCTGAGTGGAAACTTGGGTTGGAACGGCTGCGGTGCTTGCTGCTGGATGTCAATGTTCATGCTGCAGTGAGCGACACGGTGGTTACCGCCGTTCAACTTTTCTTTTTTCGGACGGAAATTGATACCGCGATAATCTCTCGCGGTGAAGCGAAGATTCTTTTTCCCGGCGTTGTTGATAAAGAATGGATTGCCAACGAAAAACAAAATATGTTCTACGCGCTGGGAAAGACCAACGAATTCAGAATGGTTACTCCCCGAAACAATACGTACACGTCTCCCGAAATACCGGAAGGTTTGGCCGCTCTTCAGGTACGGACCCCGTTCATTTTTATGATCGTGCACAATGAATCCGATCCGGCACGCAACTTCATATACCGAAAAGAAATTCCGCTGACAATGGCGCCGCCGCGGTCGGCGGAGGTGTTAACACCGAATGTTGTAGCACATCGGGACAGCATCCTTCGCGTTCGCTTCAGAAACAATACTCGTGATGCAGTCTCACCGGAGGTGTATTTGGACGATCCGTATGTTTCTTCTCCACACAGAACGGTGAAACTCCCCTCAAAAAACTTTGTTCTTGATGACACTATTTCGCTTCACTGGAAGGACACATCGTTCTCCGGAGTTCGCGAAACGTCACTTCAGGCGGGACGAAGCGGGCAATTCGGAAAGTTTTCTTATCATTCCCTTAATGTCAGAACCGAACTCCGGGGGAAAGTTGGGTTGTATTCGACTGCCGCTCACTCCATTCTTCAAACGGCGCTCATGCGTTTAGGTGTTTTACCGTATAATTGCGACACAACCGCCGATTTATCCGACAAGCTTTCTTCGCTGTCGACGCTGGTTATCGATGAATTCTCGTTCAGCAGCTTTGTAGAATCTCACCAGAGGGATTCAACATTGCAGCAGTGGCTTGAGGCCGGCGGGAGGATGATTGTTTTCCCTGAGAACGGATTCAGCGACGGTTTCGTTACCTTTAGGTTTCTTCCCGTGGTATCCAACGCAAAAGAAATGGCTTTTGATCCGAGCGATAAGCTGTTTCAATATCCAAACCGCATTCGTGAGGACGATTTCCGGGGAACGCCGGTACCTCTTAGCTTCGGAGCCCTTGAGTTTTCCGATGTGAAGAGCGTGCATGTTCCGTTGAGGTTGAAGAAAGGAAACGAGCCTCTTATCGCAGTCAAGTCAGTTGGAAAAGGAAAAATCATATATGTCACACTCAATATGGATGCACAATTTCTCGCTATGCAAAAGAACGCTTATAGACTTTTGTCCAATTTTGTGTCGTACCCGTTGAACACGAACTAATGTTTTTGTCCACATGAAACCGTTTGTTCTTGCGTTATTCCTGCTGTTCATTATGTTCCCCATAAAAAATGTTCCGTTCGCTGCGGAGCGGGAAGAGCTTCTGCTGTCTCCGGCAGCGGTGCCGGATTCGGCAGATGCTGCATTGGAAGGGGTTGTTGTCGATTTTACGTACGGGAATTTTTTAAATGCAGTGTCATTTTCGGCAGCATCAGGGGGCAGCATTTTTGTTCTTGATGAAGGCGATAACAAACTCTCGGAATTTGCAGCTAACGGTTCCCATGTCAAAAGTATTGGCGGTAAAGGATGGGGCAATTTCGAATTCGACCAGCCGGGAGGCGTTTGCGCATCCTTTCCGCTGGATATTTATGTCGCGGACTATAACAACCGCCGGGTTCAGCAATTCGACCGCAAATTAAATTTTATTCAGTCGATTACCGATCAGAGTTTGCCGCCGTCGTACAGCGGCGAATTTTACCCCACTGCATGCGCGATATCGTCGCAGGGAGAATTGTTCATTCTTGAAACGCAGGGGAAACGCGTCCTGAAATTCGATCAGAATCAAAATTTTCAAATGGAATTCGGTTCGTATTCGGCTGGCGCGGGCGCTTTATCCGATCCGCGCGATATTACGGTGACTTCGCTGGACCGCGTGTTTGTTCTCGATGGACATCGGGTCGTTTCATACGACGTTTTCGGTAATTATCTCGGTGTCTTTCCCCTGGCCTCAGACGAAAACCCGAAAGCCATCAGCAGCGCCAGCGATAAGATAATTGTCACATTCCCTTCATCGATCAAGGTCTTTTCGTATGATGGGAGACTGCAATACCAGATTTCTTCTCGCGCCGTGATCGGGCTGCCTTCAAACAGTGAATTTCGAGACGCGCTGGTTATTTCACCAGCAAAAGAGACAGATTCCTATACGTTCATCATACTTACAAATCACGAGATTGCGGTGGCAAAAAAGGCTCCCTGAACGGGCTGGGAGCCAATTCTGTGCCGGCGCGGGTTGTTTTTCAAAAAAAATTCCCGTATTATTTTATTAAATGAAACCGTTTGCCAGGGGGCAAGCGGATAACTTATCAAACAAAACAAAAAGAGGGGGTCTTATGTCAAAAAGTCTAAACAAAGTGCAGCTCATCGGGAATCTGGGGAAAGATCCCGAGCTGAAGTACACCAGCGCAGGTGTTGCAGTGGCGACGTTCTCGATTGCTACAAGCGATTCGTGGAAAGATCAGGAAGGGAATCAACAAGAACGGACCGAGTGGCACAATATTGTAGCATGGAGAAAGCTTGCCGAGATTTGCGGCGAGTGGTTGAAGAAAGGCAAGCGCATTTACATCGAAGGAAAATTGCAAACGCGCAGCTATGAAAAGGACGGAGTGAAAAAGTACATTACGGAAATCGTTGCCGACCAAATGATCATGCTTGACGGAGCTCCGCGGTCGACGAACGGCGGCGGAGTTGAGGCGCCTGCCTCCGATGCTGTGCCGGCGAAAGAGGACGACCTTCCGTTTTGAGTAATGGAAAAAGTTATTCGTGCTTTGTACATTTACATAGCCCCGCTGCGGCGGGGCTATTGTGTTCATAGTCTCATCTCACAGTTGCACTCAAAAAATTGACCGCGAATGCTTTCTGAGATACTTGTCGACAGCGTAGTGTTCCTCTGTTCGCTCGTCCTCTCCGCTTTCTTTTCAGCAGCGGAGGTCGCCTTATTCTCGTTGCAGCCTTCCGCGTTCGAAGAGCTTTTATCACAGCGTTCGGGAAGCGGCAAATATGTCGCGGCGCTTCTCCGGAAGCCGCGGTACTTGCTGGTGACGATCCTCATCGGAAATACTATTGTCACGACGGCTGCGGCCGTCATTGTCGCGCTTCTCACCATCGATGCGGCCGGCGCTTTTGGTTGGAACAAGGAAGCAGCGTTAGGGATAGAAGTTGTCGTTGTTACGTTTGTTGTTATTGTGCTGAGCGAGGTCACGCCGAAAGTTATTGCCGCACGGGTGCCGGCCGCTTTGTCCCGGCGCATTGCGTTTCCGCTCTACGTGGTGTCGATGATTTTCTATCCCCTTACGGCCGTACTCGTTGCAATGGTAGAAGCATTCGAATCGCATCTGGGTCTACATCAACGCCAGACCGCGTTGAAGAGCGATGAAATCAAGACTCTTGCCGATGTTGTGAGTGAACACGGGGCTATTGACCAGGAAGAACGAAGCATTATCCACAGCATGATGAACGCTAAAGATGTAATCGTGCGTGAAGTAATGACACCACGAACCGATATGGTCGCGCTCGACAGTGCGGAACAGTCGTTCGACGGAATTGTGGACACCTTTGTCGCAAAAAAACATTCACGCATCCCCGTTTATTCGGACACCATCGACAACATCAAAGGTATCCTGTACGCAAAAGATGTCTTACCGTTGCTCTATGAAAAGCAGGCCCGGAAGACTCTTGATATTTTGAAACTTTCTCGCGAGCCTCTTTTCGTTCCTGAAAGCAAAAAGGTAGAAGACCTTCTTAAAGAATTCCAGGAAAAGAAAACACGCATCGCCGTCGTTGTCGATGAATACGGCGGTACCGCAGGGCTTGTGACATTCCAGAACGTTGTAAAGACGATCGTCGGAGACATCTCGGACGAACTCGCTGTTTCAGAATCAAAGGCGCTGAAACTGAGCGAGCACTCCTATCGCTTCAGCGCTAACATCGGCATAACGGAGGCTTCAGAAAAACTCGGTGTTCCGCTTGTTACTGATGATTCAGGGTACGATACGCTCGGCGGATTTTTGTTTCATTTGTTCGGCAGAGTACCCAAAGAGCGCGAGTCGATACAGTATGACAATGTGCTTTTCACAGTACAGCGCACCTCGAGGAATAGGATTCTCTATGTTCTCGCCGACATTCACCAACCGGCCGAAAGGAAAGAAACGGAATGAAAGTATTACGAACTGCCCTGATCCTCTGTGTGGTTAGCGCGGCAGTCTTCTTTCAATCACACTCGGCATCCCGCGATCCGGTTCGTGCAAAGAAGGGAATGGTTGTTGCAGCGGACCCCATTGCCGCAAACGTCGGATTGAAAATTCTGCAGCTAGGGGGAAACGCCGTCGATGCGGCAGTCGCTGTCGGCTTTGCGCTTGCCGTGACATATCCTGGAGCGGGAAATATCGGGGGGGGCGGATTTATGGTGATGCGTTTCGCAGACGGTACCGTGAAATCGCTCGATTACCGGGAAACGGCGCCTGCCGCAGCAAAGCGGGATATGTTTCTCGATAAAAACGGGAACTTTCTGGAACAAAAAAGCACGCGCGGGCACCTTGCGTGCGGCGTTCCGGGCTCGGTCGCAGGAATGATGTACGCTCAACGGCGGTACGGAAAACTGACGCGCGCCCAAGTGCTGAAGCCGGCAATCGATTTGGCCGAAAAAGGTTTTCATCTTCACTACCGGCTCGCGGAAGACCTGGAAAGAATGATTCCGGAATTCTCTTCGTACCGAAGTTCGAAAAAGGCTTTTTCAAAAAATGGCAAGCCGTATGCGGAAGGTGAATTATTCCGTCAACAAGACCTGGCAGCGACGCTCAAACGTATCAGAGACAAAGGGCGCGATGGGTTTTATACGGGCGAGACCGCGAGATTGATTGTTGCCGAAATGAACCGCGGCGGCGGTCTTATCACCCTGCACGACCTTGAAGAGTATGCTTCAATCATAAGAGAGCCGGTCCGGGGAACGTACCGCGGGTACGAAATTATTTCCTCCGGGCCTCCGACCAGCGGCGGCGTTGCTCTTGTGCAGCTCCTGAATATCCTCGAAGGCTACAACCTTCAGGATTACGGCTGGAATTCGTCGAACACCGTCCATCGGATGGCGGAAGCCATGCGACGCGTTTACGCGGACCGCGCAGAATTTCTCGGCGACCCTGATTTTGTTAAGGTTCCTGTTGCCTGGCTTACTTCAAAAAAATACGCGGAGGAACGCCGGGCATCAATTGATACAACGAAGGCAACCCCGAGCGGCGAGATTTCTCACGGCGTCCAGCCGCCGCCGGAGAAAGACCACACCACTCATTATTCTGTAGTTGACAGGTTTGGCAACTGCGTTAGCGTAACGACGACGTTAAACGATGCTTACGGTTCAAAAGTTGTCGTTGCCGGCGCCGGATTTTTATTGAACGATGAGATGGATGACTTCAGCGCGAAGGAGGGCGTTCCAAACGAATACGGACTTATCGGAAGCGGCGCGAATGCCATTGCACCGAACAAACGCATGTTGAGCTCTATGACGCCGACGATAGTCCTTAAAGACGGAAAACCGTTCATGGTGATCGGAACCCCCGGCGGTTCGACAATCATGACGACGGTTCTGCAGGTGATTGTCAATGTCATTGATTTCAAAATGACGATTCAGGAAGCCGTTGATGCACCGCGCATTCATCATCAATGGCTGCCGGATTACATAATGTACGAAGAGCGCGCATTATCGCGAGATGCGGTTGACAACCTCCGCGCAATGGGGCACACGCTTCATCAGCGCGAGAATACAACGGGTCTTGCAGAAGGAATTATGTTCGACCGCAAAAGAGGGCTGCTGCTTGGCGCGACGGACCCCCGCGGTTACGGTGAAGCAGTCGGATATTGAACACTGACCGGGCGCCATAATATTCGTATATTAACTATCAGCCACTTAATAAGAAATTGAGAATGAATCAGGAAAAGACTGCGAAAGCGTGGACGCCGACGAATCCGGCATTCGACCCGAATGAGCCAATGCAGGTCGGCGGCCAGGCCGTGCTCGAAGGCGTCATGATGAGGGCAAAGGGAATGATTGCGACTGCCGTTCGCCGGCCCGACGGCAAAATTGTTGTGAAGAAAGAAGAATTTCATTCTATTGCTGAACGGTACCCTCTTTTGAGAATTCCGGTTATCCGCGGCGCTGTTGGCTTGCTTGAAATGATGTATATCGGCATCAAAACGCTCAACTATTCGGCGGAAATCGCCCTTGAAGATTCTTCCGGCAGCAACACGCCGTCAAAGGAAGGCCAGTCAGTGTTTTCCCTGATAGTAGCACTTATTGTCGCGCTTGCCCTTGGCGTAGGGATTTTCTTTTTCATTCCGTTGTTTATTGCTACGCTGCTCTTTAGGATTGAACAGCAGCCGTTACTATTTAACCTTGTCGCAGGTGTGATTCGCATCGCAATCCTCGTTGCGTATTTATTTTCCATTTCTTTATTGAAGGACATTCACCGGCTTTTCCAGTATCACGGTGCGGAACATAAGGCGGTGTTTACATTCGAGCAGAACGCGCCGCTTGAAATTTCTTCAGCGATGAAATTCACGCGCTTTCACCCGAGATGTGGCACGAGCTTTGTCCTGCTCGTCATGCTTGTGTCGATACTTCTCTTCAGTCTTCTTGATGCAGCTGTTTTACTGGGGGTCGGTTCGTTGACGCTCCCGATTCGTCTTGCGACGCATATCCCCTTTATCCCGGTTGTCGGCGGCATCTCATACGAACTTTTGAAATTTTCAGCAAAACATTCCTCATCCCCCCTCGGCCGAATGTTGGTAGCTCCCGGTTTGTGGCTGCAAACAATTACCACAAAAGAGCCGGACGAGACTCAGATGGAAGTATCGCTGTGTGCAATAAAAGCGGCGTTGCGCCTGGATGAAGCGCCGGTCGCGGCGTATTCATCTTCTGTTGCTGTCGGGTAATTCTGCCCTCATTGATCTGCTACGAATCAGACGTCATGTTAGAAAAGTTAGAGAAAATTAAAGAGCGCTACCTTGAAGTCACTCGATTGCTGAGCGACCCGGCTGTGATCTCAAATCAAGAACGGAATAAGGAGCTTGGCAAGGAATTCCGGGAGCTCGCAGAAATTGTAAAAGGATACGAAGAATACCGAAAGTTGCTCACGAGCGTACGGGGAAGCAAAGAAATTCTTGAAGAGGGGGGCGACGCCGAGCTGAAATCGCTCGCCGAACTCGAACTGGCTGAGTTGCAGCCGAAACTTCTTGCAGTAGAAGACCGGTTAAAGCAATTGCTTGTTCCTAAAGACCCGAACGACAGCAAAGACACCATCATCGAGATTCGCGGCGGCACCGGCGGCGAAGAGGCCGCGTTGTTTGCATCGGATCTATACCGGATGTACACACGCTTTGCCGAGCGCAAAGGATGGAAAGTGGAGACGCTCGACTGGAATGAAACGGAAAAAGGGGGCTTTAAGGAAGTCGTGCTCAGCGTCGAAGGGGAGGATGCATACGGAATGATGAAATTTGAAAGCGGCGTCCATCGAGTACAACGTGTACCCGAGACTGAATCACAAGGACGTGTGCACACCTCGGCGGCATCGGTCGTCGTGCTGCCGACGGTAGAGGATGTTGAGATAGAAATAAATCCCGCCGACCTTCAGTTCGACACATACCGGGCAGGGGGAAAGGGAGGGCAAAATGTGAACAAAGTTGAAACCGCAGTGCGCATCACGCACAAACCGTCCGGCGTTATCGTTGCGTGCCAGCAGGAACGCTCGCAGTTTCAGAACCGGGAACGTGCAATGAAAATGCTCCGGGCCAAGTTGTATGAAATCAAACTCAACGAACAAACCGCGGGAACTGCCGCCCAGAGGAAGTCGATGATCAAAAGCGGCGACCGCAGCGATAAAATCCGCACCTATAATTATCCCCAGAACAGAGTGACTGACCACCGCATCGGGCTGACGCTGTATAATCTCTCTGAAATTATCGACGGGAAGCTTGACGAGATCGTCGAGCAGCTGCGGCTTGCGGACAGGGCTGAGAAGCTTAAAAGCGGGACGGGGGTCGGCGTTTCTTCATGACGAACTTTTTATCCTTTTCTTCCTAAAAAATTCCTTCAGCAATTCACCGCATTCAGCGTCGAGCACCCCGCCGATCGTGTGGACCCGGTGGTTCAATCGTCCATCGTCCGTAATGGAATACAGCGTTCCGCACGCCCCCATTTTCGGGTCGTAGCTTCCAAAGACAACGGAAGGCATCCGCGAAAGGACAATCGCTCCGGCACACATCGGGCATGGCTCAAGCGTAACATACAATGTGCAGCCTTTAAGCCATTTTGATTCGAGCGCCGCCGCCGCTGCCGTGAGTGCAATCATTTCTGCATGAGCGGTCGGGTCATTCATCAATTCAATCTGATTAAACCCTTTTCCGATCACCGACCCTCCGTGAACAACCACAGCACCGACCGGCACTTCGTTTTTAGAAAATGCCGTCCGCGCTTCCTTCAGCGCAAACTCCATCCAGCGTTCGTGGGTAGTCATCGAGAGTTTCGGAAAGATTATTTCTTCTCGGCCGATGCGGATTCGTCCGTTACGACCAAGCCCCCAACAGGTGAGTCCATCGTCTTGTATACTTGAACGAGGGAGAATTCTTTTATCGTTGTGTTGATGCGCTGCGCTGCGATTTCGATTTCCGATAATTTTTTCGTCAAATCGCTGTCAGTGGATTTCTTTTTTGCCAGGCGGGCGTAGCCCAAAATGATGGCAAGGGGGTTATTGATACGATGCTTCAGCGTTGTGACAACCTCGCTGAGCGTTTTTATCTGCGTCTCTTTTAATTGTATTGTATGCTGGTGGGCGAGGTTTTCTTTTTCTTTGGCGGTTAATTTCTCCCGCAGCTCGATCACTCGCACTAATGCCCAGGCGAGGATCCACATCCAGAGGAGCGTGTCAAAGTGGGAAAGGGTTTCGGAAGTTCCGAGATGTTTCTTTTTGAAGGCGACATAAAAATCGAGCGTCGAGATAAAATAATACCCATAAATAAAATAAGAGGCCAGAACGGCAGGGTACCGCATGACAAAATCTCTAGTGAAGCTGTATATCTTTTTCAATGGAACCCCGATGCGGACAGATACGCCGGGAAGAAAAGAAAGTTCATTAGAAGACATTATGTGACCATTGTGTTATGAATAAAAGCTGTACGCCAGAAGGGAGTCGAACCCATAACCCCCAGCTTCGTAGGCTGGTGCTCTATCCAGTTGAGCTACTGGCGCGTTTCCGTTTTAGTATGCTGCCCTCAAGCGAAATCCCGCAGCGTTCTTGCGTGGATTGAGCTACTGGCGCGTTTCCGTTTTAGTATGCTGCCCTCAAGCGAAATCCCGCAGCGTTCTTGCGTGGATTGAGCTACTGGCGCGTCGAATTTAGATTGTTTTGACCACTTTTGTATGTACCGAAATCACACGAGCACTCAATTCTGACCCTAATATGTTAAAGAATTGTTACACGAATTATAGGGTAGTATATAGCCGTAGAGGCTGGCGTTACATTAATGTAACAAATTGGATCGACGCTTTCAACTCCGAAACCACGATTATGCTCAACGAAGATATTTCTACTTTTACGCTGATAACAGTTACAATTCTTTATTGTGTATTTACAGTATCATCAGGAAATTCAAAACAGTCTTTTCCCGTTTTCCTCTGAGCGGAAGTACGCAAGAACAATTTTGAAGCGCTATTAAAATACAGTCGTGATCCAGTCGAATCAATTTGGCTTGCAATGAAGAAATTTCGTTTAGCAAGCTTTGTGTCTCCGCTTAATACTGCTGTTAAGCCGGTATTAATTCTCACGTCAATTCTATTCGGCACCAAGGTGCATTGCATTTCAAAATCCAAAATTGCCTTTTCAGGACGCCCTGTCTGCATAAATAGTAACGCTCTATTTCCCCATGCTTCAGCAAAGTGTGGGTTCATTTCTATTGCTATGTTATAATCAACAAGGGCACTGGCGTAATTGCCGAGTTTTCCAAATGCCACTGCACGGCCATTGTACGCTTCAATAAATTTTGGTGAACATTGAATTGCGTTGTTGTATGAAAGAATAGCGCTGTCCAATTTGTTATACTCGCTATAAACAGCGCCAAGATCATAAAAGGCAATAGCATTCGCCGGCTGAATACGTAGTATTGTTTTGAAATGTATAATTGCCGAATCAAGATCCCATGCCATAAATTGTGCTAAACCCAGATTCATATTGGATTGAACGTCCATCGGTTCATTCAGAACAGCTTCTCTAAAATCCTTTAACGCATCTTTGGCATCATAGCGCGAGTAATAATACGACCCACGCCTGTTCAAAGCAAAAACATTTTCGGGATCCTCATGCAAAGCTTGCGTCCATAGAGTTTCACTGTTCTTCCATGATCCAATGTTCCGATGCGAAAGCAGAGTTAATGCAAATATAGTTATTCCAATTAATGCATAATTGAGAATATCCCTATACTTATGAGTCACTATTTTATTCTCAATCATAAGTACTATAGAAACTGTAAGAATGCTCAATATTGAGGTCGATGCATACAATGAGCCATCGAAGACGTACTCATCAATCGGAAAGGAGCCATTGCTCATAGGAAGCCGCATTGACATATACAAGAGCCATCCGATCAATACGGCTGGATAACGATTGCGATTGATAAACAATACTGCTGTAATGGCGGCTGCAACAAACGGGAAAATAAATCCGCTATAATACATCGAATGGGAAGAATACAAATTCCAGTAACGAAGAACTGAAATAGAAAATGGATAAAGATATTTTATGATCCCCTCAATTATCCCCAGGCGAAGCATGGTAATGTTCTTATCAACATAAAAGATAATATTGCCAGCCCCTTTGTGAATGAGGATTACAAGAAGAAACGAAAGCAACCAGAAGCCCCAAAACACCGCTTGTTCCTTGATTTCTGGAATTTTTCCTCTCTCAATCCAATACAGCGCTATCATACATAATAATGGATAAAGCGCCGGGCCGGAGACGACCAGAGTCAATAGAAATGCACAAAGAACCGTGAGATAGAAAAAGCTTGTGTTGTGTCGGAGATAATGTAGGTATGATAATAACAATAGTAGAACAGATAGAAACGATAATAGCGCTCCCTGTTGATGAACGAAAGCAATCGTGCCGATTTGAATTGGATGAGCAGCGAATATGATACTGCTTCCAAAGGCAAGGAATCTTGAACGTAATAACGCTGAAATTAAAAGAAAGAAAAGAATGGCATTTGCCGCATGCAGCAGAACGCTAACTGCGCGATATAAAAACTGTCCCTGACCGCCGACTCGATACTCAAATTGGAACAGTTGATATTGTATCGGAGAATATTCGTTTTGTTCGGAGGTAAGGGTGCTATTCTGAGTGCCGGCGTATAATTGTTGAATCAATTCTTCGTCTTTCCAGTTTACGAAATCGTCGTTCAGAGCCGAAAAATAGGTTGCAGTCGCGATAATAAATAAAACGTAAATGCATAACAAATTATTTCGACCTAAAGTATTCATGAATACTGCGCTCGGTTGTATTTTCCCATTGTTTGTTACATCAGTCCCATATAAAATATTTGATACAGACCATTCGCCATCAGCAAACGACCATCCTCACCATAAGGAAAAATGCCGTTTACGAAAAGTACGCCGACATGGGTACAAATATAAAACGAAGGAAGAAGGAGATTGCCAACAATTACGTACCGTAGCACCTGAGGATGTATAAGCTGCTCTTTTCTTGTCCAATAATATGATAAGACTACAGCGACGATAGAGTAACCCATCAATCGCGAGGTATCGACACCGAGGGCTGTAAACAGCAGTGCTATTGCTATAAAACTCACAATTGTGATTCGATCTTCACTCTTTTTCAAGACCGTATAACCGACAACAATCCACAATAACTTTATTGAAATCGCAATTCCTAATATTTCCCTAAATGGAAATTGCACCATCCAGGTTAATCCATTTCCACCGTCGACATCTCGTACCGCGAGCAAAGCTGAAACATTCATGCCAAAGCTGAGCAGCCAAAAAAATCCATACAGTGCGATGATAATTCCCGTCTTGATCTTTTCTTCTTTCGTGAAATAGAGTAAGGCGAGAAAAGAAATCGGAACAATACTTATCTCATGAGTTAATATACAGAGCACAACAACACTAAGACGTGAAAAGGAATCCGTGGGCATGATAAATAACGATAGCATCAAAGCGTATACTAATTGCTCCGGATGTCCCGGTAAATACAATTGTGATACGATAAATGAACTCGTGCCAAGGGATATTAACTCAATGCGTGACAATACAATATTTCGTTCAAGAAAGAAGAGATATATTATCCATAGTAATAGAACGGTGCAAAATAACGAGAAGGTCAAATAGAGGACTGGTCCTTTCATTTGCAAGAAGTAAGAAAGGGCGGTTGATAAGATGCGCTGGTAATACCACATTTTGTTATCGCGATAACCAAATGGATCAAAGCTCATTTCACCGTACGCAGCTAGTCTCCATGGGAAAACAAGCAGGCATAAAATTCCGAACGAAGACAAGACAGACAGTATAATCTTCTTATTCACCCATTTGTTAAGAATGCGAGAGCGATAAGCAGAGATTGTTTTACAAAGAGGGTATATTACAACAAGTAAAGCTGCAAAAAAGAATAGTGTTTTCAACGGTATTACAAAATTTGAAAATATTATATCTTTATTTGACGTAAGATATTCAGCTGCGTATTTGGGAAATAACCCTGTATCAACTGCCTTTGATAGTCCTACATCATACCAATGCAGCATGAACACCATTGGCGAATGAACGCCGGCAAATAATACAACTACGGAAATTGCATACAAGCCGATGAACAAAGAATTGTATTTCAGTTTATTCGCGTCGAAAAGCAATGGCAGGTCACTTGCGTTGGATCTTGATGTCATACGTTGAATCCCGCAGGATATTACAATAGTGAGGGATGGACGGAAGGTTTAAGCGCGCCCCTCTCCCGCAAAATTACTGTTATTCAGGTACAAAAGCAACTCAGTACAAATCTCGGTAGCGGTGTCTTTTAACTCCCAAGAGCGATGTTCACCCTGAGCGAAGCCGCGACGCCATCCTTCGACGCGCTCCGCTTGCTCAGGATGAGCCGTCGCGGCGGAGTCGAAGGGGTGTTAGCTAAAAATAACGCAAAAGACCCCCTACTCAAATCTCCGTCAGAAGGCGGGCGATAGATTGTTCGAGGAAATAACTCATTAACAACTGGCATTGACACAACGGGTTCAACTTTGCAGCTCTACCAGAGTTCGACGGATGCCCTTTTCAACCAAAATTATAAAACATCTTCGAGCTTATATCGATTCATTCTTAGAAGCAACGCATCCGTTGCAGAGAAGCAGAGTGCCCTCGTTTGGCTATTGACCATTTTTTTTCAATCTGGCGACACCGCGATAATTTGGATGTAAAAACGTGGTTTGGTTCATCGCTTGACCAGGGCTTGATGGCAGCATTGACAACGGCAAACGATATTTCGGTTGCCAATTTCTCTTCCAATAAGGAAGCTGTACAAAAATATCAAAGGTGAGGCTGAGGTTGATAACGCAGTGCGTATGGAGAGTTACAATTTGGCGACTTAAGTATCCCACAAACGTAAAAGCCTATGTAAACACAGAGGCTTTTTACCTCGAATCAAGAAAGTAAAGTCATTGACAAAATTGAATTTGTTTCCTGTTGCAAGGAAGTCAATTGTCGCACCGCTTTTTCTATGAAAATATAATTTGACATTGAGCTAATTATGATGTATTTTTTTGTGTATATTTTTACACAAAATAATGCTCGTTTTGTGCGTCGTTCTTTTACATAAGCTTTCTGCCCGCAACGGCATTACGTTAAGAATGCCCAATATTAGAATAGCTATTTCGATAAATTACTCGACTAACTATTACCTTGCATACTTTGCAAGATGGAGAACCATATGGAGAACTTACTGTCAACCCAAAAGAGCCGATTACAACTCAGCATAACGTCTGATTTAAGTGATAAATTAAATCTATGGGCGGAGAAGCTCGAAACAACCCTTAGTGAACTGACTCGTAAAGCACTCAGTGATTACATTGAGAAATTAGAACGAAACAAGCGTGAGCAAGAAGTCGCGGAGGCTTGTGCGAGGTACCGCCAATTCAACAAGAAGTTTTCCTCCGAATGGGCGAAGTTTGAAACGAGGATTTAATGACCAATTTTCAAAAAGGCGAGGTTTACGATGTTAAGCCCGATCCGTCTGTTGGAAAGGAAATTCTAAAAAAGAGACCCAGTGTTATTGTCTCATCAAACGTAATCAATCTTGCCTCCGGCTTAGTTGTTGTTTGTCCAATTACGGAGGGGGTCGGATTGCAGGAAGATGTGCTTCACGTTGGGGTAAAGAAGGGAGAGGGGGGATGTACTAAAGATAGTATTGTGTTGTGTGATCAGGTTAAGGCTGTTGACAATGCTCGACTAATGGAAAAAAGGGGCAATCTCGAGGTAGAAATAATGCACAAAATTGATGATGGACTTAGGGAGGTACTAGGCTTGCAATAGTAGGACTGGCATATCAAGATGCCCGCTTTCGGATAACGAGGACGGGCATTTTGATAGAATATAGCTGTCAGACTAATATCATTCCATCCTTATCCACCCATAGCGCATAACACTTGTATTATTGGTATCCCGTTGTAAATTAATCCGCATGCCAATTTTCTATATCCCCAAATAATGTCATTTCGATTGTGTTCTGTTTTGAGGGTTTGATTCAAAATGTAACGCTACCTATTTTGTTTATACTTTGCCAAAAATTTTGTATGTTTATACACCGGCAGAAGAGATGCATTATCGTTGGTATAAATGCAGCCGATTGGTGAGTGCGGAATTCGTGGAATTTCAGGTTCACCACTCATGCAATCGTTCGGCCTTTCACCGGTAGAATTCTTTCACTCGAAAAGAAATTGAAGGATTGATGTTCTATGTCTACCTATCTTCCCGCAGAGAATCATTATGACAACATGCGCTATAACCGCTGCGGCCGCAGTGGAATACAACTACCCGCTGTTTCGCTCGGTTTGTGGCATAACTTCGGCGGAGTAGACAGCCTGGACAACGCCCGATCAATAGCGAGGCGGGCTTTTGACCTTGGTATCACCCATTTCGACCTTGCCAACAATTATGGCCCGCCTCCCGGTTCCGCAGAAGAAAATTTCGGAAAGATATTGAAAGATGATTTTTCCGCTCACCGCGATGAACTCATCATCTCTTCTAAAGCCGGGTACGATATGTGGCCTGGCCCGTACGGCGATTGGGGCTCGCGGAAATATCTTGTCGCCAGCCTCGATCAAAGCCTTCGGCGGATGGGTTTGGAGTATGTCGATATCTTTTATCACCATCGTCCCGACCCGAAGACCCCGTTGGAAGAAACAATGGGAGCTCTCGATCATATCGTTCGGAGCGGCAAGGCGTTGTATGCCGGCGTATCAAATTATCCGGCCGACCTGACCCGGCAGGCGTCAAAACTGCTCCGCTCTCTTGGAACTCCGTGTCTTATCCATCAGCCGAAGTACAGCATGTTCGAACGGTGGGTTGAATCGGGATTGCTGGGCGTCCTTCGAGAAGAAGGCATCGGTTGTATCGCATTTTCACCGCTGGCTCAAGGAATGTTGACCAATAAATATCTGCACGGTATTCCCGCTGATTCCCGCGCGTCAAAGCCCAACAGTTTCCTGCGGCCTGAACAAATCACCGCGGAAAAAGTGGAAAAAATTTCCCGCTTGAATGAGATCGCTCTCCGGCGGGGACAAACACTCGCGCAAATGTCTTTGGCGTGGGTTTTGCGTAATCCTGAAGTGACATCCGTCCTGATCGGTGCAAGCAAAGTGTCTCAGATAGAAGATGCCGTCGGCATCGTGAAACAATCTCCCCTCAACAATGAAGAACTTCACGAGATTGAAAAAATATTGAAGAGCTAAAACCTGACTCCCATTGTTCTATGGCAGAAAAGAAAAAAATACTTATTGCTGATGACGAACCCGGCATTACCAATGTCCTGGCGTCCGTTCTAGAACGGGATAATTTCGACGTTACCAAGGCCTTTGACGGCGAAGAGTGCGTTGAAAAAGCGCGCGGTTCAAGTTTCGACCTTATACTGTTGGATGTTCACATGCCGAAACTTGACGGCTACGAGGTCATCAAACGACTCAAACAAATGCCCCAACTGCGATATACACCGATCGTTTTTCTGACGGGCTTCAGCACTGCTCCCGATAATATCGAATCCGGGTACAAGTACGGCGGCACGGAGTACTGGAAGAAACCAATGGCGACGGATGAGTTCGAAGTACGTGTCCGCGCAATTTTGAAAATTGCGGAAGCGGAAAAAACCATCCGGGAGATGCAGGAAGGCTTCACGTCGATGATCGTGCACGACCTGCGGGGTCCGCTTGGCGGCATCGTGGGTTTTGCAGAAATGCTCTCCGAGGACAAAGAGAAGTTTGAGCCGGAAATCGGCGAATTAGTCGATGAAATCGGCAAAGCCGCCAGGCTTATGCTCAATCTTGTTATAGATTTTTTGGAGATTACACAGCTTGAAACAGGGGAGTCAAAACTGTATCGCGGCGAGGTGAACCTTCGTGAGATCGTTGAGCAAAGCATCTCCAAGCAGTCGAAGATACAGCAGGGGAAATCAATCCACGTGAACACCGATTTTCAAGGTATTCCGCAGCTGTTTGTCGATCCCGATCGCATTGAAAAAGTATTCGACCACCTTCTTGACAATGCGCTCCGGTTCACACCGGAAGGAGGTTCTATTTCAATTGTGGCGGCTGCCCATCCTAATACCGTCGTTGTGAAATTCAGCGACACGGGGGCTGGAATTCCTGCGAAAGACATCCCCATGTTATTTGATAAAATGAGAATCACCACGCCGGGATCAAAACGTGCGGGAAGCAAGACAGGGCTGGGCCTTCCGATTTGCCGCGGAATTATTCAAGCGCATGGCGGAACAATATCCGTCGAATCGACAGAAGGAAAAGGATCGACATTCACGGTTACATTCCCGCTTCAAACCGCTTGATTTCGTCCCCTATGACACTTTGATCAAGCGGTTTATCAACTCGATCAATTTCTCAAACTCCACCGGTTTTGTCGCGTAATCATCGCAGCCCGCCTGAAGAGCCTGGTCTCTGTCGCCCACCATTGCATGGGCGGTTAATCCGACAACGGGAACATTCTTGACGTCCGGATCGCCTTTGATTTGACGTGTTGCATCCCACCCGTTCAACACGGGGAGACTCATATCCATAAGAACGAGGTCGGGTTTTTCCGAGTGAGTCATGTCAACTCCCTGTTGTCCGTCAACCGCAGTCACGATGGTATACCCGCGTCGTTGAAGCCGTCTGACCATCATGTCGCGGTTGATCTCATTATCTTCTACCACCAGTATTTTAGCCATTTGCAGATCCTGTAGGGGAAATATTTTGTGTTATAAGTTGAGGAATAAGTAATGAAAGCTGTTTCAGAAGTTTTTCAGGAGTAAAGTCCCCTTTCTGAATGACTTTCTGGACAACGCCGTTCAATTGCTGCCGTTCTTCCGCTATGAGATCTTTTGACGTTATGATGACAACCGGAATATGCTTCCACTCTTGCCGGTTCTGGAAGACCGCAAGAAATTCGAATCCATCCATTACAGGCATCATGAGGTCTAGGAAAATAATGCTCGGCTGCTCGCTTTCCATTATCGCGAGGGCCAATTTTCCATTCTCTGCCGTTCGCGCGTTCCACCCTGCTTTTTCGATTGCCCGGGAAGCCATGTTGCGAAGGTCGGGATTGTCGTCAACAATAAGGATGTAATCTCGAGACGCTTTGTGTTTGTACTTTTCCAGTACTTCTAAAATTTTTTCCTTGTTCACCGGTTTGATGAGATAATCCGATGCCCCGATCGCAAGTCCGAAATTTTTCTCATCCAGCATTGTGTACATGACAACGGGGATGACTTTCAGTACCGGGTCGCTCTTTATTTCCTGGAGGACGGCCCATCCGTCTTTGCGGGGCATCATCACATCAAGAATGATTGCCATCGGAAGAATTTCTTTCGCCCGTTTGATACCCTCGTCGCCGCTGGCTACGCATTCGACAACATAGCCTTCCTTTGACAAGTATCGCGACAGCAAATCCCGCACGCCCGGATCGTCGTCCACAACCAGCACTGCTGTATTAGTCGGGACAGACTCGGACGGGATCTCTGCCGGAACGTTTTCAGGCGGCGGATTACCTCCTGCGTTTTCTAAAACCTGGGGCAAAATCACGGTGAACGTGGTGCCTTTATTCGGTACACTTTCTATTCCGATCGAGCCGTGCATCATTTCCGTAAACCGCTTCGTGATTGCGAGGCCAAGTCCTGTGCCGCCGTACTTCCGGGTCGTAGAATTGTCCGCTTGTGTAAATTCTCTGAAGAGCTTTGATTTTTGCTCTTCGGTAAGACCGATTCCCGTGTCGGAAACCTTGAGGGCGATTTTTGCGCAGGCATGGTCGGCCGGCGGAATCGTGGCTGCAGTCAGAGTTATTGTTCCCTTATAAGTGAATTTTGAAGCATTGCTGATAAGGTTAAAAAGAATTTGCCGCACTTTGGTATGGTCGAGACGCACTGGCGGGATATCCGAAGCGATATTCAAGTGCAGGGAATTTTCGTTCTTCTCGAGAAGGGGCTGTATTGTTGACACAACCTCGTCGGCAAGGCTGCTCAATTGAAACTCTTCAATGTACAATTCCATTTTGCCGGCCTCGATCTTCGAGAGGTCGAGAACTTCATTTATCAGCTCGAGAAGGTTTTTGCCGGCCATATGAATTCTGTCAAGGTCGCCGTGATAGCGGGTTTCGCCGTCATCGCTCATATCTTCAAGGATCATTTCGCTGTACCCGATAATGGCGTTCAGCGGAGTCCGTAATTCGTGGGACATGCTTGCCAGGAAAGAGCTCTTCGTTTTGTTCGCTTCCATCGCCGCATCGCGCGCCTTTTCCAAATCAAGATTCTGTTTCTCGATGATCGATAGCTGCAAGCGGACTTGTTCCTCGGCGTTTTTTCTTGCGGTAATGTCGCGGCCGATCCCTATAAGCCCGATAATTTTTCCCTGTTCATCTTTCAAAGGGAGTTTCGATGTCGACAACCAATGCTTTTTTCCTTCCGCATCGACGAAATACTCTTCTCTGTTCAGCACAGGTGCGCCGGATTGGATAACCGATTGGTCGTCGGCAAAGAACCCCTCGGCGACTTCCTTTGGGAAAAGTTGAAAGTCATCCTTGCCCAAAACATCGGTCTCTGATTGCAGTCCCATATTATGAACATCCGCAGGGTTGGCAATGGTCTTGCGGCAGAAGGCGTCTTTGGCGTAGATTGCATCGGGCAGGTTGTTAATCAATGTGCGGAGGAGGATACGCTCTTGTAAGCACTTTCGTTCGATTTCCTGCAACGCTGCGACCTTCCGGCGCAGTCCTGCGACCTCTTGGACTAATTCCGAATTGGTTTTTTTCTTGTCGGCCATTCGATAACTCCGTCTATTCGGTTTTACTTGAAAGGGCGTCCGGCGATACTCTTGCACGAGTAAAAAAATCCGGACCAGGATGGTACGTGAAATTCAGGTCAAGCGCCGGCTGACACGCTGGACTTCATCGATCGTCGTGATACCCGCAATTGCTTTTTGCAGCCCGTCAAAATGCATATCTCGGAATTTATTTTCTATCGCCAGCTGCCGAAGTTTCGTTGTCGTAACCTCGCCATAAATTACATCGCGCATCTCTTCAGTTACGATAAAAACCTCGTGAATCGCCATTCTTCCTTTGTACCCCGTGCCGGTGCAAAAAGAACATCCTTTTCCACGGAAAAGCGTTGTTTCGGGGGGCAGGCCCAAAAGACCGAATGCCGCCAGCTTCTCTCTGTCGGGCATGTATTCCTCTTTGCAGCGGGCGCAAATTCGCCGGACAAGGCGCTGTGAAATGACACCGATCACGGACGCACTAACCCAGAACGACGCTATGCCGAGATTGACCATTCGGGAGATTGCGCCGATTGCATCGTTGGTATGAAGAGTGCTGACGACACGGTGCCCCGTTAGGGCAGCCTCAGTCGCAATCATACCCGTTTCTGCGTCGCGGATTTCTCCGACAAGGATGATGTTGGGGTCCTGCCGCAGTATTGCGCGGAGCACCGATGCAAACGTCAACCCGCGTTCCGGCATGACCTGAACCTGATTGATGAGCGGGAGCTTGTATTCGACGGGATCCTCAACGGTCGTGATGTTGATTGAAATGTCCTTCAATTCATTCAATGCGGAATACAGGGTTGTGGTTTTTCCGCTGCCGGTCGGGCCGGTGACCAGAATAATTCCGTTCGGAAGGTTAAGCAGGGAACGAAAAAGACGGAGATTGCTGTCGGTGAATCCGAGGTTGGCGAGGTCGATCATCAT
>Ga0265316_10000630_pt1 | contig 39283 bp, 24 predicted proteins | sample 4522metaG_FD_202092 | JGI IMG/M metagenome (GOLD analysis project Ga0265316, IMG submission 202092) | Rhizosphere microbial communities from Carex aquatilis grown in University of Washington, Seatle, WA, United States - 4-5-22 metaG | ecosystem: Host-associated > Plants > Roots > Rhizosphere >... | reverse complement strand
AATGTCGCGCGCGTCCTGTTTCACATCCTCATGCGCGTCTCGGTCGGCCGGTTCCCCGTGAGTCATCGTGTCCACTCCCCCTTTTGCCGGCCGAAGGCCGGAATCTTGCTGCAAGCCTAGCGCGAAAGCCGAAAAGGGAAAGCCGCGTCTGCGCGCGCTGGCCGACGGAGAGTCCGAAGTCGTATTCGACTGAAGCGGCCGCTCGGCGCTGGCGGTCGGCCAGGAGTGCTCCTCGGGGGACGTCCATCTCCGGACGCGCCGGGCGCGTCCATGATGGACTCGGTCGTCGCCTGGCATCCGAGCCTCGCGGACGAGTCTCGGAGCGGCTCCTCACGCCCCCTCGGAGTCACTCCTGCCGTCCGTCGGACGCGCCGAGCTCACGCCGGGTTCCAGTTTGCGGTGCAAGCAGGGAGACGAGCGGGCCAGGTAGGAGAAAGCCGTGGGCTCAATCCCGCGAGATCGATATCACCAAGATACAAAGAGGCAGCCGACTACCTTGGGCACTCCTTTTGAAACGCGTGTTCTTGGCCGACGCCCTGACCTGCCCCAAGTGCAACGGACGGATCAACATCCTAGCTGCGATCACGAAGCCAGACGCCATACGCAAGCTTCTGGACCACCTCGGAATCCCCAGCGAAGCCCCGCGCCGCGCCGCCGCGCGACCGCCACCGCAGGCCGATTTTTTCGGGCACGTCCGACCTCGCCGAAGCCGACTACGCTGACCCGCCCAGCCCCGAGCGGTGACTGAACGGATACCCGAAAGCGGGGCCAGGGGATAGGCTATGTCCATGGCGGCATTCCTCGCTAAAAAGGGGCTTGTTTTCCCCCGGCTATGGGCATGTAGGTTTCTGTGGTTTACAGAAGATCCTTCTATCGGACATTTTGCTGAAGGCAAAATGGTGCTTGTTCCGCCTATGCTCCTGTCCGAGGATCCGCTTGCGATTGGGTCAGGGCGTTGATACTGTCCCCGCTCAGCATGCGAGAGTAGCAGGTCATGCGAGGAGGTTCAGATGAAGGCAGCGAGAGCATCGGTGTGGTCGATGTCTAACTGGGCAGGACTCTTTCTTGCATTTGCGATGGGCTGCGGTGGTTCCACTGGTTCAGGAGGCTCAGGTGGAAGCGTTCACTCTGACGGAGCCGTCGGTGCTGGCGGGGATGTCGCGGACGGCGCCGTTGACTCCGCGGCCGGCAGTGGGGGGGTCTTGGGTTTGGATGCAACCGCTTCTGGCGTCGGGGGCGGCCCTGGAGGTGCGGGCAGCTCGCTTTCGACCACAGCCAGCTCAGGGGGCGTTGACTCCGGGGTCAGATCTTCCAGCGACGGCGGACTGAGCGATGGAAGCTCCGATAGCAGCAGTTTGGGCTCTGGCGACTCCGGGGTCAGATCTTCCAGCGACGGCGGACCGAGCGACGGAAGCTCCGATAGCAGCAGTTTGGGCTCTGGCTCCAGCGGCAGCTCGGATGCTTCGTCGAGTGGAGGCAACTGGTGTGGTGCAGGCTCGGTTGCTTGCGGGACGGGCGCCTGCGCCGCAAACTCGTCGTGCACTTCCCAAGACAAATGCCACTGTCCCTCTGGATATATCTGGGAGACATGCAGCGGTACGCCTTGTTTCGCTGATTTTGGCAATTGCCCAGGAACTGGCGTGCAGTGTGTTCCCGCGTGTTCCGGAGCCGAAGACCCCGGAGCAAGTGGAGTGCCGTGCTTCCTCGGGCAATCCGGAGTGGTGTCAGGGACACCGTGTGACGGCAAAAGCAATGTGATGTGTTGGGCTAAGGTCGTGACGAACGCCGGTGGTTCAGGAACGATTGGCGTCACAGCAAGACTGCGCGGCAACCTGGACGCTGGGATCGGTGGAGAGCGGAGTGTTAGCACAGAGTTCTCTGTATTGGCTGGAGTAACCTACGTGCTCACGGAGTGTTTTCCCGTGCATTACGTGACGTGCGGTTCTTCTTTTGGTTCATCCTATTGTGGTGGTGGGCCGACCAATGCTGTTGATGTCGTGTTGTCCGACATGTCCTTTTCCTTCGACGTGACGGAACCACGCTTCCTGACAAGTGGCGTTGCCGAATACTGGGTCGTCGACGTGCAAGGGGGACCCACAACTGGGATGCAGGAGGGCTCGAATGGCCTTGTTTCCACAAACTCTGGGGGCTGGGCAAAATTGTGCGTCCCTGCCCCTTGACGCCAGGGCCGCGTGACTTCATTCCTATCACCTGGAAAGCCTTGGGCCTTGGGCCGCGCGCCGATGGGCGTGCCAGTGTTTTCGTGAGAGGCTTGCTGAATGCACGCAACCTTGGCGCGACCTTGCCGACAACGATGCATGCCCAGACCGCTGCGCTTCGTCCCCGCTGATTCGCTCGTTGAGATCACAACCCGCACTATCCAGAGCAGGCTGCTCCTCAGACCTTCGCCCGAGCTGACCGACATCATCCTCGGTGTCATTGGCAAGGCCCAGGATCTCTATGGCATGGCCATTCACGCCTTCGTGGTTCTCTCAAACCACACGCACTTTCTTCTGTCACCGTCGGGTGCGGACGATCTCGCCAAGTTCATGCAGTTTGTGAACGCCAACATCGCCCCCCGGTGTGCGGTGCCAGTGTCTTCAAGGAGTTGAAATGCCCGAACCGAGGGTCGTTCCCAAGCAACTTCTTCACCGCCCAGCCGATACCTTGGCATGAGTCTTCCGCGCCAGGTCCTTCCGGGTTCCGACTACATGCTCACCCGCCGCTGCTCCGAGCGGCGGTTCTTTCTGCGCCCCGACGACGAAACCAACAACGCCTTCATCTATTGCCTCGCGCTCGCCGCACAGCGCGCCAAGGTCGAGATCCTGTTCGCCCAAGCCATGTCCGACCACTATCACGCCGGGATTCGCGACCCGCTCGGCACCTTCCCGGTCTTCGCCGAGCATTTTCACGCCTTGCTCGCCGGTTGCCAGAACGCCCACCTCGGCCGCTTCGAAAACTTCTGGTCCTCGAACCCGACCTCGGTCGTTCAGCTCGTCGAACCGAACGACATCCTCGAGAAGATGGTCTACGCCTGCGCGAACCCCGCCACCGCGGATCTGGTTGACACGGCCGAGGAAAATGGCCAGGCGTCAGTACGTTCCAGCAGCCTTGTCCAGAATCGCGCGGAGTGTGCGCGGAGTGCCGCTGATGGTGTCATCGCCCTGGGTGCTCTCGCCTGAGCCGGCATCCCACGGGCGCAAACTAGAAAAGCAGAATCCGGCCTATCTATCCATGAAATTTCTGTGTTCCATAGCGAACTTTCATGGTAGATGGTCATCGTGCTCGATCGGGCAGTGCATCTTGGAGCCATCAAGAAACTGTTCCAGTCCCATTCCGTCGTGGCCATCCTCGGCCCGCGCCAGGTGGGCAAGACCACCTTGGCCAGGCACTATGCCGAAACCCTCAAATCCCGCGCGCACCACTTCGATTTGGAAGATGAGGACGATCTTGCAAGGCTGAGCGATGCCAAGCTGACCCTTGGACGGCTCCGCGGTTTGGTTGTCATCGATGAAATCCAGCGGCGGCCCGAGCTTTTCCCGACCTTGCGGGTGCTCGTGGACGCCCCCAAAGCATCCTTGCGCTTTCTCGTGCTCGGCAGCGCATCGCCTGAACTCCTCAAGCAAGCCTCCGAAACCCTCGCCGGGCGCATCGCCTACCACGAACTGTCCGGCTTCTCCCTCGGAGAAGTGGATCCAAAGCGCATGGATCGGCTCTGGCTGCGTGGTGGATTTCCCCGATCCTTCCTGGCCAAATCCGATCCGACTAGCCACGACTGGCGAGCGAGCTTCGTCCGCACCTTCCTCGAACGCGACCTGCCCCAGCTTGGCCTGAATTTGCCGGCTCCCCAACTGCGGCGTTTTTGGACTATGGTCGCCCACTACCATGGCCAGATCTGGAACGCCTCCGAGATTGCCGGATCCATGGGAATTTCCGACACGACGGCCCGACGCTATCTGGATTTGCTTGCGTCCACATTCATGGTGCGCCTGCTGCTTCCCTGGGCCGAAAACCTCGGAAAGCGCCAAGTGAAATCCCCGAAGATTTACTTCGCCGATAGCGGAATACTGCACACCTTGCTTGGACTGCGCACCATGGGCGACCTGGAAAACAATCCCAAGCTCGGCGCCTCCTGGGAGGGCTTCCTCCTTTCCGAGCTCGCCGCGCGACTCAATGCCAGCAAGGAGGAATGCTATTTCTGGGCAACCCACCAGGGCGCCGAGTTGGATCTCCTCGTCGTGCGCGGAAACCAGCGCCTTGGCTTTGAATTCAAGCGGACCTCGTCGCCCACGATCACCAAGTCGATGCATATCGCCATGCAAGACCTGAAGCTGGATCAGTTAACGGTGATCCACGCGGGCGAGCACAGTTTTCCTCTCTCGAGCGGAATCCAGGCCGTCTCCGCCCATAATCTGCTTACCGAGATCCACCCACTGCGCTGAGGGCGGTCACACACCATGACCAGGCGCAATGGCGACGCCCAGACCTTCCCCGACCTCCAAAGCCCCGCTTGGCGGGGTGAGCAAGGGCGCGGGCCGCAACGACGAGTGAACGTCTGGATGAGGCCCCGAGAACAAGAAACCCCGGACGTCGAGGTAACGGCGATCTGCGGAGGCGCCGCCCGGCGGGGTGAAGGACGGCAGCACGCGCGCAAGGTCATGGGAGAAAACAGGGAAGGGCTCCTCGCCCCGTGGAGAAAACCCACGGAAACAAGGTAGTCGCACGAGCCCGAGGGCGAAGCGCGGTGAAGGCGAGAGCCTGACGGATGGGTCCGTAGGAGCGAAGAAGCGGGGCAACGCCCGCCGAGCAAAGGGACCCTGCCGGAGGCAATCGGAGCAAAGAAGCGAGGCAAGAGCGGGATGATAAAGCCCAAGTGTTGGAAATTATTGTGATACACGTTCCGGATACGATCTTGCGTAGCCGGTGTGCTTTTCCAGGCGGATCGTCCGTGATTCGAATTTTGCTTTTGACATTGCGTTCGGCTGGCGCAAAGATATTAATTACTAGATAAATATATCTGGGCGTTTATATGGAAGTTGCACGCAACAAGTCATCTTCGCGAGAGCGTATCGCCGCAACTGTACATGTCTTGCGGCGTGGGCGCGCATGGACGCAGGCCGAGCTAGCCGGAAAACTGGGCATTTCCCAGGGGCGCCTCAGTCAGATCGAAAACGGCGATGGTTCATTCTCTGCCGAGCAGCTCTTGCTCATTTTTAGGCTTTTCAACGTCACTCCCGCGCATTTTGCCGACGGTTCTTTCGATCGCGGGTTGCAGCTGCAGAATGCGTTGGCGCGGTTGGGTGCCCACCATCTGCACGAGAGCGACCATGTCCTTCCAAGCACCGACATCGATGATGTGGGTAAGACCGTCGGCGAAACGCTTAGCACTGGCGAGCCCCGCCTGACGACCGCGCTTGCGCCGGTTTTCATTTCGAATATCGATCACCTTTCTCTCTCAAAGGTGCATCTCGACCTATGTCGCGCCGGGTTCGAGCGGCGGTTGCCGTGGCTTTGCCAGAACATCGCACAGGCCATAGACAGCGAGTCGAAGACAGATCCGCCACGCGCATGGCTGAAGGACGCTCGCCGTACAGCTTTGGTCATAGAGCTGTTCCTCGGGGCGGTAACGCCCTCGGCCGATTCCACCAATGCGGCCTGGGATGTCCTAGACGTGAGCATCCGCAGCCCCAAGACCGCCGATGTGGTTAAAGAGGCCGCGTCCGAGCCATCTCGAAAGTGGCACATCATCACAAGCCTCAAGCCAGAAGATTTTGCTCACGCATTGCGAGCCGCCCGTGTCGCTCATCCATGACTTCTTCAAAGACCTGGATCGCAGCTGGACGCCTATAGCTGCGGAAAAGATCCGCCTACCCATCATCGGCGCGACGGCCTTGCTCCTCCAGACTGACTATCAACGCCGCACCAAAGACGGCGACGTCCTGGAAACCGATGCAATTGACGATGGACTTCGAAGTCGACTTCTGAGTCTTGCAGGGAAAGGCTCAAAGCTTCACAAACGGAACGGAATCTATCTCGAAGTCGTCTCGTCTGGGCTGCCGATACTCCCCCAGAGACCGCAATGGATTCCAATCATCGGCCTGACTTCCTTGCTTACTCATTTTCAGATTGAAGCCCTTCACGTGGTGGATGTGGTGATCAGCAAGCTGAAGCGGTTTCACGCGAATGATCAGCAGGACATCGAAGCCATGATAGACCGCAGTCTCGTCCCACATGACCAGCTGATTGATCGTTTCCCGATCGGCGATTGACCTCTATGCCCACGATGCTCGAGCCGCCGACGATCTCCCACGTTGCATAAGAAACCTTCACCAAATCGAGAGGGACCTCTTCGTCGTAGACGAAACCGACATAGATCTTCCACCGTGGATCGATTGCTGAGTCGTCATAGAACTATAATCATGAGCCCAGGAACGCCGATGAGAACTACTTCACTTTGTCTCCTTGCCGTCCTGTTCGCGGCTTGCAGCTCGACCAGCTCGCCATCACGAGACGCTGGCACCACCAGCGCCGATGCCGCGACTCCCGTCGACGCGCCCCAGGCCGACCAGGCCCCTACAAGCGGCGGCACCGCGTCGACCACGCAAACCACAACGGGGACCCGCACGACATCGGGTACGGGGACCGGCACCGGCTCGGCCAGCAGTACCGGATCCGAGACATTGACCACGGTGACCAGCACCGGCATGAGGACCGGCCTAACCACGGCCAGTGGAACCGCAAGCAGCAGCGGAACCGGCAGTGTGACAGTCACCGGCACGGGCAGTTCGACCGGCAGCAGCCGATGGAAGCCAAGCAGCACTCCGACGATCCATTGGGATTGGCAGATCGGCGCGTCCGCCGACACCGCCATCATCCCGCCCGCGGGCGCGCAGATGATCGATGTGGACGGGTTCAACGTCAGCGCCCAGAAGGTTGCGGCGCTGCACGCCGCTGGGCTCAGGGTCGTATGCTATCTGGACGTCGGCAGCTACGAGCCAGGACGCCCCGACTCGGCTGACTATCCGGCGGCGCTCAAGCTGTCCGAAGATCCCGACTGGCCGGGCGAGTGGTTTCTCGATACCCGCGACGTCTTCAAATCGGGCTCGGTGCTGGCTGGCATCCTCAACAAGCGCTTCCAGATGTGCAAGGACAAGGGCTTCGACGCGGTCGAGCCGGACAACCTGGACAACTGGGCCGCAAACAACAAAATTCTGACCGAGCAAGATCAGGTTGACTTCGACGGTTGGGTCGCCGACAGCGTGCACGCGCTGGGCATTTCGGTCGCGCTCAAGAACTGCCCGGAACTTGTGACCAAGCTGGACCGGACCAACCAGCGCCTAGTCGACAAGTTCGATTTTGAGCTGGACGAACAATGTCAGGAATACAGCGAGTGCGGCAGCTTTACCGAGTTCACCAAAGCCGGCAAAGCGATCTTCGACGTCGAGTACAAGACGGGCCTCACGCTCAACTGCGCGCAGTTCACCAGCCTCTCCATCAACGCGCTCAAGAAGGACCTTGACCTCGTCGGCGCGGGCGATTCTGGCTACCTGCGATTGACCTGTCCGCAGTGACACAACTCTTCATGGCGCGACTTCGACGGTCTTGCGCAGGGTCAGGTCGCGGTCGGCCGATGAGTTGCCCACCATCAATTCGACCCGGCCGCGCTCCACGGTCCAGGCGTGTCGAGTCGCGTTCCAGTACGCGAGGTCAGCCCCGCGAATCGCCATCTCCACTGTGCGCGTTTCTCCAGCCGGGACAGTGACGCGTCGGAAGCCTTTGAGGGCTTTGGCCGGCCATTCGACCTTCGAGCCGATGTGGCGCACGTAGAGTTGGACGACCTCGTCGCCCGTGCGTGTGCCCGTGTTCGTCACGTCGACGCGAACGCGAACCTCTGCCTTGCCGGAGACCACGGGTTGCACCGTCGTCAGGTGCGACAGGGCGAACGTGGTGTAGCTCAGGCCATAGCCGAAGGGATACTGTGGCTCTCCCTTGAAGTACATATAAGTCCGGCCGTGGCGTATGTCGTAGTCCATCATCGGCGGAAGCTGCGCGAGTGATTTCGGCCAGGTCTGGGTCAGCTTGCCACCTGGGTTGAAGTCGCCGAACAGCACGTCGGCCAGGGCATTGCCTTGCTCCTGGCTGGCGTGGGTCAGCTGCACGATGGTGGTCGCGTGCTCGGCCGCCCAGGGCAGCGCGAACGGGAAGTTGGAGATCAGGACGACAATGGTGTTGGCATTCACCGCGTAGAGCCGGCGAATGAAGTCCTCCTGGTCGGGCCGCAGGGCAATTTCCTTGCGGTCCACGGCCTCTTTGCCCTCGCTGGGCGCGGTGACGACACTCCAGCCCGCGTTCCCTTCTGGATGATTGCCCACGCACACCACGACCGCGTCCTTGCCGCGCGCCAGCTCAATAGCGGCATCGCTCATGTCGCCGACCCAGTTGACACCGATGGGACTTGGACCGAACGGCGCGGGGTTCGCCGCACGCTCGATTCCATCCCGGGGCGAGATCGCGTAGGGCGGAGTGCCGGAATACCAGTCGAGCAGGACGGTGTTTGCCAGAGGACCGACGACGGCGATGGATTTCGTCTTTGCGCGGTCAAGCGGTAGGAGGTGGGCGGAGTTCTTGAGCAAAACGATCGACTTGCGCGTGACCTGCCGTACGAGGGCGCGCGTTTCGACAGCATTCCAGGGCTCGGGGTCGCCTTTGGTGCCGATGGCGGCGTAGGGGACGCGATCGGGCGGATCGAGAATGCCGAGGCGCAGCGACACGCGGAAGAGGCCACGAAGGGCGGCGTCGAGGTCGGCCTCGGTGAGCAGCCCTTTGTGAATCGCCTCGGTCACCGGCTCCTTCTGTCGATCAAGGAAGTGGTTGATGCCGGCCTTGATACAAGCGGCGGCGGCGGTCGGTAGATCGGGAAACCCCTTGTGGTCGCTCACCAGCCCGCGCAGGCCGCCGCCGTCGGTGCAGATGATGCCGTCGAGGCCCCACTCCCGCATGACGATCTCTCGGAGCATCGGGTGGATGTGGGCGGGTGTGCCGTTCACGGCGTTGTAGGCGGCCATGAGCGCACGCGAGCCGCCGGCACGCACGGCCTCCTCGAATGCCTTGGCGTAGTACTCGCGCCACAACCGTTCATCGAAATTGGACGATGAGCTGCCACGGCCGTCTTCGTTGCTGTTGGCGAGGAAGTGCTTCAGGAGCGCGGCGGTTTTCCAATAGCGCGGATCGTCTCCCTGCAAGCCGCGCGTGAAGGCGGTGGCGAGGGCGCCGACGAGAAATGGGTCCTCGCCAAAAACCTCCTCGGTGCGTCCCCAACGCGGATCGCGCGCGATGTCGGCGTTCGGCGCGCGCACGATGAGCCCGGCCCGCTTGTACTTCGCGCTTTGGAAAAGGAAGCGCGCCTCCAGCGCCTCCTCGGCGGCGACCTGCTGGACGAGCGCCGGATCCCAGGAGGAACCGAGACCGTAGGCCTGCGGGAACTGCGTCGTGGGCGTTGGGTTGCGGCGGCCCCAGTTGCTCGGCCCGCCCTGGGCGACGCCGTGGTACCCCTCGATATGGGGCGAACCCACGACCCCGAGCCGAGGCACGGCAGCGCTGCCAGCCATGCAGTCGATCTTCTCTTCCAGCGTGAGCCTCGAGATGAGATCGGTGAGGCGCTCCTCGGGCGCAAGATCAGGATTCTGGAAGGGGAACGTGGCCAGCGCCGGATCGGCGGTCGCGGCGAGCGCGACCATAGCGATGACGTGAAGGGCGAACAACATCTGGGCATTCTAACAACCACCGCGCCCTTTTCTGCAATTTCCGGCGTGTTGCAAATGCAACCAGAAAACTCCCGGATGTCTTGAGTCGCAGCTCTGTTCGATTCCAGCACATCGCCTCGCAAGCGCCGTAGCCTACTTCTGACATGCAAGCGCTCTTGCGCGGCTCGATCACTCACTCAGCAGGCGGCGCAGTCCATTGTAGTCGAAGAGCGCGGCTTTCTGCCCGAGCCGAGTTGCCACTTGGGGATCGATGGTGCGGATGGTTTCGATGAGGGCGACGATTTCGTCGTAGCGCGCGGCAACCACGGCCTCCCACAGGCTATCGAGCACGTCCGGAGGAAGCGCCAGCAGTGCAGCCCCGAGCGGCTGCTCGTCCGTGTTGGCGTCGCCACTGAGCGCCCGCACGTCCCGGTCAGTAGGGTCGGCAATGCTGCTGTCGAGTACTTCGCGGACCTTCCTCGTCAGATCGGCCGCACTGAATGGCTTGGCGATGAAATTGGTTCCTGGGTCAAGTGTGCCGTGGTGAACGATGGCGTCGTCAGCGTAGCCGGACATGTAGATCACCTTGAGCCCGGGACGCGCCAGGACCAGGCGCTCGGCCAGCACCCTTCCGCCCATTTGTGGCATCACGACGTCGGATAGCATGAGGTCGATCTTGCCCTGGTGCACGTTGCAGGTCAGCAGCGCTTCGCTGGCGTTTGCGGCGGTCAGCACGGTGTATCCAGCCCCGCAGAGAATCCGTTTGGCAATCCCGAGGATGGCTTCTTCGTCTTCAACCACGAGAACGGTCTCGGTTCCCGTTGGCGGGGTCGGGCTCGCCGCCAGTTTGCTGGAAGTCACCTTCGAGAAGGACGAAAGATCCCGCGGCAGATAGATCTTGAAGGTGGTCCCCTGTCCGGGCTCGCTGTAGACCCAGATGTTGCCGCCACTTTGCTTGACGATGCCGTACACGGTGGAGAGACCCAGGCCGGTTCCCTTGCCTCTCTCCTTGGTGGTGAAGAACGGCTCGAAGATCCGCGTCTGCGTCTGCTTGTCCATGCCGCAGCCGGTGTCGCTGACGGCGAATTGGACGTAGGGCCCGGGCTTCACGGACAGGTGGCGTGCGGCGTATTCCTCGTCGAGATCGACGTCGCGGGTTTCGATGGTCAGTTTGCCTCCGTCGGGCATGGCGTCGCGGGCGTTGACCACCAGGTTCATCAGCACCTGCTCGATCTGGCCTGGGTCGGCCCGGACTGGGCCGAGGTTTGGTGCAAGCACCTGGACATAGTCGATGTCCTCGCCCACGATCCGGCGGAGCATCTTCTCGACCCCAGCGGCGATCTGATTCAGGTTCAGCACCGCGGGCTGCATTACCTGCTTGCGACTGAAGGCCAGGATCTGCCGGGTCAGTGCCACTGCGCGCTCGCCGGCTTTTTTCACCTCAAGGAGTTCCTCTCTGGCTCGGTCGTTGTCTCGCACCCTCGCCATCGCGAATTCCGTACAGCACAGGATTACGGAGAGCAGGTTGTTGAAGTCGTGCGCGATGCCTCCCGCGAGGAGGCCAATGGCTTCCATCCGCTGAGCCCCACGCAGCTGCTCCTCCAGCTGCTTGCGTTGGGCCTCCGCCCGCTTACGCTCGGTGATATTGCGGCAAAGAGAAGCGATGCGCGTTCCTCCCTCTGGCGTCCTCTCGACCCCAGCATCGATGGCGATGTCGAGTCGAGTGCCATCCTTGTGCTGGTAGACGGTTTCAAAGTTCTGAATGGAGCCTTGTCTGGCACACAGAGCGACTGCCTGGGCGTTGTTCATTATCTCGTCGGGTGCGGTCCACTCTGTTACCGAGTGTCCCACGACGTCCTCGATCCGTTCCGCCCCGGTGAGTCGTTGGTAGGGGTCGTTCGCTTTGATCACGATGCCCTGATCGTCGATGACCACAAAGCCCGTGTCGGTTTTGTCCACGAGCTGGTCGTACCGTTCCTTGCTCGCTCGCAAGGACTCTTCGGCCAGCTTGCGCTCGGAGATGTCGCGGACGAAACATTCCGCGCCCCCAACGCGTCCTTGCTCGTTCCTGATGAATCGGGCGTTAAGGGAAACCCAGAAGGGCGTGCCATCCTTCTTTCGCCCCTTGCCAAGGCGATCGCGCACGTCGCCGCGCTGCTCGATCTCCTTCAGGATGTCCAGCCGCTCCTCCTCGGCCGCGTAGAGATTCCCTGTGGAAAGTCCGATCATTTCCTCCGTGGAGCCATAGCCATAGAGGCTCACCGCGGACGGGCTCACCATGAGGATGCGGCCATCCCGATCGGCGCGGACATACGCGTCCTGCACGTTTTCCAGGATGCCCCTGGTTAGCGCCTCGCTGGCGGTGAGCGCGGCCAGAACCCGTTTGCGCTCGGAGACGTCAATAATGCTGGCGAGCAAGCAGCGCGGAGTTCCCGGGACGTGGCGAAGCAGCGTCGCACTCGTATCCGCAGACACCCAGTGTCCATCCCGATGCTTGTACCGTTTCTCCATCCGGTAGGTCGTGCACTCGGCGGCGAGGAGGGATCGAATACATTCCCGACTTTCAGGAAGATCGTCGGGGTGGGTGATGGCGGCCATGGTCAGCTGTTGCAGCTCTTCCATCGAAAGCCCCAACATGTCGGCAAACGCCCGATTGACTTTGAGCAGCTTCCCGTCAGGCCCAGTCATCGCTTTGCCGATGGTAGAGCGTTCGAACATGTCGCGAAAACGCGCTTCGCTCTCGCGCAGATCGTTCTCGGCCCGTTTGCGCTCCATCCGCACGCGCTGTCGCTCCAGCGCGCTCTCCACGGCCGGTCCCAGTCGTTTGACGTGCTCCTTGATGACATAGTCCCAGGCGCCGGCCTTCATGCACTCGACCGCCGTGTCTTCGTTCATCGAGCCCGTGACCATGATGAACGGCACATCGGGGCAACGATCGAGCGCGAGGCGAAGCGCGGTCAGGCCATCGAAGTGGGGCAGCTTGAAGTCGGAGACAATGAGCGCGGGATGGTACTTGTCCAGTGCGCCGAGGTAGTCCTCGCGGGTTTCCACTCGACGGAACTCGCACGAGGGTAGGGCCTTGCGGATCTCCCGTTCGGTCAACTCGGCGTCCGTCGGTAGATCCTCGACAATCAGGACATTTACCGTCTCACCCATGGCAGTTCCCTATTTCGGGGGCTGGTTCACCAGGAGCCAGTACAATCCCAGGCTGCTGACGGCTTCAAAGAAAGCGTCGAAGTCGACCGGCTTCACGACGTAGCTATTGGCCCCGAGACCATAGGCGGTCTTGATATCGGGATCCTCGCGCGAAGAGGTCACGACGACCACGGGGATGGAACGGGTTTTCTCGTCTTGCTTGAGTGCGCGCAGGACTTCCAGACCGCTGACCTTGGGAAGTTTCAGGTCGAGCAGCACCACCTTGGGCAGTTGACCGCCGTCTCGCGCCGAATACTTGCCACGACCGAAGATGAAATCCAGCGCTTCGGCGCCGTCTTCGACCGTGAAGAGTTGGTTGGCCAGGTTGTGTTTCTTCAGCGCCCTGATGGTCAGCTCCGCGTCTCGCGGATTGTCCTCGACCAGCAAGATGTCCACGGCTTCCGCTTGGTTCATGATCACGCTCCCCTTTCTTGCAGGGCAAAGTAGAAAGTCGCGCCTTTGTCGGGTTCACCTTCGGCCCAGACACGTCCGCCATGGCGGCGAATCACACGTTGAACCAGGGCCAACCCCACACCGGTTCCTTCAAACTCGCTGGCACTGTGCAAGCGTTGAAATACACCGAACAGCTTTTCCACGTACTGCATTTCGAATCCCGCGCCGTGGTCCCGCACGGCGTAGACGGTTGCACCCTGACTTTGTCGTGCGCTCACCAAGATCTCAGCCCGCTGCCTTTTCGACGAGAACTTGATGGCGTTCGAGAGCAGGTTCATCCACACCTGGCGCATCAACGTGGGATCTGCGATCGCCGGCGGCAGGTTGCCAATCTGGAAGTCGATGCGGCCCCGACTTTCCGGCGTGGTCAGTTCGTGGAAAACCGCGTTTGCCATGGCGCCCATGTCGATGCGTGAGAGATTCATCTCGGCGCGGCCCAGGCGGGAAAACGCCAGCAGATCGTCGATCAGCTGCGCCATGCTCTTGGCATTTTCGCGAACGACGGCGCAGAGCCGCTTGCCCTCAATGTCCAGATGGGCAGCGTATTCGTCGGCAAGGAGACGCGTGAAACCATCGATGGCCCGCAGCGGTGCGCGGAGATCGTGGGAGACAGAGTAAGAGAAGGCCTCTAGCTCTTTGTTCGATTCTTCGAGCTCCGCCGTGCGCTCCCGGACACGTTGTTCCAGGCTTGTGTTCAATTGCCGGATTTGGTCCTCTGCCTGCTTGCGTTCGGTGACATCGCGCGAATACACCGAGACGCCAATGATCTCGTTGGCGCCGGTGCGGATCGGAGCATGAGAAATCTCGAAATAGCGACGAGATCGGCCCTCGTCACCGGAGAATGCCGATTCGACAAATGCTTCGCCACACAAGGCGCGGTCGAGGTGCTTCCGCGCAGTCTGCCAATCTTCAGGCACCGACTGGTAGTCAGCCAGACTGGCCCCGATTTGGATGTCGATGCCATAAAGCGCCTTCATCGTGGCGGCATGGGCGTCGTTGAAGGTTGTATAGCGGTACTCACGATCGAGCGAAAAGACAGAAGCGTCGGTGCTCTGCAAAATGGCGCGCAGAATGGCATATTGCTCCAGGACGCGCTCCTCTGCTCTCTTGCGCTCGGTGATGTCGGTTCCGATCCCGATGACGCCAATGACGTGGCCGTCTGAATCGAGATACGGTGACTTGGTGAAGAGAAAGTGCCACGGCCCAGCAAGCCCATCGCCTGTCTCTTCCACCGTTTCAGACTGGCCAGTGGCCATGATACGTCGGTCATTCTCCACTATTTCCGCGGCCTGCTTTGCTTCGGCGACCAGATCTAGATCGCTCTTACCGATGATTTCGGACTCGGGTTTGCCGATGAAGCGGGCCATCGCCGAGTTTGCAATGACTATTTTGCCGTCCTGGTCTTTCACGCATACAAGGTTGGTCGTCCCTTCAATGACGGCTCGGAGGATTGCCTCGCTCCGGCGCAACGCATTGCCGGCGCGACGCTCCTCGGTCTGGTCACGAAATACGAGCACGACACCGGTGGTCTCACCCTTGGCGTTGCGGATGGGAGCGCCGCTATCGGCGATGGGACGCTCGTTGCCATCCTTGGCGATCAGAACCGTGTGATTGGCAAGTCCCACGACCTGCCCCTTGCGCAGTACGAGGGCGACGGGGCTCTCCACCACGGCGCGGGTCTCTTCGTTGACGATACGAAAGACACTCGCCAGCGTTTGGCCGCGGGCTTCGGCTTCGAGCCAGCCGGTGAGTGCTTCCGCGACGGGGTTCATCTGGGTGATGCGACCCGACCCGTCCGTGGCAATGACGGCGTCGCCCAGGCTTTGCAGCGTCGTTCGGTTGCGCTCCTCGCTTTCCCGGACGGCCTCCTCGGCACGCACGCGTTCCGTGATATCCCGGCCGTACAGATTGACATAGTCAGTTCCAGGAATTGGCACGAACAAGAGTGAAAAGACGCGATTTTGGGATGTCACCTCCACTGTGGCGTTGGCATTTTGCGCGACGGTGGTGGCGACTAAGTCCCTCAGGTTCGACGGGAGGAAATCACCCACTGTGCAGCCCCATGCGACCAATAGGCTGTCGCTGCTCGCATTGGCATAAATGATCTTCCCGTCATGCCGCACGCGAAGAATCGGGTTCGGATTCTCTGCCGGGAATCTTGCCAGGGATTCAATCTCCTTTTGGGCGCGTCGCCGCTCGGAGATGTCGAGCACGGACCCTTCCAGGTAGCCCTCGCGAGGGTAGAGTTTGATCGAGGCCAGCGTGGTGCGTACCTCGCCATCCTTGGTCACGATGTCGATCTCGTAATCCCGCAACTCGCCCCGCTCGCGCAGAAGGCGGACCATCTCGTCCCTTGCGTTGCGATCGGCCCAGCAGAGGGTTGGTGGGCGGACCATCATCTCTTCCTTGGTGAATTCGAAGAGATCCGCGTAGCGCTGGTTCACCGCCAGGAAGCCGCTTCCGTCAAGACGGGAGCGGTACATTCCGATCACGGCGTTGTCGAACAGGCCGCGGTACTTTTCCTCGCTCTCGCGTAGCGCCTCGTAGATCCGCTTTTGTTCGTCGATGTCCGTGTTGCTACCGAACCACTTGACCACCCGGCCGCCTTCGTCGCGAAACGGGATCGCCCGTGTCTTGAACCAGCGGTAGGCGCCGTCCGCGCGCCTGATGCGGAATTCGATGTCGAAAACGCCGCGGCGCGGGGCGACTTCGCTCCACTCCGCGACAACCCGCTCGCGGTCGTCGGGATGCAACTGCTCGAGCCAACGATAGCCGAGCTGATCTGCCTCGGGGATCCCGGTGTAGTCGACCCAGCGAGGACTCAGGTAGTCGCAAGATCCTTCGGCCCGGCAGGTCCAGACAAGGTGCGGTAGCGATTCGGCCAGCGTGCGGTAGCGGCGTTCGCTTTCCTGCAACGACCGCTGTGCCGCGCGCTCCTCGGTCTGGTCGCGGAACACCAGCACCACGCCGGTGGTCTCGCCTTTCTCGTCTCGGATCGGCGCGCCGCTGTCGGCGATGGGCCGCTCCTTTCCGTCCTTGGCGACAAGAAGGGTGTGATTGGCGAGCCCGACGACCTGCCCTTCGCGCAGTACGCGGGTAACTGGGCTGTCGACGGTGGCGCGGGTCTCTTCGTTGACGATGTGGAAGACCTCGTCCAAGGGCTTGCCTTCGGCTTCGGTCTCGGTCCAGCCGGTAAGGCTCTCCGCCACCGGGTTCATCCGGTTAATGCGGCTTTGCGCATCCGTCGCGATCACCGCGTCGCCGATGCTGTAAAGCGTGGCACGGTTGCGCTCCTCGATCTCCCGCACCACCGCCTCTGTGCGCTTGCGCTCGGTGATGTCCATGCACGTGCCGGCCAGGCGCACGGGTTTTCCGTCGGAATCGGTGAAGAGCTTGCCCCTGGCGTGAATGTCCCGCCAAGCGCCGTTGCGAAGCCGGACACGGTAGTCGGTGTCGTAGACGCGATTCTGGCGCAAGGCTTCGTTGACCTCGGTTCCGACGCGCTCGCGGTCATCTGGGTGCAAGCACTCGACGAATTGCTGGTAGCGCACGATCTGCTCGGGCTCGACGTCGAACAACCGGAAGAACTCTTGCGATGCCGTGATTGCGTCGCGGGCGACATCCCACTCCCAGCTTCCAAGGTGCGCCACCTTCTGCGCCTCGATCAAACGGGCCTCGCTCAACTCGAGATCGGCTGTCCGCGCCTGCACCAACTCCTGCAGATGGTCGCGATGTTTGGCCAGCTCTTCCTGTGCCAGATTGCGCTCGGTCACATCCATCACCAGCGACGCGACCCCGATGGCCGTGCCGTCGGCGGTGACGAGGGGGGTGTTGAACCACTCGCAGTGCAAAATCCGGCCGCTCTTGTGCCGGTTCAGGTTCGTGGACCGGCCGCCACCGTGCTGAGAAATCAGCCCTTCCCACACGCCATCCAGCTGGCTCCAGACCTCCTTGGGCACGACAAGAGTCCAGTGCTGGCCCACCGCCTCTTCTTCGCTGAATCCGAAGATATCCGCGGCTGCCGGGTTCCAGCGTGCGATCCGTCCGTCGCGCGTGAACTCAATCACGGCCAGCGGCGTGTGCTTGACATGCAGGTCGAGCCGCTGTCGTGAAAGCCGAGTCTCCTCTTCCTTGACCGTGATGCGACTTGCTTCGGCCTCCAACTCCTCGACACGGCGTCGGAGTCGTTCGTTCTCCCGGCCCAGTAGGTTGGCGTCCCCGGTCATGTCGCTCATCGCTCAGTCCCTTCTCAACTAACTCGCGGGACGAAATTCTCTCACTCAACACGGAATATTGCAATGCTTCATCGCATGAGCAAAAGTCCAAGGGGAAAGCCGAGTCGCCGTGCCCTGGCCGCCGGAGATCCTTTTCAGAATTCGCCGTGGACGCCGAGTGAGGGCAGGACAATCCGATGGCCCTGCTCGACCCGTTCACCCGTCCAGGTCTGGCCCATGGCGAAAACTTGGCGATTGAGCGTGCAGTTCAGCATTTCGAAGTACACGTCGAGCAAGTACCGGTTGAACAGGAACCGACGCTCCGCGCGCAGGTCGATCTGATAGTAGGTGGGCAGGCGAACGAAGGTCTCGGCGTCGCTGTTTCTGAAGAGGACGGGACGGCCGGTGTTGAGGTGGGCGCGGCCACCGAGGGTGTAGCGACCCAAGCGGTAGCCCACGACCAGGTTGAGGATGTGGCGCTGATCCCAATCCGACGGCCCGATCACGCCGCCGTCGAGCGCGCGCTGATTCTGCGACAGGGTGTAGGCCAGCCAGCCGTGGAGGCGCTCGCTCGCCGGTCGGCGAATCAGCAGTTCCATGCCGTACGACCGGGCATCCCGCTTGACCAGAAAATCCGTGGCGAGTGGATCAGGCCCAATCACAGACGGATCGCGCAGATCGGTCAGAACGTAGCGCTGCACATAGCCGGTCACTTCGATCTCCACGCCGGGCAGTCGCTTGGTCCCCACGCCCAGCGAGGCCTGCCACGAGCTCTGTAGCCCGTAGAGCGCCAATCCGAAATTTTCGGCGCCCGGGATCTGCATCGGCAAGCTGGGCGGTTGTGTGAAACGGCCACCACGCACAGCGAGCCAGGTCATGGGCTCGACCAGCAGGCGCAGAGCCAGGCGCGGCCCGAGGTCCGCCTTGGTGACGCTGTTGATGGAGTAGCTGTCGAGTCGCAGCTCTGGAGTGACGAGCAATCGGCTGCCGGCGCGGATGGTAGCCGAGGCATAGCCCGCGAAGAGGCGGGCGTTGCGCTTTTGCCCTAGGTCCGAGATGCCAGCCTGCGCGACCGAGGACACGGGCGCCAGCCACTGCAGCTCGCCGTCGAGGCCGACTTCCCAATCCACCGTCTCGGTCGGCAGCCGATAGGCCAGACGGGGCGCCACGCTGGCCGCCTGCACAGAGATGGACGCATTTCTGACATTCACGATGGGCGCGCTGCTGTGGTCGTACCCGGCGGCCACCTGCGCGATGAGCTGCCCGCGGCCTGTTGGCGTGGAGGCGCGCAGGCTGACCCGGTGAAAACGCATCAGGTAGTTGCCGTCAAGCTCGTCCGGTCCGACCGACGACAGCGCGTCCTCGGAACCCAAGGCCAGCAAAGTCAAGCGTACAGGGCCGAAGCGCCGATCGGCGCGCATCTGATAGTCCCAGTAGCTCAGGTGTAGCCCCGGGCTGAGCAGCGACACCAGCGGCCCGGTGTACGAATAGCGCGCGGCCACCGCCACGCCACCGTTGCCCCCGGGCAAAGGCACCGACACCAGCGCCCCCGCATCGTACAGGCGGACGTCCACTGACGCGTGAACCATGTCCGAGGGCGCCGCACGGGTTTGCGCCGACACCAGGCCGGCCACGTAGCGTCCGTAGCGGGCCGGGTAGCCACCCGGGTAAAAGGCGAGATCGTCGAAGAAATAGGGGTGGATGACCGCGGGGCCGAGCGCCATGTGGAACAGGGCTGGCACGCGCAGATCGTCGAGCATGAATCCCGTGTTCCCCGGGTTCGCCCCGCGAATGGCGTAGATGGGCAGCGGCCAAACCAGCGACGCGACCCCGGGCAGCGACTCGATGGCGCGAAAGGGATCGCCGAGTGAACCCGGTGTCTTGGTCAGCTCGGGGCCGGCCAGGGTCAGCGCGGGTTGTGCAGAACGGGTGGTGACCACGGTTTCGTAGGTGGGCGCGTTTGCGAGTGGCACCAGGCGAACCAGCAGCGGCGTCGCATCAGCGCAGGCATCATGGGTCACTGTGGCTGTCTCGAAGGCGGGCGCCTGGATGGTGATGCGGCGAAATCCGCAAAATGCCGGGAGTTCAAAGTGGCCGGCAGCGTCAGTTTCCCCGGCTGGGGCGCTATCGATCATGACCGTGGCCGCAAACACCGGCGTGCGCGAGCCTTTGGCCAGCACCCGCCCGCGCAGCGTGCCTGCGGGCGCGGTGTCGGCCGCGCTGCTGTCAGCAGAGACCCCGCCAGAATCATCGGGCGCCGTGGCGTCCGACGGGCCGGCGTCGGGGATGGTCTGCGCCGCAAGGAAAAGCAACAGCGCAATCACGGCAACTCAGTGATCCACAGTCCGTCATAGGGCGAATCCATGCGCTCGCGGACGAGATAGGCGACGCGCGTGCCCGGTGCCAGGGGATCGGTTCCAGGCGGCACATCCGCATAGGTTCCGGGATCCACATCAGCAGCGTAGACGTTGTTGGCCAGCACGGTCTGTGCGCCGGTCGCCAGATCGATCAAGCAAAGATCGCTCGACCCAGAGCTGACCTGCCAATTGACGTAGGCCAAGGCCCGCGTGTGGCCGACCGCTGCCATGGCGCCATTGATGGCCAAGACCTGCGACGCGCCGGTGCGCGGGTCAACCAGGTAGTAGTTCTTGCGATATTCGTAGGCCGTCCACGCCCCTGCCATCACCCTGCCATCGGCCAGTTCCCAGTGCGAGTTCACATAGGCACCGGCGGGCGTGATGGGAAAGGCTGGGGCGGCGGGATCGTCGGTCGGGCCCACGTACAGCGCCGGGAGTCCACCTGGCCCGTCTCCCGGTCGGGAGGAGAACCAGTAGTTGCCGTCGCGAGTGAAAGCAGACCGCTTGCTCACCGGGGCCTGGTAGTTGCTTAGCGGCAGGGCTGTTGTCGCCACCGCGGTCAGACCCGTTTCGGGCTTCCAGATACGCAGGGTTCCGTCATTCAGAGTGAGCCACAGTTCACTGCGCCCGGGACGCCATTCCCGATCGGAAACCACGTAGTCGTTGGTGTCGCCGAGATCCTGCGTCTCAGAGGTGATCCAGTTGAACAGCGTGAGCCTGTCGGTGACTATGAACAGCCAGTGCCCGTCGGGTGAGGTCGGGACATAGTTTGGAAATATCGGGGGATTGCCCAGCGCCGGCAGAGGCGATGTCTCAAGAGTGGCCGGGTCAAAGAGCAGATAGTGATCCCCGGTCGGCGGATCCTGGGTGGCCAGAGTGCGGGCCAGGATCAAACGGGGTCCCCGGTCACTGTCGAATGAATTGAACACGCGCGCATTGTGGACCAGCAGTTCCGGTCGGCCGTCCGGCACCGAGCGCCAGAGATCCTGCGTCTGGTAGAGCGGGGGAATTCCGCAGTCAAAGTAGACATCCTCGCCGACAAAGGTCGCGCCGTTGGGGGACCAGCACGACGACGAATTCCCCCCATCCAGGTCCGATACCGAACTGAGGTTGAATCCATCGAGCACGCGCGTTCGTCCCGGCGATTGGCGGAAACTCGGTGTCGAGAGCAAATAGGCAGGATCTCCCAGATAGCTTCGCGTTCCGCTGGCCAGGTCGATGCGGAAAACTTCGGGTTGGGGATTGACCTGGCCGGCTATGTTCTGAAAGGCCACCAGCAAGAGGCGGCCTCGAATGTCGGTTTGCACTTGGAAGTCCGAGGCATCCGTCGATGAGACAAGACACCATTCTGACAGCAGCCTGGTCTGGTCGAGGCGATACCCAGTTTCAGAAGTCGGGTCCGCCAAAACTTGGTAAAGATCTGCGGACAAGTAGGGGGGGCTGCCGACGAACTGCCCCGGACCCGTGACCAGCAAATGGGACGGGACTCCCTCCGTCTCCGAGGGTGAGAAGTGCACGCCGGAGAGGGCACGGTCAGAAAGCAGATGCCGTCCGCTGGGCGCGCTTCCCGTGGGCAAACAGCCAGCCACGGCGACCGCGGCGATCGCCACGCGTGCCCGGCGCTGGCGCGCCATCGCAAGATCAAACCACGAAATCGTCATACTGGGCTTGCGCACGACCACCCTATTTGTACAGCTCCGCGCTCACCGACCACGGGTTTCCTCCGACGATAAGCACTCCTTCGTCCAGTAACAACGTTGCGGCGAAGCGCGGTCTTGGCGTGGCCAGGTTGCCGGCAGGGAAAAATGTCCCGCCCGCTGGCAAGTACAGTTCCGCGCTTGAGGGAATATAGTTGGCACGGTCGCCGTCTTCTCCGCCGGCCACAAGCACCTGGCCGCTTCGCAACAACGTCGCCGTGTGGCCCGCCCGTACCGCTGCCATGCTGCCGCTGGCGGTGAACGCGCCGGCGACGGGGTTGTACAGCTCTGCGCTCGCGAGCGAGTTGCCGCCCAGGGCGCCCTGCCCACCGGCCACGAGCACCTGCCCGCTCGGCAAGAGCGTTGCCGAATGGTCTCGCCTGGCCGCGGTCATGCTGCCGGTGGCGGTGAATGTCCCCGTGGCTGGGTCGTACAGCTCGGCGCTCGCCAGCGACTCGCCCCGGGCTCCGCCAGCGACGAGAACCTTCCCACTTCGCAACAGTGTCGCTGTGTGGGCGTATCTTGTCGTGACCATGCCGGCAGTAGCGGTGAATGTCCCCATGGCCGGGTCGTACAGTTCCGCGCTTGCCAGCTCGCCGTCATCCCCGGCGCCGCCGACGATGAGAACTCTCCCTTCTGGCAACAAGGTAGCCGTGTGGGAATACCTGGCCGTGGTCATCTTGCCGGTCGCGGCGAATGTCCCCGTGGCTGGGTCGTACAGCTCGGCGCTGGCGAAAGCATCGAGAGACCCAGCCCCGCCAGCCATGAGCACCTGTCCGTTGCCCAAGAGGGTCGCGGTGAAGTTCCACCGGGCCTCTGTCATCTCGCCGGTGGCGGTGAAGATCCCGGCGGCTGGGTCGTACAACTCTGTGGATCCAAATGGATCGTAGTACGTCCCGCCAGCGACGAGGATCTGCCCGCTCTCCAGAAGTGTTGCGGTGGGGATCCACCTGGGCGTGGTCATGTCACCCGTCGCCACGAAGTGCCCTCCGTCGGGCGTGGCGCCATCGGCAGAGCCAAGGCCAGCGTCAACGCCACCCGCGACCCCCGCGTCCGCGGACTCCGCTACGCACATGCAGACCGAGAACGTGTGAGCTGAGTCGCACACCTGGACGCCGCGCAGGTATGAAGGGCACGCGCAGTCGACGCTGGCATCGGGATCGCACGCGGCGTCCTGGCTCCCGCCGCCGCAGCCGCCCACGCACGCCACCACAAGACACGGAAGGATCACATGCGGCCGGACGAGCATCGGCGCCAGTGTCACCCAGTTCGGCATCAGGCGCAACTACGGCAGCTCGGCGATCCACACGCCGTGGTAGGGCGAGGCGATTGCGGGCGAGAAGCGAAATGGACCGGGGGAAGAAAGGTGCTCCTGGACAGTGACTTTCGTATACGATTCTCCGCCTCATGTTCACCAGCCAACGACTTGAACTCGCCTCCTTCTCGATATTCTGCTCTTTCGCTTGCGGACACTCAGGCCCGCAACCGGCAGCCCTAGCGACATCCGCGCCTCCAGCGGAAGTCGCGGCTGATCGGGGCGGTGTTGGCGGCGCGCCGTTGCCGGATGGACAATACGCAATCCGGCTGGCTGGCCGATCCCACGGCGCAACAACCTTGGAGATCACCAACGGCAGCCCATCCCTCATAATGCAGAACCGCGAGGAAGCAAATACAGTCGCCCTCAAATTCGCTGGGCCAGGACCGCTGTGGCACTTGGTCAGCCGAGAGCCGCGCGAGCGAGACTTCGAGGCCCAGCTTCTGGTTCTGGACGAGGGCCGAGGCTGGATTTTTCCCGATGACGAGAAGCAGGGGGCTGAGATTGTCAGGATGCGGGATGTGCCCTCCAGGTTGCAAGGGCAGTGGACCTGTGTGCCCGGCATTTCCAAGCTGTCGAAGGAGGTGGAAGCTTTGCAAGTCTCCCCAGGAAGTGTGTCCATCTCTCCCACTGGGGACGAGAAGAAGACGTTCTCCGCGGCATGGTTGCAGAATCGTGCGGATGCATTGCCGCGTATGCGCATCTCCAACAAGGGAGACGGCACGCATCTGACCCTGGTGGCGCAGAACGGGTTGCTAGGTCTTTCGGTTCCCGGGGAAGGATTGGCTCTGTTCGTCGACAGCCACGCAGCGGGCACCAAGGCGCTTAGTCTTGAGCAGTTGCAGAGACAATCACTCATCTACTTTTCAGGTCGCGAAGCCTACGATCTGAAATGCGTCGCCGCGGGCTGTGACTTGGTGGAGTTGGGCGCCACATCCCGCACGATTCACTTGAAGAAGGTGAACGCCGAGCCCAGTTTTGCCCTGCGACTGCGCCAAGGTGATTCCGAGGCCAAGGATGTGGTGCTCGTACCGATGAACAACCGTGTGTTGGCTCTTGGAAACAAGAGCAACGCCGTTGCTCTAACGCCTCTGGCGGTTTCCGCGATTCCGCCCGGCCTGATTGGCTCCTGGAAAGCCTCGGTGGTATTTCCCGTGGACGGATTCGATATCGCCGAAGTTCACATCGGCAAAGGTGAGATCGAGACGAAGCGGCAGCAGGACAAGCCCAGCCCGGCGTACCTCGTCCAGTCGGCGTATGACGACGGCCTTCTGCTGCTCGCGTCCAGGCCAGGCAGCCGCCAGTGGGAACTCTGGCGTCTCACGCAGGCGCGCGAGGGCTGGTATCTGTCGGGGTGGACCGATGAGGCAGGTCCCGTGGCCCTGTGGCAGGGCGCGGAGCCTGCGTGGCTGGCCGATAGTGCGGCGCGAGCACAGAAGCGAACCTCACGGCCGAGCGATCACAGTCAGGCGGGTGCAGGTGAGGGCGACGAGAGGGCGGAGCATTCGGCTGTCTGGAGGCAACTCGACAGCGATACGCAGACGACGGCGATCGGGGCTCTCAACAAGATGTGGGCCGGAGCCCTGACCTTCTATGAGACTGACTGGCTGGATAGCAAGGGGGCACGTTTGGCCCCCAAGTTCCCAGGCAAACCCGCCTTCAGTTTTACCCCCGACTGCTGCAAGGCACAGGGCGCTTGCCCGCCAGAGTCAGTCTGGCAAGGAGAACCGTGGCAATCTTTGAGGTTTACGCCGCCAGATGACTCCGCAGGGATGCGCTTTGATTTCGTCTCGGACGGAGAGCGCGGCAAGGCGCGCTTCCTAGCCATTGTGGCAATAGACCCCGACTGTTCGGGCAAGCCAGTCTACGTCTGGCGGCGAGGTCACATCAATGCCGAGGGCGATGTCACCGGCACCTACGAATCGGGAGCTGGCGACAAACTGCCCAAGCTGAGCGCGCCCGGCAAAGACAAATAGGTGCGATGGTCGTCACGCAATCGATGACTGCGGCTGTAATTTCCAGCGTGTTGATTGCTACTGCACGGTGATGTCGGCCTCGGCGCGTTTGTCAACCGACGAGCCGCCGACCATCAGGTGTACCGTGCCGGGCGCTACAGTGAAGGCCTTTGCGGTTGCGTCCCAGTACGCGAGCTGGTCGCGCGCTAGAGTCAGGTCCACAGTCTTGGTTTCGCCAGGGGCGACTGTGATTCGTTGGAAGCCGCGCAGTTGTTTGATCGGTCGCGGCACCCCAGTGGTGGTGGGGTAGCTGACGTAGAGCTCGACAACCTCGTCGCCCGCGCGGGTTCCGGAGTTGGTCACGTCCACGCTGACTGTGACTGAACCGCCCTGGGGCAACGTCGTAGCACTCAAGCGCAGAGCCGAGTACTTGAAAGTCGTGTAGCTCAGCCCGAATCCAAACGGGTAAAGCGGCGTGCCCTGAAAGTACATGTACGTCCGGCCCTTGCGAATGTCGTAGTCGAACTTGTCCGGGATGTCGGTGAGCGCCTTGTACCAGGTTACCGTGGTCTTGCCGCCCGGGTTGGTGGCGCCGAAGAGCACGTCCGCCATGGCGTTGCCCAGCTCCTGGCTGGAATGGCTGACGTGGACGATCGCCGGCACATTGTCCTGCACCCAGGTGATGGCCTGCGCGAAACTCGATACCAGCACCACAATTGTCTTCTTGTTGGCGGCAAAAACCTTCTGAACCAAGTCCAACTGCTCTGTCTTGAGATCGATCAACTTGCGGTCCACCGCTTCCTTGCTGTCATAGGGGCTGGGGCAGGTTGCCCAGAGCGTGTTGCCGCAGGTTGGATGGTTTCCCACCACGACAATCGCAGCGTCAGCACTGGCCGCCAGGCTGACGGCTTGGCCGGTCGTATTGTCGAGCGCATACTGCACGTTGACACCCGTTCCGACTGCGGCCTTGATACCAGCCAGCACACTGACCGTATAGGGCGGCTTGCCGCCGTACCAGTCGGTCACAACCAGGTCGGCATTGGGACCGACCACAGCCAAGGACTTGATGGTGGTCTTGTCGAGCGGCAGTAGATCGCCGTCGTTCTTCAACAACACAATGGATTTCTGGGTCACCAGGCGAGCCAGCGCCTTGGATGTGTCGCTGGTCCAAGGCTGAGAGGTTCCGTCCACAGTCGCGTAGGGAACCTGGGCCGCCGGATCAAACTCGCCCAACCGGAACCGCATGCGGAAGTTCCCGCGAAGCGCGGCGTCCATGTCGGCCTTGGTTAGCTTTCCGTCGGTGTAGGCCTTGGACATGTTGGCGGCGTCTCCGGCCAGAATGACGGCGGTGCCCGCCTTGACCACACCCGCGGCCGCATCTTCAGTGGTGGGATAATACTTGTAGCTTCCCGATGCCGCCTGCATGGCACCCGCGTCCGTACAAATCATGCCGTCGAATCCCCATTCGCCGATCACAGTGCTCTTGATGACCGGCGAGGCCACGGCCGGGGCTCCATTGACGGCATTGTACGACGTCATGAACGACTGCCCTCTTGCATTCACAATCGTCTCATAGAACGGCACCAGGTAGTATTCGCGGAGGTTCCGGTCATCCACAATCACATTGTTGCTGCCGCGCTTTTCCTCCTGATTGTAGACAAAGAAGTGCTTCATAGTCGCCGCGGTCTTCACGTAGAACGGGTCGCTTCCTTGCAGACCGCGCACCAGAGCCTTGGCCAATTCGCCAACCAGGTACGGGTCCTCGCCCAGGCTCTCCTCGGCGCGGCCGGCGCGCGGGTCGCGCGACAGGTCCACCACGGGCGCGCGCAGGGCCAGGCCCGAGTGCGTCCCGTTGTATGTCGTCCCGCTGTATTTCTTGTTGTAGACGCGGGCTTCGGTGCTCACCTGGGCAAAAGCCTGCGTAAGCACATCGCGATCCCAAGTCTCGCCCAGGCCCGACGGCTGCGGAAACTGTGTCGAAAGGATGGCCGGCTCTTGCGAGGCCCAGCCCAGTCCGTGGATGCCTTCGGTAAATGTCGTGAAAGCCGCGATGTTCAGACGAGAAATGGCGGGCTGGTGTTCGGTGAGCAGCGACACTTTCTCCTGATCAGTGAGCAGGCCCAGCAGATCGGTCACACGATCTTCAAGCGGCAGGCAGGGATTGCGAAATGGGTGGTCGTAGGTACCCGTGGCCACGCACGGTAGCGCCGATGATCCGCCGCTGCCGCCCGCTGCGGTGCCACCCTTGCCTGTGCCGCCGGCCGCCATGCCGCCGGTGTTCTTGCCGCCCGCGCCGCCGGTCGCCGACGAAACGCCGCCGAGGCTGAAAGCGCCGCCCGCCGCTGCGCCGCCCGACACGCTGCCGCCCGATCGCGCCGAGGTGCCTCCTGTCGGGTTGCCGCCCGTCACAGGAACAACCCCTCCGGTGGCCGGGATTCCACCGGTTGTGGCCACGCCACCAGTCGGAAGCGCACCTCCGCTGGCGATTCCGCCGGTTTCCGCGCTGCCGCCCCCGACCGCCGCAATTGCTCCCCCAGCGCTGCTGTTCCCGCCGCTCGCCCGACCGCCCCCCGTCGTCCCCGAGCCGGCGTCAGTCGTACCGGAATTCCCGCAGCCCAGGGCAAATAGAAGAGCCGCGATCGTCGTGCCGGCTCGAAGACCAGTCGTGGTTGCGCGCGCTTGGGACATGTTCTCTCCTCTTCGCCTTGTACAGTGCCGAATGGAAGAAATTTCGGTTCTTTCACATCTGGGCCATCCTGTCATGGCGGCTAACGCAGGAGTGAATCCACGGTCGCAGGGCCAGCATGGCCCCGCAGGTCGCCCGACGCGGGAGTGGCTGCTATAAGGAGACCCACCATGGAATCTTTGCGCGTCGACGCTGTCGTCATTGGCGCTGGTCCGGGCGGCTATGTGGCCGGCATCCGGCTGGGGCAGCTGGGCAAGAAAGCCCTGGTCGTGGAACGGGACAAGGCAGGTGGGGTGTGCCTGAACGTGGGGTGTATCCCGTCCAAGGCGCTCATCAACGCGGCCAAGCTGTACGAGAAGATGCGGCACGGGGCGGACATGGGCCTCCTGGCCGACAACCCGCGCGTCGACATGGCCAAGCTGCAGTCGTGGAAAGATGGCGTGGTGGGCAAGCTGTCAGGCGGCGTGCGCCAGTTGCTCAAGGCCAACGGTTGCGACTGGCGCAGCGGAACCGCGCGTCTGCTGGCGCCCGGCAAGGTGGAAATTCAGGGCAGCGGCGCTGATGCCGGCAAGACGATTCAGGTGGACGCCGAGCACATCGTGATCGCGACCGGCGCGCGGCCGGTGCAGATCCCGGGCTTCGCCTTTGACGGCAAGCGCGTGCTCGATTCCACAGGCGCGCTCGCCCTGCCCGAGGTGCCGCGCCGCCTGGTGGTGATCGGCGCCGGCTACATCGGTATGGAGATCGGCACGCTCTTCGCCAAGCTGGGCAGCCAGGTAACCTTTGTCGAAGCCTTGCCCAGCATTCTGTCGGGCAGCGAGCCTGATTGCGTGCAGGTGGTGGCGCGCAAGGCGAAGCAACTGGGCATAGAGATCCTGGTCGATGCCAAAGCCACCGGCTGGTCGGAACAAGGTGATCGCGCGGTCGTGACCGTGGCGACGGCGGCGGGCCAACGCCAAATCGACGCTGACAAGATCCTGGTCGCCGTGGGCCGCCAGCCCAACAGCGAGGATCTGGGTTTGCAGACTGTCGGCGTGCGGGTCGAACGCGGCTTCATTCCAGTCGACAGCAAGATGCGCACCAGCGTTGCCGGCATTTACGCCATTGGCGACGTGGTGGGGCAGCCGCAGCTTGCCCACAAGGCCTCGCGGCAGGCTGAGGTGGTGGCCGAGGTCATCGCCGGCCGCGCGACTGAGATGGACGCCACAGTCATCCCGTCGGTGGTGTTCACCGATCCCGAGATCGCGTCCGCGGGAATGGGCGCGGCCGATGCCGAGAAGCGCGGTCTTCAGATTACCCTTGGCAAGTTCCCGTTGCTCGCCCTGGGCCGGGCGATTGCCAACAACGACACCGACGGATTCGTCAAGGTCGTGGTCGAAAAAGGCAGTCGCAAGGTGCTGGGCGTTCACATTGTGGCCAATGGCGCTGGCGATTTGATTGCTGAAGCGGCACTGGCCATCGAGATGGGCGCCCTGGCCGGCGATATTGCCGGCACCATTCACGCCCATCCCACCCTGCCCGAGGCCATCATGGAAGCGGCCAAGGCTGCTCTGGGCGAGGCCATTCACATTCAGAATCGGAGGTAACCATGCGTGTCTTGGTAACCGGCGGCGCCGGCTATATTGGATCGCACACAGTGGCGCTTCTGCGCGCCCGCGGGGATTTCGTTGTTGTGTTCGACAGCCTGGAACTGGGGCATCGCGAGGCCATTGGCGATACACCGTTGGTGGTCGGCCGCACCCAGGACCAGTCTCTGGTCAAACAAGTGATTGGCGACCACAAACTGGAGGCCGTCATTCACTTTGCCGCCTACAAAGCCGCCGGCGAATCCATGCGCAATCCCGCCAAGTATTTCGAAAACAATGTGGCGGGCTCACTATGTCTGTTGCAGGCGGCGCAGGAGGCCGGCGTGCGGCGCTTCGTGTTTTCGTCGACCGCGGCGGTGTATGGCACGCCCCAATCGCTGCCCGTGGCCGAGGACGCGCCCTTGCACCCGGAGAATCCCTACGGCGAGAGCAAGCTTCTCGTCGAGCGGATGATGAACTGGTTTGATGCCTGCCACGGCCTGCGCGGGGTGGCGTTGCGCTACTTCAATGCCGCAGGGGCCGCGCTTGACGCCAGCAACGGCGAAGATCCGCGCTTTGTGCAGAACCTCATTCCGGTGGTCATGAACGTGGCCACAGGGCGCGCCGCCAAAGTCTCGGTCTTTGGCACTGACTATCCCACGCCCGATGGCACCGGCGTCCGCGACTACATTCACGTATTGGATCTGGCCGCGGCACACGCCCGCGCCCTCGATTTTCTCGCCGCCCACAATCGATCCGACGTATTCAACCTGGGCACCGGCAAAGGCGCTTCGGTCTTTGAAGTCCTGCAGGAATGCCGGCGCGCCCGCGGCCAGGACATCGCCACCGAAATCACCGCCCGCCGCCCCGGCGATCCTGCGGCCGTATGGGCCGACAACAGCAAAGCCCGCACAGGGCTCGGCTGGCAACCGCGCTACGGACTGCGCGAGATCGTCGAAACCGCCTGGGCCTGGCACAAGAGCCACCCGGACGGGTTTGTTTAGGTAGTGGTGCTGATTGACGACTGAGCATCGTGAGGAAGACGTACCGTGCGGCGATGCACGTGGGTCAGGGGTGTCATGCGTGATTCTAGTGCGCTTGTCTCCATTGGCATTGCAGCTTCCATGCTGCTGCTCGCTGAATGTGGCAAGAACTCTTCACTGACGGATTCGGGCGAGACAACCGGTTTGATGGGGGCCGACGGCGGAGCCAACGTCCCGGTCGATGCCAGCATTACCGAAGGCGTGGATGCGCCATCGGGCTGTGGCCTGGTCGGCGCGTCGACGGGTGTATTCAGCAACCAGACCATCACCGTCGGCGACCAGGCGCGGACGTACGTCCTGTCCGTCCCGAGAAGCTACGATCCGAGCACGCCCCTGGCCCTGGTCTTCGGCTGGCACGGCCATGGCGGCACGGGCTATCAGGCGCGCCAGAGTTACGCCATCGAGCCGTCCGCTGCGGGCAGCGCGATCTTCGTCTATCCGGAGGGGGTAACCGGCGGCGCGGACTGGGACTATAGCCCGACCGGTATCGACGTGGCCCTCTTCGATGCGTTGGTGGCCAATCTCGCGGGCAGCTACTGCATCGATCTCAACCGCGTGTTCAGCACTGGCCTGAGCGCTGGTGCCTACTTCACCAACCTGCTCGGCTGCTGTCGCGGCGACGTGCTGCGCGCCATCGCGCCCGTAGCCGGCGGACTGCCCGGCTCACCAACCTGCGCCGGCCAGGTCGGCGCATGGGTCGCGCACGCTTCCAACGACGCGCTCGTGGACTTCACCACAGGCGGCGTGGCCGCGCGCGACTTTTGGGCGAGCAGGAACGGTTGCTCGACGACGCTCGCGCCGGTGGCCCCCAGTGATTGCGTGGAGTACCAAGGATGCCTGTCGGACTTGCCCGTAGTCTGGTGCGTTTACGGCGAGGGTCACACCTGGCCGAGCATGGCCAACTGCTACGACGGCGGTGTGTGCTTCGACGCCGGCCCGGCGGTCTGGGCCTTCTTTGCGCGTTTCAAGTAGCGCAGCTACTTGTAGAACCGAAGCCCAGAGACGCAGAAGTCGAACGGGATCGCGGTGCCGTTCGCGCTGTTCTGCTCGATGACGAACTGGGCGTAGGCCAGGGTCGTGGGGTCGACTGACTTTTCGTTGCCCCCACCGTAGTACGGGTTCGAGAGGAAACTGCTCCAAGGAGCGCGCACGAGCTGCCAGCCAGAGGCGAGCGAGGTCAGCTCGTAGCCGTCGGCGTCGAGGAGCAACCCAGTGCCTTGTGACGTGGCGGCGGTGCTGAACGAAATGCCCGCACTGGCCACATTGCAGGGCTTCCTTCCGCTGGTGGCATTCGGATCGCACACCCCACCCCCCGGAAGCTGCTTCTTGTCGACGAGCTGGACGACGAAGGCAGCGCTCATTGCGGAGGCGGTGTCAGGGGACGACCACAGCCAGAACTCGAGACCGGAGTATTGGCTGGCATCGAGCAATGCCGGCGGCGGGTCGGTGGTGAACCCGAGCGACGGTGAAGAGATCTTCGTTGGACCGGTGCCGGTCGCCACCGTGCCCGAGTAGGCAAAGGTCAAGGTCATGCCGCTCCAGTCGTATTGCTTCGGACTGGTCTGCCCGGCGATGCACATGGCTCGCATGCCTGAGGCTCCGCCGTCTGCCGTCCCAGCGTCGACCGGGCCGCCGTCCAGCGGTGCCGTCGTCCCAGGGAAATTTGCGGGCAGCGGGCTGTAGAGCGCCTCGCACAGGCTCCCGCAGTTGGACAGGATCGAGGTGTCGCCGGTCGGCGAGGTGATGATTCCAGGCGCGGGAGACCATGCCGTCCAGCCCCCGGGGCTTCCGCACGACGGCGGCGCCAAGCTGATGTTCAAGCCGCTCATGTCGTCGATCAACGCACCCGATGCCGGGCCAGAGCAGTAGTTTACCGGCAGGGCAGCGTCCACCGATGGTCCGCCGTCAATTGACCCGAGGGTGCTGACGTCTGCAATGGTGAGGTTAATCGTGTTCTCGTTGACAATACCGTTGAATTCTACGACGGCGTGAAGCGTGTGTGCGCCGGCAGAGAGCGGCGCGAGCAGGACCCCGTAGCCGGCGCAGAAGGACTTGGGTACCGGACCCGAGAACGTAGGACTCCCCCACCAACCTGTCGCCGCAGCAAGATTCGTTGGAGTGTCCGGGATGGTGTACGAAAACGGAGTTGGTTCGGTCACGTACGCGGCGAAATCCGCCACCCTCGATCCGTAGGACTTGCCATCGATCTCGAGCGATAGTCCAGTCACCCCTGCGAGTTCCGTCCTTAAATTGGCCTGGAGTTGATCGTCGGTCAGGTTTCCCTCGGGTACGCCAGAGTTGTCGTACATGAAGGCAATCAGATCAAAGTAGATCATCTCGCCCGAAGGAATCGTGCAATTGCGCGTGAACTTCCCCGTGCCATAGCCATCAATGAAGAAAACGTCGGTCCCCGTCCCGAGGTTATCCGATGCTGAAGACTGCCCGACCCCGCAATAGGCGCCGGTGGTGTCGCCGAGGATACCCGTCGCGTCGGGAAGCTGCAGGTAATGCCTCTGATCCGCGGCTTGCCATTCTGCGTGCGTCTTGCCGCCGTAGGTCCCATTCGGATCGAGGACCGGGAGGGGCATGATCCCGGCGTCGACCGCGACGCCCGCCGCAGTGTCGACTGGGACATCCGCCCCAGCATCGGCCGCACCGTCGGGCTTGGCGCCGGGCTTGCCCCCTGTGTCGCTGCCGCAGCTGGCGAACGCGATGCCAAGTCCACAAACCACAACCACTCCGAGCCTCTTCTTCATGGGAATGTCCGTCCTTCTATGCACGTGCGCGGCCAAGTCGTGCATCACACCTTCACAGCTGCGTTGATCTTGCTCTCTTTTCGCCCGCACTGCATCCCCGGTCAAGGCGAAAAGCGGAAGCGCGCTCGCCGCTTCGTTCGGCACTTCATGCACCGCCGCGCGTGTGCGGTTCCAGAGTCTTCCTGAAGTGTTGCTGCGTTACTGCGCTACTGCTTCACCAGTTCGACGCGGCGGTTGCGTGCGCGGCTTGGTTCGGCCTCGTTCGACGCCACGGGCGCGTAGGGGCCGTTGCCGAACGATTTGAGGCGGGAGGCGGCGATGCCGTGGGTCTTCACCAGCGCCTGCACCACGGCCTCGGCGCGTTCTTGAGACAGTTTCATGTTGGCATCGAGGGAGCCCACGGTGTCAGTGTGGCCGACCACGTAGACCTTCAATTTCGAGTCGGCGGTCAGCAGCTTGGCAATCTCCTCGATGGCCTTCGCTGACTCTGATTTGATGGTCGCTTTACCGGTGTCGAAGAGGACGCCATCGACCGCCACGTGGCCAGAGGTCTTCAGGTCATTGGCCAGCGCGGCCGCATCGGCCACCACATCCTGGGCCATGGCTTCCTTCTCGACGATAGTGAGTCGGTACTTACCCGTGAACTCGGCCCAGGCATGGATCCAGATGTCGCGACCGTCCCGCTGCAGGCGGAGCACCTATCAATCACTGTACGCCTTCGACGTCAATTACACCTATCTGCCAGAAACGCAGCCCCTCGCTGCACCGCACGCAACGGGAAAACTCAGGCACGCGCATGCACCACGCGGCACGGGCCAAGAAAGATGACTCTCGCGGGCGGGGCTGCGACTCTTTGCTTATGGAGCTGGGAGACATGAATGCAATCAGAATTGGAGGGCACCACGCTATCGTGGCAGGGCGAAACTGGTTGGTCGTCCTGGCTGTGGTGGCGATGATCAACACAGCCGCCTGTACGGCTGGCCTTCGCATGGGTGGCGAAGGGGGAGACGCAGCAAACGGCGGCGGCTCCGGAAACCAGGGTTTCACGACCACAGGGGGTAGCGCGGGTGGGCCTGTTACTTTGGACAACACGCCCTACGATATCTGCCCTTGCACTGACTCTTCGGCTGCCGCCGTGTCCGTCGGGGCCGGACCGGGTTTTCCGGACACAGGGGGCAGTGCGGGTTCAGGCGGGAGCGGCGATTCGTCTGGCCTGTTCACTTCCGTCAGCATGGGCAGTAGTTTCGACACCTGCTGCGGTGTAAAATCTGACCAAACCATCGCTTGTTGGGGCGTCTTCGTCCATCCGTACGATACCCCCCCGGCAGGAACCTTCAATTCGGTAAGCGTCGGCGGCTACTTTGCGTGTGGGGTAAGAACCGATGGCACCATGGTCTGCTGGGGCGCCAATCCCCCGACGCCTCCGGCAGGCACTTTCACCTCTGTCAGCGTTAGCAATAACGGACAAGAATCCGCATCCGCCGCGTGCGCGGTGAGGACGGATGGTACGATTGCCTGCTGGGCTGCAAGCCCTAGCGACACCCTCGTGCCTCCCCGAGGCACTTTCACCTACGTCAGCATGGGAACAGAGATGGCGTGTGGGGTGAAGACGGATGGCAGTCTTGCCTGCTGGCACAAGGCTGGTCCGGTCCTGGCGCCCGCCGGAAAATTCACCTCTTTCAGTGTGGGAACGAGGATGGCGTGTGGGGTGAAATCCGATGGCACCATCGCCTGTTATGTCCCGGAAGACCACGGGTGCAGCAACAGCAAAGTTGATTGCGTGGACTCCACACCTCCCGAAGGCAGATTCACCACTGTCAGCGCGGGAAAGTACACGACGTGTGGGGTGAAGGCGGATGGCACCCTTGCCTGCTGGGGCTATTCACCCGTTGCGCTTGCGGGCACATTCGTCTCCGTCAGCGTGGGGGGGGACGGAGGCGTCTGCGCGGTAAGGACTGGCGGCACCTTGGTCTGCTGGGTTAACGAATACAGGGACTCAGGGAGTCCAGAGGGTGGCTTCTAGAATCGGTGTTCAGCGATCCCGAGATCGCGTCCGCGGGAATGGGCGTGGCCGATGCCGAGAAGCGCGGTCCCCGGCGATCTTGCGGCCGTATGGGCCGACAACAGCAAAGCCCGCACAGGGCTCGGCTGGCAACCGCGCTACGGACTGCGCGAGATAGTCGAAACCGCCTGGGCCTGGCACAAGAGCCACCCGGATGGGTTTGTTTAGAACACCGGGATGATTCAATAATCCCTGCCGAGTGCGAGTGCCCTCTGCACCCCAGGCATTGGCTGTATGCTGTCCGGGCGCATCATCTCGTTGTCCTCATGGTCTACGATGTGGCAGTGCCAGACGTAGTCGAAGTATCCACCTGCTTGGCCGGGAATGGCATCATCCGGCGTGAAGGCGTAGTGGAGAGTGGACCTATCACCGCCAGTGCCGCCTATTGCAATGTCAGTGGGAGCCCAGCGCACTACGAAGCGGGTCACTGTCCCAGGGGGCGCCATGACGGTGTCCTTCCAACCGGCTTCGTTCGGTCGAGGCGGATCAATAGAGCCTTGCAGATAGGGGCTGACATCGGGATTGCCGCCGTACTTTGCGCCTGAAGCAGATGAAGGGGCGTAGCTCAGCGGAGGTCCATAGCCAGGCATATATTCGCCCGGAGAATATGCCTTGCCACTCTCAGGGCTGATGCCCCCACCGGGGAAAGCGGCGTCGTAGGCCTTTCCGTAGTTTTCCTCGTCGAAAGTTTGGCGGTTCAGTAGCTGGAATTGCGCCAAATGTGTGTGCATCGGGTGGGCATCCATCGTCATGTTGACGATCTCCCAGACCTCGGTGGCGCCCTCCTTCGGCATCTCGCTCAGGAAGTGACCCACCCCGTCGGAAGAGAATCCCGCTTGGTCGGCAGGAGTCATCATGTTGTTAGGATTGGTCGCATCCGGCTGTGTGCCGTCATAGGTGGTATTGTTGACCAGTATTTCCTCCGGCCCGCCGCTGTAGTTTACCCCATCCACGGTGATGGGGGCCTCCCGGGCTATCTCATTGAGAGTCAGCTCACGGGTCAGGTCCGGAATTACTCCCAGTGCAAGTGTTCCCGCAGTCGGATTTACAAGGCGAACGATTGCAGCAGCGCCGCTGCGAATCGCGCCGCCGCTTCCGGGATTGAAACTGGTATCAGGCGCGGCTGCGCCGCCGATGACCTTGAACTGCATCACTTTGCCGGTGGTCGCCGGATCTGCCGCTTTCTGATCGCCGGCAGTGCCATTGTACGGCTCATCGGGGCCAGTGTTGCTCAAAATCATGGTTGTGCCCGGAGCCAGACCGGAGAAGTCAATAATGAGCTCCGACCGTTCGCCAGGCATCACGATCAGCGGATCGACCAGTACTGGTGTGTCAAGATATCCCTGGTCGGTCCCGATCTGCCAAATCGGGGGTGTTGCGCTACTACCCTTGAAGGTCAATTCATACGTGCGGGCATTTGAGCCGTCAATCAGCAGAAAACGATAGCGTTGCGCCTTTACCTCCAGGTACGGCCAGACCCTGCCGTTGACCGCGATGGTATCGTGGATGTTCGGTGCTTCGCCGAAAAACTCCGGCACCCATGATTCATGTTCTGGGTTGAGGCTCGGGCTGACGGGGTCGGCCGGGCCAGCGGGGAAGTAGAGCTGACCATTGGTATCGAACATGCGGTCCTGCACCACCAGCGGGATGAGGGCGTCATCGGTCGGGTTGGGTCCTAGAGCGCCGTCCCGCAGCCCGGTCGCGTTCAGACCGGCGGGAAGGTGCAGGTTGGGGTCGACAAGCAAGTATCCGCCCGCCAAACCGGCATACACGTTCAAACGGGTGGCGCCCATTGTATGGTCGTGAAACCACAAAGGCGCGGCTTCTTGGATATTAGGATAGCGATAGATCACGTAGTTGCCGTTGGTGTTTCCATCCATAGAATAGAAACCAGCCCCATGTTGACCGGTGCTGGTGAACCAGGACTCAGGCCCTCCGTCGGTGGCGGCGGCGTCCTCACCGCCGTGCAGGTGGACCGCCGCGGGAATTGCTCCCGAGTAGTGGTCGGGGTTGCCAATAAACGCCGGCGACAATGAGGGGTTGGCGATATATCTTGGGACCCCGCTCGGATTTGCCCAGTGTAGACTCTGGTCGGTTGAGTTTTTGTACGCTAGTACATGAGTGGTGTCAGTGGACCCAAGGTCGTTGACGAACTTGAACTGGGTTGGGACGCCCCGGGTGGCAACAATCGCCGGACCGGTGTATGTGTCACGCGCCAGGCTCAGGTCGGTCCCGGCTTTGACATACCCCCACACCCATGTCCCGGCATACGGACCGTTGGCTGGAGTGAAGGTATGAGGCAGCATCTTCGCCTGGAACTCCCTCATATCGAGCTCGATCTGGCTCGTTCCAGCGACGATCGTCTGGATTGTGCCGTTGGCGGCCCCAGTGACATCCAATATTGGTAGCGGGTCTACGAATTGAGGGATGGAGGCAGCAGCGACAGGGACCTGGGTCTCTGTGGAAGAGCTAGATGTTGTGGTTGTCGATGTCGATGTCGCGGAAGGGGTCGATGTCGATGTCGATGTCGATGTGCCAGCAGTGTTAGAGGAACCGTTGCCACACCCAGTCAATGTCGCGCTGGCAAATATCGCGGTGATGCCGAGAACATGAAACAGCGTCTTCATTATATTTCTCCTTGTCAGCCGTCACAGACTCTCCTTTTGATGCCGAGGCATAGTCGGATCAAACACAGCTTCTGACCGTCTGGAGGGGCTCCCAGTCAGGCCACGACGGATGGTCTGCACGCAGGGAAAGCTCTGATGGCACGCACGCAGGGGGCTGGTTGACCTGTGTGGACCGGTGCCGGCTCTGGCACCGGCTCGCCGCCGGGACTGGTGATCGCCGCGTTACGGCTTCACCAGACTTCTCGCCGCCCTCTTTCTGGCGCGGTCTGGCTTCCCCGACTTCTCTTTTCTCGCGGGCTTCAAGCCGCACCCTCGCTATGCCGCCACCTGTTCGTACAGGTACTTCTGGAAGCCGCTGAAGACCTTGCCGATCTCGTCGGGGCGGCCGAGGTCGGCCACGGCGTCGGCGATGGAGTGCTGGTATTTCAGGTGAAGGAGCGGGGCGAGTTGTTCCTGGTCGAGCTGGTCCACGCCCACGGCCACGTAGTGCGAGAGCACGAAGTCGAGGAAGGTTTGTTGCTTGCTGTTGAAGCGGTGGTTGATGGAGACCTTGGCCGTGAGCCCCTTGCCCCGCCGCCCGTGTCCCTCCAGCCGCCCCAGCGTGATGGGATACTCGCGCCGAATGCGACTGCCTTCGACCACGCCCCAACCAGCCGCAGCAAGGGCAGGGTCGATGTGCTCGGCGCGGGTTTCGGCTTCGTTCATGGCTTGTGGCCTTTGCTCGGCTTTGTCTGACGCGCAAGCTTCTTCACGACAGCTCCTAGTTCGTTGAGGGCATCCTTTTCGATCTGCGCTCGGCGGCGACCGGCAAAACGCTCGTATTCCTCCGTCGCCTTCTGGTCGGCGCTCTCTCGGCTCACGTGACCAGCATCGGGAAGAACCTTGCGATCGTTGAACTTCAGGAATTCATCCAGGCGCGTCTTCCAGTCGTTGAGAAAGATCTGCTTGCGTCGCAATGCCTGGTCTTCCGCGAAATCCAGGAACATGACCACGATACGGTTCAGCCCGTCGATCTCGTCTTCGTTGAGATAGTTCTTCGCGACTGTGACATCCCCTTTGCGGACCATGCCGCCCTTCCACGACGTCAGACCCATATTCGGCAAGTTGGCGTCAGCCCGCTCGACAATCAGCTCAGGCGCGGTCTTGCCGGTAGCGGCGAAGTGCATCTTGTTCTGCACGGTTTGAAAGAAGACCTGCGTCTCTGGCTCAGACGGCGAGTAGTCCGATGCCAGCGCCAAAATCTCGCGCGCACGCAAGTAGACTCGCCGTTCGCTGGCCCGGATGTCGCGAATGCGTTCCAGCAGCTCGTCGAAGTAGTCGATGTGACCCTTGCCCGGCGGGTTCTTGAGCCTCTCGTCGTCCATGGTGAAGCCCTTCACCATGTATTCCTTGAGCCGGGCGGTGGCCCACTGGCGGAATTGCGTCCCCCGGGGCGATTTTACGCGGTAGCCCACGGCGATGACCGCATCCAGGTTGTAGTGCTGGGTCTCGTAGCTCTTGCCGTCGCTGGCAGTTATCCGGAATTTCCGGATAACTGAATCGGGCGCCAACTCCCCCTCGGCGAAGACGTTCTGGAGGTGTTCGTTGATGGTGCGAACATCCTTCTGGAAAAGCT